>Ga0315281_10000581_pt1 | contig 51182 bp, 54 predicted proteins | sample YL17G07_0_MG_FD_204540 | JGI IMG/M metagenome (GOLD analysis project Ga0315281, IMG submission 204540) | Sediment microbial communities from Yellowstone Lake, YNP, Wyoming, USA - YL17G07_0 | ecosystem: Environmental > Aquatic > Freshwater > Lake > Sediment | place: USA: Wyoming | collected...
ATCGGAATTACGGCTTATGCACTTTCACAACCAGTAATCACCCGGCTCTACATCCTGCGGCGTTGTTAGGGAGACGTGCGTCTCCGGCTGTTATCGGCCACTTCCGGTCACTCATTTTTCCCACAACCGGACAATCGAATCGTCCAGAAGCAGTCACTCAATATTCTGAATACAGATAGAGGCGTTAACCTGGGTTGGCACCCCAAATGGGGAAGGTCACGCACACCATGGCCAACCATTGAAATCGGTAGCAGAAAATAAACAGGCCGGCTTGTTGCCGGCCTGTTTATTGGGTAAATGATTTCGTCCAACTTGAAATCAGCAGGGGCACATTACGCCCCGTTCAATTGCCGGAAGGTACGCACGAGCTTGGCGTAATCAGCATAGTCGCGTGCATAGTAGTAGAGAACCGGCGCCCGGTAGCTGATGGTGTAGAACCCGGTTTTGTCGACGAAACCGTGCGTGGCAATGCGTATTCGCAACCCGTCATCGTTCTTGTATTCCATCACCAACTGGAAACCCGGCTTGTTGTTGACAGTAGCCGGTATGTTGTTCAACACCTTAAGCCGTTCCAGACCAGAGCTCTTGCGCAGATCAGCAACATAAAGATCGGCGGCTTCGCCCGGCAGCATCGTGGCCGTGGCCTTCTTGTCAATGTTCGGGAAGGCGGTTTCCAAGTTACGCCGCGTGGCGGTGATTGCCTGAATGGCCCAGCCGTCCCGAGAGGTGGTCATTCGTTCCAGCGGGATATTCCGGAACCAGGCGCCGCCGCCGATGCTGTGCCGTTCGAACTTTTCGGCAACGGTGGTCCGGTTCCAGCCTTCCGGCACGATCATTTCAAAACTCTTCGATCGGGCGGACTTGCTGGTGTCGTCGGCCAGGGTCCAGTAGGGCGCCGGCCCGCAGGCACTGAGAGCGGACACCAGCACCAGCACGGCAGATATTTTTTTGATCATCATGCGCGCAACCCCTGCTATTTGAGTGAACTGACGTACTGCTGCACATAGGGCCGGTCCTGGGCGTCGTCGGGCGCCAGGCTGAGATACTTGTTGAAATTGTCCAGCGCCGGACCCCTGTTGCCGGCCTTCATATAGTGCATTCCGAGACTTTTATAGGTAGGTGCGAAATTGGGCGCGAGTTTCGCCGCAGTCTGGAATGCCTGCAGCGCCTTCTGGGCATCGTCCGCCTTGTTGCGGCGCAGATACGCTTCGCCGAGATAGTAATAACCGGCGATTGGGTAGTAGCGGCGCATGTCTTCGTTTTCCATCACCAGAATGACGCTCTTGAAGCGATCCTGGCCGACATCCTTGCGTAACACCTCAAGGCGGATCGGCTGCACGATCCGGTTAAATTCCTCCGTGCCCACGCGGCCGCTGTTTTTGTGTTTGGCGGAAAGTTCCTTGTAGGTTTCGATGCGTTCGATCAGTTTGGGGTGCGATGAGAAGAAATAGGGCTCCCTGCCACCCACCGCCTTGATCTCATCGGCCAGAATCTGGAACGCCTTGTGCGATTCGTGGGGATTATAGCCGGACTTGATCAATCTGTCGTATCCGCGTTGATCGGCTTCCCGCTCAAGGTCGCGGGAGAAGCCGCTGATGGAAGAAAAGGCCGCCAGACTGACAAACGGAATACCCGAGACCGCAAAGGTGGAAGCATTCTTCACCGATACACGTTGCCGGAAATTGTGCCGTTCAATGAAATGCGCGGCCTCATGACCCAGCACGGTTGCCAGTTGGGCCTCGTTTTCCATTCTTGCCAGCAGGCCGATATTGAAATAGACACTGCCGTTCGGTAGCGCAAAGGCGCCAAGATGCGTGGTGTCGTGGAGGCGAACACGAATCTTTCCTTTGAATTCCGGATACAGGCGATCCATCACGCCCTGTAAATAGTCGGTCGCGCGCCGGTCGTTGTAAATCTGGCCGCTGCGTACGATGGTGGCGTCGAATATGTCGGCTTCATGCCACAGCCGGTCTTCGTTCGCTTTCAGCCCAGAGGTGTCGCTGGCGCTCGTGAAGGACGAGGCGCCGTCGGTGGTGGCGCAGCCGCTGAAAAGAAATGATATCAGCGCAATTCCAAGGATTCGGTTCATGATCGGGCATCCTTCTGGTTGCGTCATGCCGCACGGCCGTGTCGCGGGCTACCGTGCATAGTTCTTGCGGTAATCGTCAATGCCCGGATAGTCCTCGAAGATGGTATTGATCATCTTCGCGGCGTCACTCGGGTCGCGCAGATTGGTGCTGCCCTTGCGGAGACTGCTATTCATCCACAAGATGTCCCCGGTTCGGAGGTCGACCGCACCAACGTGGACAAACGAATGGCCCAATTCCAGCGGTGCGCCGGTGATGGCATTTACGAAAGGGATGCGGCCGGTAACCGCCCGCACCTTGCGACCTGCCGTGGTGACAAAGTCGCGGCCGTATACCAGGAAGGCGACGTCCACTCCGGTTTTGTCAGCCACTTCGCGGAGTCCAGGTCCGATGGAGTAGTCAAAGCGTTTGACCTTGTGTTTCCAGTTGCTGCGCACGGCGGTGTTGACCACGAGCTTGTAGAGCGCGACGTGCTCGTCGATGTTGGCGATCATGGTCTCCGGTAATCGCGGCATCGCAGTTCCCTTCACGCCATGCTTGCCGAGGGCGGCGGTCAGGGCATTGAATACGCTTTGTCCGGCCTCCTTGCTCCATTCCGGAACCTTTTCGTCGACGCCGCCGGCGTTGCCTTCCACCACCTCGATGTCGATCGGCAACACTAACGCTTGCTGGGGCAGCGCGGGGCTGCCCGACAACCACTTGTAATTCACCCAGTGGTGAATGTCGTCAGCCGGCGCCGTCTGTGGCAGGCCGGCCAATGCCATCGAGATGGTCAGCAAAAAGAGTATGTTATGAATACGCACCCTGATCTCTCCCTTGATCGCGGCAGTTATGGCTGCCCGTTAAAAAATAGTGTATTACGGCACGACGTCAAGAAATAGGCTGGATGGCCGACGGGTGAGAAACGCGGAGCAGCGCCCGGAACGATGAATATTCAGGGAATCGCTAGCAATTCGGAGTGTTGAGGTTTTCTTCGCGCAATTCGGCTTCTTGGGGGATGAACACCAGGAGTCGCACGGTGAGGAAGTTGAAGCCGAGCAGTACGCCGACTGCCAGTCGCCTGTTGGCGCGCAGCTGGATTTGACCACCAATGTGCGCTGAATTGTGACCAGGCGTATCAGCAGCGTAACGGTACTACGCTGCTGCAAGTAGGTCTCTCTGACGGAGATAGTATTGAGCCTTTTGTTTGATAGCCTAGGATGACTTGGTGCCTTTTCAACGAGCATACCCTCAGTTTCTGGGCAACTTTCGAAGCGCGCCAACATTAAAGTCTGTCGAGACCCAAACGTTCCTTTGTCAACAATTGCGACGTCTGTTTCCGGCCAAAAGCAGGCGCTCATAAAAGTCGAGACTTGGGTGCTGGAATGTCTGGTCCCGTCCTTGAGCAGACGCGCGACATCGCGCTCGGTATAGAGGGTTGGCAGAAAAACGACTGAAAAACAGCAGAAAGCGACTTAACTCTTTGATTGATGTGGTCCGACTATTTTAATTTGGGCTGCGGAATGTTAATAGAGCTTACGTTATGAATCATAGGCATAACGCTATTACTGCTGTTTTTCAGTCGTTTTTCTGCCAACCCTCAGCATCAGGACTTTGGCAGTCGCCCGGCGACTGGCGGTGAGCCGCCACGCCCACCACGCGAGCGCGCCGCCATAAAGAACGTCCACCATGTAGTGCTGCTTCACGAACAGCGTCGAGACGCTGATTGCGGTTGCCAGGGCGGCGAGACCAAGTCTGGATTTGCGAGAAACCTGCGACGCGTGAACGGCGAGCCAACTCATTGCGACGTGAAGGCTGGGAAAGTTGTTGTACGACTTGTCGAGGTACTCGATCGACAACAACCACGTGTGCAGTGACGTCACTTCGAGCTGCGGCCGCTCGAACCACACCGGGAGCGCGAGATACGTCGCGTAAGCGGTCAACAACGTCGCGATGAAGGCGCGGACAGTGTGCCTGAACCGCGCGTAATCTCGGATTGTGACAATTAGCAGGAACGGGATGAAATACGTCAAGACGTACAGGTATTCAAAGATCGGCAGGAACGGCAGCTGCTCTTCACCGGGAAGAAAGAGGATGTGCGCATTCCGGCCCACGCTGAAAAGGTTGATCGGGAGATACGTCACCGAGAAGAGCACGTAGTACGCCGCGAGGACTATGCCGAACCTGAGTTTCCTCGGGCGACCATGGGCGTCGCAGAGCCAGCGCTCGAAACCCGTCATGCGATGGCGCGAAACTTCATGCTCACCACGCGATTTGGCCGGAGCATCATCGACGGGTTGATGCCTACCGGCTCATCCGTCGCCAGCGCGAAGTCGTATTTCCGGACGAACGCCACCACGATCATGAGCATCTGCATGACCGCCATGTTGGCACCCAAGCAGGTCCTTGGGCCACCGCCAAATGGAAGATATGCGAACGGATGGCGTTCTTTGGACCGACGAGCCTCGAACCGGCCCGGATCGAACGCCTCGACATTCTGCCAATGCGCCGGGTTGCGATGCGTTCCATAGATATATGGAATCACCATCGCACCCGCGGGAATGCGGATGCCGCCGACTTCGTCGTCCTTGAGCGCGATGCGGTCGATCATCCAGAAGGGCGGATACAGCCGGAGGGCCTCGTCGATGACGCGAACGGTCCCCTCAAGCTGGTGCAGGTTGCGATAGTCCATCGCGTTCGCACCGATGACTGCCGCCACCTCGTCACGGATCTCGTGGATGTATTTCGGGTGCCGAGCCAGCAGGTACAAGATCCAGGTCAAGGCGTTCGTCGATGTCACGTTGCCGGCGACCAGCAATTGGAGGCTTTCGAGCATCGCCATCGGCTCATCCATCGGGAGACCGGTGTCATGATACGGCGTCTCGGTCAGGATTCGGAGGAAATCGTTTTCGGCGAGACCTTCGCTGAGCCGGGCCCGGATGTGCCGCAATGCGATCGCGTCGCCCTCCCGGCGCAACGCCTGGTATTTCTCCGACTCACCGCTGAAACGGTACCACGGAATCATCCATGGTTGGACGATCTGCCGGTGGACGAAATTCTGGATCTCGTGGATGATCGCTCCGATTCGCTCGAGCTCTGCCGTCGGCATGCTCCGGCCATAGAGCGCCTTTCCCGTCAGCCGAAGCGTGAACTGCACCATCTGCTGCCGAACATTTACGGGCCCGTGCTGCGCCTCCCGGTCGAAGTCGAGCATCAGCTCCTCGAACACGTCCTGCTGCATCGGCAGAAGTTTGGCCAGGTAGTTGGGCTTGAACCCCTGGGCCAGGAGTTTGCGTTGACGTTTCCACGCCTCGCCATGAATGTTGACCACTCCAGCCCCCTGAAACTCCACCATGCGCTCTGCCTGGATGAATGACTTCTCGTAGTTGACCTGATTGTCGTGCAGCACATGTTTGGCAACGACAGGATCGGCGGTCACCACCGCGGGGATCAGGCCGCCAAAGTGCACGGTGAACGTCGGTCCGAGACGCGCTCGATACCCTTCGAACACCTCGATACAGTTGCGAAGCATGCCACGCGCGTCGAGAACGGCACGGCCACGATGCACGTGCGGCGCGTTGCTGATTCTTCCGTCAAACATGGCCAACCTCCGCGAGCGGCACCGACTCGGCGACGAGGCCGTTCTTCCGCATGAAGCGCAGGATGCCAAGCACGACATCGTGCAACGACGGATCGGCCTTGCCCAACGCGGACGCGTCACGGAAGCGCTGATAGTTGCGATTGTCGTAGCGCTTGAACTCCATGGCCGAGATGTTGTCCACGGAGCGAACAAGGAATTCCAGCAGCGGGAAGAGGATGTCGCCGGGTTGACAGCGCTTGATCACTTCCGGCGTGAACGCAGGCAGTGAGTAGTTCCGGAACGTCTTCCCGATGAGTTCTCCAAGTATATCGGTAATATCCGACAGGCTGGCGTATTCGTCGCGCGTAACAAGGAACGTCTGGTTGACGCTCTCCGGGATTCGCGCAATCGCCACGATGTTCGCGGCAGCAATATCCGCGGGCGTGAAACTCACCTGGTTTTTCGCTGTGGTGCTGATGCCGTGGTTGATCATGAACGCCAGAAGACGGATGGAGATGTCAAAGTTGTAGCCACCGCCATTCACCGAAGGCGTCAGCAGCGCAGGGCGGAAGATCCGCGCGTGAAGTCCCTGTCGCATCGCGTCGCGTACCACGTGTTCGGACACCCACTTGCTCTGGCTATAGCCGAAGTCGAGGCGCTCCATTCCGGCGTTCGTGTCGCTCTCGCCGATCGTCTCCTGCACCGACCAGCCGAAGACGAAGGTCGAGGAGATGTGGTTCAGAACTTTGGCGCGGTGGCTCATCGCCAGGCGAATGACCTCGTTCGTTCCACCGACATTCGCTTCGCGCATGGAGTGGTAGTCCATCAGGTAGTTCACCAGCGCGCCGTTGTGATAGATGGTGTGGACGCCTTCCGCGAGCGAGTACCACGCTGCCGTGCTGAGTCCCAGGTTCGGCGCCGATAGGTCGCCGCAAACCAGCCGCACGCGATGCTCCCAGCCCTCTGGGCACGTCACCCCATCCGCCGCGATTGACTGCAGTCCTTTGCGGATCCGTTGCATCGCGCCACCGGTGTCCGCGCGGACCAGCACATGAATGTCATCAGACGTTTGCTCCAGCAGGCTGGCGAGGAGGAACGGACCAAAGAACCCCGTGCCTCCGGTGAGCAACACGCTCCCCTCGTGCGCGCGGAGCGCCGTGGACACTTTCGGAAGTTCGGCAACATCAAAGCGCAATCGGGTGTCCCGGCGCATCAGGTCGGCTTCGTTCACCCGGTGCTCGCGACCGATCTCGGAGAGCGCACTCTTGAAGCGAAGCTTGGCGAGCGGATCCGCCGCCTCGAGTTGATCGAGCAAGTCGAACAGTTCGCAGATTGCAATCTTTTGGAGCACGCGCAGGTCCACGGCGCGGGACAACTCGTCGTCGCCGCGCTCTTCCAGATGCGCTTTGAGAGCGTGAGCAAATTCCACCAGCTTGAGCGAATCGAAGCCCGCGTCGTCCAACGTCCCCGTTTCGTCGCCGGTCAGGCCGAAATGGCGCAACCACTCGCGCGGCCGTTCACTGTGAGCGAAGCGAAGAATCTCCTCGCCCCTCTCGTGGCTCACCACCTTCAGCGCGCCCGCGAGCCACTGTTCCCGCACCTGATGCCGCACGATCTTGCCAGAGCTGGTCTTGGGGATCGTGCGGGCCTCGATGAACACGAACGACGTCGCAGCGATTCCAAGCCCCTGCACCAATCGCTGGTTGAGTTCACTCGCGTTGGGAACTCGGCGCTGATCCTTCAGTTCCGCCACGACGACCAGCGTCTCGCGACCCTCATGCTCGCATGCGAATGCCGCGACGCACCCCTTCCTGACGTTCGCATCCGCCTGCACCAGCGCTTCGATGTCCTGCGGGTAATAGTTCAGGCCGCGGACGATGATCATGTCCTTGGAGCGGCCGCAGATGTACAACTCGCCCTCGTGGACAAAGCCCATGTCGCCGCTTCGCAGCCACGTTGGCTCTCCGGTGTGCTCGCCGGGAAGCCTTGCCTCGAAGATCGACGCGCTCAACTCCGGTCGGCGCCAGTAGCCGATGCACTTGCTGGGCCCGCGCATCCATATCTCGCCAACGCCGCCCTCACCCGCTGCGCGCGGTTCCGCCGAGATGTCGACGATCCTCACCTCGGTCGAGCCCAGCGTCCTGCCGCAGCTGACCAGTGTGGTCGTGTCCGCGGCCAAGGCGTCGGCGTTCGCCGGCTGAACCTTGTGCCGCACAAGCGCTGCCCGGTCGAGGGCCCGGATGCTCCTGCCGTAGTTCGACACGGCCAGGGTGAATTCCGCCAGGCCATACGCCGAGAAGAAGCTCTTCGGGTCCAGGCCGTACGGCTCGAATTTCCTGATGAAGTCCCGGCAGACGTCGGCGCGCACCGGTTCCGCGGCATTCATGAGAAACCGGAGTGAACTGAGGTCGAGCTTCTCCAGGGTTTCCGCCGACAGCTTGTCCGAGCGAAGGCAGTACTCATACGCGAAGTTGGGCGCCGACGAAGCGGTACCGCGGTACTTCGTGATGGTCTCCAGCCAGAGCGCGGGCCGCTGGATGAAATCGAACGGTGAGAACCCGTACGTTGTGCCGCCTTTCAGCGCGAAAAAGAGGTAGTACCCGATCAGCCCCATGTCGTGGTACTGCGGCAGCCACGACACGCCAATAGGTTGGTGGTCCACCACGGCGTCGCAGTTCGCCATGATGTTGTCGTGCGTCACCATGACGCCCTTGGGCTCACTGGTCGACCCTGACGTGTACTGCAGGAACAGCACGTCGGAGTGCGCCTCAGTGAAATCGGCGCTCCCACCGCGACCCGCGTCGCTGGTGACGATCCACTTGAGTTTCGATACGAAATCCCGCTTGAACGAGAATGTCGCGACACTGTTGCGTGTCTTGTTGACCTTCATTGACCAGTAGTACGACCGCGCGGTGAGCACTGCGGAGGCCTGGCAGTCGCGCGCGATGAAGTCGGTCTTGGCAAGTGCCGCCTGGAATCCATGACTTGTCGGCGGGTACACCGGCACGGGAATGAGCCCGAGACGGACACACGCGAAAAACGCACAGATCATTTCGACGCCCGGCGGATACGCGAGGAGCACACGCTCGCCCGGATCCATCGGGTGCGTGCGCTGGATGTGCAACGCAATGTCCGCAGTGCGCTGGAGGAACTGAGCGTAGGTGTACGATTCGGTGACGCGCCCGTCGACGTCCAAAAAGGCATAGAGGAGTTTGTCGGGAGCGCGCTCGACCCAATCGCGGAATGGTCCAATGATTGATCGCATCACTCGACCCCACTCTCGGCATGAGCGACGCGCGGACGACCTGCGAAGCTGCCAAAGTCGTAGCCATCCGTGCCATGCCAACGCCCGCGCACCAGGCGCCACCACGGAGTGTGCGGCAGCGGCAGCGAGGCATCGCCGTTCCGATCGAGGTAGTAGCTGTTGGCTGTCGCGCACGAGACGTCCTTGAACACCGTTCCGTCCGCGCGCTCCCACATGTGCCGCATGTACCTCTCGTGCACCTCGCGCCTCACCTCAACACGGGTCACACCGCGAGCATGCGCCTCGTCGATGCAGCCCATGATGTGCGCGAGGTTGGCCTCCAGCGTCGTAAACCAGTTGAAGCCGCCGGCGTACGGGCCCGCGCTCAGAAAGAAGTTGGGATATCCGGGCACGGACACGCCGGCATAGGCCTGAAGGCGATGTGCATCCCAGAACTGCCCCAGCTCTATCCCCTCGCTGCCCACCACCTCGAAACTCGGCGCATTTCCTTGCTCTGTCGTCAGGAAACCCGTGGCGAGAATGAGCGTGTCCGCCTCGTGCACTGCGCCGTCCGCCGTGACAATGCCCTGCGGACAGATTCGCTCGATGGCTTGGGTGATGAGCCGCACGTTGTCGCGATTGAACGCGGCCAGATACACGTTCGATGTCGTCGGTCGTTTGCAGCCGAGTCCGTAGTCGGGCAGCAGCTTCGCGGCGACCTCGCGATCGCGAACCTGGCGGCCCATCCAACCGAGAATGAGTCGCTGCGCCAGGCGTACCGTGAAGGGAAAACGCCGGAAGTTCACGATCGAGAATGTCAGGAACTCGAGGCTCGCTTCGGACACGAGGCGCAACAGCGAGCGAATCGGCGGCAGCCTGCGAATCGACTGCCACCATCCGGGTCTGACGGGATTGTCGACACGCGGCGCCACCCAGATCGGCGTTCGCTGGAAGACGCGCAGATGTGCGACCCGTGGCGCGATTTCGGGCACCACCTGCACGGCGCTTGCGCCGGTCCCGATCACCGCGACGCGCTTTGCGGTCAGGTCATGGCTGTGGTCCCACCGAGCCGTGTGAAACGCCTTGCCGGCAAAAGTCTCTAACCCCGGGATCGTCGGCAACTTCGGCTGGCCGAAGAGCCCGGTCGCGGAGATCAGGTAGCGCGACGTGATGGTCACCCCGTCGTCGAGCTGCGTCGTCCAGGTGTCGCTGTCGCTGTGGAGCTCTGAGCGCAGCACGCGCGCGCCATACCGGATGTGTCGCGCGACGCCGTACTTTTCGGCGCAGTGCTTCACGTAGCGCTGGATCTCGGCGCCCGTCGCGTAGTCGCGCGACCATTTGTAGTCGGTCTCGAACGGGTAGCAATACGAGACGGACGGAAGGTCCACCGCGATTCCGGGATACGTGTTGTCGCGCCACGTGCCACCCAGTTCAGCGGCAGCTTCGATCAGTGTGAAGGACGAGTTGCCGCGGCGCAGCAGCTCGATGGCCGCACCGATGCCGCTGATGCCGGCGCCGACAATCAGCACTTCCGTATCCGGTCTCGTCATTGGCGCTCCGAACTACCCGGCCCGCCATCAACCATGGTCTCGCGCCATTGCTTGATGCGCTTGGCGCGCATGTCCTCGACGCCGAGCACGCGAATCGTGGCGTCGACAAAAATCTTGTTGCCAAGGACCGGCATGAGCCGGCGCAGGAAATCGCCGAGGCCCGTCTCCGGTGCGACGAGCACGCGTGGCGTGCCTTTCTCAACTGCGCGGACGATGCCCGCGGCGACGCGCTCCGGCGGGATGGCGTGGCGTTCGTACCATCCCACAATCCGCTTCATTAGCTCCGGATCGTCGCCCTTGGCGCGCCGCATGATGTTGGTCGCGACAGCGCCCGGATGCACAACGGTGATGCCGATGGATGTCGCGCGAAGTTCCTCCCACAGGGATTCGGACAGGCCGCGCACCGCGAACTTGGTGGCGCTGTATGCCGACTGACCCGGCATCGCGACAATTCCGAAAAGGCTGGAAAGGTTCACGATGTGGGCGCGCTCGACCTTGGCGAGGTACGGCATGAAGAAGTGGCAGCCATGAACCACGCCCCAGAAGTTCACGCCAACGACATCGTCCCAGTCATCCAGACTTGTCTGCTGAAACGCAGCCTCGTAGCCGACCCCGGCGTTGTTGATCAGGACGTGAACGGACCCATGCGCCTCGGCGACTTCCGGCGCCAATTCCCTCATCCGCGTACGGTCGGCAACGTCAGCGACATGCGTTGTCAGTTTTTGTGCGCTGGAATCGACAAGTTCATCGCGAAGCCGCGCCAGCCCTTGCTGGTCATTGTCGACGAGCGCCAAGTGGCAGCCTTTGCGCCACAGCGCGAATGCCAGAGCCCGGCCTATGCCGCTGGACGCACCGGTCACCACGGCGACCTTGCCGCCGAGGATTCGGATGCCCTTTCGTGGACCCAGCCATGACGCCATCGAAATTGCGCTCCGCTTGTTGCCATCAGTATGGCACAGGCGACCGGCGCAAAACTACGTATTCGGTACGTAACCGAGGGCCATGAGAAAGGCCGCCGAGCTTTGCTCAGCGGCCAAAGTTGCCACGCCACGTCATTGGAACTATACGTCCTACCAAGTATAGGAAAAACAAACGCCCTTTTTTCCAGAATCCATCGCGCCCAGCACAGCGTCGACGCGCTCATCCGCAATCGAGCTTACTAAAATATAGCGGGTGAGTGAGTCTCGCGTGAGATTATTCTGTGACTTTCGAGCGCAGAATTCTGTAGTTTTTGGCTCATCGGCCATAGCCTGCCCCCGGCCTGCTGTGTAGGCTGCGCAGCGAAAAGCACACATTCCCAGAATATTTTCGAATGGCCGCTTTCAAACACGAACCGGACACTGATTTACTGGAGTGTTGAACGGCAGGAATGGGTCGTTTAAAGCGAACTAGACCCGAATCAGCTATAAAAAGTCATTGGCTGTGCAGTTAACCGGAGCGAATTCGCTTCTGCATTTTTGTAGAAGATGAAAACTATCGATAATTTATCGTCAGCAGGAACTCGGCCTAACCAACCTCTGCTAAAGAGTACGTATTCTTGTGTATGAGAACCTCAGGCCAGACGACTCGAACGTGGCAACATTTTCCCGCTGACAATCGCATCAGCAGTACGTACTGCAAGCGCGTGAATGGTCAGCGACGGCGCTTCTCCCCCACCGCTTGAAGGAAATACGCTGGCATCCGTGATATAGAGGTTGGGGTGGTCGTGGCTGCGGCAGGTCGCATCAACAACGGATGATCTTGAGTCACTTCCCATGCGGCATGTGCCGAATACATGAGTCGCTGAAAAATGGTCCCAGGCACCAATCTCTTCAACCAACTCCGCACCGGCCTTTTTCAGGAGAAGACGGGTTTGAGACGCCATAAATTTCAATCTTGCGATTTCCATATGACTCAAGTGCGAATGCAGCCTGGGCACCGGAATGCCAAGCTGATCTTTTTTCTTTGTATCCAGGTCAATATAAGTACCTTCATTGGGCAGGAATTCTCCGGTTGCACCAACTGACATAATGCTTCCAAAGCTCGCGCGTACCCCGCTCTTGAGTTGCTTGCCGAAACCGGTCACTACCCTGGAGGCATAGGCAATCGGACCGGTAAATCCGGTATCTTGCGTGGAGGAACTGAAACGACAGCCACCGATTGTGCCCGGTATGCCGTCTGGCGCATTGAAGTCCCAACTGATTGCATCGGATGGCAAGCCGACGTGGCTGTTGGCTAGTTCCGGAACAAGCCCGGAGCTGCTCCAGCTAAGCGTTTCCATGAAATTACGCCCAACCTGACCGGAACCATTGGCCAAGCATCTGTGTTGGCGACGATTACGATTGGCCAGCAGCAGTCGCGGTGTCTGCACGGCGCCTGCGGCCAGGATGAGTATCGGTGTCTCGACACGGTGAAGTGTCCTGTTATCAAGATATTCAATGGCGCTGATGTTTCCGGTAATACCGGCGTGGATGTGCACAACAGGGCAACGCGCCTTGATGGTCAACCGCTTGCTGGCTTCGGCCTTGCGGATAAACGTGACATCCGCCGAACCCTTGTCGCCCAAAGGGCAGCCACGGCTGCAGTTGCCGCAGTAGTTACAGGCGGGACGTCCATCGAAGGGCACAGAGAGCGCCGCACGGGAGTTTTCTTGCCAATGCATTCCGATCCGCTGACCTGCGGCAACCAAACGCTGTGCGGATGGACTCAACGGGTGCGGTGGCAACGGGTATGGCTGCGTACGCCAGCGTGCGCCCTGCTCAGAAGGTCCTGCCACACCGACAAGCTGCTCACAGAGTGTGTAGTAGGGTTCGAGATCCGCGTAGTCGATCGGCCAATCACAGCCAACACCGTGCCGGCTTTTCAGCTTCATGGCATCGGGATGCAGGCGGTGAGACTCACCAACAAAGTGGAGGGTCGTACCGCCGACACCCTGAACATGCCAATAGCCCGGCCCCATGGCTTGCCGTGTTCCGTCGCGAACCAGGCGACCGGATGCGCGATTCCATGAATGCAAATCCTCGTCTGCGGGGTCAAGCTGATCCAGCTTGCCAATGGTGAAGCTTCCCTGGCTGCCCGGTGGATTGGGGAAGAGGTAACGTTCCCAGTCCGGTTGATGGAGTTTGTAATCACTGGCGGGATCGAAGCGCGGCCCGGCCTCCAGCATGAGAACATGCAGCCCCTGCTCGCATAATCGCCAGGCCGCTGCTGCCCCGCCCGCACCAGAACCCACGACCACGGCATCGTAGCGTGTCTTCATACCCATGGAGGCGGATAACCTGTGGGTTGCGGTGGGCGCTTGATGGCCAAACCGTGCCAGGCCGCCGGCTGGCTGAAATACATCTCGATAGCGGTCAAACGTACCAGCTCATAAAACCGCCGCGGTATCTGGTTAAAGTCTGAGCTGGTCATCCAGTCAACCAGCGCAATTTGCTGCTCGGTCGTGAGCTTGGCGAACGGCGGGCCACCGGTCATGTTCAGCCATTGGCAGCCAAGTTCGATGAGGCGCTTAAAACGAGGATCGGACTCCGCGAACGACAACAGCTCCCGATCCACATGCAGGTCCGTTGCAGATCCGGTAAATTCGTCACGCGGCAGCAGAACGTCCAGAAAAGTCGCGAAGGTGCTTCGCTCAAGATCGGTCGGCGCAGTGACCGAAGCGGCCTTGATCTCGATCGTATGGCTCAGAAAAAAAACGCCGACGACTTTAAGTAGTCGTCGACGTGTTTGACTTGTCAGCACTGGGGAACATTTCCTTATTCAAACCTGGGTCGACCAGCCGGAACTCCTTATAAAGCTGGTGTGCAATTTGATGTTCCAATGCCAGAGTTATTATCCAGCACACACGCCAGCGCAGGCTTCTTGAATTTGCTTTGGCTAGTAATGGAGGCATTGGGGTCAAAACCATTCCCCATGATCCAATCCGCACCTAGATTCAGATAAGAGGTATTCATGCCAAAACCGAGCAGCGGTTCAGACTTGAGGATGCTGTAGCCCACGCCCAACTCGCCCTGCAAGTCTTCCCTGCCGTGCATGTAACTGAGTTTTATTTTGGCTGATTTTGCCCCACCCGCGAGGTTAATATGAAAAGCCAGATTGGCACCTTCGGTAGAGCCACTAGATAGAATCTTATCTCGCATGAACCCCAACACCAGGGCGGGGGTGGCTCCCTTTCCTATACTCCAGTTGAGGCCGACATAGCCCTTTGTCTCGGATTTGCTTGAATTGCCGACCTGCTTGTAAACATTGAACCCGGCCATTGCAACAGAACTGGAAAACGTGAAGCCAACAGCCAGGGCGATAAGCGTTTTATTCATTTTGAATTCCTAAGCTGCTTGATGAGAGAATGAATTCCAAGGCTTGCATATAAAAGTCTACTGCAATGTTTTTAGTACAGGCTACGGCTTTTAGCAAGATTTCAGAGGAACGCTGATGTCAGTTCTTTCGGCGGGATATGGCGGTGAGTGGCCAATCACCCGCCATATGTTGTCAGTCTAGGTCGTTTGGGTCTCGACGTGGTCTTCCCGGCGCACGTCTTTCAGCCTGCTTCAGCCGTTCTTGTAGAGCGGGAATGCTTCCAAACGTATTGTCATTCCGGCCTACAGGATGACTCGCACACAACAGCGATTAGGCTGCAAAATCCAGCGCAGCAATTATCCTGTTCAACCGTCCCTGCTCGCCTTCTCCTTCCTTATGCAAAAGATCATTGTTACCGTCCGCATCGCGTTTACTGGCGGCTATCTTCTCGATGTATTGAGCTGTGCACTCAGACACTTTTTCCTTGAGGACCAGAAATAGTGCAGCGATCTCATCCGGACTTCTTACCCAGGTATTGATGAAGAGTCCTTCTTCGGCGATTATTTTTGGTGCGTACTCATGCTTCAAGAGTAAATCATTGAAGCCCTCGCACCAGTCCGGTGGCGCCTTGTGCAGCAGCCGGAAATGGAGATCGATATAGGGCTCTTTCCTCAGACGCGGCGGGCGATTTTCATCGATGCCGGTGATACGGATATCACTGATGCCTTCCACGGTTATTACTCCTCATAACAGCCTGCTAAATGCGGACTCGATGCTTAAGTATACGCGCTGTCAGACGTGTTCTCGGATAAATCAGGCCGGATTCCTGCTTTCTGCGCAAGAATAGCAAGTAAGCATGAGGAACAGCGGGTTACATGCATACGCGATACAGTCTATCGGAACATTAGAACCCTAGCCGCGTGGGTGATGCTGCGCATGCAGTTGTTTCAGGCGCTCGCGCGCCACCTGCGTGTAGATTTGGGTCGTCGACAAATCCACATGCCCGAGCAGCATCTGCACCACGCGCAGGTCGGCGCCGTGATTCAAAAGATGCGTGGCGAATGCATGCCTCAGAGTATGCGGCGACAAGTGCGTCTCAATGCCAGCGATAGCTGTGTAGCGTCTGAGGTTGTGCCAGAACGCCTGACGAGTCATGGACGCGCCGCGCGCGGTGGGAAAGAGCGCATCGGTTGTCTGGCCGTGCAGCAGTTTGGCGCGCGCCTCGTGCAGGTAGCGTTGCAACCATTCAATTGCCTCTTCGCCGAGCGGTACCAATCGTTCCTTGTCGCCCTTTCCGATTACCTTGACCACGCCAGCCTGCAGATTGGCCTGCTGCAACGTCAGCCCGACGAGCTCGGAGACGCGCAGGCCGGTAGCGTACAGAGTTTCGAGCATGGCGCGGTCACGCAGGCCAAGTGCGGTATCGATGTCCGGTGCCTGCAACAGATTTTCCACCTGCTCTTCAGTGAGCGACTTGGGCAGCGGCCGACCGAGCTTGGGGGACTCGAGCTGTGCTGTGGGGTCGTCGGCGATCATCCCCTCACGCAACAGATATTGATAGAAGCGTCGCAGGCTGGACAACAGGCGAGCTGTGCTGCGCGGGCTAGCGCCTCTACCAACACAGGCGGCGAAATAATCCTGCAACTGCGCGCGGGTCGCCTGGGCGGGCGCCGCCTTGAGCCAGACAGAGAACGCTTCCAGATCGCTGCGGTAGGCGCTTAACGTATTGCGACTCAGGCCCGCTTCCAGCCAGAGCGCATCCAGGAAGCGTTCGAGCTGTTCGTCAGTCTGTGGCTTCATGCGCAAGCAACCAGCGCTTGATGTCCATGGATCGCCCACCGGTGGCGCCCATGAAACCGCCAAGGCCGTTGGCCGCAACCACCCGGTGACAGGGCACAACAATCGAAATGGGGTTGGCGCGGCAGGCACCGCCCACAGCGCGCGGCGCACTGTTGAGCGTGTGCGCCAGTTCACCGTAGGTGCGTGCCGTGCCTGCGGGAATGCGTTGCAGCGCGCGCCAGGTGCGCTGCTGAAACACCGTCCCAGCCGGCGCCAGTGGCAGATCGAAGCGCGTGCGGGGATCGGAGAAGTACGCCTTGAGCTGCGCGCACACCTGGCGTGCCAGCGGCGTGCGCGGTGACTGCAGCGGTATGCGATTGGAAACAAAGTCGATGGACGTAAGCGCCTCCCGGGCATCAATGCCCAGACGCCCAAACGGTGCGGCAATTACTGCAGCGTAGCCTTGGTTTCGATCAGCCATAGCTGCTGAATATTACGCTCAATCACGGCGCGCTGCTTGGCGTCGCCCTCGTGCTGCAGCAGTGTCTGGCAGAAAAGACGTGCATCCTGGCTGAGTTCGGCCTTGTTCAGTTCCTCGGCGGCGTAGACAAGCAGAGGCGCCTGTAGCAGTAACAGTAGGCCGGCGCGCAACAAAAAGCGGGTGCCGCCCCTCAGGACGACACCCGCTTGGGTGCGATACAACCGGTCGGCATCGGCGCAGCAGCCCGGAGATGCTTACACCTTTTCAGTGATACGCGCGGCCTTGCCGGTGAGGTTGCGCAGATAGTAAAGCTTGGCACGGCGCACATCGCCGCGACGCTTCACTTCGATTTTCGCGACCAGCGGGCTGTACAGCGGAAATACACGCTCCACGCCTTCGCCGTAGGAAATCTTGCGCACGGTGAAAGAGGAATTGGAGCCGGCATTGCGACGGGCGATGACCACGCCCTCGAATGCTTGCAGGCGCTCGCGATCGCCTTCCACCACTTTTACGTACACGATAACTGTATCGCCCGGATTGAAGACCGGAACCTCTTTGCCCATCTGTGCCGTTTCCAGCTCCTGAATCATTTTGCTCATGGCTTCACTCCAAAATATTAACAACTAGTTTTGTGCAGGCTTGCCTTCATCAACTCAATTTATCCCGCCGGTACTCATCGAGCAGCGCCTGCTGCTCGGCATCCAGATCCAGCTTCTCCAGCAGATCCGGTCGCCGTTCCCAGGTCCGTCCCAGCGCCTGCTTCAGGCGCCAGCGCCGGATCTCGGCATGGTTGCCGGACAACAACACATCCGGCACCCGCTGACCTTCGTACTCCTCCGGCCGCGTGTAGTGCGGGCAATCCAGCAGGCCCGCCGCGAACGAGTCCTGGCTCGCCGAATCCTCATGCCCGAGGGCGCCGGGGATCTGGCGGGCGATCGCGTCGATTATCACCATCGCCGCCAGCTCGCCGCCTGACAAGACGTAGTCACCGATCGACCACTCCTCGTCCACTTCACTCTCGATCAGACGCTCGTCCACACCTTCGTAGCGTCCGGCGAGCAGAATCAGACCCTCCCGCCCCGCCAGCTCCAGTACGCCGGCCTGGTCGAACCGCCGGCCCTGCGGCGAAAGGTAAATCACCTTCGCCGACGGGTTGTTGGCCCGGGCCGCCGCCAGGGCCAGCTTGAGCGGCCCCGGTATCATCACCATCCCCGGCCCGCCGCCGTACGGACGTTCGTCCACCCGCCGGTACGGGTCGGTCGTGTAGTCACGCGGGTTCCACACGCGCAACGCCAGCAATCCGTTTTCGATCGCCCGTCCGGTGATACCCATTCCGGTCAGGGCGTCGAACATTGGCGGGAAGAGACTGACTACATCGATCTTCATCGCCGACCCCAGCCTGCTGAGTCTTTTTCAGCGGGCGAAGAAATCATTAAAACTCCGCGTCCCAGTCCACACGCATGACGCGCGCCTTGAGATCCACACTCTTCACGGCATCCCTGGTGTAGGGAATCAGGCGTTCACGTTCGCCCTGCACCACCACCACATCGTTCGCGCCACCGGTCTCGAACAAATGACTCACAGTGCCGAACTCGATGCCTTCAAGGTTCACCACCTTGAGACCTATTAAGTCATCCCAATAATACGTTCCCGGCTCGGCCGGCGGCAGATCCGCCCGGCGCACCGCGATCTCGGTGCCGATCAGCGCACGCGCCTGATCGCAATGCCCTACTCCTTCCAGCTGGACGATGACACCCTTGGCTTGCGCCCGTCCTTCAATCACCTTCACCGGCTGCCAGCCATCCGCGCGGCGCAGAAACCAGCGGTCAAACTCCAGGATGTCGGTGCGCTCGCGCGTTTCCGCGTACACCTTCACCCAACCGCGCAATCCGTACACACCGGAGATCTTGCCGAGAATGACAAAATCGTCCGCCCCGTCCTGCCCCGAAGCCGGAGTTGCCGACTTCAAGGCCGAATCCTCAGGCAGCGGCTTTTTCCTTTACCAGAAACTGAATGCGATCCGAAGCCTTGGCGCCTTTGCTCAACCAGTGGTTGTAGCGCTCCATGTCGAGACGCAGGGTCTCTTCCTGGCCGTTGGCGCGGGGATTGTAAAAGCCGATACGCTCGATGCAATTGCTGCTATTGGCACGGCGACGATCGGTGACAACGACTTCGTAGAAAGGACGCTTCTTGGCGCCGCCACGAGCAAGGCGAATGGTAACCATTTGAATTCCTCTTGGTTGATAATCCGTCGCCAAGGAATCAGGCGGCCGGCTGAAAGCGGGGCATTCTAACGGGAAATCAGACGTAAGGAAAGGCAATATAACGTCTTTTTGGGCGAACTGGCTCCAGGTAGGGTGAGCACGTTTTTGTGCCCACTCGGATACAAAACAACGTGGGCAGACGAAAACCCTGTCTGCCCACCCTACCCGGGGTTTCCGTTAATTCAGCTCATTTGCTTGCTCTTCCGGCGGCTTGAGGTGCCGAAAAGCGCGATAAAGGGCGATATCGTAGACAATTTTGAGGCCGGCCCCCACCAGCAACGGGGTCGCCAGCGCCAATCCCTGCATCAGTGGTCCAGCCAGGAACGGCGCCACCGCCCAGCCTCCCATGCGCACCAGATGAGTGACGCCGGAGGCCATGGTGCGCTCCTCCGGCAGGACCACTGCCATGACGTAGGACTGGCGGGTCGGTACATCCATTTCGACCAGACATTCGCGCAGCAGAAAGAGCAGCGCCGCGATACTGAAGGTCGGCGCGAACGGCACCGCCATGAGCAGCAGGCTCGACGGGATATGCGTGAACACCATGGTGTTCACCAGCCCGATGCGCGCCGCCAGCCACGCGGCGGCAAGATGCGATGCGGCATTCGCGGCACGCGCCAGAAAAAACAGCAAGGCGATCGCCGCCTCGGAAGCACCAAACTGCGCATGGAAAAAATACGCCAGCAACGCAGTGCCGAGAAACCCGCCCGCAAAACTATCGAGCGCAAACAGAGTCGAGATACGCCACAGAACCTTGCGGCTGTGCGGCGCGAGCTGCAAGAACGGTTTGCGCTGCTGTGCTTCGACCGTCGCTGTCAGACGCAGATAGAGGATCGCGCTTACCAGCAGCAACACGGCATATACGGCAATTGCCGCCTGAAAGGAAGCAATCTCACCGGCGTCGAAATAAGTGCGTACCAGGAACGGCAAGGCCGCGAGCAGGCCGCCGAATGCATGCCCGATATCCTGCAACACGTTGTAATTCGCAAAGGCACGCGTGCGCTGTTCCGGTGCGACGATGCCAGGGAGTATGGCCTGCTCGAGCACCAGGGCCGCACCACGATCGCGCCCCATGCCGTTCAGCATGCCAAGGAAGGCCACGCCACAGACCACCCACAGGTTCACGCTGACCAGCAACGCAAAGCCGCCGGCCGCCGCGGCGAAGGACAGGACCAGCAGTGAACGACGTCTGCCCAGCGCGTCGCCAAAAAAAGTTACAGCGGCGGCGGACAATGCCGCGCCCGCCAGGCCGGCGCCAATCACCAGACCAATCTCGGCGGGCGTGTACGCGAGTCGATCGAGATACAGACCGAGCAATACACCCATCATCCCGGTTGCGAGTGCGCGCAGGAAGGTTGCAACGAGTATGACGTGCCGATCAGTCATGGCGCGACCGATGATGAGTAGCCAATGGCTTCAGCGCCGAGTCTCCCAGCCGTGGCGTTCACCCTGAGCCGATTGGCACCAGGTGTAGAGCGCGTCGTACAGAATCATGCCATGGCGCAGCATTTCGTGGTCGTCGTTGATATTGCGAGACAGCCCCAGCGAGATGGCCAACAGGCCCGGTGATTGCGGCGCCAGATCCAGCCGATCAGTATCCGCGCCACGCACAATCACCGCCAGCTGTTGCAAAGCCGAGTCAGTGAGTTTGTATTTATTCAGGAAGGTATCAAAGCTGCACAGTTCGCCGACGTGGCTCATCTCGACACCCGGGATGTCGTAGGGCGTGGCGCCGGTTTCCTGCGCAATCTTGAGCACTTGATCGCTCGGCACGTACAGAAACTCAGGGGCCTTATCGATAAAGCGTGCGATCAGCCAAGGACAGGCGATGCGATCGATTTTCGGCCGTTCGCGCGTCACCCACTTCATTTGGCAATTGTGTCCCCGCCAGCACCCTTCCAGGCTTCAATGCCACCTTCGATAAAACGTGCCTTGAGTCCTTTGCCAAGTAACGCATCGAGTACCGAATTACTGACCGAGCCGCCGCGCGCACAATAAATCACAATTTCCGTTTCTTTGGGAAGCTTGGCGCTCCAGTCCACCAGCTGATCGGGGTTCTTCCATTCGGCACCCGGCAGTTTCACCTTGTCGGCGTCGTAATCATTCTGGCGGCGCACATCGAGCACTGTCACGGATTTCTTCTCGACCAACGGCTTGAGATCGTTGGGGGCAATAGTACGGCTCATACTGGCTCCTTGATTAGTTTCCTGCCGCGGATTCGAACAGGCGCGCGGCATTCGCCCTGCTAACGAACAAGCCGCCCGACGAAACCTGCGGCGGCACCGGCGAGCATCGGCGGCAGCGGACCGACGCGCCAAACGTGCAGCACCATAACAGTAGCGATCACAATCAGCGCCGTAAAAATATCCGTTACCGCCGCAGGCAGCATACCGCCCAGCGCAACCACCAGTACGCCTATGACCGCCGGCACAACGCCCTTGAGTGTCGCGCGCATCCATTGCCATTGTTTGATGCGCGCCAACCAGGGCAGGAGCGCCAGCATGAGCAGAAAAGACGGCAGGAAGATAGCTGCCGCTGCCGCCAGTGCGCCAGCGATACCGGCGAGCTTGTAGCCAACGAAAGCCGCCACCATCAGGATCGGGCCCGGCGTTAATTGCCCGAGCGCGAGGCCATCGAGGAATTCGCGCGCCGTTAACCAGTGCATCTGGTTTACCACCTGCTCCTGCATGAAAGCGAGCATGCTTAAACCACCGCCAAAACTGAAGGCGCCGACGCCGAAGAAGAACAGCGCGATGTCGCTGACACCAACGGCAGCGTTGTGATCCAGAACCAATGCAGCTGGCTCGATCACAGCACCCAACACCCGCACCGCGACATAGATCGCCATGAGCACGACCACCGCTGCCAATCCGGCGCGACGTCGATGGTAGATCGCCACACCAAGGCAACCGGCCAGCAACAGCGTGGCCACAATTCCAAAAGACGAAAATGCCGCCAGTAAAGCGGCGCCCACGGCGAGCACAGCCTGCTTGCTGTCACCTACAGCTGTGGAACCCAGGCGATATACCGCTACGATAAAAATTCCCAGAACCACGGGCCCGATGCCATAGAACACGTCACGCATAAAGGGCAAGGCGCCGTATTCGGTGTACACCAGCGTCAGCACCAGCATGATGAAAAACGCTGGCAGCACGAAGCAAAGTCCCGCCAGCAGCCCGCCCCACCAACCGGCACGCGCATGACCGAGAAAAATGCCAAGCTGGGTGGCACCGGCACCCGGCAGGAGCGTGACAATGGCCAGGCCTTCGAGAAAATGTTCCTTCGAGAGCCAGCCGCGCTTCGCCTGAAACTCGGCCTGCATGAGTCCCATGATCGCCGGGCCGCCGTAGCTCATGGCGCCGATCTTGAGAAAACCACTGATCACTTCACGCCAATGTGCATGCAATGCTGTGTATTTCATGGCCGCTCTCCTTGTGGGCAAGAAAAACCTAGATCCCGATCAGTGGCCGCGCCAGGGTATAAAGCAAACCAGCCAGACCACAGGCGCCGATAACCGTAATAACGCCAATCTTGTAGCGCCATAATGCAACAAAGGCGGCGACGCCGATCAACAACGAGATCCACTGGAATCCGCTGAACAGGGTCTGCATGCTGAACGGCTGGGTAATGCCATGCGGCCAGAGCACATGGTAGGCGAAGAACACGGCGAGGTTAATGATCACGCCGACCACGGCAGCGGTGATTGCCGTCAGCGGTGCGGAAAGTTTGATGTCGTGACGCGACGCCTCGACGGCGGGACCACCAATGAGAATAAACAGAAACGATGGCAGGAAGGTAAAGAAGGTGGCCACCATGGCGCCGGCGAACCCGCTCAGCGCCAGATGCTCCGGGCCGAACACCTGCTTGGTCCAGCCGCCGATGTAACCAACATAGGTCACCACCATAATCAGCGGACCGGGCGTCGTTTCACCCAGCGCCAGGCCGTCGATCATCTGCGGTCCGGTAAGCCAAGTGTACTGCTCGACGCCGCCCTGATAGACATAGGGCAGCACCGCATAGGCGCCGCCGATGGTGAGGAACGCCGCCTTGGTGAAGAACCAGCCCATTTGCGTGAGCGTGCCCTGCCAGCCACCTGTGCTGTACAGCGCTGCCATGGTCACCAACCACAGCGCGATGCCAACGACCAGGAACATCAGGACGCGCGACCATTTGAGGCGCGCATGCTCCGGTACCGGTGTATGGTCATCAATCAGCGCCGGGCCATGGCCCTTACCTGAAGAGCCGTGACCGCCGCCTGACTTGAACTTGTCCGGCAGCATCTGACCACCGACATAACCCAACACGGCGGCCGACAGCACGATGTACGGAAACGGAACATCGAACGCAAAAATTGCCACGAAAGCGGCCGCCGCCAATCCCCAGAGCACGCCATTCTTGAGTGCCTTGGAACCGATTCGATAAGCTGCGAACACCACAATCGCCGTCACGGCCGGTTTGATACCGTACAACACACCGGCCACCGTCGGCACGTCGCCGAAAACCAGATAGACCCACGACAGGCTGATCAAAAGCGCGAGCGACGGTAACAGAAACAGGATGCCGGCAATTAGCCCGCCCAGCACGCCATGCATCAGCCAACCGATGTAAATCGCCAGCTGGATCGCCTCGGGCCCCGGCAGCACCATGCAGTAATTGAGCGCATGCAGGAAGCGGTGCTCGCTGATCCAGCGGCGATCCTCCACAAGATCGTGGTGCATCATGCTGATCTGCCCAGCAGGCCCGCCGAAGCTGACAAAACCGAGTTTGAGCCAATAGCGGAATGCTTCACTGACCGAAACTGGGTTCGGTGCCTTGCTTTTATTACCGGCAGTGGATTTAGCCATCGGAGCTCCTGATTATTTCTGTGAGAAAGCGTTATAGAGATAGTCGAAAGTCTTCGCTGCTTCAGCCAGCAGCCGGTTATCATCGGCATGCTGTTGACGCGCACCATTCAAAATCATTTCCAGCCCGGCCGCTTCCGGCACCGGCACACCGCCGACATCGAGGTAGTGCACCAGCTGGGCAAGACGTTCCAGGCCCTTGTCGTCTTCCAGTGCAAAACTCGCCAGCAATACTTCGAAGGTCACGCGCGCGCCCACATGGGTAAAGGCCGCGCCGTCGAAATCAAAACCTAGGGCACGGCGCGGACAGGTCTTTATATCTTTGAGCCAGACAATGCGCGCCTTTGGATCGATAAAACGCTTGATCAGCCAGGCACTCGCTAGCCGATCCACCCACGGACGCGCGCGCGTCGCCCAGCTGCGGCCACGGTAGTCCTTGCGATTCAACCGGGGAATACGGCCGGCCTGACTCTGCGGCTCACCCGGCGCGACAAGCGCCATTTCCACTTCCGCCAGCAGTTCTCCGGCCTGGGCAGACGCCGCCCCGGGAAAAAAGTCGGTCGCGTGTATCGTTTCATAGTCACGACGCAGCTGCTTCATGCTCCGTGCGGCAGCCGCGAGACGCCGCGGACTGAGGCCAGACTTGAGCTTGCGCACATCCTTCATGACGCGCGCATAATCATCGGCCCGATCGAACATGGCGCGGAACTGGCGGTCCTGTTCCGCTGCCGGTGCATCAACCCGCAGCACCTGCGCCGTACCGCCGGCGCGCGCCACCTCGCTCGCCTGCCGCGTGAACGCTGCCTGCGCGGACGGACTGTCTGGCAGCAGGTACACACCGTCGCGCAGTACCGCCGCCCCCAGTCCCTTGAGCGCGCGCCACACACGCATGCGCGGCGTGGCGCGGTTGCTGGGCAGGCTGATTACCAGCATCCGCCAGTCGGCGGTCACGGAGGGCTTTTTCATGTGGAATACTCTACAGTGCTGTAGCGTCTATAACAATATCTGGGTCAACGCCGGTGCGCCAATCCTTCAGGCAGTTTGGGCATACGGCAAGAGGCCGGATATTCCTTAGCCATGTTTACAGAGGCGTTAACCGATGAAACGGATTTTATGGTTGTGCGCAGTGGCTATCGTGATGCCTGTCTTGGCGGCGGACCAGCCCCACAATACTGCGCAAATCCGGGATACCCGGATCGTTGCCGAGTTTCCGGCAGAAATAAAACAGGCCATGCTGGAACGCATGCGCCACAATCTGTCGGATGTCCATGAAATACAAAAAGCGCTGGCGGAATCGAATTTCGAACATGCAGCAGAGATCGCCGAATTCAGCCTTGGCTTAAGCTCGCTCGGCCCGCACAATGCCCGCCAGGCACCATATATGCCGCCAGAAATGCAGCACATGGGCATGGAAATGCACAGCGCCAGTAGCCGTGTCGCCCGCGCAGCACAGGAGGCGGATGCGATGAAGGCCCTGGGAGCCCTTTCCCAGGTGACCGGATTATGCGTGGGCTGTCACGCCATTTACCGGGCGAAGTAATTTCCTAAGTTCACAACCCACATCCAGGGATACGCAAAATGAAATGGCTCACCTTCATCCTGTTGACGTTGTTTTCTGCCGGGGCCATCGCCCAAGATCCAAAAAGCGAGCGCATGATCAATCATCGGCGCGCCGCCTTTACCTTGATGAGCTCCTACTTCAGCCGCATCCTGAACGTCGTGGAGGGCGAGGTGGAATACGACAAGGACAGCGTCATCCAGAGCGCCAGGACGGTCGAGATACTCAGCAAATTGCCCTGGGTCGGATTTGTGCCAGGCACCGAATTCGGAGACACCCGCGCGAAGCCGGAAATCTGGCTGGAAGAGGACGATTTTGAAAAGCTGGCGGTCGATATGCAGAACAAGGTGCGCGATTTACGGATTGCAGCCGAAAAGGGCGACCCTGCGCAGATCAAGCTGGCCTTCGTGACAGCACGCAAATCCTGTGGCGCCTGTCACGATCGATTCCGGAAGAAAATTGAATAGCGCAGAGCGACGCGTGGTATCTGCCTCGCCATGCCTGCCATGAGCAGTCGAACGTTTCAGGGTGTCGTAGCGGGAGCCGTGCCTGTCAGATTCTTGTCCGGTGCACTGTTGTTCGCCGGCTCGTCGTCGAAGAATACCGGCTTGGGCGGGTTGCCGTCGTAAATCTGATTGCGTCGACGCTGGTGGTAGGCCTCGCGGATAAAGACATACTTGTCGTTGCCAGTGGCCTGGTCGATCACCTTCTCGGCCGGCAGGAAGCGTGCACGGGTATCAACGATATCCACGCCCCACAGTTCCCAGTTGGCGGTGGGCGGTTTCACGTGGGACACAGGGTTCGAAAACCAGTCGAAACCGAATCCGAGGGTGTCACGCGCAAAACGCGGACCGATAATCGGCCAGACGAAATACGGCCCATCGTGCATGCCCCAGACGGCGAAGGTCTGCCCCCAGTCTTCCTCTTTCGGTTCGAGGCCAATGGACTTGGCGACATCAATGAAACCCAGAATACCGACCGTCGAATTCACCAGGAAGCGGCCCGTGTCGACTCCCGATTGCTTTAGCTTGCCCTGCAGCAGATCATTCACCGCTGTGCGTGGCTGTACCAGGTTGCTGAAGAAATTGCCGACGCCCTGCTTCGCCAGGTCCGGCATGACCCAGTCATAACCCCTGGCCACCGGCTTGAACAACCACTGGTCAAGCTTTTCATTGAAGCTGAACATCGCCCGGTTGAACGGCTCGAACGGATCCCAGGTCTCCTCGTCGATCGAGGCCTGCTCAGCGCGCGTTCCGGACGCGGAACTCAGCGTCGTACAGGCACTGGTCACCGACCCCAACAAGGCAATCAACAACACCATCAGAGGAAGCGCGGGGCGGGAAGCTGGCATGAGGTATGGGTATCAGAGTTGTTATTGTAGTGAGGCTTGCGGCGCTGCAAGGCTAACGGAAGAAGGCAACGGATGTAAAGCCGGAAAAGGCTGTTATCGGTGACTCACTGCGGAAGCGGATTTCGATTCCGACCTCTCCCGGTAAATGCCGCCCCGCTGGCGGATCTAGCGTTTGAGCTGCGCGGCAAACTCCAGCATGCGCTGCGTGGAACGCAGCGCCTTCAGCCGGACTGCCTCGGGAATCTGAATCTCGTTGATGCCGCTTTCCAGAACATGCGCAACGCCCGGCAGATCGTTCATGGCCATCCAGGGGCAATGGCCACAGCTGCGGCAGCTGACGCTGGTGCCACCGGTCGGCGCCTCAATCAGCTCCTTGCCCGGCGCCGCCTGCTGCATTTTATAGAATATGCCGTTGTCGGTGGCGACGATTATCTGTTTGTTTGGCAGGTCACGTGCCGCCGCGATCAGCTGGCTGGTGGAGCCAACCACATCCGCCATGGCAATCACTTCGGCCGGCGATTCGGGGTGCACCAGAATCGCGGCCAGCGGGTACTTCTGCCGCAGTTCGCGCAATGCGCTCACCTTGAATTCGTCGTGCACCACACAGCTGCCGTCCCAGATAAGCATGTCGGCGCCGGTCTGGCGCTGGATGTAGTTGCCGAGATGCCTGTCCGGCGCCCACAGGATTTTCCGGCCCTGTGCGTGCAGATGCTGAACGAGCTTGACTGCGATACTCGAAGTTACCACCCAGTCGGCGCGCGCCTTCACCGCCGCGCTGGTGTTGGAATACACCACCACCTCGCGGTCCGGATGGGCATCGCAGAACGGAATGAACCTGTCGGCCGGGCAATCGAGGTCGAGCGAGCACTCGGCCTCCAGGGTCGGCATGAGTACGCGCTTTTCCGGATTCAGAATCTTGGCAGTCTCACCCATAAAGCGCACCCCGGCGACCACCAGGGTTTTGGCTAAATGCTCGTGGCCGAAGCGCGCCATGTCGAGCGAGTCGGAGACATAGCCGCCGGTCTCCTCGGCGAGGCGTTGCAAGTCTTCGTGCACGTAATAATGCGCAACCAGGACCGCATCTTTTTCTGTCAGCAGACGCTTGATCTTGTCGAGCAGGCGATGACGTTCGGCCGGCGATGGATGCGGCAAATGCTGCATCACCTCGGCGGTGATCGGTGAATCCTGCAAGGCAACCGGATATTTCCGGACGACCAGGGTCATGGCTGCTCCTGACTGCGGACGGGATGTGCCCCGCCTGTGCGTGAATGTTAAATCATTCTGCGCTATTTCTGTTGCACCTGCCAAGCACAGCGGCCTGGCGCCACAAAAGCCACCTTTTTCACGGGAGTGGCCGTATAATTTTCAAGCCCCTGCCATTGGGCATTACGCACTCACCTTTCAGGCGCCACGCCTGATACAGATAAAACTGGTCCGGACATGATTCGCGCGATAGTCACCGACATTGAAGGCACTACCTCCTCCCTGTCCTTCGTCAAAGATGTACTGTTTCCCTACGCGCGCCAGCGCATCGGCGCTTTTGCGCGTGAACATTCCACACAACCGGCGGTACGTGCCCAACTCACGGCCGTGAGCGAAGCCGTCGGACAAGTGCTGACCGATGATGTCGCCATCGCCCAACTCATCCGCTGGATCGACGAGGACAAAAAAATTACGCCGCTCAAGGCGCTGCAAGGGATGATCTGGGAGGCCGGCTACCGGAATGGCGATTTCCAGGGACACGTGTACGACGATGCGGTACAACACCTGCGCGCCTGGAAAGATCAGGGTCTTGCGCTCTATGTATTTTCTTCCGGATCCGTGTACGCGCAGAAACTGCTGTTCGGTTACAGCTGCTTCGGCGATCTCACGCCGCTGTTCTCCGGTTACTTCGATACCACCATCGGCAACAAGCGCGAGGCCGAGGCCTATCACCGCATTGCGCGCGAAATCGGCCTGCCGGCAGCAGATATCCTGTATTTATCAGACATCCGCGAAGAACTGGAAGCAGCGCGCCTGGCCGGACTCCACACCACCTGGCTGGTACGGGATGGGGCGCTGCCAACAGATAACGCGCACGCGCTGGCTCGCGACTTCAGCGCCATTCGTTTCCCCACGGATTAATTGCGCGGCCAACGCCCTAGTCCCAGAGATCAACCGTGATGCCCTGCTCGCGCAAATGGTCGGCGCGTTCGCGCACAAAACGCTGCAGGCTGGGCTGCTTGCGGTAGGCACCGGAGGACACGTAATCGAGCACCGACTGGACATGGAAGGAATTCAGCAAGGCCTCGATGCGAATCACCTCCTTGTCGGCGTCGAACAACACGGCCGCGGGCAAGTAGGCAAGGTTGAGCTGTTCCGCCCACTGGCGGGCGGTGACCTTCTCCCCCTGCGGCGTCACCAGCGGCGCATCGCTCCAGCGATCCAGCCGGATGACATGATAGCGGCCCAGCTGTTCGAGCGTGGCGGGCTGCCGGAAAACCTTGCGGTGCAGGTCGTCACAACCCGGGCATTTCTTCTGCTCGAAAAATATGGCAATCGGTTTGTCGCGTAGTCGCTGCAGGTCATGCGGCGGTCGCTCGAAGAATTTCTCGTCGTGCAATACGCCGGCCGCCGGTGGTGGCGCCGATTGGGTCAGATAGCGGGTGAAGCTGAGTTCGTGTTCTTTTTTCTCCGCGACATACTTCAGCGCCGCCAGAAACTGGTGTGGCGGATAGTAGCCGTTGATGCGCAGCGCCACCTTGCCGTACTCGTCGAAAAACAGAACGGTGGGCGTAAACCAGACCTTAAGGCTTTCCGCGTACTCTCTTTCAGTCACCGTCTTGCCGCTGAAGTCCGTGACATCGCGATCGCCCCAGATATTGATGTCGATGCTATCGAAGTGCGCACGGGTGAAATCGACAATGGGCTTCTGGGTGAGATTGTCATTGATCAGCGCCGTGCAGTAAGGACAGCCCGGCTGACCGAAAAAAACCATCAGCCGCTTGTCCGAAGCCGCCGCCGAACTGACGTCTTCGCGCAGGTCGAGAAAGCTTTGCTTGAACCAGCCGGGAATCGAATAGTCGCCAACTCCCTTGAGCGGCGCCATCTCCGCCTGGATACTGGTTGCCATGAACAAACCACAGCACAGGATAATCTGGAAAGCTCGGCGCATAAGGGTTACCACCAGAACGTTTTGACAGTCTGTGATTGATAGCAAGACAGGGGCCCTTAGGCAAGCACTGGTGCTTTTTTACTAACGGCGAGCCAAATTTCTATTTGGCCTTGGCCCGCATTTTGTCTTCGCCACCCAGGACGACTTTGCCGAGCGTGGCGTCGAAGTAACCCTGCGCCCCGCCATTCATGAAGTAATAGTCCTTGATGCCCTTGCTCTCCAGATGGTACTGGAACCATTGTGTCTGCTTGCCCACTTCATCGTACACGAGCAGGGTCTTGTTCTTGGCCTTGGCCTCGTCAAGAATTTCCTCAAGCTTCTTGGTATCGTCCAGCTGGGCACGCTGCTCGCGGAACGGGAACAGGGCAGAGTCGCGCTGACGCTTGTCGCGCACATCCAGCACAATGCTGTTGGCGCCGATGCGATCCTCGAAGGCCTTCGCATCCAGCTGATGCTTCTTGAAATTCTCGCTTGAAATGAGGTCACCCGGCTTGATCGGCGAACGGCCGCGCAACACCGTCAGTTCCGGCTGGGCCTTGGCCCAATCGAAAATACCGGCGTCGTAAGCCACCACGTTGTTAACGCGGGCCCGCGTCGCCAGCAAGGCGGCTTCATAGGATTTGTGGCAGGTCTTGCCGTTGCAATAGAACACAAGCATTTTGTTCCCGGACTTTTGCCTTAACGCCTGGACACGCTCTCCGAAATTGATGCCCAATGGCAGCAGAACAGAATCTTTCACATGCAGGGTGTCAAATTCATACTTGGTCCGGACATCCACAATCACGGCGCTGGAAAACTGCCTGGCGAGTTCCTCCGTCGAAACCACCTGAACATCCGGGTAGCGTGCCCGCATGGGGTATTCCTCTGTAGCCGCGTTGGCCAAGGGAAAGGGCAAGCCAGGCATCACCAGCAATAGCGCCCAAAACAATGTTCTCATTGAAGACTTCCTCAATTTCAATATATACGTGTAAACCCTGAATTCGCCGCTATATAAGCAAACGCTGTACCAACTAATACGGCGCTCACCCGCAATTAATTTCACTTAAATATCATCAGGATACGCATACGGGCCGAGCGGTAACCTCACTGTCGTCAACACCAATATGCCGGCAATTCACGGCGCTATGCCTATTTGCGGAATATCCTTATAGGAATGCGGAATGGCCACGCTTGGATTGGGCTGCGCAGGTTATGCTTGATAAATGATGCCCATTGTCCACACTGTTGGTCTTATTCTCGCCGGTGGGCGCTCACGCCGTATGCGCGGACAGGATAAATCCCTGCTGGCATTACGGGGAGAAGCCCTGCTGACTCACGTAATCCGCTGCCTGCAACCACAGGTGGAGGCCCTCGCCCTTAACAGCAATGCCGCTCCGGATAATTTTTCCGCATATGGACTACCGGTGATTCCCGATCACCTGCCTGGCTATCTCGGGCCGCTCGCCGGGATCCATGCCGGACTCTTGCAGTATCCGGAACATTATCTCGTGACCGTCGCTGTTGACCTGCCGTTCCTGCCGCCCGATCTGGTAACGCGACTGCGTACCGGTCTGGACACGAAGTCCTGTGCCTATGCAAGCGATGCTGAGCGCCACGCGCTCGCACTGCTGTGGCATCCGGACATGGCGACGAGCGTGGAAGACTATTTGCAACGCGGCGGCCGCAGTCTCAAGGATTTTCTGGCTGTGCACGGCCAGCCAGTGCGGTTCGATCATCCGCAGGATCGCGGTCTGTTCTGCAACCTCAACACACCGGAAGATCTGGCTCGCGCTGAACGCGACGTAGAACTGACTGGAATCACTTCAACCGCAGATGAACGCAGATAGATACTGAGAAAGGCAGGACGAACACTTATCTCATCCACGTTCATCAGTGGCTAGAAGTCATGCCCAGGTTCACGCGACGGACAGAGCGACCCGAGTTTGCAGGTGCCGCACAATGGACGTATGCGGCAGACATCCTTGGCGTGCGCCACAATCAGCGCGTGATATTCATTGAACATTTGCGTGTCACTGGCAAGTGACGTCTCGAACAAGCTGCGTAGCGCTTCGTAAGTTTCATCACCCTGAATGAATCCGAGCCGTTGAAAAAGGCGCCGCGTGTACGCGTCAATCACAAACACGGGTCGGTTAAACGCATATAGCAGAATGTCGTCAGCAGTCTCCGGACCGATGCCGTGCACCTGCAATAACTCGGCACGCAAAACTGCAGTAGGCCAGCGCGCAATCTTCCTCGTTCCGCCTTGACGGATCAGCCATAGGCAAAACGCACGCAACCGTTTTGCCTTGACGTTGAAGTAGCCGGAGGGTTTCAGCCATGCGGCGAGACGACGCTGCGGTGCGGTAGCAATGGCCTCGGGTGACAAGGCCCTGGCCGCCTTGAGATTGGCGATCGCCTTCTCGACGTTCGTCCAGGCGGTATTCTGGGTGAGCACCGCACCGACCATGATCTCGAACGTTGAGTCGCCCGGCCACCAGTGTTGCGGGCCGTGCGCGCTGTGCAGCCGCCGGTAAACTGCCATCAACCGGCGACCGCCATGGATGGCGGATGTGCGGGAAACGCCGGAGCAGTTTTTCCGCCGCTTCATTTACCCCGGCGGCGAGTGGCGGGGGGACGACGGGTACGGGCCGCCGATTTCTTCGGTCGCCTATTCCCGACTCGGTCAACCTTTTCCTTCTCTGCAGTCGTCGGCCGCCCTCGTGAAGCACGCTTGCCGACCTCGGGTTCCGGTTTTTTGTCGGGTGTGGATTTCCTGTGTTGGCGCGGTTCCTCCGGCAACAAACCGACACTTTCAATCAGCACGGCCATCACGTCCTTGTCGAGCTCCTCCCAGCGTCCCGGTCGCAGCATACGCGGCAATATCACTGGCCCGAAGCGCACACGAATGAGGCGACTGACTTTTACACCGACTGCCTCCCACAGACGCCGCACTTCGCGATTGCGGCCTTCCTTGAGTGTGACGTGGTACCAGTGGTTGGCGCCTTCGCCACCGGCGTCGCGGATGTCGTCGAAGTGCGCAGGGCCGTCGTCGAGCTGTACGCCGGCGCGCAGACGCGCCAGCATGTCGGAATCAACGGTGCCGAGCACTCGCACCGCGTATTCACGCTCGATCTCGCTGGATGGGTGCATGAGCTTGTTGGCCAGTTCGCCGTCGGTGGTGAACAGCAGCAAGCCCTGGGTATTGAAGTCGAGGCGTCCGATGACAATCCAGCGCGCGTTGCGCAATACCGGCAGGTGATCGAAGACCGTAGGGCGGCCTTCCGGATCGGCCATGGTGCAGACTTGGCCTTCCGGCTTGCTGTAGATAATGACGCGTCGGCGCGTGCCGTGGCGGGCGCCGGCCGACAACGAGTGGCCGTCCACACGAATATCCTGCCCAGTCTGCACACGATCGCCGAGTTTGGCGACTACACCGTTGACGGTGATGCGTCCGTCCGCAATCCAGTGCTCGAGTTCGCGACGCGAGCCCAGGCCCGCGCGCGCCAGCACCTTCTGCAGTTTTTCGCCTTCCGGTTCCGGTGCGGTCTTGGTCACAGCTTTGCGGCCGGGCTCCCGGCGTCATCCGCGCCCGCCTGTAGCGCAACCGCGCCATCAGCCGTGGCGTCCATTGGCGCGCTGTTACTCGGCGCAGCCTCCATGTCCGGGTTCTCACCTTCCGCAGTTGTACCGGTGTCACCCATCGGCAAGCTCATATTAAGTTCGGCGGCAATTTTGTCGATGTCGCGCAGCTCGACCAGCGGCGGCAAGGCATCCAGGCCCTTGAGATTGAAATGTTCGAGGAAGCCGCGCGTCGTGCCATACAGCGCCGGGCGGCCGGGCACATCACGCGTGCCGACCTGACGCACCCAGTCACGGCCAACCAGGGTCTTGATGATGTCGCTCGACACCGCGACGCCGCGAATGTCTTCGATCTCGCCGCGCGTCACCGGCTGGCGATAGGCAATGATAGCCAGGGTTTCGAGCAGCGCACGCGAGTAACGCACCGGGCGCTCTTCCGACAGGCGGCCGATCCACTCGGCGTATTTCTCACGGCTCTGGAAGCGGAAGCCCTGGTCGATCTGGCGCAGCTCGATACCACGCTGTTCGTAGTCGGTTTCGAGCTGCTTGAGCGCGGCACGCGCCTCGTCGCGCCCGGGACGCGAGTCCTCGGGGAACAGCGACAACAGCTTGTCGAGAGTCAGCGGCTGGCCGGCCACCAGCAGCGCGGCCTCGAAGATATTTTTGAGTTCAGAGTGCGTATCAGTCATCAGGCTACGGCCTTCACGTGGATCGGGGCAAACGGTTCATTCTGGACCAGCACCAGCAGCGACTCCTTGAGCAGTTCGAGCACCGCCATGAAGGTCACGACCACGCCCATGCGGCCCTCCTTCACATCGAACAGCGACTCGAAACTCAGGAAGTGCTCGGCACTGATACGGCCCAGAATCTGGGTCATGCGCTCGCGCACCGACAGCGCTTCCATCAGCACGCGGTGATGGCGGTACATCTCGGCGCGCTGCAGCACGCTGCGGAATGCATCGAGCATCTCGAACAACGTGACGTTCGGCTCAATGCGTTTCACCGGCCTGTCGTCGCATTCGACCACCGCCAGAAAAACTTCGCGCCCGACACGCGGCCGGTCGTCGATATCCTCGGCCGCCTTGCGGTAGCGCTCGTACTCCTGCAGGCGCCGGATCAGCTGGGCGCGCGGGTCTTCTTCTTCGTTCTCATTGTCGCTCGGACGCGGCAGCAGCATGCGCGACTTGATCTCGGCCAGCATCGCGGCCATCACCAGATACTCGGCCGCCAGCTCGAGACGCGCGAATTGCATCAGCTCGACATAGGCCATGTACTGGCGCGTGATCTCGGCGATCGGGATATCGAGGATGTCGAGGTTCTGCTTGCGGATAAGATAGAGCAACAGATCGAGCGGACCCTCGAAAGTTTCGAGAATCACTTCGAGTGCATCCGGCGGAATATACAGATCGAGCGGCATAGCCGTGACCGCCTCGCCACGGACAATGGCGAACGGCATTTCGCCCTGCTGCGGGGACGGTACGGGTACTGGTCCGGTTGTGACGGTAGTCATCAGTTGTACTCCAGCCCCATGCTGCGGCGCACGTCCTGCAAGGTTTCATCGGCGACTTCACGCGCGCGCCGGCAACCCTTGGCAATCACGTTTTTTACCAGTGTCGGATCATCAGCCAAGGCGGCGGCCCGCTCCTGGATAGGTTTGAGCTCGGCCAGTACCGCGTCGATCACTGGTTGCTTGCACTCGAGGCAACCGATCGCTGCCGAGCGGCAGCCTGCTTGTACCCATTGTTTCACATCTGCGCCGGAATAGACCAGATGAAACTGCCAAACCGGGCATTTGTCCGGATCACCCGGATCGGTGCGGCGCACGCGCTGCGGATCCGTCGGCATGGTGCGCAGTTTTTTGGTGATTTCCTCGGGAGCTTCTCGCAGGCCGATGGTGTTGTTGTACGACTTGGACATTTTCTGGCCGTCCAGGCCGGGCATTTTTGCCGCCTCGGTGAGCAGTGCCTGCGGCTCCAGCAGGATCTGGCGCCCGCCACCCTCAAGAAACCCGAGCAGGCGCTCGCGGTCGCCGAGGGTGATGTTCATCTGTTTCTCCACCAGTTCGCGCGCGGTGCCGAGCGCCTCGCGGTCGCCGCGCTCCAGCCAGGCGGCGCGCAGCTCGTCAAACAGCTTGCCGGCCTTCTTGCCCATTTTCTTGATCGCAGCGCGACACAGGTCTTCGTAGCCCGGTTCTCGCCCGTACAGATAATTGAAGCGCCTTGCCACCTCGCGCGTAATCTCGACATGCGCTACCTGATCCTCGCCGACCGGCACCATGCCGGCGCGATAAATGAGAATGTCGGCGCTCTGCAACAATGGGTAGCCGAGAAACCCGTAGGTCGAGAGGTCCTTGTCCTTGAGCTTGAGTTGCTGATCCTTATAAGTCGGCACACGCTCCAGCCAGGAGAGCGGCGTGATCATGGAAAGCAGCACATGCAGTTCGGCGTGTTCCGGCACACGCGACTGGATAAAGAGCGTGGCGCTGTCCGGGTCGACGCCCACCGCCAGCCAGTCGATCACCATGTCCCACACGCTTTCTTCAAAACCGCGCGGATCCTCGTAATGGGTGGTCAACGCGTGCCAGTCGGCGACAAAGAAGAAACACTCGTATTCATTCTGAAGTTTAAGCCAGTTCTTGAGCACACCGTGATAATGCCCGAGATGCAGGCGGCCGGTGGGACGCATGCCGGAGAGCACGCGCTGCACCTGCCCGGGAAGCAAGCTGTTCATCACCTTTACAGCCCGACCACAGCGACCAGCAACCTGACCACGAGCTCGGCAACCGGGAGAATGAGATAACTCAGCACACCAGAGATCATCAATACGATCAGGATCGGGAAGCCGTATGGCTCAAGCTGGCTCAGTCGCCACGCCCACGGCCCAGGCAACAACCCGACCGCCACACGCCCGCCATCCAGCGGCGGCAAGGGCAACAGGTTAAAAGTCATCAGCAGGACGTTCGCCAGTATTCCACCGAGGCCCATATAGCGCAGCGGTTGGCCGATCCAGGCAGCCGTGACGGGCAGCAGAAAACCGATCTTGGCCAGCACTGCCCAGAACAGCGCCATAAGCAGGTTCGCGGCCGGCCCGGCGGCGGCAACAATCGCCATGTCGCGCTTCGGGCGACGCAGATTCTCCCAGGTGATCGGCACCGGCTTGGCCCAGCCGAACACAAAGCCGGTGCGCAGCAACACCAACAGGGCCGGTACCACTATCGTGCCGAGTGGATCAATGTGCTTCAGCGGATTCAGGGTAAGCCGTCCAAGGCGCGACGCGGTCGGATCGCCCAGCAGTTTCGCCACCCAGCCGTGTGCGACTTCGTGCACCACGATGGCAAACAACACCGGAACGACGAGAACGGAGACGAGCTGCGGAGTGGACAGGGTACTCAGAATACCGAAGATTTGCTGTAACATCGGGGCAGTATATCAGGAACCCCGGCAGTATAAATGCGACCGTAAAGTAACCCACGCAGGCGGCTGTGGGCGCCAAATGCTGACAACAGCACTGAGCCTCCATGGATCAACCCCAGGGCTGTTGCACCACCCGTTATCCATAATCCATCCTGCTGAAAGCCCCGGGACATCCAAAAGCCTTGGGTGCCCGCACGCAGGGCACCCAAGCCGGATACACCAGGATTTACTTGCCGCCGTTCTTCGGCACGAAATCGAATTTACCGGGTTGTGTTAAGAATACGGTGCATTCGTCCTCCGATACACACTTCGTGACATGACCGATCTTGCCGCGTTGATACCACGACGAGCCCGGCAGCATGGTGATGTCCGCCTCCCCTTCTTCGCTGTTCACGATAGTGCCGCTAACAACGACGGCCCGGTACTCCGATGTGTGATGGTGAACCGGGCTGGTAAAGCCGCCTGGAAATTTCAGGAAAACCCCATACGGACCCTTGGCCATGTCGCCAAAGGCAACGGCAGCACGCATCGGGCCAATACCGGTATCGAACCACTTCAGGTCTTCGACCGGAACATGGTTTGGGGTTTTCATTTTGTCCGTCGTGCCGGCGTGGGCCAGGCCGGTCCCGGCAAGCGTTACGGCAACGATCAGTGTTGAAAGTATCTTGGTCATGTGCGTTTTCCTCTGTCAGTAAAATGGGCGGTATATTTTGCACTCAGCCTGCTGCAGGCCAGATGACCGCTCCGTCGACGCCAACACCATCGCTGATGGAGACGCCAGACTTGTACTGTCCCGCCGGTGCCTGAATAACAATGAAATGCAAAGGCTCATTGTTCAGGCTGCGCCAGCATCGGGATCCGTTGGGCGCTACGGAGATGACGCTCCCTTCCGATACGGGGATGGTTTCGCCATCGACCTGGAATTCGCCACGACCACGAATAAATATATAGATCTCTTCGTTGGCTTTATGGCGGTGATAAAACGGCATGCCAACATTCGGCGGCAAACGGTTCAGCGACACTTCCGCACCAGTCAGCTTGAGCAGATCGTTGAGGAAAACCTTGCCCTCAATCTCAAAGGGCAATCCCTCATGACTGAATTTGTATTGATTGAGTTTCTCAAACGGTCCGAGATGAGCTGCCGTGTAGTTTTGACTGGCCTTGGCTTGACTACGTGCTGGCGTCATGGTGAATCTCCAAAAAATGCGCAACGGATTGTGCGTGCGGCAAAGAGTAGTGATCGCTGCAATTGCAATAAATACGCTAAAACGTATTTCACTACTCCATTTTATGAACTAATATCTTTGCATGGATAAACTGCGGGCAATGGCGACCTTCGTCCAAATTGTCGATCGAGGCAGCCTGACCCGGGCCGCCGCGTCGCTGGATACATCACTGCCATCGGTCGTGCGGACGCTGGCTGCCCTGGAGGAATCGCTCGGCATACGATTGCTGAACCGGACTACCCGACGTATTTCGCTGACGCAGGAGGGGCGCCATTATTTAGCACGTTGCCGCGCAATATTGACAGAGATCGACGAGGCCGAGACGGCGCTTTCCTCGCAGCGTCAAGAACCACATGGGGGACTGCGCGTTACCGCGCCGGTGTTGTTCGGCCAACTCCATGTAACGCCGATCGTGACGCAATTTGTGCGTCAATATAAAAAAACCAGCGTTGAACTGCTGTTACTGGATCGTGCCGTAAGTCTGGTTGAGGATAATATTGACGTAGCAATCCGGATCGGACACTTGGCGGATTCCTCGCTGATCGCGATTCCGGCCGGTCACATTCGACGCGTGGTCTGCGCCAGCCCTCAATATCTGAAAGAGCACGGCCTGCCGCGCGAGCCGAAGGATTTACTCAAGCACAATTGCCTGCGTCTGACCGGGCTTACGCTCGGCGCTGCCTGGAGTTTCCGGAGTAAAGGCCGAACGCTTGCCGTTCCGGTGGATGGATCATTTATTTGCAACCAAGCAACGGCAACCATCGATGCCTGTGTCGATAGCCTTGGTATCGGCACTTTCCTGTCGTATCAGGTCGCACCCTGGGTGGCGCAGAAGAAACTCAAAATGATTTTGGTGGATTACGAACCGCCGCCCATTCCGCTGAATATTGTCTATCCGCACGCGAAACTGTTATCGGCACGGGTCAGGGTATTTGCGGAACGGGCAGCAGAAAGTTTACGGGCGGAGTTCAGTTAGAGGTCGTACGTCCAGGTTAATTCGCTCTCAAACCTGAAACGGTGCCGGGTCGCCCTTGCCCTGACGCAACACCTGTGCCGCGCCCTCCTCCAGTGCCACCACGGTGGTGGGCTCCAGTCCGCAGGGGCCAGCGTCGATCACCAGATCAAGATCATGCTCAAGGCGCGTGCGAATTTCCCCGGCATCCGCGAGCGGCAGCTCCTCATTTGGCAATATCAGGGTGGAACTCATCAGCGGCTCGCCGAGTTCGGCGAGCAGTGCGTGCACCACCGGATGATCCGGCACGCGCACGCCGATGGTCTTGCGCTTGGCATGTTGCAGACGGCGTGGCACCTCGCGAGTCGCCGGCAGCAGGAAGGTGTACGAACCGGGTGTGTGTGCCTTGAGCAAACGAAAATCGGCATTGCCGATGCGCGCGTACACGGCGGCCTGCGCGAGGTCACTGCACACCAGCGTGAAGTTATGCTTCTCGTCAAGACGACGGATGCGCAGGATGCGCTCCATCGCATCCTTGTCGCCGATATGACAACCGAGCGCGTAACTCGAGTCGGTGGGATAGGCAATCACGCCGCCATGCCGGATGATCTCCACCGCCTGGCGGATGAGACGCAACTGCGGATTGACGGGGTGAACCTGGAAGTACTGGGCCATTTCACTACTAGTCCGGAGTGCGGAATCTGGAGTCTGGAGTCAAATGCGCAACAACTGAGGCCATAGCGTTATGTGTTCCCGATTCCCGATTCAACGACTCCAGACTCCAGACTCCAGACTCCAGACTCCAGACTGTTTTTTCCGTCCACGCGTCTGCAGAAAACGTTCCAACATCTCGCCCGCCCATTTCTGGCTGCCGAGACCAAAGGCCAGGGCCGCGCCAAAGCAGGTGGCGCCAAAGGCAATATAGAAGGCATTCTTGAGGATCTCGCCGCCGATATCCATTTGCGCGAGCGCCAGGATCACGACAAAAGTCATGATCGCATAGCGTGTGATGCGCCCGAGGATCTCTGCGTCCTCCAGACCCACGTTCTTGCCATAGGTGACCACGCTCTCGGCCAACAGTCTGGCAAAATACAGGCCGATGGCAATGATCAGCACCGCGACAATGACGTGCGGCACAAACAGCACCACGCTGCGCAACAATTCCGACACCACGCCCAGCCCCAGGGTATTGAAGGCAGTGAGCAGCGTAATCAGGATCACCAGCCAGTAACCGAGAATGCCGAGCACATCGATGGTGGTCTTGCGACTGCCGCCGTGTTTCAGGAAACCGTCTACCCCGGCCTTTTCGGCAATCACGTTGAAGTGCACCAGCTTCAGGCCGCGCACAATCGCCCACTGCACGGCCTTGGCGATAAGCCAGCCGAGCACCAGCACAATGAGTGCGCCGGTGAGCTTGGGCAGGAACCGGCCGATTTCGAGCAGATAGGTGCGTACCGAGTCCACAATCAGATTGACCTGATCCATGCTTCCTCCTTGTGGCGTGTTGTTGTAAGAAATGGCGTGCTCACACTATCACAGGCGGAAAAGTTGCTCCTGCATTTTCCGCACTTCCGCCATCAGTGTCTGCGGCTTCATTCACTGTCGGCGCGCGTGCCAGCAAGTCATCGACCGTCGTGGCGTTCGCTGCCCACGTCTGCCACACAGGTGTGCAACCGTCCGGCAACGGCGGCAACGGTCCCAGATCCATATAGTAGTTGTGCGGTCCGTGGAAATCCGAGCCACTGGAAGCAAGCAGTCCATAGCTGGACGCAAGCTGTGCAAAACGGAACATGTCATCGCGGCTGTGGCTGCCGGACACCACTTCGATCGCCGCGCCGCCGGCGTCGCGGAACTCGCCGAGCAATTTCCTGAGGCGCGTGGCGGTAATCTTGTAGCGCGCCGGGTGCGCCAACACTGCCTGTCCGCCGGCGGCGCGTATCCAGCCGATGGCTTCGTCCAGCCCCGCCCACTGCCCGGGCACGTAACCGGGCTTGCCGTGCACCAGAAATTTCTTGAACACACCGCGCACGTCGGCGGCGTGCCCGGCTGCGACCAGAAAGTGCGCAAAGTGGGTGCGGCTCACGAGGCCACGCTGCGCCAGGGCGCGGGCGCCCTCGATGGCGCCCGGAATACCGGCCTTGGCCAGGCGCCGTCCGATCTCATCGGCACGCCACTCACGGAACTCGCGCAACCGCGCGAGCCCGGCCTGCAATCCGGGATGAGCAATATCAATCTGCAGGCCCACGATGTGTACGGTCTGCGCGCCCCAGGTCACCGATATCTCGACCCCCGGCACCAGTGTGATACCGGCCTGTTGCGCGGCGGCCTGGGCCTCGGGCACGCCGTCGGTGACATCGTGATCGGTCAACGCCAGCACCTGCACGCCGTTAGTCGCGGCGCGCGCCACCAGCTCGGCCGGCGCCAATGCACCATCGGAGTAGAACGTGTGGGTATGCAGGTCGTAAACACGGGTTTCCGTCATGCGGCTAGAATAGCTATTTTTGTGCAGGCGTGCGCTCCCTAATTATGGCTATTTTTGTGCAGGCATGCTTTCCCTGAATTGCCATGCGGAACGACTGCGCCGTTCAGCTGTTTGCCCGCCCTCTCTATTAGTGCGAAAATACTGCTCCGTTCCCGGATGTCTGGCATGAAATTTCTCTTCGATTTCTTTCCCCTGCTGCTGTTCTTTATTGCCTTTAAGTTCTTCGGCATTTTCACCGCCACGGCCGTGGTGATCGTGGCCTCGCTGGTCCAGGTCACCTGGTTCCGGCTGCGCAACGGGCGTTTCGAAAAAATGCATCTGATCACAATGGTGCTCGTCACGGCACTGGGCGGACTGACCCTGGCCCTGCACGCGAAATCCTTCGTGATGTGGAAGCCGACGGTAGTGAACTGGGCATTCGCCGCCATTTTCCTGGGCAGTCATTTTATCGGCAAGCAGCCGCTCATCCGCCGCCTGTTGAGCGCGCAAATCGAGTTGCCGGATCAGGTCTGGTCGCGGCTCAGCCTTATGTGGGTAACATTCTTCTTTGTCGCGGGCGCTGCCAATATTTATTTCGTGCACGACTACAGCGTCGCCGAGACCGCATTGCGCGCCGCCGCACCGAACATTGAAGAAAACAAGATCGAGAATCTGGACTGCGCGGCAGACTTTAACGGCAATGGCCAGGCCCTGTGTGAAACCGCCAAACACAAAGAAGATGTCTGGGCCAACTTCAAGGTTCCAGGCACCATCGGACTCACCATTGTCTTTATCCTGCTGCAAGGGCTATATCTGGCGCGTCACCTGAAGCTAAAGACGGATGATGCGCCTGCCGCCGATACATCAGTGAACAAGGAGAAGAGCTGATGTTCTACGTCATACGCGGAACCGATGTGCCAAATAGCCTCGACAAGCGCAAGATCGCGCGCCCGGCACACATCGCCTGCCTCGAAAAACTGCGCGATGCCGGTCGCCTGCTGCTCAGCGGACCGCTCCCGGCCATCGACGCCGAAGACCCGGGTCCGGCCGGTTTCACCGGCAGCCTGATCGTGGCCGAATTCGATTCACTCGAAGACGCGCGCGCCTGGGCACAGGTCGATCCGTATGTCTCCGGCGGGGTGTATGCCTCCGTCGACGTGTCGCCATTCCGCAAGACCATGCCATGAGTATCCGCGTCGCCCAGATCGAACAACGCCTGCGCGCGGCGCTGCAGCCGCTGCGTCTTGAGATCGAAGACGAGAGCGCCAAGCATGCTGGTCATGCCGGCGCACGCGACGGCGGTGGTCACTTCGACGTCACCATCGTGACCGCACAGTTTGCCGGACTAGGCCTTCTGCAACGTCACCGCCTGGTCTATGATGCGCTGGGCGAGGCGATGCGCAAGGATATCCATGCACTCAGCATCCATGCCTTCAGTCCCGACGAAGCCGAATAACAACGCCACCGAATCACATCGACCCCTAAGGAGATTCCATGACCACCCGCCCACTTTTTCTCATCCTGCTGCTCAGTGCCGTCCTGATGCTCGGCGCCTGCGGCACGAAAAGTCCGGATGACAGCAAGGTGCTTGCCACGGTGAACGGCGAGTCCATCACGGAGAAGGATTACGAGGATTATCTGCGTGCCCGCCAGACGCAGCAGGCGCCGATTCCGGACAAGGACAAGGAAAGGAAGGTGGTGCTCGACGAAATGGTCAACCGAGTGCTGCTGGTGCACAGCGCCGTGGAACAAAAAGCGGACCAGGAACTCGACGTCTACTTCCAGGTCAAGCGTCAGCGCGAAAACGTGCTGGCCCGCGCCATGCTGCGCAAATACCTCAAGGACAACCCGATCGCGGACGAAGAAGTGCAGAAGCGCTTCGAACAGGAAATGGAGAAGGCGAACAAGAACGAGTATCGCGCGCGCCACATCCTGGTGCGCACCGATGAGGAGGCGAAAGAGATCATTGCCCAACTAAAGAAGGGCGCCAACTTCAATGACCTCGCGAAGAAGAAATCCATCGACGTACGCTCCGGCAAACAAGGCGGCGACCTCAGCTGGTTCAACCAGGACGTGATCGTGCCGGAGTTCTTCAGTGCCGTGACGAAAATGAAGAAGGGCGAGATCTCGCAGGAGCCGGTGAAAAGCGACTTCGGCTTTCACGTCATCAAGTTTGAAGACAGTCGTCCGCGCAAAATGCCAACCTTCGACCAGGCCAAGGGCAACATCCGCCAGATGGTCCAGCAGGAACGCGTGGACGCACTGGTTAAGTCGCTCAAGGACAAGGGCAAGGTCAAGGTCAAGGTCAACGACTAACCGGCGGCGCTGATCCGCGCCGTCGCTCCCGCTACGCATGGATGCCTTTTTGCGATATCTCCTGTTGGCCCTGCTCGCCGCTGCACCGGCGGTGAGTAGGGCGCAGGATTCGTTGCCCTCGCTCAACGCCAAAGCCGTCGATCTGTGCGACCCGCCGTCAGTGTGCACGCGCATCGGCAAGCTGCGCCCACTCGGCATGCTGGAGTTGCCCGCGCAGTCAGTGCGCGGTGTACGCTTTTCCGGACTCTCCGGTCTCGCCTGGGACGAAGACGACAAGCTGCTCTACGCCTTGACCGATCACGGCGTCCTGTTTCACCTGCGCCCGATCTTTCGCAACGGTCTGCTCGCGGATGTGACGTTGCTGCGCATTGCCCCGCTTATTGATCCGCGCACGCACAAACCGGTACGCTGGAAGCGCAGTGACTCGGAAGGCCTAGATATTCTCAATGGCCGCAACGGCAAACCGGGCGACGCCGAATTGCTGGTGAGTTTCGAGCACGATCCACGCATTGTGCATTACCGCCCGGACGGCACACACATTGCCGATGTCCCGCTCCCTGCAGTGTTGCGTGGCGTGCAGCATTACCGCGGCGGTAACACGATGCTGGAATCGGTTTGCCAGCATCCGCGCGAAGGCATACTGACCGCACCAGAAGAGCCGCTCGACCACGTCACCGACGCAGCCCGCCTCTATCGCATGGATGGAAGCAGCTGGCGCTTTCCCGCCAGCCGTGGCGGCATTGTCGCGCTCGAATCCCTGCCGGACGGTGATGTGCTGGTAATGGAACGCGACTACTCCACGCTCGCGTTACGCTGGATCATCACGCTCCGGCGTCTGCTCCTGCCGCCTGGTACACTAGCGGATACATTGCTGAAGACAGAAACCGTGGCGACGCTCGACAGCGCGCAGAACCTGCACATCGACAACTTCGAGGGGCTCGCGCGCCACCATGACAACCGCTTCTTCACGGTGAGCGATGACAACGATGTGTTCGTGCAGCGCACACTGCTCATGTATTTCGAGTTGCTTCCCTGAAGTAGTGCCGCACCTTTACCGGCACACAGCCTGATCCGTTCGTAGTTAGGCCTTCAGGCCGACATGTCGGACTAAAGCCCGACCTACGGGGGCTACCGATCTAAACAGGGTGAAGACGACGCCAGCTTTTCTACTTAACCGCCCAGAAGATTCAGGAAAGCCTGCTCATCCAGTATTTTCACACTGAGCGCCTTGGCCTTGTCGGCCTTCGAGCCCGGATCCTCACCGACCACCACATAGTCCGTCTTCGTTGACACGCTACCGGCAACCTTGGCACCGAGTTCGATCAGCTTCTCCTTGGCGTCGTCGCGCGACATGCCGGCAAGCGTGCCGGTGAGAACAAAAGTCTTGCCGGCCAGCGGCTGGGCCTTACGACTGACGACAAGGTGCTGCGGTTCGACGCCGGCCTGGCGCAGGGCCTTGATGACATCGCGGTTGTGCTTCTGGTGAAAGAAGCCGCGAATCTCCTCGGCCACATTCGGGCCAATACCGGAAACTTCCTGCAGCGCTTCGACATCCGCGTCCATGACCGCATCCAGGTTGCCGAAATGCTGGGCCAGCGCCAGCGCTGTCGCTTCGCCGACCTGCGGAATGCCGAGCGCATGCAGCAGGCGCGGCAACGTGGCACGTTTGCTTTTTTCGATCTGATCGATGAGATTCTGCGCCGACTTCTCCCCCATTCGCTCCAGATCGACCAGCACCTGCTTCTTGTCCTTCAACAGATAGAGATCGGCAACCGTTTCCGCCAGGCCGCTGGTCGCCAACAGCTCGGCGAGCTTGTCGCCCAGCCCTTCGATGTCCATGGCGCGGCGTGAAGCGAAGTGCAGCAGCGCGCCCATGCGCTGCGCCGGGCAATACAGTCCGCCGATGCAGCGGTGCGCAGCCTCGCCCTCCTCGCGCACCACTTCCGAACCGCATTCCGGACATTTCTCCGGCATGTGCCACTTGCGCGCACTCTTCGGGCGCTTCTCCTTGACTACGGCAACCACCTCCGGAATCACATCGCCAGCACGCCGCACAATCACCGTGTCTCCGATGCGCACATCTTTGCGCTCCAGTTCGTCCTGATTGTGCAGCGTGGCGTGCGTGACGGTCACGCCTCCAACATGCACCGGCTTGAACGTGGCAACCGGGGTCAAGACACCTGTTCGACCAACCTGCACATCGATCGCCTCCACCACCGTGTTCTCTTCCTGCGCGGCAAACTTGTGCGCAATGGCCCAGCGCGGCGCGCGCGCGGTAAAGCCAAGACGGTCGCGCGCGGCGAAGTCGTCAACTTTGTACACGACACCGTCGATCTCGAACGGCAGCCGGTCGCGCTTCGCGCCAATTTCTTCGTAGTACGCGAGACAGTCATCGGCACCGCGCAACGTGCGGAACTGATCCGTAATACGGAAACCCCAATCGTGCAGCTTCTCGATGATACTGGAATAGTGGTCCGGCACCTGCCCGCCCACGACCTCGCCGAGGCCCCAGGGGAAAAAACTCAACGGACGCGTGGCGGTAATGCGTGGATCAAGCTGCCGCAGACTGCCAGCGGCGGCATTGCGCGGGTTGGCGAATAGCTTGCCACCCTGCTTCAATTGCTCGGCATTGAGTTTCTCGAATGCCTTCTTCGGGATCACGATCTCGCCGCGCACTTCCAGCACCTTCGGCCAGCCCTTGCCGTGCAGCTTGAGTGGCACCGTGCGAATGGTGCGCACGTTCTGCGTCACGTCCTCGCCGGTCGAGCCATCGCCGCGCGTGCCGGCCTGCACCAGCACACCGTCTTCATAGCGCAGACTGATCGAGGTGCCGTCGAACTTCGGCTCGGCGGTGTACTGCACCGCCTTGTCGGTTGCCAATCCCTTGCGCACGCGCTCGTCCCAGTCGCGCGCCTCGCCCAGGTCAAAGGCATTGTCCATCGACGTCATCGGCAGCCGGTGCCGTACCTCGCCGAACTGCTTCGCCGGTGCCGCACCGACGCGCTGTGTGGGGGAGTCGGAGGTAACCAGGTCGGGATGCTGTACCTCCAGAGTCTGCAGTTCGCGCAGCAGCTTGTCGTACTGGGCATCGGAGATTACCGGGGCATCCAGAACATGGTAACGGTAGTTGTGATCATTGATCTCTGAACGCAGTTCTTCGATGCGTTTCTTTGTTTTGGCGAGGTTGGTCATAGGCGCATTCTAGCGCATATGTTGAGCCATCTTCGATGGCGTGTCCGCTACACAGTTCTGAAGGCTAAGGCACGCACAGCGGTGATATTGTTGCTTGCCGCCACAAGAAAAAAGCAGTTTTCCTGCGGTGCAAAAGCGGCTAAAACAACCCACTCATCGCCGCATGCGATGCAGCCAGAAGGGATCTTCCCTGCACTCTACCCTCTCCCGGAAGGAGAGAGTAGCCCGGCGAATCAATTTACGCTGTTCAACCGGTGAGGATAATTAGTAACGCTATGATGCTAAAAGCAGCAATCGGAACAACGACTGCGTACAACACAAATGCTTCCAGAACTTCGCTGACCGACGGCAAGTGGAGTGCGCGCATGATGCTCTCTCCTCATTCCAAGGTCCGCACACAGATGACTGCGCGATTCGTCACCGTCTGGCAGGATAGAGAGGCCTGACGATTCGCTTACAGCCATCTGTCGTAGCGGACCCACCCTTCTCGGGTCATCGATGGATGCCAGACACGACTCCATCTTATCCATGACCGAAGCTCAGTGGGAAATGAAAAAAATTAATAAAGGATTTGCTTACGGACCACTCACAAAACAGCATCGAGCGACATCAAAGCCGTAAAACCATTGCCGCAGGCGCCCCCCCCCGCCCCACTCTCTCCCGATGGGGCTAACTGAACAACCGCATCGCGGTGGCGCTGCCCGGAATAATCCCGCGATTGGTCATCTCCGCCGTGAGGCGTTCAATCTGCGTGCGAATCACCATCAGACCCTGATCGGTGAGCGCATGGTGTTCGTGGTCTTCAAGACGGCCATCAAGCTCTTTGCACAGACCTTTCGCCACTTGCACCATCTGCTCGAACACCCGCACCGGCTGGTAGGCGCAGGGTACGTTCATGAACAGCGTCAAGCCCTGGGTGCGAAAGCGGTCCACCTTGACCGGATCGAACTCGCCGGGCTGGTAGAGGTTGGCGAGACTGAACAGGTGTCGGCAACCGAGCGCCTGATCATTTTTCTTGTGATAAATATTCATCACGCCGAATTGCAGGCCGAACTGACGCGCCGCCTGGTCGATGGCGCGCCCGCCGAATCCGGTTGGGCCATTGGCGAGGATGTCGATGCTGGCGAGCACATCATTGGTCTCGCAGAACTCATCCAGTTCGCGCGCCTTCTCCAAAGCCTCTTCGAACGGCATGGAGAACTTGGTTGGGCGCTGCAGGACGTCTGCCAGTTTGAGCGCGAGCTGGGTGAAGGTATTGAGCTCGGATTCGCCGATCGGCCCCTTGCTGTCGACCAACTGCAGGCTGAGCGCGATACTGCGGTACTGGGCACGTTCCGTATCGGTTTCGAGGTTCGACCACAGGCCGGTCTTGTAACCGAGCCCATAGATGTGGCGCGGCTTCTCCAGCAGGTACTCGTTCTGCCTGTAGATACCGAGCGCGGTATCACGGCTCACCGGCCCCTTGCCGGGCAGGGTTACGACATAGTCGGCCTTCTCGTCCGGCATGTTCTGGCGGTTGCCGCCCTGCGCCACCAGCACGTCCGGATCCTGCAGGCCGAGGCTCAGGTCGAGCGGCATGAGTGCCGTCTGTTCGTAATCGTTCAATTGCTCAGTCAATGCGGCGTCCAATGCGGCGTCTGGCGTTATCTCCACAGCCGGCGCAATCGCGCCGTGGGATTTGAGAAAGCGGTTGCTCTGCTCGTGCGGCGGCCCGGGGTTGATGTCAAGGCCGGTACTGACCGCAGTCTTGCGTACGCGAGTTATCACGGCCGGGGTTTCGACCGCGCCGCTGTCCGCGGTAAATCGCCGACGGCTGAACCGCACCCTTTCGTAGGTCGTGAGGGCGACAACCCCGACGATAATGCAGCCGATCAGCAGTAAGGCCAGTTGCAGCTCCATCCTGCTCCATCCGTCGTGGATTAGTTACTGTGCGACCATCTCCATCGCCTGCTCAACATCCACGGACACCAGGCGCGACACGCCCGGTTCCGACATGGTGACACCGATCAGCATCTGGGCGATTTCCATGCTGATCTTGTTGTGCGTGATATACACCAGCTGGGTCTTCTCCGACAACTGCTTGAGCATGTCCGAATAGCGTATCACGTTGGCGTCATCGAGCGGCGCATCCACCTCATCGAGGAAGCAGAACGGCGCCGGGTTCAGCTCGAACAGCGCAAACAGCAAGGATACCGCAGTCAACGCCTTCTCACCGCCAGACAGCAGATGAATGGTGCTGTTGCGCTTACCGGGCGGGCGCGCCATGACGCTCACGCCGGTGTCGAGAATGTCTTCGCCGCTCAGTTCCAGGTAGGCATGCCCGCCGCCGAACAGTTTCGGGAAAATCGTCTGGAAGGCGGTGTTGACCTTGTCGAAGGTTTCCTTGAAACGCGTGCGCGTCTCGCGATCGATTTTCTTGATCGCGTCTTCGAGCGTATTGAGCGCCTGATTCAGGTCTTCCGACTGCTTGTCGAGATATTCCTTGCGGGTCGATTGTTCCTGGTACTCATCGATCGCCACCAGATTGATCGGCCCGAGGCGATCGATCTTGGTGGTGAGTTCGTCAAGCCGCGTGTGCCAGGATTCCTCAGTGGCCTCAGCCGGTGTTTCGGTCAGCACCTGCGCCGGCTCGCTGCCAGCCTCGCGCACCTGCTCGGCAAGCGTGTCACGCCGCACGGACAGCTCCTGACGCGCGATGCGTCCGTGTTCCAGCGCCTCACGCGCCTTCTCGATCTGCTGGTCCTTGGCATGGCGCGCCTGCTCCTGCTCGCGCAGTTTGCTGTCGAATTCCGTGACCGCCTGACGCGCCATGCTCATGCGACCTTCGATTTCGATGCGCCGCGAGAGCGAGGCATCCAGCTGGCTTTTGAGTTGCACTTCCGGTTGCGCGTCCTCCGCCAGCAATGCCGCCAACTCGGTACGCCGGTCGGTGAGATGCTTGAGCTGTCCTTCGAGACGGGCAATGCCCTGCTCGGTGGAGCCCAGCGAAGTGCGCAGGGTTTCGTGTTCGATTTCGAGTTGATGCAGGCCTTCATTGGCGCTGCTGGCCGCCGTGCGGGTCGCATCCAGCGCCGTGCGCAGACTGTCGCGCCGGCCGAGCAGCTGCGCGCGTCGCTCATTGAGCGTACCGACCTGACCTTCGGCGGAGCGCAACAGTGTCGTCGCGCCGGCAATCTCACCCTGTGCCTGGGTGAGACGCGCGTTGATGTCGGCCAGCTCCTGTTCGATCTGGTTGCGGCGCGCCTGTTGCTGGCCGAGGCGCGCCTCTTCGTGACCGAGACGCGCATGAAACGCGGCGCGCTCACGATTGAGTTCGTTCAGCACACGGCGACGCTCATCGCGTTCATTCTCGAGTGCCGCGATCTGCTGCTGGGTTTCGCCAAACTGGGTCTGGGCAGTACGCAACTGGCCATCCAGCTCCGCCACGTCGCGGGTCAGAAGTTCGATTTCACGTTCGCGTCCCAGCACACCAGCACGCTCGCTTTCACGGTCGGTTACAGCGATCCAGTTGCGTCCGACCCAGGCACCGGCGCGTGTCACCACCGATTCGTGTGGCGCCAGCTCCTTGCGCATGGCCATGGCGTCTGCCAGTGACTCGGCGACATAGATGCCGTCCACGAGCGGCGCCAGGTCGGCACCGGCGCGCAGCTTGCTGGCCAGTGTCGGCCAGCGGCCATTGGCGGCGACCGCTGCCGTGGTGCCGATTTCGAACAGTGTCAGATCGGCCTTGCGCAGATTCTCGATTTCACCCACATAAGCATCGAGCTTGTCCACACACACGGCGGCGAGATCGGAGTCGAGCACACGCTCTACTGCTTTTTCCCAACCAGACTCCGCGGCCACCATGCCGGCCAGACGCGGAGCCTGGGTGAGCTGACGCTGCGCCAACCACTGATTGAGCGTCGCGTCGTGCGTGCCGAA
>Ga0315281_10000582_pt1 | contig 51161 bp, 50 predicted proteins | sample YL17G07_0_MG_FD_204540 | JGI IMG/M metagenome (GOLD analysis project Ga0315281, IMG submission 204540) | Sediment microbial communities from Yellowstone Lake, YNP, Wyoming, USA - YL17G07_0 | ecosystem: Environmental > Aquatic > Freshwater > Lake > Sediment | place: USA: Wyoming | collected...
GGTCTGGCAGAGCGTGTGTCAGTTCATTGCGACCGCTGTGGCTGGTTTTAACTGGCTTGCGCCTCCTCAACATCAGCGCGTTCCGTTGGAGGAATCGGGGTAATCGCCGTTTTTAGGTTAATCGGTGCTACGTTTGAGGCAGATCAAATTCTGCTCAGCACACAACACATTCAAGGCTGGGTGGGTGCTTTGTCTACTGAACACCTAGATACGTTGGCAAATCGCTTTGAGAAATCACCCAATTGGGATTACTTCTTTTTGGAGCAGGCTAATACGAATCGGCCTGTGTGGACGTGGATGGATTCCTATGGGCCAGCTTATTTTGAGCTTACAGCCGCGCCGCATTCGACGATAACCATCGCGCGCCATGAGCTGCGTGCATTCGATCCTGCCTTTGCAGCCAGCACTTTCGCGCGCGTGTTCGACTGGACTGCTGAGCCCATCCCCAATGGTTGGCGACTTTCGTCGGGGTTACAGGAAATGGCGACAGTACGCGCTGCTGTGTTGCCGGGCATCACCCAATGGCGGCACTACATTGGTGTCGATCACCTGGAGGCGGCCGTGGCACGCGCCGAGGTGCTTGGCGCTCTGGTGTTTGAACGCGATGATTCCGGGGTTTGGCTACAACATCCTGTGGCTGGAGAATTCGGTTTGGCAGCTAGTAAATCAATCAGAGACGCATGCACGTGGTGAATATATTTCGATTACAATTTTCCGGTACAGAAGATTTACTTGTAATCATTCATCTCCGATTCACCGCTTTCCTCTCGTCGATCTTTGTGAATACTCTCTGGAGATTTTTGCATGAATACTGAACCTGATGCACTGACAACCTTCCATGGCATCGTATCCTACGAGCAGGCCTATCGCCGTGCCACACATAATCGCAGTCTCATCTCGCGTAAATCTAAGGCAATCGGTGTGGCCTGGCTACCGCGTAGCCTCGACGCCTTACCAGTCATCGTCGGCGCACGTGTGGTGGAAATGCAGGGCCCTGACAATGATTATTTACTCTATGTCCCGTTTTCAATTCTCAATCTGGCGCTGCGTGCCGGCGCGAACCAACTGGGTATCGCGGTTCAACACGAACCGCTCTGTGCCGTATTACAGGACCTTGATTTAGAATCAACTCGCTCGCCAAACCCGGATGCCCTGTTTGATCTCATTCACATGCTGACCACCACGGCACTGACGGCGTTTACACAGGAACATCGTATCGATTTCGCGGCGCTGGCGCCATTGTACGCGTTGTTGCTACCCGGCCTCGGTGAGCATCTCCCCGAGATTGTCGAGACTCAGCGCATCGAGGAAACGGGTGCGGAACAGCAGATTTTAACTGTGAACATTGGTAATCGGACACAACGGTATCGCTATCGCGGCCTTGTGTTTACCGCAGTGCCTGCCGAAGCACTGCGCGCGGAACAAAGCCGCGTTCGACGACTGCGCGCAGCCCTGGATGCGTACAGCACTGAACTCGAAGCCGTTATCGCGATGCGCACGACGATGCAATAAACATTTTCCCTAGCCGCAGAAGACAGAATCATGACGGACAAACGTGATGTGATACAAAACTATCCCACAAAATTTCAATCAAACAGGAAAAATCACCTAGGGAGACTCTGATTAATTCCCATTTTCTGCGATAATACACTCAAGCCGCCTTCAAGAGGAAAAACCGTGATGCGCCAACGCAGTTTACTGGGAAACGGATTTGAAAAATACCGCAAACAAACCCGCAAAGAAGTGTTTCTCAACGAAATGGAGCGGATCATTCCCTGGAAAGAACTCACGGAAGTCATCGCACCGTTTTATCCCCAGCCTAAAGGTGCCGGACGCAAGCCCAAAGGGCTTGAACGGATGTTACGGATCTATTTTATGCAGCACTGGTTCTCGCTATCGGACCCTGGGGCCGAAGAAGCCTTATATGATTCGCGGGTGATGCGCGAATTTGCGCAGATCGATTTGGGCGAAGAACCGGTGCCGGATGAAACCACGATACTGAATTTTCGGCATTTAATGGAGCAACACGAATTAGGCGGCAAGTTGTTTGACGCGGTGAATGACTATCTGGCGGAGAACGGCATGACGGTCACGCAAGGCACGATTGTAGATGCGACGATCATTGCGGCGCCCAGTTCGACGAAAAACAAAGATAAAAAGCGTGACCCCGACATGCACCAGACCAAGAAGGGAAATCAATGGTATTTTGGCATGAAGGCGCATATCGGCGTAGACAGCAAGAACCGGCTGATCCACTCTGTGGTAGCCACGGCCGCGAACACGCATGACTCACAAATTCTTGAAGACTTACTGCACGGCGAGGAAACCCGCGTGTACGGCGACAGCGCCTATCGTAACCAAGGCCAAGTCATCAAAAAGCAAGCACCCCACGCCAAAGATTTTACGCAAGCCAAAGCGCGACGCAATCATCCGTTGAGCAAACAAGAAAAATCGCGCAACAAAAACAAATCCAAAATACGCGCCCGAGTTGAGCACGTGTTTCATGTGATTAAACGGCAATTTGGATTTATCAAGGTACGCTACAAAGGGTTGGACAAAAATGCCAACCATTTGTTTGCCTGTTGCGCGCTGGTGAATCTGGTATTGATGAAAAGACGGTTACTGCGGGTGTAATGCGCCCGATTCAAGCCAAAGAGCTTGAATAAGGCGCATGGAGTGGCAATAAATGAAGAAATCTGTGTCAAATTGACACCAGAAAAAGGCGACACACACGTTTTTGGAAAAAGTTGCTCGGAAAAAATGAATTGTTCAGAGTTTCCCTAGTCAATAACTTGCCACAATCCTATTCATGTGTTAAAAATATATTCTTCGTGATGCCATCTCCCCGCTTCACGGCTTCAGAATTCAATTTCGTAATCCGCTCAACGATAGCTTAGCATCAAATGCGCTAGACCCGAGCCCAGCATAACGCCATGGTGATATGCGACCTTCGGGTAACTTTCTGAGTAAGTTTGTTTTCTCCGGCCATCACCCCGCCACGCAGACATCTTATCTATATTCGATCAGCGCGTTGCAATTCGAGCACCCGCGCGTTTGCGCGTTTCATCAGCGACAACGATTTATCGACTTTCAAAATGGAAAGGGTATTAACATGACAATGAAATCACTGATAAAGGCAATGTCGGAAAAAAATGCCGGTCTTAGGAGCAGGCGCTTTTCGCTAGCGGTTTATTCCTTTGCCGCACTGACATGGTGGATCATTGGCTATTTTATCTTCCCTCACTGGGATTTAGCTTTTCGTGGTACCAGTATCGGAGTGCGAGCCTGGAAAATGAGCTATTTTCTCCTGGCCGCAGCAATTATGCAATTATTCTCTCCAGAACCACTATTGGGGCCTCGATCTTTTCGCGCGCGCAAGATCGTTATCGCGGTTTTTGCCGTTATCGCCGTGTTAACCTTCACCAAGGTATTCTAAATGCACATTCCGATAACACTGCAAACGCGTCATGCCATACTAGCTGACATAATGGAAATACACATCCTTGGTCCATTCTTGATCATGATATTGGGTTTTTTACTTCCGGTGGCAATCTATTTAATATGTAGTTTGATCGCCTGGATAGCGGGTTATGGCCATTTTTTTATGCGGGGATTTCTTAATATCACTCCGCTTGGATTATATTTGTTCGGCATAACGACCATCATCTGGGATATCATTTTAAGAAAAATATTCTCCACCAAAATTAAACTCATCTTTTTGCCGTTGTGGTTATTCGGCATTTGCTATTTTTTGATTGGCCTTGGCCTGGCCAATCACGTTTTCGTGTACACGCAGCGCTTTCAGTTAATCAAGTCGCCGCTTTAAGACTCTAACGAGTCGGAACGAAATGTGGATAAACCCGCTTAAGCTTCGCAACCACATCGTTCACATATTCTGTTTTATGCAACTGCAGACGATGCTTTCAGATAGTGCCGGAAATTGTCAGAAGTATTATTGCGGAAAAATGGGAGAATAGAAGCCTCCACCGAATCACCATTTTTGGAAAGTTATGTTGGCTGCGACATGAAAGAGAACCTCTTGTATTTGCCATTATTGCAGTCCAACTGCGCCGAGGGCCACATGCAAGGTATCGGACGTTGGTTGGAATGTTCCGGCCTCCCCAACGAACTTGCGCCCTTGCTGGGTGATTCGGCGCCGGTCGTTCGCATACACGGCGGCAAGTACTTTTTGACCGAGGTGCGGGCCGCGGCATTGGTGGCGCTACAGAATCAATATCGACGCACCCGCCGGAAATGGGACCTCGATCCAGTAAGCGTGCGACGCGCCATGCTGCAGGAAGACGCACAAACGCTCGCCCAGGAGCAGCTGGAAAAGTTGTCGGCAACACAGCAAGAGACGCTCGGCGCCGATGTCGACCGCTGGCTTGCCGAAAGCGTCAATCCTCCGGACGATAATCACCGTGTCGCATGCCGGTACTATGGAGTATTGCTGAAATTGGGCGCAATCCAGTATGAAACTCAAGAAGTCAATCCAGAAACCTGGCTAACTGATTTACAGGAACAGATCCATGCAAGCCAGACGGTTACGCCCCGCCCGACACCGCATGTCCGCTTTGATGGACCGCATGGACCGGTCGGGTGGTTGTACCGGCAATCGGGACAATGGGTCCTGGATTTTGACGAGGGCCCGCTCGCACGAGAAATACGTAAACTGATTGAAAGCTGGATACATGCCGTTCCAGGTGGCGTACCACGGATTGTTTTCGACGCACAAGGCCGTCCAAAAAGGCATCCCACCGGGGGATTCCTGACCGACGGCGTGGTGCCACCGGATACCGATTCCCCAATCGATTATCTGCGTAGTGTGGAAACCTTTATCAGTGCACATCACAGCTGCTGTCTGGTTACTTAGGAAAACGTTGGTATAGAGTTTACTCACCTGTCAGAAGTAATCTATACGTTACGCCATGATGCGGCACTGGTTGTGCGTATTCACTGGGTGGGCGAAGTTTACTTCGCCATAAATGATATCCATTAGCAACTCACTATGGGTTGTTTTTTTAAGTGCATGAAATTTGAATTCGAAGTGAATAAGCACGGCAACGACTATTTTCACCCTGCGTGATGATCGATCAGCAAAAAACTTAACCAGATCGTGCAATATTGATGTGCCGATTAATTAAAAATAAATCAGGAAAAGCCTTCATGAACCTTCCATTTATTGCTAAGAATGCACTGGTCAATACCGTGTGCGGAGTGATGCTGGTGCACTCGCTATGCTCAGCGGCTGACGAAGTTCCGCAAACTTACATGCCTCCATGAGTACTGAGCTGAACATCATTATAGAATTTCGGAAGCCCACGTCAGTTGCGTGCAACTTCGCGAATCTGGTCCGCGCTGTCGCCAGTGCACCCATCAAGCTCGGAAACTGGCAAGGCGCTGGAAGCTCGAAGCGTCGACGTATCGAAATAGTCACTGCGAGCAGTGAGTCCGAGGCCATCGCCTTGGCTGTGGAAGAAGCACCCACAGCACATACAGGTTTGTATGACTAACAAGGGAAATTTTGTACCGGGGTATGCTGGGAGTTGGGAATTGACTCTGCACCACTGCAGCTCACGGCCTGGTCCTCTGAGTTTGAGACCAAGCCATACCTGGCGCTCGATGGACACGCCGAATTGTGGACGACAAAAGCCGGGATATTTCTGTCACAGGGCAGTAATCCAACGCGACTAACCATGGTCGAGCAATATCTTGAACAGCTGACACAGCTGTTGTTATCACTGATCAAAGCGCTCGACCCGGCATCGGTGGCTGTCTACGCGGGCGACTGCATGCGTCACCCGCTGAATGCCCATGCCCTGTGGTTCTCGAATCGAGCAGCAATTCTGGATCGCCTTGCGCTTATTGCATTGCTGTGGCGTGATGGATATCCTGTATGGAAACTCAAGCCGCTCGCGCAACCCGAATGAACGAATTCGTGGACGAGTTCTTTCTGGCATTGATTGAGGCATCGACCCAGCAAACTGAATCGGGCGCTACCCACCTGTAGGTTCCACAGATCGATGCAGTGGCTGTATAGCCGGCGCATTCTGTAATAATATGGTTTACCTGTACAGTTCCACATCAATTATTACTGCCGGTTTCATCTCACCCGCAACTTTGTTTTGGTTGTCTTCGAATGGGTGGCTGAACCTTTTTCTGATGGTTGACGTCAGGCATTTAATAGCCATGACTGGTACAGGCAAATGTCGTCTATCTCCACTGTCGATTGGTCGCGTGAATGGTGGGATATGAATACCAGTTATCCGCGGTTTTCTAAATCTTACACCATGGAGTTTATATATCATTGGAATCACGAGGCCTGGGTGAATGGCTTTCTGGACTTGTGATAACCGAAACCACCGTTGGTATAATAAGTGCTGCATTCATATTCATGCTCAGACAGGATGCGCTCTGCCCATGATGTAGCTTCCTGGTCGGTCATGCCGCACGCACCGGGTAGGCAAGATCCGACCAAAGTAGCTGAGCCAGCATATCCCGTGCAGTACTTCGGTCGCACGCCAATTGGGACGTCTTATTCGCATTCAAGCCGAACCGTCGCAACACATTGTTCAAGTCGTTCGAGTAGTCCGTGAGCACGCTATATCGCACGGCCCCGCAATCACGTGCCGCAATGACTTCGAGTGGGTCAAGCATCGGTCGGTCACCATTTTTCTATTCATAGTAGTTTAGCCGCCAAGAACACTGTGGAAAACGTGGCTCCTCGGTGGTCATGGCAGTTCAATAAACACCTTACGTTCATTCGTCACACCTGTCTCAGTATCGAATCAGCGACTTTAGATACCACGTTGCTGTTTGTTTTCCCAGCGCCACCATCGCCGTGTGGCAACAATCAAACAACTCGCGTGTAATGGCACGGTCATTCTCGGTGAGAAATTGGACTATGAATTCTATAGCGATACCCGGCTCCCCGGCATGAATATCCTCTGCCACACTTCGAATCTGGTCCGGATCCAGATAAGGTATGGCAAGTATCAACAAGTGATGCGAACGCTTCAAGTTAGCCTCGTATTCTTCGTAAATCAGTTTTTTCGCTATCGACTCAGGAGAAGTGAGCACGATGGGCGTAGCGGTATTCGAACGGATTGCAACGACTACTTCATTCACTCTGCGCGTTACAATTTCTTGTATAAATGATTTTATTCGGGCAAATATCATCTATCCTCCAAACACAATCTGATCATTGTCGTTTTGAATGGTGGCAACTTGAAATCGGCATGCACCGCACGCTACCTTGCCCCCCCAGAACGGTAAAGACCAAAGCTTTCTCACACCACATATATTCACACAACACCGCACAGGGTTATTGCGATTACTAGCACCAATTCACCAGTCGTTCCTGCCCATTGTCTACTTCTACAAAAACATCGGAATAGGGACTGATGTCCGCGTAACCAACACCCGGTTCACAACGCACCGCGCAGTGTAAGGCATTCGACAAGAAGTGTGCGAACGCAATATGTGAATCCCATTGCTCAGCACCATGCAACCACACGCCCAAGTAGATGTCATCCACTTTCTCTGTGAAAATAATACCAACGGAACCACAGGAGTATTTGTGACAACCATCTTCCCAGGAAGATTCGTGGGTGAATAGGCCTATGTTCTGCGCAAGCAATTGCACAATGGCGTCTATTTTTCCATGCCGCACAAATACATCGATAGTATTTTTATCGTTTGTCATGTTGACATAAATCGTGTTGGCACAGTGCGCATTGACATCTGTCTGAATTATGAATAAATGTGGTCATTTCGATACAATAGGTTGTCTAATGGAAAATTGATTTTCTCCCTCTCGCTTCACCAATAGAAGTAAATCCACAGGATACTACCAGGGTATGGCTTCAAATACTTCTAGGAATGCATCGAGATTGAGATAGCTGAAAGCACCCATGGCCACGTTACCTTACAACGATGGCAAACAAACCCGGACGCGCACGATGGCAACATTCTTCGGTTACATATCCGGCATACACGCTCCATATCCACCCAAACTCCAGTGACGCGAAACAGTTCACTTGCCTCACGCCAGGCAATAAATACATATTCACATGTTACGTACTGCTCCTTCCTGCCCTACTACTAGTCAGCTCAGTACGCCACCCCCGCTGACTGTCGATTTGGTTTCCATGCACTGACCAATTTCTCTGCCTGGATAATTTGTTCCGGGGTCATATTCAGCTTTAGTGAAGCTAACTGATCATTCGCCAATTTAATTATGGCTTCGTCCTTCAGCCTCGTAACGGACAGTTTTAGCCACAGGTAAGATTGCACGACATCCATGGATATGCCCTGACCGGAGGCAAGCATGGCGCCAAAACGATATTGGGCAATCGGCATTCCCTGTTCAGCCGCTTTACGGAACCACTTTTCTGCTTCATCGTAGTTTTTTGTTACGCCTACACCATCTCGATACAGAATGCCTAGATAATACTGGGCTCTTGCCAAGCCCTGTTCGGCGGCCTTGCGCAGCCATTTTTCCGATTCTGCGTAATCTTTTGGTACGCCCGCCCCTGTGTTATAGATTAGGGCAAGCATATATTGCCCAGTGGGCTCGTTTTTTTCCGCTGCCACTCGAAACCATTTAAGAGCCTCGGCATTATTCTGAGGTACACCCATTCCCTTGAAGTACATCATCCCAATACTGACTTGCGCACGCGGCAATCCCTGATCGGCGGCCTTGTGGTACCATTTTATTACTTCTGCCTCATCGCGTTTAAATCCCTCACCGTTTTCATACATGCATGCAAGATAATGTTGTGCCCACGCATTACCTTGCTCCGCTCCCTGGCGAAACCACTTCGCGGCTTCGACGTAGTCGCGTGTTACGCCTTTACCAAGATAGTAAAAGTTACCGATATTGGCCTTGGCGCGGGCATCGCCCTGTGAAGCTGCCTTGCGATACCAATGCAATGCTTCATTGATATCACGCTCCAGGCCACGACCATTCTCATACATCGATGCCAGCATCGTCTGAGCGTCAGCTTCGCCCTGCTCTGCGGCTTTGCGCATCCATTTTTCTGATTCCACGTCATCTCTCGGGACGCCCGCTCCCATGAAATAGACTTGAGCAAGCAAATACTGCCCAGTTGCCTCGTTTTTTTCCGCTGCCAGACGAAACCATTTAAGAGCCTCGGCATCATTCTGCGGTATCCCCATTCCCTTTAAGTACATCAAACCAATATTAGCTTGCGCACGCGGCAAGCCCAGATCGGCGGCCTTGTGCAGCCACTTGAGCGCCTCAGTAAAATTCTGTGGAACACCTTGGCCCTGGGCGTACATAACACCAAGATATCGCTGCGCTTCGGCATTGCCCTGCTCGGCCAAAGGCTGCCACTCTCGCAAGGCCGCGGCATAGTCGCCCGCCAGATAGGCGTCTTCGCCAGTTTTGTAATCAGCCGCGACGGTTGTCGCCCACAACGCAGCGACCATTAATCGCACCTCATATCCTTTGGCAAGAACGTCATGCTGTAATTATCATCCAATCCAATAAATGGTCCGCAGATAAAGCCATGTTCGACCAGCTGCGACCTGGTTACAGAAACAATTTTATCCTCGTGAAAAACAATCTCCTCTTCATCGGTGCATACCGGTAGCTCTAAAGGCAGTGGCAACAACACCATAATAACCATGCCACACCACCGCTTGCCTCGGTCATAGGTCCAGGTTTCTACGCCATCCACCGATGTCTTACGTGAGGGCTCACCCCACATTTGAAAAAACATCGCTTTCGTTACTAGCCCTTCTCTGGTTTTAAGTATATCCAGATCAAGCTGAGCATCCTTGATATTCGAAAAAGGTGTAGTGTACGTTTTCGTTGCTTCTGTACGAATGACAACACCGACGCAGCCAGACAGCAGCAAGATTCCAACGAACATTAGCAGCAATACTCGCATAGTCAGTATCGATACGCGCTACAGCGCCCATTGATTGTGCTAACCAAATAATTGGCTACCTGGTCTTCTGGAAACAAGCAAGGCAGCATTACTTGTTGGATAGACGGATGATTTTTGAATAAGCACATCAAGAATCCACCCACCTTATCGATCAGAGGCCCACTCATTGTTTATGCGGCCGATTCCGCAGAATAGTCGAGGAGATACTCCATGCGCGCCAACTGCAGATCCGGCGCGTGACTCAACCCGCAGAAAGGGACCCTAAGTTGCCCATGACGGTTGCCAATGAATACAATTTCACAATCGAGCAAGGACTTGATGATATTATTAGCGGAGTCTCTATTTTGAGATATGAATACCCGTTCAAAACAATGTTTAGCGACTAAGCTGTGATGCGGACGGGCAATCATGTGATCGATGAGTGTCGCGACGAAGTCACTCGAACTTCGCTCTTTACTGGTTAACTCGTAAGGTATCCACATCGTTTTATCATGTCGTCAATCGATTTATACGCCGCTGCTATCGGCGTCCGCGACGTCTGTCGTCCCAGTCAGCCAGTTTCCAAACCGCTATGCCTGCCCATATAAAGCCCAGAAGATAGATAATCGTACCTAGCATCCCGTTTCGCATGAGAGCGATTGTGGTAATACCCAAAAGTATTGGTCCGAATACGACCAATGGTATAAGCAACCAACCCCACAAGTAAGTCCACATAACGTCACGAAAATCTAATTTCGTTTTCTCGGAAACCAACACACGATTCCTTTTTGGATACGCTATCGTGGCCTTGTATAACGGTATTATTGGGATAAATAACAGCGTAACCCAATACGTCCCTGTCACCCTATCGGCTTCTCTGCGTATCCCCAGAAACTTCGTACCGCACCCGTTCAAGCGCATTTCACCGGCTCGTAGCCTCATAATTTCTGTACTCCCCAACTTCCATAAACACGTATTCACTGTTAATCGTGACCCATGCTACAAACCAAACACGACACAGCCAATGACGGTGTCGCTCGCGGCACTGAATACTACCCCGCGAGCGACACCGCGTTTAACAATGCAAAATAGTTGCGTTTCTTTAGTCGTCAAAGTCCAAATTTATTTTTTTGTCGACTGCCGTAATCAGCGGACCCTTGCTCAAATACATGGTGTTACCGCCTTTCTTGTATTCAACTCGCAAGTTGTGTGGCGCCGCGCAACCAATACTGGTTTCAATCGCCTTGGTCACTTTCTTGCCCACGCCGAGGGTGAAATCGTTGCTATACACCGTACTGTAGGTGCCACCCGTCGGTTTGGCTTCCACCTTGAGTACCGTGATTTCCTTGCCCATGTTGTTATCGAAGGTGATGGTTAGTCCACAGCCAGCACTGGCCTGCGAGGCATATCCAAGCGCCACACACAGTGGCAAAAGTTTAACGAGTGTTTTCATGTCTTCATCTCCTGTTGGTTGTGTAAAAAAATATAATGTTCTTTCCTATTTCATGAATTAATAGGGCTCTGGGATTTAATTACCCCACACTCCACATACTGCGCGTACAGTGTGTGAGCTATCACAATCACGGTTGTTTGCCCTCAAGCTGCTTATTAGCCTTCCAGTCGCTGGCCAATTTTTCCGCCTGGGCGATCTGTTCTGCCGTCATGCGGGTCGATATCAAATCGAAGGCCAGGCGGGCTTTACCGTTTTGTTCTTTATCCGTGCTGTTTAGTGCAGCAAGACGAAGCCACATACCGGCCTGCACCGAATCTTTCGTTACCCCTGTGCCGCTCGCGAGCATTAGCCCTAACGCGAGTTGTGCGTCGGGCATCCCTTGCACAGCAGCACGTGCGATCCACTTGTGTGCCGCGGAGTCATCTTGGGGAATACCTTGGCCCTTCTGGTACATCACACCCAAGGCGTATTGGCCCCCGGCGTCGCCCTGTTGGGCGGCCATGCGGAACCACTTGAGTGCTTCGGTGTAATCTTGCGGGACACCCGGGTTGTTACTCCCTATATATAGGAGTCCGAGGTGTTTCTGGGCACTGACCAATCCCTGCTCAGCAGCCAGGCGGTACCACTTCACCGCCTCTGGAACGTCTCGCAGGATCCCTTGGCCGAATTCGTAGCAATTGCCGAGACTGTGTTGCGCAACAGCCAAACCCTGCGCGGCGGCAAGGCGAGTCCATGTCACTCCTTCCGCGAGATCCTGGGTCACGCCTTGTCCCTCCAGGTACATGACCCCGAGGGTATACTGTGCCGTGCTATATCCCTGGCCGGCAGCCAGTCGAAACCATTTCAGTGCCGCGTGGATATCTCGCGGTATACCCAGGCCGTCTCGATACATGACACCCAGGTTATATTGCGCCTCGTCGATTCCCTGATCAGCGGCTTGGCGATCCCACTTCAGCGCTTCGCGATAATCTTGTGGCACATCCACACCGCGCATGTACATGTATGCCAGGATGTGTTGCGCATGTGCAAAACCCTGTTCGGCCGATTTGCGATACCACTTCGCGGCCTCGACCGCATCGTGTGGCACACCTTCGCCACGTTCATACATGATGCCGAAATTATGCTGTGCCCAGGCACTGCCATGTTCACTGGCCTGACGATTCCATTTTGCCGCTTCCACAAAGTCACGTGTCACGCCTTTGCCGAGGTAGTAAAAGTTGGCGAGATTGGCCTCGGCGGGCGGGTAGCCTTGATCGGCGGCAAGGCGAAACCATTGCAGACTTTCCGCCAGATTGACCGGGACCGCTTTGTTATCGCTGTAAAGTAATCCTAATTGGTACTGGGCTTCGGCGGTGCCTTGATCGGCTGCCTTGCGATACCACCGGATGGCCTCATGGGGATTGCGTTCTACACCCTCGCCATGTGCAAATAGCGATGCCAATACCAACTGTGCACCCGCTTCATTCTGATCCGCGGCCAGACGCAGCCACGACAGCGCCTTGGCTTCATCCTTGTTCACTCCTATACCGAATAAATAAATCTGTCCGAGCGAAGATTGCGCGATGGCATCGTGCTTCGCAGCCGCTAGTTGGAATAATTTGAGGGCTTCGACAACATCCTTTGGTACTCCCATCCCCTCAGCGTACATACGCGCGAGATTTGATTGCGCGCGCGGTAAGCCCTGATCGGCGGCCTTGTGGAACCATTGGAGTGCTTCGGCATAATTCTGTGGAACGCCTTGACCCTGCGCATACATTACACCGAGGTATCGTTGTGCCTCGGCATTGCCTTGTTCAGCCAATGGTCGCAATTCCCGCAAAGCCGAGAAGTAATCGTGTGATTGATAGGCCGTTTCACCTGCATTGAAATCCGCCAAGACGATTGGGGCCCACAGCAGAGATACGATAAAGAATATTTGCTTCATACCTGATTCTCCGTAATCCTAACTAATCGAGTATTACGCGACGCTGTCAGCCTTGTCGCTGACATTTACAGAAACACGAATCACAATCGACATGATCAATCGGCATTTTCTGCAGTCGCTGGCGACGGTTTCCAAGCCCTATATAATTTATCTACCTGAAGGAGTTGTTCCGGCGTCAAGTCGGATGTCAGCTGATCCAAAAAAACCTGTGCCTTCTGCTGAATAGCCACATCATTACTTTGCGTTGCGGCAAGTCGCAACCACAGCGAAGCCTGCATGGATTCGGCCTTGACACCCAGGCCTTGCATGAACATTTGTCCAAGCAAGTATTGGGCTTCTTGTACTCCTTGAGCAGCGGCCTGCCGAATCCATTTTATGGCTTCGACATAATCTTGCGGCACACTTTGCCCCGTGAAATAGAATCTCCCTAGATTGAATTGCGCCTGCGCATTACCTTGTTCGGCAGCCTGACGGAACCATTTGTGCGATTCGGTTAGATTCTGTGGTACACCTTCGCCTGTTGCGTACCTTACGCCGAGACTGTTTTGTGCTGGCGCATAGCCCTGTTCGGCAGCCAGGCGATACCAATTCGCCGCGGCCGCAAGATTTCGCGGCACACCCCGATGTTTAGAATAAGCATCACCGAGATTGTTTTGTGCGTCGGCGTAGCCTTGATCCGCGGCGTATTGGAACCACTGTATGGCGGCGACGTCATCGTGCACCACACCTTTCCCTTCGCTGTACATTAATCCAAGATGATTTTGTGCTGGCGCATAGTTCTGATCGGCAGACTGCCGATACCACTTTGCCGCTTCAACGTAATTCTTTGCTACGCCCAACCCTCGCGCATAGATAACCCCAAGATCGTTTTGCGCAGAGGCATTTCCGTGTTCGGCGGCCTGGTGATACAGCTGTAAAGCGACAGCATAATCCTGCGGTACGCCACGACCTTTGCTGTACATAAAGCCAAGCATACTTTGTGCGGGGATATCGCCTTGCTCCGCCGCCTTTTGTTCCCATTTGAACGCCTCGGTGTAATCCTGGGGTACACCGCGACCTTGCAGATACATTGAGCCGAGATAACGTTGCGCTACCGCATCACCTTGATCGGCCAGGGGGTGCCATTCGCGCAGTGCCGTGGCATAGTCATGGACCTGATAGGCGGCTTCGCCTGCCTTAATATCCGCTAGCACCGATGTTGCCCACAGCAGTGTTATGATATAAATTCCATATTGCATGCTCTCTATCCCTCAATAAACGCCATGGTTTAGCATTCGCTGCTGTTTCGTTATGAATTCATTTTTATTATGTAAATAAACTCATCGTAATTCTGTTATTTTGCCAATAGCTCCATAGAACAATCAGGAGCGCAGTAAAGCAATGCCCACGTTTTCGCGCGCAGCGGTAGTTGCCACGGCATGTAGTTTGGCGATATTTTCACGCATAATCGGTAAACGCACCTCGGCACAGTGTGGATCTTGCATGCGTAACGTTGCTGGTATTTCCGACCACCGTGAGCGTGGATAAGGCTCAAGGGTAGACACTAAGACTGCGGTTTCATCTGGGTCGAGCCAACCAAGCAATCCTTCACTATATCCCCCCTCCGCCCAACCGATTGCTGCACCACGCCGGCTCAGTCGCAGCAGTAATTGCAGCAATGTATCCTGCTTCAGTAACGTCAGAGTTTCAGATACTGACCATGACCATACGACATGACCTAATTCCATGGCATACCAATCCTGGAAGTTGTACCACGGTCCAATATGCCGTCCCAGCCAGACCGGCTCACCGCAACACAGTGAACGAAAAACTTTTTGAAAGAGATCCATGAATGTCTCCGCCGACACGATATTTTTACCTGACGCATGGAGAGGACAAGCTGACATCCCAGCGCATGCGGTCGTCTGACAGGCTCCGAGCATTGTGGGCACCATCGTAAGCAACAGTCCATCGTCATCACGCACACCCAGATCGGGTCGCAATGTAACGCAATTACCAAACATCGATACCGCAAGCCCACGACTTAAAAAATCAAGTTCATCGGATGCTTTGCGTCGAGTGGTGTAGTGCTCAGCATATTTCGATTCAAAACCTATGGCGACAGCACGTTTAGAGGACAACATATCCGTTAACCAGCCAGGCAGAGCATCTACTTCCGCACGGCTAGCAACCAGCTTACGTAATGCTGGCGCACCTTCATCACGTAATACCGAATAATTCAGTTTACGAATGGCAGTGATTGCACCCACAAGACCTCCTCTTCGCTACCAAGCATCGTCTTATCCTCGTGGTGTAACGCGCTATATCCACTCTTCATTTTTTTACCCCTCCTCCTTGATCTAATTTAAATGTTTCTCAAAAAACTCGAAAAGGGCCGCACTTAAATTCTCGTGCACAGTCTGTATATGAGCGAGCTTCCTACCACTCTCATGCATCACCAACACCGTTTCACCTGCATGGGTCAGCAGTAAAAAGTTTGAAAAAAAGATCATGCCCGGCTTGCTACACCCTAATAGCTGGGACTTAATCATGATCGATTTACCATCGAGATAACGTTCTTCGTTCGTATCGAGTTTGCCGTCACACGCATTCGCCGCATCGCGAAGGATATTGGTGTGGTCGGCTGCATAGACTTTCTCCTCTACCGGCTTTAACCAATACCCCGTCACCACATCATCTGGCCATTGCAGACGCCAGCTAAACTCTCCGATCTGCGCCTCGTGCCCGAGCATCGGACGAAACTCCGGTTTTGGCAGTCCGGCCTTCATTGCAATTCCGCCAAAAACCTGTGCAAATTTTTTAAGCCTTGCCGAGTCCTGTGCACTGATAGCAGCATCCGCTTGCGATAACCCCGACTCTACAGAAAAAACCTGCCCAGCCATGAAAATGAGAACGAGCCAGAATATTTTTCTGGCCATACTTGTTCTCCATCCTATTCCGATGCGCGTATCCACAGTTATCAGAATATCAACGCTGTTGGGCGTCGTGCTTCTGCTCGCGGATTTCCTCGCTGGTTTCGTTCAATTCTTTATGCAGATCTTTACGTTCCGCTGTGGTTAACTTGCCATCGGATTTATAGGCTTTTTCCAACTGCTTCACGTCACGTTGCTCTTCGCGCAGGCCTCGGGCTTCTTTACGTGTCAGTTCGCCTGAAGCAACACCCTGCTCAATGCGATCTTCCTGATTCTCTTGGCGCGCATTCACCGCGGGATCACGCGTGCCGAGATGTTGTCGCGTTTGCCCATCGTGCTTTTCCTGGTGTATCTCACGGCTAGATTGATTCAAGTCATGCTGCAAATCTTTGCGTTCGGCATTGGTTAATTTACCGTCTGACTTGTAAGCCTCTTCCTTATTCTTGATATCACGCTGGTCTTCGCGTAACTCTTTGGCTTCATGCTTGGTCAGCTCCCCGGATTTCACGCCTTGCTTGATGCGCTTGGCCTGTCGATGCTGGCGTTTATTGACACCGGGGTCATGCGTGTCACCGGCGTACACCCCGACACAGCCCACCAACAGTCCCATGGCAACAGCTATTTGGATCATTTTTGTCTTCATGTTCAAACTCCTTTACGTTAGTTAAATTAACTTATCACTACTTTTATATTCTTTCCGTACACGATTTAACTCACTACGGCGTATTGACCGCAGTTGTGTTTGATGTTCTGGCATCGATAGTTGCTGTATTACAGCGCCGCGATTCATGGTGACCAGATACACACGTAGATTATTTCCTTTGCCATGCCGGGCTTGACCCAGCATCCAGGAAATTTGCCATGTCTGGATTCCGGCAACCATCGAAATGACAACACGTGAATATGTGATGGACACCATTGCGGCACAGTTATTTAGCAATGGCGATGGCGGGGAGACGGCCGAGTAACTAACCCGTTAAATACAACACCGCCGCACGATAACTAAACGCGAAAGCGTTGCGATGTGGCGGGATGTGGGTGAGCTGCACTATTTCGTTGGGGGGGTGCAAACACGAAACAGGGCGGGCAGTGCATGGAAGCGGGGAGAAGGCTTCGATTACATCTATTTGTAGCACAGACTTTCTTCAGATACAAGCTTACCGGTTGGGAAATATTCCCGCCCTTATGGTAAAAATGAGCTTGGAATTACTCCGGTGTGTGTAATAGCTGTAGTACCGCATTCGCATTGGAAGTGCTATCCACCAGATCAAAGGCCACATCACGGAGTGAGCGGCGTTGATCGCGCGACAAGCGCCGCAAGGCTTCAAAGGCCAAATCTTGCGGTAACTTGTGGTGCACCATGATGATGCCCACTGCAATATTAATGACACGATTATTTTCCATGCCCAGGCGCAAATCCGCACCTTGCTTCAATAACGCACTGATTTCGGTAAATCGCGCTAAAGCGGCTTCAATGGTGGGCGCCAGGCGTTCGGCCTCGACCGGCTTGACCAGATAAGCGGAGATCCCCACACCAATCGCCTCACGTACCAAGGGCAGATCGTTGTAGGCCGACAGCATGATAATGGGACAGTGATGGTGTTCTAAGAGTGTGCGGGCAAAACGAATTCCATCCATGCCTGGCATCCGATAATCGGTGATAACAATATCCGGTGGATTATGGCGGTAGTGCTCCAAGGCCTCCGTTGGATTCTCGTAGGCTTGAATCAGATAACCGAGTCCGCCCAGTCCATGCGACAAGGTATTGAGGACTATGGGCTCATCATCCACCAGCAGGATTCGTACTGAATTACGTTCTTGTGTCTTCATAGCGGTAATCTCCCTTTTTATTAGGCTGCATAATTTGTTTCCTGATAATAGTTAGCTCAGAATAACCACGCAATGCAATTTTTTGCTATTGACAAAATAGTTACATCGGACAATTCTAGGAGAGTGGCAACAACATTACTAATACTTATGGATAGCACCCTAGTAAAAATAGATAAAGACGCAATTGATGCGTCGTTAAGATACTAATGCCCTCCCCTGACTGCAAGGACCGCCGGTTTGTATCATGAGCATACATAAATACCTTTTGACGCGGCTCCACCCCGGTGCCAACGCTCTCGTGCTATGCCTGGCCTGGCCTGCCGCAAGTACTCTCGCCGCAGAGACAACACCCGCAATTGGGCTGCTCACCGAGTCCGAATTCTTTGGGGATATTACCCCAATCGCCGCCGTGACCCGGCTGCCACAACCGAAGTCCGAAACACCGGCGGCCGTCACGATTATCGATAGGGACATGATCCTGGCATCGGGAGCGCGCCATTTTGCAGATATTTTTCGTCTCATACCGGGATTCCAGGTCGCCTATTATCAATTAGATATACCGGTGGTCACCTATCATGGCTTGGCGGATTTGAATTCCCGCCGCATGCTGGTCTTAATCGATGGACGTTCTGCCTACGGCGCCTTCAGTGGTAACGTCAATTGGGAAAGCTTGAATGTCACCCTAGATGAAGTCGAGCGCATCGAAGTGATACGCGGCCCCAATACCGTAACGTACGGTGACAATGCCTTCCTCGCTACGGTCAATATCATTACCCAACATGCCTCACAAACCCAAGGAGTGAGTAGCCAACTCACTGCAGGGAATCATGATATCGGCGATGCACAGTTTCGCTATGGGACACAGTTTGACGGCGGTGCGATTCGTTTTACTGCAGCGTATCAAGGTGAGTATGGCGAGCAACGTACTGTCGATGATTTTAATTCTCGCTTTGCGAATGTGCGTGCCGACCTGCAACCGAGCGCCCACGACAATATTTTGTTAACCGCTGGCTATGGTAAGACGGATACGGCACTGGGTATCGTCGGCAGTACGTTCTTTCCACCGACGGATCAGTTAAAAAAAACCCGCTCAGAGCAAATAGCCTGGCAACACGCATATTCTGAAGACAATAACATCAACCTGCAGCTGTATCATAATTATGGTAAACACAATCGGGATTACGTAACGGGGCCATTTAACGCCGGAATCTACGGTATTATACAACTCCCCATCAACGTCGATGCCATTGAAGAACGTTACGATGTTGAACTGCAGCACACCTCCCATCCTTTTGAGCCGCTACGTCTGGTTTGGGGTATCGGCGCGAGGGAAGACAGTACCCAATCAGTCGCGTTCTTTAACACAACCGACATTTTCAAAAACCGCTCCTCACGCTTCTTTGGTAGTGCCGAATGGCGCGCCACTTCGGCTATGATTTTTAACGCCGGTGGCATGTGGGAAAAGAATGATTTGACCGGGTCCGATTTTTCACCACGCTTAGCGGTGAACTATCACATTAATAACCAACATACCGTGCACGCGACCTGGTCGAAAGCAAATCGCATTCCGTCTCTGGTTGAGGAATATGCAGACCAACGAATTACCTACGCCGGATTGGTGGTCGATCAACATACCCTCAATCAAAGTGGCATCGTTGTCGAGACCATGAATTCCTATGAACTTGGTTATCAGGGACGCTTCCCGGATGCCAACCTGACTCTTGATATGCGTCTGTACCGTGACCGGATCAAGAATTTCATAGCTGATACGTCCATCGCCGCAACTGACGTCATCGACCACCGTGCGTTGCAAAATGCCAACGTCGGGGATATCACCGTGGATGGTTTGGACATCGAACTAAGCTACCGCCCGGATCGCGATACACGTATTGTGTTGACGAATGCCTTGATGAAGGCCACGGCTATTGTCAACAATTCAGCCAGCGTGTATAGCGCAGAACAACTTACCCAGACGGTACCGAAATATAGCGGCAGCCTATTTGCCATGCATCGCCTCACGCCTGACTGGCAGATTAGCCTGGGTTATTACTGGGTTGATGACATGCGCTGGTTAAACCGCGTGCTCAATAGCAATTATGCCCCGGTAAATACATATACGCGTCTGGATTTACGTCTAGCCAGGCGCCTACGTATTGGAAATGCCCGTGGCGAATTAGCCCTGGTGATGCAAAATGCCGGCAGTGACTATCAGGATTTCAGTACGGACAAAATCTTTTCCACGTTGACCTTTGCGACCTTTAAATTGGAATTGTAAGTGGGATACAGAGTGAAATTTACTTGAATCATGCAAACCCCTAATCACACGTTGAGGCGGCGGTACCCTGGCGCACACGGCCTATTCCTTTTGCTTGCCTGGCCAATGGCAACGTGTCTGGCGGCCGGTACCTCGCCATCCACCGATTTGATCACCGAGTCAGAATTTTTGGATGAACTTCCCGCCGTCGCCACCGTGACGCGCTTATCACAACCCCAATCAGAAACCCCAGCAGCGGTAACGATCATCGACCGCCAGCTGATTGCCGCATCGGGTGCGCGCGATATCGCGGATCTATTTCGATTGGTCCCTGGATTTCAGGTCGCCAAAGCAAACGGGCATCGACCCGCGGTGACCTATCATGGCATCGGCGATCAAGATACGCGACGCATGCAAATCCTGATTGATGGCCGCTCGGTCTATGGCTCGCTGTATGGCAATGTGTCCTGGTCGTCACTGGCCATTGCCATGGACGACATTGATCGCATCGAAGTGGTGCGTGGTCCCAATTCCGTAAGCTATGGTGCCAATGCCTTTTTGGGCACGATCAATATCATCACCCGTCACGCCGTCAAAGATCGGGGTAGCAGCCTCAAACTCAGCAGTGGGAATGTCGACATTCAAGATGCACTTGGCCGCTATGGCACAACCATCGCCGGCAGTGACGTGCGCGTTACCGCTGGCTATACTGCCGATGACGGTTTGCAAGGTGTCCCCGATACCATTCACACCCGCTTTGCGAATGTCCGCGTGGACATGCAACCCAATACCCGCGACACCTTGCTCTTTCAAGCCGGACTTAGCCAGGCCGATCCCCAGGAAGGGTTGTATGGCAGACCATCGTTTCCGCCCATCACCACAACCGTGCATGCACACTTTGAACAACTCCGCTGGCAACGCCAATTGGCCACCAACAACGAGCTCAGTCTGCAGTTTTACCACAATTATCGAAACCACGATTACTACTATCTGACCGATCCGATTGACCTGAGCCCGTATGCCGGGCTCGCGCAGCTCGAAGTCAACCTCAACAATACCACTAGCCGCGATGATGTGGAATTTCAACACATCCTGCAGCCCTGGAATAACTGGCGCCTCGTGTGGGGCGCGGGATTGCGGCAGGATTACATTTACGCGCCAGGCCTTTTTTATCAGCAGGGCTCCATCACGACCCGATCCTCACGCCTGTTTAGTCATGCGGAATGGCATGTTACTCCCGCAACCATTATCAATGCCGGCGCGATGTGGGAAAACACCGATTTTACCGGCGCCGACATTTCACCACGCCTCGCGGTAAATTATCATCTATCAAATGATGATACTGTGCGCGCGATTTGGTCCATGGCGCGGCGCATTCCATCGATGTTTGAAGAACGCACTGACTCACGGGTGTACTACCAAGGAATTTTGATCGAACATCAGAACCATGACGTCGGCGGATTGCAACCAGAAACTATGACGACCTATGAACTGGGGTATCTCGGCAGATTTCCATCAATTAATTCATCCGTGGATCTGCGTCTGTACCAAGATACCATCTCTAATTTTATATCTGAAGTTTACGTGCCCGCCGACGATCTTACCAATCATGCCGCGCTGAGTTATGTCAATTCTGGTTATGTTCGGGTTCATGGCTTAGACATGGAATTAAACTACCAACCGAGCCGTGAGCGTCGCATACGACTCACGTATGCGCGCATGATCGCCACCGGCAGCGAGGCGCCCAGTGAGGCCACCACCAATCAGCTAAAACGACTTGATTCGGTTCCGGCTTATACCGCGGGCCTGCTCGCCATGCAGCAATTCGGACAGGACTGGAATGGCAGTGTTGGCTATTACTGGGTGGGTAAAATGCTGTGGATGAGTGATGGCGAACAGGTGCCCGCCTATCACCGATTGGATTTGCGCCTGGCGCATCGTCTGCGACTGGGTGAAAACCGCAGCGAATTGGCCCTGGTGATACAAAACGCCGAACAACCTTACCAGGAGTTCACCACATCACAATATTTCCAGCGGCGTGTGTTTGTTTCCTTGTCGATGGATTTTCTCTAACTAACGTGCAGTGCAATTGGTCTTACTTGCCACCTGTTACGACCTTGGCTTAAGCAGACACAATTTGACTACCCCTATCGGCGTTACAGTGGCTTAACAATATTAATAGAATCCAGTTGACAAATGCGCAAGTTACAGCAATTCTTACATAGTTGGTAATTTAACATCGTTGACTACTTATTACATTCCCGCCTGACCATCCCCCCGTTAGGCCCGGTAACTGACCCTACTTTTAGTTACCTGCAGGTTACAAATACATCAATAATTTTATTCAACCAGCATTGCCACGACGTGAAATTTTTGCGCAGTGTATGTGCCGACATAAATTGATTGACCAAACAGGACATGGCACCATGCGTGTCGTCGTTAACTCATGGATAATTTAATGAAATATTACCGCTATACCCTCTGCGTCTGGTTGGCCATGACGGCAACAACCGGTATGACCGCAACGGATACTACCCTGGCGACTATACCGACCGAGTCGGTTTTTTTTGATGAGTTTCCCACGATCACCTCGGTGACGCGTTTACCGCAACCCAAGTCGGAAACCCCGGCGGCGGTGACGGTAATCGATCGCGAGATGATCGCCGCCTCCGGCGCACGGGATCTCGCCGATCTGTTTCGGCTGGTGCCGGGTTTTCAGGTCGCTTACCCGCGCGGGCATCGGCCGGCCGTTACCTACCATGGACTCGGCGATGAATACACCCGGCGCATGCAAATCCTCATCGATGGCCGCTCGGTATACGGTGCGCTGTTTGGACATGTCTCCTGGTCGACTCAAGCCGTTGCCATCGAAGACATCGAGCGTATCGAAGTCGTGCGTGGCCCCAATACCGTAAGTTATGGCGCCAATGCATTTTTGGGAACCATTAACATCATCACCCGCCATGCGGTGAAGGATCGGGGTAGCAGTATAAAACTCACGGGAGGTGATCATGCCATTCGTGATGCCGTCGGACACTATGGCACTGGATTTGACGGTGGCGATGTCCGCCTCACGGCAGGTTATGCCGCGGACGATGGCTTAGGTGAACTCCCCGACGATAATCGCACTCGCTTTATTAATATCCGCGCGGATATCCAGCCCTCCACACACGACAGCCTTCTCTTGCAAGCGGGGATGAGTCGTGCCGAACCACAGGAGGGTTATTATGGAAGTGCATTTGCCCCGCCCACCGCAACAACCCTCGACGCGCACTCTGAACAAATCCGCTGGCAACGCCGCTTGGCGACGGATAGTGAAATCAGCGTGCAATATTTTCACTACTATCGTGATGTTAATTTTAGTTATTTGAGCAATCCTATCCCACTCGGCCCGCCTTTTGGGACGGTGCAACTCCCGGTTAGCTATAATGGCACCGCCAATCGGGATGATCTCGAAATACAACATACCTTGAATCCCTGGTCAGACTGGCGCTTTGTATGGGGTGCCGGGGCACGTGAGGATCGAGTGGAATCCTTACCGTATTTTTCCACCACCGCTACCGTCAATAGCCATTCTTCCCGGTTGTTTGCCAACGCCGAGTGGCGTATCAATCCAAACCTCATCGCCAATGCCGGGGCGATGTTGGAGCGCACCGATTTCACCGCTACCGACCTTTCGCCGCGCTTGGCCATCAATTATCACCTGTCCAACGATGATACCTTGCGCGCGGTTTGGTCAAAAGCCCGGCGCATCCCGTCCTTGTTCGAACAGTACGGCCACTTCAGTTTTAGTTATCAGGGCATCGTGCTGGAGCAAGTCTATAACAACCAAGGTGGCTTGCGTCCCGAAAGCATGAATTCCGCTGAAATAGGCTATCTCGGCCGGTTTCCGCGCACGGATACGACAGTGGATATACGCGTATATCGTGACAAAATAAGCGATTTGATATCCCCCGTGATTATTCCGGCCAGCGATCTGTATGATGGCCTCGCGGTGAGCTTTCGCAACGAAGGAGAAGTCAACGTTGACGGAGTCGATATGGAGTTAACCTATCAACCTAATCGCGATAACCGCGTTACCTTGACCTATGCCCGCATGCATGCCACTGCGAGTACGGTGAGTAGTGCTGCGGTTATCAGCCAGCAGCAGCTTGAGGATTCCGTCCCGCAATACAGCGGTAGTCTTTTGGCGATGCATCGCTTTGGATCGAATTGGTCGGGCAGCGCGGGTATTTACTACGTAAGCAAAATGTTATGGCTGGATAGCAATACTGCCGTGCCCTCCTACCAACGCTTGGATCTGCGTGTGGCACGCCGTCTACAGATCAGTGCGGCCCGGGGTGAGGTTGCCCTGACCGTACAAAACACCGGGAAACGCTATGAGGATTTTTATAGTGAGCAGTTTTTCGAACGCCGCGTTTTCGTGAGCTTATCCCTGGATTTCCTGTAATATTGATGCAGCCGAACAGGTGTAGCGGAAAGTAATCCGCACGCCTCAGCGGGGTTGGTGTAACAAATTACATGGCCAATGACATTGTGCGCATACAACCGCATGCTCAACTTTATTGATACATGATGCTAATGTTGCAACAGATCGCTACCACAGGCAGGATACTCTATACAGCATGCCTGCTGCTGTTGCTCAATGGCATCACGCACAATGCTAACGCGGCTGATATCGTATTTGTGGTGGATGATGACATTGCCATTACTGATACGCTAAGCAAGCCCACTAACACCAATACAATTCTCAAGGACTGGCCACTCCAGGGCAAATACCGAGATCTTTTTCAGGGCTTTGCCTCGACGCTGGATGAACTTGGCGCAGAGGATATACACCTCTCGGTCAAAACGATTACCCAGTTCAAAACTTACGCTGCTCAGAGAAAACCTGCGGCATTGCCAACCCTCATTGTGACGGTGGGTACGGAAGTTACCAAAGAAATTGCGGCAATGAAGCATTCCATGCCGACGCTTGGCGTATTGGTGCCACAAGTTAGTTTTGAGGCCATGTTGCGCAATGCGAGTAAAGCTGCCGCGTCACACAGCAAACTGGCAGTGATTTATCTAGACCAACCGCTCGCACGACACTTGAACCTCATCCATTTGATTCTGCCACGCTCACGGCGCGTTGGTGTTATGTTTGGGCCAAGCACCATCCAGTATGAAGCTGAGTTTCGCAACATAGCTCAAGCCAACAATTTTGACCTGCGCGTTGGCAAAGCCAGCTCCGAAGGAAATTTAATTGCCGCGCTTGATCAGTTGCTGGATCAAAGTGATGCCTTCCTTGGGATTGTCGACCCCTTGGTATTTAATCGTAATAGCGCCCAGAATGTACTCTTAACCGCCTACCGTCACCGCGTGCCAGTGATTGGCATCTCCCCCGCCTATGTTCGCGCTGGTGCGATTGCCAGTGTCTACTCCACGCCGACACACTTGGGCAGGCAGTTAGCGGAAACGGTTTATCGCTTTGTCAGAAGTGGCGCCAAAGAGCTACCCGCCACCCAATATCCACGCTACTTTTCCGTCGCGGTAAATTATCAAGTTGCTGATTCACTCGGCATACAACTGGATGATGAAGACAAGCTTGAACACCACCTGGCCGGTTTCGAGGAGGCTCATCAATGAGACATCAACCTTCCCTGGGGATAAGAGCAAAAGTATTAATCCTGACGCTGTTACCCGCCACGACGGTCACGCTGTTACTGGTTTTGTATTTTAGTCTTAGCCAAACCCAGTATTTGGAGGAATCACTCAACGATCGCGGCATGGCCATCGTGCGTCAGCTGGCCCCAGCCTGTGAATATGGGGTATTTTCAGGTAATCACGATATCTTAAAACCACTTGCAGATGCAATCTTACAAGAAATGGATGTACGCGCCGTACTCATTCGCAGTAACTCAGGCCGCATTAGTGTTACTACTGGGAAAATAATGTCTGTTGCGGCATTGCTGGATAAAAAATCTTTGCTGGTTACTCAAGCTATTTCTAACGACGGTAAATCAAACATATTCCAGGCGCCGATAATGCAAACCGAATTGGCTTTGGATTCTGTTTTAGATATGTCGGCACAATTAACAAACAACAAAAATGAGCGGCCAAACAAAAATATTCGCATACTCGGCTGGGTTAGTGTTGAGCTGACACGCGACCGCACGGCACATCGTCAATTAGAAATATGGAGAAACACCTCGTTAATTGCCTTAAGTATTTTGATATTGAGTGCGTTTATGGCGATTCGCTTGGGACGTAGTATCACCAGGCCCATCCGTCAATTAAAAGATGCGGTCAATGCCCTGGAAGTTGGCAATCTGGATATGCAGGTAAATACCGGCGCCAGTGCTGAACTGCTGGCACTGGAAAACGGCATTAACAATATGGCGTTGGCATTACGCGACTCACGTGATGAACTACAAAATCGCATCGAGCAGGCCACCCAGGAATTGCGCACCACACTTAAGGATCTAGGTGTGCGGAATCAGGAGCTGGATGTGGCGCGCCGTGATGCTGAGTCAGCCAACCGAACCAAGTCGGTCTTTCTTGCCAACATCAGTCATGAAATCCGTACCCCGCTTAATGGGGTGCTGGGCTTCCTTACCTTGCTCGCCAAAACGAGTATTGACTCAACCCAACGGGAATTTATCGAAAAAATCGATAAGTCAACACGGATGTTACTGTCGCTATTAAACGATATTCTTGATTTTTCTAAAATTGAGGTCGGCAAACTCAATATTATTACCACTGATTTTAATTTGCGCGAATTGCTCGATGAAAGTGTTTATCTATCTATACCGGATGCTCACTCCAAAGGGCTGGGGTTGGTTGTTATTGTTAACGACAATACACCAACCAGATTGTCGGGCGGTGCCGATCGCATCTCGCAAATAATTAAAAATTTGGTTTCCAATGCGGTGAAATTTACCAATTCCGGCGAAATTACTGTTGCGGCGGATACACAACAACCCTCTGCAAATGCCATGTTATTGCGCATATGTGTCGCTGATACCGGCATTGGCATAGCCCCGCAGGATTGCGCTAGATTATTCTTGCCGTTTTCACAACTGGACGCCGGCATGAATCGCCGCTTCGGCGGCACCGGACTGGGGCTCGCCATCTCCAAATCCCTGGCGGAACTCATGGGCGGCACTATCATTGTTGACAGTGTGGCCGGCAAAGGGACCCGTTTCATGGTTACCCTGCCTGTAACTCTCGGACAGCTATCCATCACCGAGCAAACCAGGATGAGCATCCTGCGAGGCCGTCATGTATTGGTACTATCGCCTCACCAACAAATACATCGGTCACTGACGGGGACGATGCAGCACCTGGGCATGCTCACCGAGCACGCCACTAGCGGCGCCGAGGCCATTGCCATTTGGCACTCTACAATTGATAAAAATATTACCTTTGATGCCATTATTATCGATGGCAAACTCGCTTCCCATGAGATAACCATTTTTCTGGACGAGATTTCTGTCACCCACAATTACGACGCCTGCTCCATCATTCATCTACAAGACGGCAACCCGACGAATCAGACCAACAACACGATTGCGTATACGTTTGATGGACAGCTCAGCCGTCCACCCTTGTCAACGGAAGTCACGAATCTGCTCTGTCGTCTGCTGTCCGGAATGAAAGATCGTCGTTGCAAACAACGTTCTCAATTGACTCAATCCACTTTAAACTCATCGATAACATCGCCCATTATCCGGGTTTTACTGGCGGATGATAATCTTATAAACCGCCAGTTTCTGGCCACCTGGTTACAGCAATATCAAGTGTTGGTCCATGAGGCCGAAGATGGCGAGGACGCCATCCATGCCTGTAAATATGAACACTTTGACCTGATCTTGCTGGATTTACACATGCCGCATGTCGATGGTATCGAAGCAGCTACGCACATACGTGAGGCCGGTTATATTGCAACAACTACACCTATTATCGTGATTACGGCGGATGCCACCGATGAAGCCAAACATCGAATCGACAATTCCGTCATTAATGATGTTTTAATCAAGCCGGTAGAGGAATCACAATTATTCCAATTAATGCGCAAGTGGTGTCCACGCTTTTCAAGTATCGCGCCTGAACCGCGGATGGTGGCAGACAACTCCGATATGCCGGTACAAGACAGCATCGTGGATAAAATCCTGGGGTTACGTCTTGCTTCGGGCAAAGTTGATCTTTGGCAGTGGTCATTGAGTACATTAGCCGATCGCCTTCCAAGCCAAATTGCACAATTACAAAAAGATGTGGCTCTGACGAACACAACTGCAATACGTGAATTAACCCATACGATCATCGGTGCGGCAAGTTATTGCGGTGCGATTGCCATTGCGCGGATTGCCGCTGAATTGAATCATGCGGCGCACGCCCACGACATACAGTTGATGCAGCACATGCTTGCAGAACTGGTGCAGGAGCATGCACGTTTTATTTCTTGGATGCAGCACCAAGACGACGCGCTATCGCAGGTGTAGTAAGCCTTTCCAGGAACCCAAGACAAACCAAGGATCGGTTAGGTAATATCTGGCGTGACTCCTACGGCGTGGGTGCGCGCATGATCACCGCCTCCGGCCTGGTAATTCGCGGCGATATCGCCATCGGCAGTGAAGGAACGGAGGTCTCGGTGATCATTGGCTATCCGTGGGAATCGTTTTAGCCGAATTATTTCCGCGCCGAATCACCTGCGTTAATAAACAGCAGCGTCAACACTGGGGACTCGAATAACTTATTTTATTGAGTAGTTGTGGTGTCACCTGCCCATCCCAGCTAGTCCAGCCTTCTGGGTTTTTATTAAAGTTCTTATCCACTCCCCGCACGTTGCAACGTCGTGGCGCAGGATGGTGTGATGAGCTTAACTTGTTCAAGTATCACGGGATGCTTTTTTTCATCGCGCTGTGCTTTATAGGTCATGGCATAATTAAATTCCCCTGCTGGTACGCTTACAGTTGCAAACCATTTCCCCAAAATCAACAGAATACACCGTTATGCTTACCCGGTACGGTCTTTTCGACATTGTGCAATGTTGGAGCTCTGAATTTGCCATTCGCGGCGACAACACTTATCACACGCCAATTCCATTAGTGACAAAATTAAAATATGGGGAGCCAGTAATTGGCCTGAATCAAGTGCCGCTATTTTTAGTGTGGTAAAAAGCCAGAATGCAATTTAATCTATTACCATAGTGAATCTCCCGGTATTAGTGCCCCCGCTTGGACAACATCGCTCATTGCTTGCGTGCATCTGATAGCCCTATTCGTATTTTCCGGCATACCGCAACTTAAGTTTTCATTTCGATATCCGATAATAAAGCAACAATATGAAAAATATGATAGGAATTGGGTATGAACAGGATTCTCTTGATAACTTCAGTCCCCGGCAGGCGTAGTTCTTCCCCGTGCAGTACTGCTAAAATCCCCCCCCCCCGACACTGACAATTTACTGATTGGTGAGGGTTAAGCGTGCTTGCCTACCTTGAGAAAGTGCTTTCAAATATCGCGTGGCGCAAGAAAATCTTGGGCCTGTCCGCGCTGTTTATTCTGGGCACAATCTTTGTCGGGTTGGTCGGCGGTTTTGCAATTTATACCCAAAACAAATCTATTCAAAGCGCGGTAATACAATCCTAGGCCAGGGTGGAAGCAGCGACCAATACGCGTGTTTCCTTGCTGCAATTGGAGCGCAACAAGGCATTGCTCGTTGTCGCGCAAGACCCGGCCGATATTCGCAAAGCCGCGATAGCCACGATCCGGGCGTCATCGAGCCTCGACGAAAGCATTCAGAAACTGGATACCGCACTAGAAAATAACTCAGCGGTCAAGGAATTGATAAAACGGCTTGAGCAAGCCAGGCCGCAGCAAATGCAGGTCATCCAGTTGGCCAAGGCCAACAATGATGCTGCAGCGTTGGAAAAATCCAAGGAAATGGAAAGCGACCTAAATCATATTGAAGAAATCTCAAACACTCTGCTGGAAAGTGAACGCACCACTTTGCGGGAACAGGTAAACGCAAGCGTGCGTTATGGTTACTTATTGATTTCGCTTTTGGCAGCGCTTGTTGCAGCGGGCCTGGTGATTGGTGTTGTTATCAGTTTGTTTGCCGCACACCTGATGGCCAAGCCACTTGGCGCCATGGAGCAAGCCATAAATGCGCTGGCGTCTGGCGACTTGACGGTTAAGTTGGGGGACGCCGGCAAAGATGAAATTGGCAAAACGGTCACCCTGCTATCGCACACCTTGACAAAATTGCGCGATATTATGTGCCATATGCATGGAAATTCCACGCATCTGACGACCGAAGCGAAAAATCTTGCACTCCTTGCTGACGACATATCCTCAGTGTCATCCAAATTGCATCATGATGTCACAAACGTCAAAGGCGAGAGTGAGGTCGTGCTCTCCGCCACACACAATGCGACAACACAACTCAACAACGCCGCCACAGCCGCGCAACACAGCGCTAGTGTGGCGCAGGACACCGCATCCAAAGTCACACAGATGATGAACAATTTTCAGCTTTTCCAAAAAGACATGGAACTCACCAAGCAGATCACGTCCGAGCTAGTAAACTCCGCCAACACCATAACCTCAATCACCAAATCAATAAGGGATATTTCATCCAAAACCAATCTACTGGCTTTGAATGCGGCAATCGAGGCCGCACGCGCCGGCGAACAGGGCAGAGGATTTGCCGTAGTTGCGGATGAAGTGCGCAATCTGGCGGGGCGCACTGGGAATGCCACGAATGAAATATCCAGCCTGGCCGAGACTATATCGAAGAGTGTCGCAGCAACCATTACTTCGCTTGAAGCGTCATCAGGCAAAACGCGGGAAAATATCGCACAGCTCGAAAGTATTGCCCTCGGCGCAGAAAGCAGCAGCAAAGAAGCGCAACACATGCAACATGTAATGCATACGGTAGTTGGCCTGATGGCTTCGCAGGAACAGGCGCTCGCAGGTATTGCAACAGCCGCTAATGGCATGGTGGGGTTAGCAGGAAAAACCAGTGATCAGGCTGCCGCTTTGCGAAATTTATCGGGAACACTTAACGAATCGGCCGGAGATATGAGCAATGTGGTTAAACAGTTTGTTTTGTGAAGTGATGGAGTACACCGTATTCCATCGTATTAATGTGTGATCGCACCCAAGGGTGCTGCCGTATTGCAAGTTCAACCAAAAGGAGTAAGCGTCATGTCAAGAAATATGTATAGAGCAATGTTAAGCGTGGCAATCTCAGTGGGATTAGGTTGCGCGTCTCAAGTCATTGCTGGTGAAATCCAGGTGCTGCAAAAGGATAAATCCTTCAAACCAGTGACCTTGAAGGTAAAATCAGGCGATACGGTGGATTTTCGCAATGAAGATGAGTTTTTTCATAATGTCTTCTCATTATCGGACACCAAATCATTCGATCTGGGCTCATACCCCAAGGGCCAGGGACGCAAGGTGACTTTCGACAAGCCCGGCACAGTGGAGGTAGAGTGTTCGATCCACCCCGAGATGCATATGAAAATCGAGGTCACCCCATGAAAACCCTTTTTCCTTTTAATATAATAAGACTGGTGTTAGCGCTACTGATAACGTTATTTTGCGGTGCAACCTTCCACGCAGCTGAGAATGAAGACACCCAACGCACCAAGATCACAAAAGAATGTACCGGAGTAGATACTGACGATTGCATCGTGCGCAAGTTCAAGGACTCACCTGAAGCCTCCGTGATCCGCGGCAAGATTGTCTACCAGACCTATTGCGTGCTGTGTCATGGCGTAAGTGGTCAGGGTGATGGACGGGCTGCAAAAATTCATACGCCAAAACCTGCCAACCTGGTGTTATCACGCGTTCCACCGGATTATCTTTCCCTGATCATTCGTAAGGGCGGTGAGGCGATGGGACGTTCTAAAGCCATGCCGCCCTGGGGCGACCAGCTGACGGATGAGCAGATACGGGACCTTATCAATCACCTGGTGTCGATTCGCACAAACTCACAGTAAGCATTCAAGCACAACACTATCACTATTTACGTCAATGGAGAAAATTATGTTTAGCAAAAAATCTGCAATGATTATCGTAGCCGTTACCCTATGCGCAACCAGTGTCGCTGCCGCGGCAGGAAAGCCGGTACTGAAAGCTGGCGATCCGAGTCTCAAGGAATGGCTACTACCCACAGCGCCCACACCTCCGGATAACGCGCCGAATGCCGCGCGCATCAGCCTCGGCAAACATTTGTTTTTTGATCCGCGTTTATCGGGTGACGGCAACATGTCCTGTGCAACCTGCCACAATCCGGCACTCGGCTGGTCCGACGGCCTGGCAACCGGCAGAGGCGTGAAGAGCATGGTACTGGATCGGGCCTCGCCCACGATCATCAACAGCGCATTTAATACGATCATGATGTGGGATGGCCGCAAAAAGAGTCTGGAAGATCAAGCCATGGGTCCCATGGAAGCGACGGTAGAAATGAATATGGATACCGCCAAACTTTTCAAATGGCTGAATGTTAATCCCGGCTATCGCACGCTGTTTGAAGCCGCTTATCCAAATGAAGGTATTAATGCCACCACGGTGTCAAAAGCCATGGCCGCTTTCGAACGCACGGTGGTAATGAATGACTCGCCTTTTGATCGGTGGGTCGCCGGTGATGCCAAGGCAATGAGTGACCAGCAAGTGCGCGGCTTTAGTGTGTTTGTCGATCCCAGTAAAGGCAACTGCGTAGTCTGTCATTCAGCACCAAATTTCACCGACAACGGCTTCCACAATTTGGGGCTGGCATCCTGGGGAAAGACAAGTCCTGATATGGGCCGTTATGCCCAGAAACCAGTGCAAACCATGAAAGGCGCGTTCAAGACTCCGCAACTGCGTGGCATTGCCTTAACGGCACCTTATTTTCATGATGGCTCCGCAATTAGTTTGATGGATGTAGTCAACCATTATGCAAAAGGTGGGGTCGTTACCACCAACTTATCTCCAAACTTGAAACCATTGAGCCTGACCCAACAAGACAAGGAAGACCTCGTGGCTTTCATGCAGGCTTTAACCGGTACAACACCTGCGATAACGATTCCCAGCTTGCCGCAATGAAGCGTTCGGACAACGCGGTCGCACCCTCCGAAATAACTTCGGAGGGTGTCTATCTGGGACGCCGTGAGTTTCTACGCCGTAGCGGTGCCTTGATGCTCGCTGCCGCATCGGGACCGGCGCGTGCCGACTGTGAGCCCATCAAGATTCCTGTGATTGATGAACCGCTAACCGATATGCACGCCGCGACGCACCATAATAATTACTATGAGTTTTCCACCGACAAGCAGGCGGTAATTCATTTGGCTCGGGATTTCAACCCGCGCCCCTGGACACTAAATGTAACGGGCGAAGTACTACAACCGCAAACGTATGATACCGATCAATTGCTACGGCTCGTTCCCGCACAAGAGCGCGTCTACCGTTTTCGTTGTGTCGAAGGTTGGTCCATGGTGTTGCCCTGGATGGGTATCCCCTTGTGCGAAGTGCTTAAACGCGCCGCCCCTACCAGCAAAGCTAAGTTTGTCGAGTTTATCAGTGTGATGCAACCCGAGATCATGATCGGCCAGCGTCGCACTGGGTTTTCCTGGCCCTACGTTGAGGGATTGCGCATCGATGAGGCCATGCATCCGCTGACACTGCTGGCCTTCGGTATGTATGGCAAACCCTTGCCGAATCAAAACGGTGCGCCATTGCGCTTGGTGGTGCCATGGAAATACGGCTTCAAAAGTATCAAGGCGATTACCCAAATCCGCATGGTGGCAAGCCAACCCACCTCGTCCTGGATGCGCGTGGCTCCAAGTGAATATGGGTTCTACGCCAATGTTAATCCCGCCGTCCCCCACCCGCGCTGGAGTCAGCGTCGCGAAACACGTATTGGTGAACTGGCCAAACGCGATTCTCACCCCTTTAACGGCTATGCTGAACAGGTTGCCTCGCTGTACCGGGGTATGGACTTGTCTACCCACTACTAAGCTATGGATTCTCAAAGTCGGCTTAGCGTCATTCCAAAACACCTGAGCAAGATCAAGGTGCTGCTACTGCTCATTGCGTTCGCGCCATTGTTCATCATGTACGCTGACTACCGCAATGGCGCGCTGGGAATTGACCCTCTGGATAGCATTATACGCGCCACCGGGCGACTTTCTTTGTTGTGGTTGTTGATTACGCTCACGATCACGCCGCTGCGCCACCTGCTGACCTGGCTCATGGTAAGAATTAAAGCTGGTTATGGCAAACGCACTGGTGACTGGAATTGGATTATCAAACTGCGCCGCATGATAGGACTGTTGTCGGCATTTTATGCCGCGCTACACTTGGGAATATATTTCTGGCTGGATCAAGGTGCGCACATAGCGAATGCACTGCGTGATATGCTGGAGCGTCCGTTTCTTGCCGTGGGCATGCTGGCCTTTCTCCTGCTGATCCCGTTAACGCTGACGTCTACCAATAACATGATGCGGCTGCTAAGAAAGAATTGGCGGCTGCTGCACCGGCTGATATATTTGATTGCGCTGCTGAGTATTCTGCATTTCGTGATGCTCACCAAAGTCGGCGTGTATACGCCCTATCCATACATGCTGGCATTATTCGTATTGCTTGGCTGGCGTGTCTGGTTCGCTTTAATCCCCCCATCACATAAAATTCCTGACAATGGAATGGAAACGCCGCCGCGCATGGCTCAGTAGCGGCGATGAAGGCCGGGGAATATCGATCATTGGCTATCCGTGGGAATCGTTTTAGCCGGTTGTGCAAATACATTACGCGCCGAACATCGCGGTGGAGAGAAATATTTACCAAAGAAAAAATAATTGCTTTCTTATCTTATCAACCTGTTGAAAAACGCAGAACCTACTGAGCATTCTTTAAACCGACTCACGTCGGTAGCCAGAAGCCATATTGATATATATAGATTCCGGCTCGCACGGCGTTTGGCCGGAACGACGAATCGGGGTTCAATGTCGAGTTTTTCAACAATAACATGGACTCCCCCTGCACCTTACGGCATCCACGTGCCACACTAGGAGTGGTTTAATCAACTAGTCACCGGTGAGGAGGAGTCACATGAATCAGTGTAAACGTATTGGTATCGACATTGCAAAGCAGATTTTTCAGGTGCACGGCGTGGATCAGAAGGGAAATACGGTGCTGACAAAAAAGTTACTACGGCACGAGCTGTTACGGTTTTTTGCGCAGCACGAACCGGTGCTGATCGGGATAGAATCCTGTGGTGGCGCACACTACTGGGCGAGGGAATTGAAGAAGTTGGGTCACGAGGTTAAATTGATGTCGCCGCAGTTTGTGTCGCCTTATCGCAAGAGCGGAAAAAACGATCACAATGATGCCGAAGCGATTTGCGAGGCAGTGGGTCGGCCCACCATGCGCTTCGTGGCAGTGAAGACGGAAGAACAACAAACCATCCTGGTGATGCACCGGATACGGGAACAATGGATGGGCGAGCGCACCTCCTTGATGAATCAGATCCGAGGTCATCTGCAGGAGTTCGGTGTTGTGATCAATCAAGGACGGGCGGCATTACAGAAAACGTTGGCCGAAGTACTGGAGAATGACCGGTTGCCATTGCTATTGCGCGACAGTCTTCGCACCATGGGCGAGGCACTAAGGGCACTGGAAGCGAGGCTGGCGGAGGTGGACAAACGCATTGAGAGCTGGAGTAAACAGCATGTCATCGCGAAGCGGTTGATGACACTGGGTGGCGTGGGTACACTCACCGCCAGTGCGGTGGTCGCCACCACTGGCGATGCGAGATTATTTAAACAGGGTCGACAGTTTTCCGCCTGGCTGGGTTTGGTGCCGAAACAGAACTCCTCGGGAGGGAAAACCCGATTGGGCTCGATTACCAAACGGGGAGATCGTTATTTGCGTACCCTGTTGATACAAGGTGCACGCTCTGTGATGCTGGCGGCGACGCGGGCGAGAAAGAATAACGTCTCGTCACCCCGTTATGACTGGATATATCAACTACAAGCACGGCGACCGGATAATGTGGTGGCAGTCGCCATCGCCGCGAAGCAGGCACGCATTCTGTGGGCGATGATGGCAAAAGGGGAAGACTGGAACCCCCATCATCATGAATTATCTAACGGGTTTTGTAAAAAGCAGTAGTGTAGAGGTAAGCGGCAACAACGTGTTGAACACACCACCAACGATTGCAACACAAAGAGGATAAAGAAAAGCGGCAGCGACCGTGCGCGGGAATATCCTGATAACAGCTTTGGCAGACAATGCCGTTTCAACGATGAGGAGCCCGTGCGCTAATGTTATCGGGGCCGGAGCATGAAGCAATTCATGAAACTCACAGGCCGAATAGACGTAGGCAGTCGATTCTACCGCTGATTTTTATTTACTTTGGTCTTGCAAAGTGGGGGGAGTCCATAGACAAGCTGTTAGATAACGAAGTCTGATAGCGGTTCATGCAATCATAAACCCAGCCACGACTTACTTCGAATCAATAATCTTTCCATCGCTGATCACCGCAAACATCCTCCTTGCAGCCTACAGATCCTGCGCCATCCCGCCAAAATAACCAAAGACATCATTCATAAATGGGAGACCGCAATTACCATGTATGGAAGAGACCCTGACGTTGCAGGTCGCTGTCGCAACTTTTGTTGCGCCATTCGTTGTCACCATGGTGGTGTAGGCCGTGAGGGTATTCGCGGCAGGTACAATATCATCTGCGGGGCTGTAGTACAGCCGAGTTGGAACTTGCGGGGTCCAGTTGTAGATATCATTTTGGGCGATGTTTGCCTTCAGCGCGGTTTCACCCACGCCGTTGAATGCTGACAGAAAGGGGGGATTCAGAATCGCTGCCGTGTTTAATGTGTTAATACAGTTGTCGTAATACGGCTGCGTGAGCAGCGGATTGATACCGTAATAACCGATGAAATAACTGTTATTACAGTTCAATGCGGTCGTCGTTAAATAGGAAGAAAGCTGGCTGGGATTATTATAGTAACGATCATAGGCCGTGAGTAAAAACGCCAGATACATCGGGTCAGAAATGCCCGTTAAGTTTGGCGCGGCAAACACGGTGCGGGTTGTGGCCGTCATGTCATACGGGCCTGCACCGGGTTCCGTTGCGGTAATCTGAAATTCACCGGACAGTGTTGTTTCCATTTCTTTTTGCGCAGCCAGGGTGGCGTAGCCGCCTTCGGAATAGCCCGCTAGAAATAATTGATTATTGGTGGCGATGTTGTTCTGGGTGAGGAAGCGTCGGCTGGCGCGAATCATGTCAATCGTCGCGGCAGCGAGTGTCTGGGCATGAATGTAAGGATGGAAAATATTTTTTGATGCGCCGTAACCGAGATAATCCGGGAGCATGACAACATAACCGGTGGCTGCCGCGATAAAACCCTGCTGCACATCGGCAGTGGTGCCGTTCAGTGTGCCGTCCGCATAAGAAGGTGCCCAGGGTTCATAGACCAAGGTGCCGTGTTGCAGACTTAACAGGGGCATGCTACTGGCCGTGGGTTTTTTTGGCACCAGTATCAAACCCGAGGCATTGACGAGATTGCCGACGGGATCAAGGGTCTTGTACGTCAGTACATAATAATCCACATCGTATTTAATCCCGTTTTGAATAGCGACATTCAGACCACTGGCAATGGCAAAGGTGGTGATGCTGGTAACCCCGGCCGGTTCGCTGCGTCGCAGTGTTTTGGCCGAACTGTTTGCAATCAAGTCACCTTGTACGGGAGTTGTCCCTCCCGTAGCACTGCTGTCACCGCCGCCACCACAGGACATCACTATCAAGGCTGACAACACGAGTAGTATCGATCTCATGGTTTTTACTTTTTCCGAATTGAATGACAGGGTGTAATGTAGCACAGGAATATAAATAAGCGTGCCGCAAGATTCCCCTACCTTGTTGGGAATTGTGAAGCACGACACTCTTACTCAATCGAAAAATAAACATAGAATAAACACCCCGCGCCTTACCATCCGGCCAGTATAGGAGCTGGATGGCTAGCCACGCGTTTGTGCACAGGATTAACCGTGATCGGGACCGCAGATAAAAAGGGACAGTCTCACTCAGCCCTGACGGCCTTCAATGATTTGCAGGAGAATCACTGCCCCGATGCCCAGTCTGCGGTCCAGTTTTTTTCCTTGGTCCATGGAAAAATCAATGGTGAACTGAGGGACAAAGGGATTGAAGGCCTGATGCAGTTTTCCGGCCGTGGTCTCACCGACAGTGATATCAAAAGATTGCGGGATCAGATTGGAAAGAAATCTTCTGAGCAAGGCCAAAAGCATATTGTCTTCCTGAACGCTGCCGATTTCCCTGTCATTGGCATCCAGGATGAGCCAGGAATCACGGAACATGGATCTGAATCCCTTTCTTCGTAAGGCCCCGACCTTCTGCTTGCTTGCAGCATCGGTAATATCATACGTGGTTCCGAAATCGAGGATACTGCGGGCCTTGATTTTCATCACTTCCTCGCGTTGCGATTCATCGGAAAATACAGTGATGTCTTCTTTCAGTTTGAATGCCTTCTGTTTGACGAAAAAAAGCAGCTGCTGTCTGTTTTCATCAAAGATTCGAACTTCTCCCCCAAAGAGTTTCCAGAATTTCTTTCTGGCAGAGTACCTGTCGAGATTGAATTTATCCATCGTGTTCCCCTTATATTTATATAAATGAATAATAAATAGTTTTGGCTACCGGCACAATATAACATAACGAATACGACTGTCGTTGACACTCGTAAACTTACACAGAGCTACTCCTTGCTGACCTGGATTATTGCTATCCCGATTTATCCTGTCCCACGTTCCAGTACTCTAAAAACCACATCGACGGTTATATCCATCGTCTCCAGTTGCTGCGCCGCCTGCATGCCCGCTTGGCTGGCGCGGTAATAATGCGGCGTCATAGCAAGCAGGTTCATGATTTGTGTAGTTGAATTCAACTTGCTGCTGTAGGTCAGACGGGATTGGTCACACAGGGAAAAGCCGGTGGTCTCCGCCACGGCCAGAGCTGGTGGCGGTGCCTTGGTGACGGTCGGATAAATAATAGTTCGCAATTCCAGTAAATGCTCCGGCCCGGCCTCGACCAGGATTATTTTGCCAGCGGGTGTGAGTAGTTGTTTGAAACTCTCATACACCGGAAAACCAAATAGGCAGAATATGATATCCACTGAATACGGCGACAGCGGTGGCTGCTTGTTGGAGGCAATCAGCCAAGTGATCTGCTTGCTGCGTTTGGCCGCGGCGTGAATGGCGGGTTTGGAGATATCCAGGCCAATTAACGCCACGTCTTGCTGGATCGGTTGTTGTTGCAGCGACGCTAACAACTGCGTCAGGTAGTAGCCCTCACCACAACCTGCATCGAGCAGACACAACTCCTGGCCCGGATGACCGGCGACAAGTTCATGGGTAATCGCATTCAACTTGTCGGCGATCGGCGCATAGACACCACTATTCAGCAACACCGTCCGGGCAAAGATCATCGCCGTGCTGTCACCGGGATTCTTCGAGCGCTTGTGCTGCACGGGCAACAGATTGACATACCCCTGACGCGCGACATCGAAACTATGCCCGTGCGGACACACACACTGTTTTTCATCGACCAGCAATGGCAGTCCATCCAGCGGGCAGGCAAGATTTGTCATTTTGGTGATTTTCATCGCTTGCCATTAAAACAAAACAGACGGGCCATTGCTATTTAATATACGGCGCCATGGCTGCGTCGTTTTTCCAGCCTACCCACGAATGGTGCACTTCAGGTCCCAGGCCGAACGCCGCTAACCACTCTGCGGATATGGTCCTAGCAGCCTGTTGAAAAACGTGATCAGGGGATGCAGCGCTAGGACGCGCGAAGGTACGAATCCAGGGAGGGATTCGGTACGACTGCATGGAGGCAGGAGGTAGAGTTGCGTCGGGAACAGCAACCGAGACTGCGTCGGGAACGAGCAGTCGAGAGCAATGCAGGACGAGTCCATGGAGGGACTCGGTACGACTGCATGGAGGCAGGAGGTAGACAACGTCTGGAACAAGTTGTCGAGAGCTGCGTCAGGAACAAACAGTCGAGCAATTGCCGAGTTTACACGAAGTAATGAGCACGTTGAGTTCGTTTCCAACGCCGCGATGCGCCCCTCAGCGCGTTTTTCAACAGGCTGCTAGACCCAGTCCGCAAGTCCGTAAAGTTAATTAGGGTGTAGTGCAATGCGTGATCTCATCTCGGCCAATGCAGTCGCCCGCGCCTTCGGGTGGCACGCCGCTCCGTTTCCGCGTCGCGCGCGCGGCATCTTGTGCGTTGTCGTGGTGCTGTTGGCATTCAGTACCGTTGCCACGGCGGCCGCGACGCAGACGCTGCGCGTGATGACCGCCAACTCCGCTGCGGAAACTGGCATCATCCAGGCACTGGCCGATGATTTTCAGAAACGCAATCCGGAGATCATGGTTACGATTGACACCGCCGGCGCGTTGCAAGTACTCGACAACGGCCGCCAGGGCAAGGCCGACCTGATCATTACCCACCATCCGCAAGCCGAAGCGCTATTCATGACCGAAGGTTATGGCCAGCAGCACGCCTCGTTCATGTACAACGAGTTCGCCATTATTGGTCCGCACTCCGACCCCTTACGGCTAAGCGGCGAGCGCGATCTGATGAAGGTGTTGCGCCGACTTGCCAGCAACCAGGTGCCCTTCATGGTGGCAGGTGCGCGCTCCGGCACCTCCGCGCGCCTCAACGATCTGTGGATCATGGCCGGCGTCACGCCCGACTGGGTAGGCTATGAATCGCAGAACGGTAGCGCAGCCAGCACACTCGCTAATGCCGCACTGTTCGAGGCCTATACCTTCGCCGATTTGGGCACTTACTACATGAACCGCGCGCGCTTTGGCGCCGACTTTGTACCGCTCTATCGCGATCACGTGCTGCTGCACAACACATACAGTGCCATTGTCGTTAATCCCAATAAGATGCTCAATGTAAACCATCTGGCGGCCAACGCATTTTTTGATTACCTGGTATCCGATGCTGGCCAGACGTTGATGCGCGAGTTCAGCGAGTCGCGCTTCGGCACACAGTTGTTCACGCCGTCCGCGCATCTCGACGAGGGCCTGCGTGCCGAGCGCGCACGCCAGCAAATTGCGGTGCATCAGCGTACGGTGATCAGGCTCACCACCTTGGTACTGGTGCTGGTGCTAGTGTGTGGTGTGGCAATGTGGCTCTACTGGCGGGTGCGTCGCCTCGAACGCTCGCGTCGGCAAAGCGAGGAGTGTTTCAAACGGGCGGTGGCTGGAACTAATGACGGCATCTGGGACTGGGACGTGCAAAGCGACAGTGGCTTTGTGTCGCCACGCCTCGGCGAGATCCTCGGCCTCGCGCCGCCGGACGCGCAAAACGGCAGCTTCGGCAATCTGTTGCGCCAGTACCTCCACACGGATGATCGCGCTCAGTTCGATCAGACGCTCGCTGCCTACCTGAGCGCGGCATCGACATCGGATTTACTCGAGCTGCGTTTGCGCACGGTGCGCCACGATGGCAGTGACGGCTGGCTGCTGCTGCGCGGCAAGGCGGAGCGCAGTGCCACTGGTCATGCACTGCGTCTGTCCGGATCGCTCTCTGACATTACCGACTATGTGCAGGCGGAGATCACCGGACGCCAGGTGTTGGCGGAAAAACTCAGCGCGCAATTCGCCAACCAGGCGAAAAGCGCATTCCTTGCCAACATGAGTCACGAAATTCGCACGCCGCTCACCGCCATTATCGGCTTCGCAGAAACCCTGCTCGATACCCGTCAGTCCGCTACCGATCGAATGGCATCGGTGCAGACGATCGCCAAAAACGGACACCATCTGCTGCAGCTGATCAACAATATCCTCGATCTCTCGAAGATCGAAAGCGACAAGCTGGAGATCGAGCGGCTGTCGGTGTCGCCGCTGGAACTGATCGAAGAGCTGCGGACGTTGGTTGCACCACAGGCGCAGACGAAGGGGCTGGAATTTCGTATCGACTACTTATTCCCGCTCCCGGCTACCATCGATACCGACCCGGTGCGGATCAAGCAGATCTTGCTCAACTTGTGTAGCAACGCCACGAAGTTCACGAGTGCGGGCGGGTTGCATGTGCGCGTATCGTGCCAGCGTGACGCCGAGCGCATGCACTTCGAGGTGCGCGACACCGGCATTGGGCTGCGCCCCGATCAGCAAGCGCGGCTGTTCGCCGCGTTTACCCAGGCTGATTCGTCCACCACTCGCCGTTACGGCGGCACGGGGCTCGGTCTGCATTTGTCGCGGCGGCTAGCGGAACTGCTGGGTGGCGATATTGCCGTGACCAGCGAACCCAATGTCGGCAGCTGCTTTACTTTGATGGTGGCCACCGGCCCATTGGTCGAGCGCCAATTCATCAGCGAAGCGCCGCTGTTACCGGCGATGGCACTGGCACAAAACCCAGCCACGCCGCAACATTTGACTGGGCGCGTGCTGTTGGCCGACGATAACCCCGACAACCGGCGGCTCATCTCGATGTATGTCACGCAGACCGGCGCCGACGTTGTCATCGCCCTCGACGGCCAGCAAGCGGTGGAATATGCGCAGCGTGAACCGTTTGATCTCATTTTGATGGATATGCAGATGCCGGTGATGGATGGCCTTGAGGCCACGCGAATACTGAGGGGCAATGCTTACCCTGGCGCCATCGTCGCGCTTACCGCGAATGCCTTCCGGGAAGATCGCGAAGCCTGCCTCATTGCCGGCTGCAACGATTTCATCACCAAACCGATTGCGCGCGATGTGCTCTTACGCACCCTGGCCGCGCATCTCACACCGTGCACGGCCCCGGCGCCGAATACCGACCCGATAGCGTCTGCATTGCTCGAGGAGACGCCGTCATTCATCGATCTCGTCAGCCTGTTTGTCGGGCGTCTGCCGGAAATAATTCAGCAACTCAAGGACAAGCTGACCACGCTCGATTGGGCAGGACTCAAGCGTGCCACGCACGACCTCAAGGGCATGGGTGGCAGTTACGGTTATCAGCAAGTGACGGAGGTGGCCGCCAAACTCGAATTTGAAGTCGTCAAAATGGATCACGCCGCTACCACCGCGCGCCTAAATGAACTGCACGAACTCGCCGCCCGCATTGAACGCGGCCTGCGCGAGTATCAGGAGTCTAAACAGCCTTTGCCCATAAAAGCCACGTCCGGTTGATGGATCGTGAACGGTGATTCGCCTCAGCTTCGCATCGAATTGGGTAATATCACTACCCCTGCCGAATAACCGCACGCCTGACGAACACCTTCCGATCCTTCCTGATCACTTCCATCTTGCTCACGTCCTTTTGGGCAATTTATCACAAGTTAAACGCTACTATGTTACAACGCAATGCGCATCCTTTTTCTATAGTAAACACACTAGCCTGCTACCACAGACAAGTAAGTTTTTCTGCTTGTTGTTTGACTGAGAATTATATTTTAATTAAGCAGGCAAGAAGAGATAGCGCTGTCGTTCTGCTATTTCAAAAATAGCCATTACTTTATAAAGGAGGTTATTGTTATAGATTTAATGAAACGCTGAAACCGATCTTTTAGTGAGTTTAATATTGCCCACTAAATGGAGCATGCATCCAATTAACTTTACAGGAGTATCTTTCATGTTTATCAATCAAAGGAATCTGTTGAAAGGATTATGTTTGATTTCATTCTGCACAACCTCCATGCCTTTTGCTCACGCCGCTGATCGTGAAATTGGCGGATATGTCGATAGAGCCGAAAGCCGTTTTGTGCGTAACGTCTGGAATTTTGTAAAGAATTTCCAAACCTGGCAAACCATTGGCGGCAACCGCTATAAAGAAGTTCAGTACTACTACGCGGAACCCTTTATGTTTGATGGCTTGCATCAAAGCTATGTAGACAAAATGGATTTATCTTATGTTGCTGGGCACGGTAATTATTTCTACATTCAAACCAATCAAGCCTTGAGTGAGGGCGTTGATTTGCGTTATGTACCGGCTTATGGTGACTTAGCCAATAACGGTGACTTGGAATTTTTAATTATTGAATCTTGTTACACCGTAGCTTCTGCGCCAGAAAATGCGGATTGGTGGACACCTTACTCGCCCATGTTCCAAGGTTTGCATCAACTCGTTGGATTCCACACTTTGAGCAATTCAGACAATGGCATTCCCAATAATTATGCAAACAAATTAAAAGCCAATGGTGGCGTGTGGCAGTCGTGGTTTGCTGCCGTCAACGAAGAACGCTATTGGATTTTTAATCCAACCAATTCTGATGGATCACCCTACCCAGGCCTCGCTAGCGCTGTGATGTACTCGTCTACACAAAATGATCGGCTCGGCGCCTACGCCGCAGACCCTGCAGGCGGTACGGCTGGCATGGTTACCTGGTGGCAATATTAATTCATTAATTAAATGGAGCATAATTATGAACATTCAAAAATTATTTACGTTAATCCTCGCCGCTGCGTTTAACGCAGGATTCATCTCCAGCGGCGCAGAAGCCGCGGCCAACACTTCAAAACTGGTGGTCTATAGTTTTCAAAAAACAGCATCCGCGACGTTAGATACCTCAAAGTCTTACATGCAACAATTTTTGCCGGCGGAACCATCCGGTCAATTGGTAATTCCAGAAACAAATATTGTTCGTTACGTATCAAACAAGGATGTCAATACAACCTTTGAGCACAATACTGTAACAGGCGATTTAAGTTTTCATCGCAACTTTAGCCGCTACTTAGGTAACTTTGTACCGAAACTTCCAACTACGGATTATGCATTGAAGGTTGCCAATTTATTTCTTGAAAAAAATGGATTGTTACCTGAAAATCCTGGCGAGCTAACAGTGGCTCACGTTGGTGGCTTGCGAACAAATGCCGTTCTCAGCACGGGCAAACCAGGCCCTGTGGTTGACAAGTTGGTTACCTTGACTTTTTCGAGAGAGTTAAATGGGCTACCTGTTATCGGCGCTGGATCAAAAATGATTATCAACATAGGTGATGCCGGTGAGATTATTAGTTTGACAAGACGTTGGCGCGAACTGGATAAGCCAATCGGTTTGCTTCCCAGTGACATACTCACCGAAACAGAAGCGGTTGATTTAGCGAAACGACAAATTCTCAGTGAGTTTGGCGATAAATCAAAATTTGAAATTATGCAAACACAAGTTGCCTACTTTGACAACAACGGTACAACCATTCAGCCGGTATTTGCATTTCAAACAAAAATTCAACTTGCGGATTATAAGCTACCGCCGGTTGAGTATGTCTGCGTAGTTCCCGCCATGAGAAAACCGATCGAAAAATTGAACTTAACGCAGATCGACCCCAGCGCATTGAAATTGATCATGTCTGGCAATACGCCCGTACCCGCCGAATCAGGAAAAACATCGGATTAGTTTGCGTATTTAATTGCAATGGCAATACCTTGGGTTATATAAAAGTAATCCAAGGTTTTTTCAATAAGATGTACCAGAGAGCATTTGTTTCTTATATTTAGCAGCCTGTTGAAAAACTCGGCATTGAACCCCGATTCGTCGTTCCGGCCAAACGCAGTGCGAGCCGGAATCCATATATATCAATAGGCTTCTGGCTATCAATGTGAGTCGGTTTAAAGAATTCTCAGTAGGTTCTGCGTTTTTCAACAAGCTGCTAGTGAACACTCCACTCTGACCCTGAATCATTCAGAGTCACCGCTTAATCGTTCCCGACATTACGTATCATTATTTAATATTGCCAAAAACCGGCCATCAGCGCATGGCAACAGATGCGGGGCGTTACTTTAAATCAAGAATCGCCTTCATCAGCTTCGGCTCAGTCCATTCACGGGTGCCGATCACGCGATAAACAAGCCGCCCCTGTGGATTGATAATGTAACTGGTGGGTAAGCCGATAACCGGATATTCATTAATTACCTTGGCCTCCTTATCCAGCAATAGGGGGAAACTCACTGGGTAATCCGCGGTAAAATTAAAGATCGTATCGGCATCCTCACCCACATTGATCGCCAGCATGACAACACCCTGTTGCTTTAACGCCTGGTAAGCCCGCTCCATCGACGGTAACTCAGCTCGACAAGGTGGGCACCAGCTGGCCCAAAAGTTGACGATCACCACACGACCACGGTAGTCGGATAGGCGGTGCAGTTTATTGTCCATGTCGTTGAGCGTGAAATCCACCGCCGGTGGTTTGTCCGCAACGAGGTGTAACGGTTCCGTTTGGGCGTAGACACTCTGCAGCATGCCGGCCAGAACGGTTATATAGATGAGACGTCCTAATAAATTAAACATGTTGATCACTCGGTGGGTGGTGCGATGTAGATATCTTTGGCACATTGCATATTCTTGATCGTCGCTTGTTGCGGCTTGCCATCGACCTGCCAGCTAAGCAGCAGATCAAACACAGAGCCATGCGCCAGGGGAAATATCGTCATCCCCCAATTGTAATCAGCGGGGAGATAGCGCTGCCGGGTGGGTAATAACGACCATTCAAACGCAATCTTTTGCGCCGGTTTTGTCTTGCGCTCTTGCCAAATTGACGGCCAGACCTCACGCTTTTTCAGCGGCAACTGCTGACCATTAAACACCACCAGCCACTTATCCAGGTCATACTCAACAACGTGTTGACTGTCCGCTGCTGCCACATTTTTAAATACGGTTTGAAAAATACAGTGACTCGCGATCAGTTTCGTATCCTCTTCCTGGAAACCACGGCCCGCGAAATAGGCCCGCGATTGATCGGGCAGCCGTTGCGCAAAGCGCAGCGAAAGCACCTCAGTGCGCCATTCCCAGAAAGGTAATTGGGCCTCTTCATCCGTACCCGTCACCCGCTCCGCACTCGCTGAGGCGGCGATAACCAACAGCATTAGATTCAAACTCAGAATTTTCATACCCACTCCATCAATGCACTAACGCTATCGTTTCTTTTTTTCAAAGCTTTATGCGCACGGGTTTGCATGTTCGGCAAGAGTAACGCTGTTATTCAATCGTGAATACCGCACCGACTCTTTTCGAATCAATGATCTTTCCGTTTTTAATCATCTCAATCGATGCCGTAACTCTATATCGACCTTTCCGAAGTTCGGTATATACTCGCGTCTGCATATTCGGCAAAGTCACCCCGTATTTGATCGGTAACGTCACGAAATTTTCTTCTATCAGGTCAGTATTACTACCAATTGGACGTACCATCTCCCATCCGCCACAGTCCTTGCCACAAGGATCAGGTGATACACCAATACTGTATAACATGAATTTTACATCTTTATCGGCTAAATCCTCCGCGGGCAAGGTAAACGCAACGTCATAACCGTTGACCAGCACCACCATTTCATAGATTCTATTAAACGATACGCAGGCCGTGAGCATTAACACACCAATTAGCAGCAGAACTGTCTTCCATCGCGTTAGCTGGTTCATGGCGTTACTAACCGGCGTGTGCAAGTATAACCGCGTGCGCCCGGTGGCCCGTACGTGTCTCGGTTGCACACTGTGACATGCCGGGCATAATCCGGGTTGGCGAGGAAAAGGGACAACATGGTTATTCAATCGTGAACCCAACCACTACATTCTTTGAATCAATCACCTTCCCGTCTTTGATCATCGCAATCGACGCCGCAGCGGTGTATCTACCTTTCCGAAGTTCCTTATATACCCGCGTCTGCATATTCGGCAAGGTCACCCCGTATTGGATTGGAAACTTAACGAAATTTTCCTCAATCAGGTCGCTATTACTACCCACTGGGCGCACCATCTCCCAGACGACGCAACTCTTGTCACAAGCATCTTTCGTTGACACGCCAATATCGTTTAGCAGGAATTGGGGCTCTTTATCGGCAAAGTCTGACTCCGGTAAGGTAAAGGCAACGTCGTTGCCGTTGACCAACGCGACCATTCTATCGAATTTATAAATTAACACGCAGGCCGTGAGTGTTAACACACCCATCAGCATCAGGGCCGTCTTCCATCGTTTTAGCCGGTTCATGGCGCTAACCGGCGTGTGCAGGTGACACCGCGCGAACCTGGCGGCCCGTACGTGTCCCGATTGCACACCGTGACATGCCGGGCATACCCCGGGTTGGAGAGAAAATTCCCCAGCACCTGAAAATAAAGCGGCATAGTCACCCCCGGACCGCCACTGTTCTGAAGGTGCTTAGTTGTTAGAATGGCCGCCTCTATCTGCTGCAGGTAATAGTCCTCGATGATCTGCGCCTGCTGTTCAATGCGATACTTCAGTAGATCCTTCATGGGCGCCAGTTCATACTTATGGGCCTTGGCATAATCGAAGACGTTGAGAATGCGTTCGTTGGTGGCCGCGCCAACGAGACTGAGGATGTTGAGCTGGTATTGCCAGACGTGTACCATCTCGTGGATGAAAAACCCCCGCAACCTGGGGATTTCTATGGCATAGTCATTCTTATAAGTCTCCGAGCCGCTAACGTATATCTCGCCATTGGGCGTCATGCCACTCTCATCCGGCTGGAAGAACACGTATTTCTCGTTATGGATTTTGACCGTACTGTAATCAATGGAATCTTTGAAAATACGCTTCGCGAGATCGATTTCCCCCGCTGTCAGTGCTCTTTCGCTCATGGCTACCTTCCTTGTTTTGTCATTCCCGCTAAAACTACCGCCGAGATGCGTCTGGGTCAACTGTGCATTTCACGTCTTTTCCATAGATTCCGGCTAGATCTTTTTCTTCTAAGCAAACTGCTCGCTTTATTACTGTATCTGGAGCTGTCCAATCTACAAAATCATTGAAGATTTTACAATATCTGCCGCATGGCGCACGGGTCTCTGGCTGGACACAGTCGCAGCTGACTTGACGGGCTGAAGCCCGACCTACCACGGCGCGACTGCATGAAGCGCCGTTCATTAAGACGGATAGGACTCCTGAGTTACTCATTGATGAAGAAGCCGTCTACATCGAACGCAAGATTAAGTCGGCCAAACAATTAAAGCAGGCCAGGGCCCGGCGAGATATGTCCTAAGCGGACGTTGCCAAGCAAATTGATTCTCCAGCCAGGCAATTTGCAAAAGACCGACGCCGGGATTATATTCACACCATGAAAATAGTGAGCCTCTTCATCCTGTTGATCTGGGCATCGGTTGTTTACGGTGTTGAACAAGCAACCTTACCCACCAGCCGTTCCGCTATCGTAGCCACAACGATAACAGCTACGACCACTCCCGCAGCCTATGTTTCTGCGAAAGACATCCGCGAACACGCCGGTCGCGTCAATCTCAAATTACGATCGCACGTGGCCCTGGTGTTTGATGAACGCGACAACGAAATCCTCTTTGCGCAAAATGCGCAACAGGTGATGCCGGTGGCCTCACTCAGCAAATTAATGACGGCGATGGTGATTCTCGATGCCGACCTGGCCATGGATGACGTGATCACCATTAGCAAGGAGGATAAGGACCGGCTTCGTCATTCCCGCTCGCGGTTGCGTGATGGCATGCAGTTCACGCGCAATGATTTACTGCTGATTGCGTTAGCGGCCTCTGAAAACCGTGCCGCCTTAGCACTGGCCCGCACCTATCCTGGCGGCACCACCGCGTTTGTCAACGCCATGAATAGCAAGGCGCATTCCCTCGGCCTGACGAAAACCCATTTCTTAGACCCGGCCGGCTTGCACAATGACAATGTCTCCACGGCCAATGAATTGATGCAAATCGTGAAGGCGGCGAGTCAATACCCGGTGATCCAGGAATACACCACGCAAACCAAGGACAGCATCGTCGACTCGCATAGCGGGCGAGAAGTCAATTTCGGCAATACCAATCGCTTGGTCAATCGGGTCTCCTGGCCGATCACCTTGAGTAAAACCGGCTTCACCAACAATGCCGGAAATTGCCTGGTGATGCAGACTGAAATCAATGCCAGGCCGGTCATCATCGTACTCCTCGATTCTTGGGGCAAACTGAGTAAATACGGTGACTCAAACCGCATCAAGCAGTGGCTGACCAAAACAGAGTACTTAATAGCGAAGAATAAAGTAAGCGAAGCGATTTAATTTCAGACAACACCAACCCCTATCGCGAATAAAATACATTAGAGAACATTCTTCTCTGGAACTTATTTTTGTAAGTGCTCAGGTTAAAATAAGTCCTGTTTACATCGGAGTTCCATTTTATGCAGGATCGTAATTTTGACGACCTCGCCGGGCGTTTTGTAAAAAACATTTACGGCTCCGACAAAGGCGAAATTCGTCTGCATATCCTATGGCACGATTTGCAGGAAGGCATGCTTGATCGCCTGCCGCCGCAAGCAAAAATTCTGGATGCGGGAGGTGGTCTGGGGCAATTATCGCAACGCCTGGGCAAGCTTGGTCACCCCATCACGCTGTGCGAAATTTCCGGCAAGATGCTTACCCTCGCGCAAGACAATTTTGCGACTGAATGTCCGGAGGTGTCGGTCGAGTTTATACACTGTCCGGTGCAAGCATTGCCCGCAAAAGTTGCGGGGCAGTTCGATGTGGTGTTGTGCCATGCCGTGCTCGAATGGCTGGCCACGCCACGTGAAACGCTGGCAGGATTATTACAACATCTGAAACCCGGTGGTTACCTCAGTCTGGCGTTTTATAACAAGCATTCGCTGGTATATCGCAATTTGTTGCGTGGCAATTTTTGCAAAATAAATAATGAAGACTGGCGCGGCGATCCCGGCAGCTTGACACCCACGCACGCCTTATTGCCGGATGAGGTAATGAGCTGGCTGGCAGCGTGGGGTTACGAGATTGTATTGCACAGTGGCATTCGCGTTTTTTCGGATTACCCCCCTGTGTCAGCCTAGTTGTCGCCTTTTTAAAATGAATACAGGAGCGGCAACATGGGTAAAAGACAAAGCACCGGGTTTAAACTGAAGGTAGTGGAACGGGCACTGACCCGCACGAGCAACGA
>Ga0315281_10000583_pt1 | contig 51136 bp, 45 predicted proteins | sample YL17G07_0_MG_FD_204540 | JGI IMG/M metagenome (GOLD analysis project Ga0315281, IMG submission 204540) | Sediment microbial communities from Yellowstone Lake, YNP, Wyoming, USA - YL17G07_0 | ecosystem: Environmental > Aquatic > Freshwater > Lake > Sediment | place: USA: Wyoming | collected...
GCAAAAGAGCTGGATTCCCGCTTACAAACTGCGGGAATGACGTTTCCCATGCTGTTTTTTTTGATTCATAATTGCTTTTTTGTCTGATTAGTTTCGATTTTATGCATAGTGCGTTCGCCCTGGCCGCAATCCCTTTTACAATTATTCCGATGCTGGTGTAACATTACAAATGGCCGGCATGCTCCTGACAATAGTCTTTTACGCTGTTATGGCTATTTTTCTGGCCGATATAGTCTGCCGTGTCGTTATCTATTGCAGAGGGCCTGAAGGCGCAAACACAGACACTCCTCCGGTATCGGGCAATTCTCCATTACTCCTTTGCTATATGGTCGCCGACGTCATATTGTTAAGGAGACTGCTCAGGGCGAATCCGCTGATCTGGTTCTGGGAATGGCTCTTCCACGTATCGTTTACACTTGTACTGATTCGACACCTCATGTACTTTATGGACCCTGTGCCTGACTGGATAGTTGCAATGCAGCCCCTGGGCATAATCGCGGGCTGCACGCTGCCCTTTTCGCTCCTTGTCATATTATGCATAAAACTCGGCACGGCAAATAATTTTTTCCCGCCATACAACTTCTTTCTCATCGTTCTTTTGCTGGCCCTGTCCGCTACCGGCCTTTTGATGAATTTTGCGATAAAAACCGACCTGGCAGGCATAAAGCATTTTTCAATGGGCATCGTCACCTTCCATCCGGAGATTGTCCCGTGGAGCTATCCATTCCTGTTTCACTTCATTATTTTTCTGATATTCATACTTTATCTGCCCTCCCATATATTCACTGCGCCATTTTCAATCCTTGACGCCCAAAAGAGAGACGATGGACTTAAACTGGTGATGCATGAAAAGTAAAGGACCATTCACAAGCGACCTGGACCGCATGCAGCGGGTGGAACTGGATGCCTGCACCCAATGCGGGGAGTGCCTCAAATGCTGTCCGGTGCAGGAAGTGACCGGCAATCCGTTGATATCCCCGCCTGAAAAGATACGCATGTTCAGGGAATTCATAAAGGCGACCGAAGGTCTGAAGGCATTACTCCTTGGGCCTGAGGACATAGACAAAAAACTGCTTGAGGAATTTACACGTGCGGTCTATGAGTGCACTGTCTGCGGCGCGTGCGGTGAGACCTGCCCTGCAGGTATTTTCACGCAACGCCTGTGGCCGATGCTCAGGAAGGAGATGGTAAGGAGATGCCTCGGCCCCATAGGGCCGCAGGCTGAGATGTCTGAAGCAATTTCAAAAACCGGAAACCCATATAATAAGCCGCCGGAAGAAAGATTCAGTCCCTGGTTTCCGGAACATGTAAAGGTGTCCGACAGGGCGGATACAGGTTACTATGCCGGCTGCACAAGCGTCTATGAAGCGCAGCCCATGGTGCGGGGGGATGTGCTGGTCCTGTCGGCCTCCGGTGTGCCGTTTACCATGCTCGGACCGGAAGAGGAGGTGTGCTGCGGGTTTCCGCTCTTTATCACCGGGCAGCACGACATGCTCAGAGACCTGGTCAGGAGGCTTGTGTCGGCGTATGAGGCAAAGGGTGTAAAGACGCTTGTATGCTCATGTCCCTGCTGTGTAAACATGATGGCACGGGACTGGCCGCTGCTATACGGCAGGGACTTGCCTTTCAGGATAAGGCACATAACACAGTTTGTTCTGGATGGACTTGCAGACAAAAAGATAAGGATACAGGGTGAACTGAACGAGAGGCTTATATACCATGACCCGTGCTACCTGAGCCGGGGGGTGGGCATAATAGAAGAGCCGAGGGCTATTTTAAGGTCCATCCCCGGTGTCAGGCTGCTGGAATTCGAGCACAGGGGCAAGGATTCCCGCTGTTGCGGGGCGGGCGGCGCAGCGCGAAAGGTCTTCAACGACAACGCACTCGCAATGGGCAGGCTGACGGTTGACGAGGCAGTGATGAAAAAGGCCGACAGGCTGATACTGAACTGCCCTGCCTGCTACGCAAAGGTGAACGAGGCAATGGAGGGTCATGACAAGAGGATAGTGATTACTGACCTCATGGAACTGCTCGCAGGCATGCTTGAGAAAAAATGATAGCCTTTCACCTGCGCTCAGCCAGTGTCTTCACTATCCTTTGGGCGGTCTTTTTGTCCATGCCCTTTATCTCCATTATCTCCTCTTCAGTGGCCTTTCTTATCCCTTCAAGGCTGCCGAAATGCCTGAGCAATTGAAGTCTCCTCTTTTTTCCGACCCCCTCGATCTTCTCAAGCGGAGATTCAAGCAAATGCTTGTCCCTGAGCTTTCTGTGATAACTTATCGCAAAGCGGTGGACCTCGTCGCGAATGCGCCTCAGCAATAGGACAGGCCCCGATCCGCCCTCAAGTGCAATGACCTCGCCTGTTGTAAGAAAGGCCCTGTCCGGTTTTTTTGCCACGCCGATTATGTCCGCTTTAATGCCGTATTCCTCCAGCACCCGCCGACCGACCTCCAGTTGTCCCTTGCCCCCGTCAACAATGATCATATCCGGTATCCTTATGTCCTGTAATGTATCACGTCTCTTCAGTCCGACAAGCGTCCTTTGCACTATTTCCCTCATCATGGCAAAGTCGTCAACTCCCTGCACACCCTTTATCCTGAACCTCCGGTAACAGTCCTTGTCAAAGTCGCCATGCTCCCACCACACAAATGCGCCTACGGAGTCGCTTCCCTGTATTGTAGAGACGTCAAAAGCGCCTATGGATTCCGGGGTCCTGTTCAGGCGCAGCATGTCCCTGAGATCTGACGGGGTTTCAGAGTCGGGACCTTTTTTTCTCAGATGAAAATGCAGGGCCGCGTTTTCGTCAGCCATTGCGAGGAGTCCCCTCTTCTTTCCCCGGGCCGGGACCCTCACGGACACGGTCTCTCCCCGCTTGCTTGTCAGCCATGATACCAGCGCAGCCGCGTCCGCAGGTTTTTTGCCTACCAGGATGAGCGGCGGGGGCGCGGAATCTTTTGAATAAAAAAACTCCATAAAACCGTGTATCACCTCGGCAGCGCCGGGTTCCATAATGTTATTGAGATAAAAATCCTTGGAACCGATAAGCACGCCGTTTCTGACGAACAGGACATTAAAGGACCAGTTTGATGGTTCGGCGCCATCCTCCGGCCCTTCAAAGAGATGTCCTATTACATCAAGGTCACCGAGTTCGGGGGCTATGACCTTCTGTGACTCAAAGGCGCGTCTGAGCATGAATATCCTGTCCCTCAGTACAGCAGCCTCCTCGTAGCGCATATCATCCGAAAGCCGGGCCATATCGGCCTCAAGTCTCTCCATGAGTTCGCGTTTCCCGCCGCTCAGGAAGAGGCGTATATCCTGCACGATCTGCATGTAATCGTCCCTGCTTATCAGGCCGGCGCATGGACCGGGACACCGTTTCATCTGATGACGGATACAGGGCCTCATGGGCTTGTCGAGTGGAAAGCCGCAGCTCCTTATGAAGAAATTGCTCCGGATTACGGCTAGGGCCTCCCTCATGGATTGGGCAGGCACATAGGGACCAAAATAGAGATTGCCATCCCTGGCTATACGTCTGACCACCTCCATCCTCGGCCATTGTTCCTTTACAGTGAGTTTGATGTACGGGTAGTTCTTGTCGTCCCTGAGGATGATGTTGAATCCGGGTTTGAACTGTTTTATGAGACTCGCCTCCAGGATGAAGGCCTCCAGTTCGTTGCTCACGGCGATATAGGAGAAGTCCCTGATCAGCTCCACCATCTTTTTCTTGCGCTGATCAAGGTCTGCCGCTTTTCGGAAATAGCTCCTCAGGCGGTTGCGCAGGTTCTTGGCCTTGCCAACGTAGAGGACTTTTTCGCCCGTGCCCTTAAATATGTAGACGCCCGGTCCGGAAGGCACACTTGAAGGATGAAATATCATGAAAATACTATATCACAAGGACACCCCGTAGCACCGCAGGCGTGAGGACAGCATGTTCGCTCATTCTCGCCGGGCGTCCGACCCGGCTCCGAGGCCACCGGCACGCCTCACCATCGTGGTGAGGCTTATGTGCCGCTGATGCCGCTCACATACCATCCTCACGCCTGCTTGCTGGTGAATTGGGGCAGTGCCAAATCTTGTTTTTAAATATGGCTGTGGAGTAAAATCACGGCTTATGAGCATTCTTAAGAAGATTGCGGACAGTAAGACCTTGAGGGTGGCGTACGCAAAGGGCCGGGTCTCTCAGGCTGAACTGCTCGGCCGCATCAGGGACATGGATCCGGCAAGGGACTTTCACAAAGCCGTCAGGAGGACGGACGGGCCTGTCAGGCTGATTGCCGAGGTGAAAAAAGCGTCCCCTTCCAGAGGGATTATAAGGCAGGATTTCGACCCTGCGTCCATAGCGGCCGTGTATGAGTCCAAACCGGTCTCGGCAATATCCGTGCTCACGGAAGAGGACTTTTTCCAGGGACAACTCGCTTACCTGAAGATCGTAAAAGACATAGTTTCAAAACCCGTACTCAGGAAGGACTTCATATTGGACGCCTACCAGATATATGAAGCCCGTGCCTTCGGGGCGGATGCCATTTTACTCATAGCTGCTTTGCTTGAGGACAGTCGGCTGAGGGAATATCTGCATATGGCTGCCGAGTGCGGACTCCACGCACTCCTTGAGGTCCACGACGAAAGGGAACTCGAACTCGCCATGAAGGCAAACGCAGGCATAATAGGGATTAACAACAGGAATCTCAAGACGATGGAGACAGATCTGGGCATCACGCTCAGGCTCAAAAAGGAGATTCCAGACAGTGTCACCGTTATAGGTGAAAGCGGTATAAATAACAGGGCCGATGTCCGACTGCTGGAAGACGCGGGCATAGATGCCGTGCTCATAGGGACTGCCCTGATGGAGTCTCAGGACATCGGGGCCGCAATAGACAGGCTTTTAGCAACATGAGGTTGACAGGCCGGACAATGAAACCGGTCATTTGCCTTAATAATCTTTTCCCACCACCAATCGCAGTGAATCAGGCACTATCTCTATTGTTGCCGGTGTATTCCCAAGGTAGTCTCCGTCAATCTGCACATGTGCCCGGCCTTCAACTTTCAATGAGGCAGCCCTGAAATAGGTTATCCCGGCGGTCTCCGGGTGTCTTCCGCTGAGCACACCCAGGACAGTGCGAAGCACGGCAGCGCCTGTTTTTTTATGGATCACGAAGCCGTAAAAACAAGGCTGGGTGAGTGACGCTCCAGGAGCGACCCTGAACCGGCCGCCATAGAGTGAAGACTTGCATATTATTGCCGCATGGCCTTCAAGGTCCATATAGCCGGAATCGGTCATCCCGGTCCTGATGATTGTCATATCGCCCGAAACCTTGATGTGAGGAGGATTGTAAGCCACGAGGGTTTTAAGGGCGGCTGCGATATAGGCCCCTTTGCCCGTTATTTTTTTCAGACGGTCATTCACAGAACAGACCACTTCTCCGTCAAACCCGATCCCTGCCATTAACAGAAAACACTCAGAAACAGCGCTCTGCTTCAAGGTAATTCTACCCAGGTGCACTGTTCGGATGTTTGCGCCTAATGCGATGTCAACTGCCTTATCAGGTTCCACCGGTATTGAAAGCTCTTTTGCCAGCACCGAAACCGTACCGAGCGGCAGTATGGCCATAGGCACTCCCGTGTTAATCAGGCAGTTAGCCACCTTGTTATACGTCCCGTCCCCACCGCCTGCAACCACCAGGGGTCCGTGAGCGCCGGCAACAGTATTTGCCGAAAGGGCAGCCAGGACCCTCTGCCTGAATGCTGCCGGGTCTTCCTCAAGCGCCACAGGCAGTATGTCCACCTTGCATCCCCGGCGTGCGATGAGGTCGGCGGCCTTTTCTATCTTCCTGAGACCGCATCCACCCGCAACGGGATTTCCTATCAGCAGGACCCTGCGGCCGTGGGTGTATAAATTTGTTTTTCCATCTGTATTCGACATAAAGACATGGTATTATCTCAGCGTCGTATTGTCAACAGCTAAAAAAAAGAAACTTATGATATGGCTTTTCTGAGGAAGGCGACACAGAGGGTGAGGGTTTTGAGGTCGGCCTCGGGATTACCTATTGAAACGATACCTCCAGGCCTTTTTTCTTGATTTCTTCGGAGATAAAATCATTTTCTCCGCTCAAATAATCTGCGTATGGAAAAACAACCGGTTGTATGTCCAGCTTGAGCTTGGCAATAAGCATTATCAGCCTGCTCATGGTTTCAAGCCTGTTTTTATCAGTAACCTTTCTGGAAAAAATCGCAATATCAATGTCACTCTCTTTTTTTGCTTTCCCATGCGCATATGAGCCGAAAAGAACAGCCTTGTCCACTGGGCACACACTTTCAGCCTCTTTAAGATATTGTTTAACAAGCCTTATTATTTCAGCTTTCTTTTTAGCCATTTGTAGAGCGCCTCCGTTCTCTTGAGAACATCCGAGCTTTGTCCCTGTTCACCAGCTTTGAAAGTTTTGCTTTGTATGAAGGGTACCTGCCCTCGATGTAATAAGCCGTCAGTTCCGAAAGGAGTTTGAGCCGTTCTTCGGAAAGGGTCAACTCAAGTAGGCTTTGAAGATACACGAGATTGTGCGTCAAAGGGGCTTCTTTTGAAAACCTTTTCAGGTGAAGAGACTTCAAAAGCTTTTCCACCGCCTGCTGGCACATAAAGACAGTGTAGAGATACCTGCCGCTCTCATGCATTGACCGGGCGGTCTTCATGTCATAGTCGGCAATGTCAACCCAATAGGCTATTTTTTCTGAGATGTTCATTTCTTCTCCCCGGCGTTGGCTTAAGTAATTATAGCATTAATACATTCAAGGGTAATGATTGGTGCCAGGGCGAACGCACTATGTGCCATAAGCATCCATTTTCCGTCATGCCCGAAGGTTTTTATCGGGCATCCAGGAGCAAAAGAGCTGGATTCCCGCTTACAAACTGCGGGAATGACGTTTCCCATGCTGTTTTTTTTGATTCATAATTGCTTTTTTGTCTGATTAGTTTCGATTTTATGCATAGTGCGTTCGCCCTGTGATTGGTGCTTAGCAGGATAGGATACTATTGGAGCTACGATACGGCTTTTCTGAGGAAGGCGGCGCAAGAAGCGGCGGCATTATGGTCGCTGTTTTTTGTGTTCTACTTATTGTTTTCGGAACTCTTGATGGAGGGATAAGGGTCAATTTGAATGGTATTCCTTTGGAACTGGCCATAGGCATAATAGCTTCCATAATTGCCGGCATCATATTAATGGTGATACAGGGCCGACAGTAATAATGTCTTTTAACAAAATCGATATTTTCGATAATGATTTCAGCATATACAGCCAGTTTACCGGTGATAAAAAAAAGACAACAAAATCTTGGGAATAAACAATAATTGATCTCTTTTCTGTAGTTTTATCGAGTGCGGTATCGTGGGGTGTAAACAAACTGTTGGATTCGGTTGTTGAGTGTTATAACTGCCACAGCAGGGAATATGCCGATGTGGATAATTGCACATGTGACAACATTTAACAATGGGTCCGGGTGTGTTTTGGAGTATAATTGAAGGAATGCATCATTAGTGAATACTTAAGGAGGCTGAAATGAAGACAGGCAGGTTGAATATCGCAGTTGGCGGCGCTGTTATAATCATTGCCGGGCTCGGCGGTATCGCACTCGGATTTACCATGGACCGGTATTTTGGCAATGGGTTTTACGCGGTTCCGCTCTGGCGCTATCTCCTCAAGGCAGGTCATACGCACGGCATGCCCCTGGCCTTATACAATATCATCATTGGCGCAGTGGTGGGAGGACTTGCATTGACCGATGCCTGGAAAAAGAGGTGCTCTTTTTTTGCACTGCTTTCTTTGCTTATGCCGCTTGGCCTGGTCCTCCGTGGGCTTACCGGCGGCGCATTGACCTTTGCTCCTGTGGTAATGATAGGCGTGCTCTTTCTCTTCGCATCGGCGGCGATTTTGATAAAAGGGGCGTTGGCTAAGAAGGACTCTATTTAAGTCAGCTTGTCATGCCTTCCACTTGCCCTGTCAAGGCATAACCCGGTCACCGGAAAATCATTTGTTGCCCAATACAGTTCCTATCTTTCTCAGCAAGGCCTCGGGGTCTATCGGTTTTGCTATGAAAGCAAAATCCTCTTGCAGTATCCCCATTTTCTCAATCACATCGTCCTTATATCCACTCATGAAGATTACCTTTGTATCCGGACTCATGGCCTTAATCTCTTCATATGCATCCCGGCCGTTCTTTGAAGGCATTATCACATCAAAAAGAAGAAGGGGCAGCCACTCCTTGTTTCCAATAAAGTGTTCAATATACTTTCCAATAGCTTCCTCGCCGTTTTCAGCCTCAATTACCTTGTAGCCATGTTCCTCAAGGCACATCCTTATTATTTTCCTGACCGAGGCATCATCCTCCGCTATCAGTATTGTCTCGCCTCTCCCAAAAGGGACCAACTGATCGGTCTCAAATTTTTCCGCAACGGCCGTCTTTACAATCGGCAGGTAGATATTGAATGTAGCTCCCTTGCCGGGTTCACTGTGCATATCAATATTGCCGCCATGCTGTTTGACTATGCCATAACCCATCGACAATCCAAGACCCGTGCCCTTGCCGACTTCCTTTGTGGTGAAAAACGGCTCAAATATACTCTCCTTGATCCTGTCATCCATACCGATGCCTGTGTCGGATACTGTGAGGACGGCATACATGCCTGTGTTTTCAAGTAGATGCGCTGCAGCATGACTGTCGTCAACATCTATCATATCCGTCCGTATAATCAAAGCCCCTCCATCAGGCATCGCATCACGCGCATTGCTTACAAGATTCATCAATACATGCTCAATCTGCCCGGTGTCTATCAGCACCGGGAGTTCTCTGTTGATAAGCATGATATTCAGCCCTATATCTTCTCCGATGATCCTCACAAGCATCTTATTGATCTTCCTGACTATGGCATTGAGGTCCTCTTGTTTCAGGACTATGTTCTGCTTTCGGCTGAAGGCGAGCAGGTTATTCGTGAGTTCTGCTGCACGTTGTGCCCCGGCAAGCATTTCATCTATAAATTCTCTTGTTTGATCATCATCTTTGAGTCTCTTCCGGGCCACGGACCCAAAACCGATGATTGCAGTGAGTATGTTGTTGAAATCATGCGCCACCCCGCCTGCAAGTATGCCTATTGACTCCATCTTCTGGGCTTGCAGGAGTTGCGCTTCCAGTTTTTTGCGCTCTGTGATGTCCAGTCCAAGCGAGATCGCTCCCATGATACTGCCTCCGGGACCCCTGATGAGCGAATTGTTCCATTCACACATAATGATCCGCCCGCTTTTTGTAATATTCTCATTGATCGAATAACTGGGCAAATTGCCTTCAATCAGAAGTTTGACAATATCCTGTACATGGAGGCGGGCAGACTCAGGGATGATAAAATCAAAAAAGTTCCGCCCTATTATTTCTTCACGTGTCCAGCCAAACATCTTCTCCGCCTGATTGTTCCAGCCGGTAACCCGCGCCTCCCTGTCCCAGAGCACGAAAGCAAGCGGCGCAGTGTTATAGACATTCCTGAACCGCTCCTCACTTTCCCGCAACGCCTCATCCGACAGTTTGTGTTCGGTGATGTCCTTGACCACGCCGTCGTATGACAGGAGTGTCCCGGAGGAATCCTTATGAAGAATAATATTGTCGCGCACCCACCGCAGTGTTCCGTCTTTGCGTATTATTCGATGCTCAATAGGCGCAATATCATTCCCTCTCAGTATCTGTTCTACGCGCGATATTATCAGTTGGCGATCCTCCGGAGCGACCATTTTGATCCAGAGATAAGGATCGGCATCAAACTCCTTTGCCGTATACCCGGTTACCGCTGCACAGGCAGGACTATGCGTCGTTTCAATAGCGCGACCTTTTTCAACGTGCACGGTATACTGATAATCCGTGAGGCCTTCGGTGATGCGCCGGAAGCGCGCCTCACTCTCTGCCAATAATCTTTCGGCCTCTTTGCGCTGCTCATCAGCCTTGCTTTTGTATAACGCTATCTCTATGGTGCTCTTCAGGGTGTCTATGCGGCAGGGCTTCGGCAGAAAGCCGAAGGGATCTGTTTTCTTCGCATGTTCAAGCGTCTTGGGATCCATATGGGCGGTCAGATAGATGGTTGGTATTTTAAGAGACTTCCGTATTTCTTCAGCCGCATCTATGCCGGTCATGGGACCTATGAGTTTAATGTCCATCAGTATCAGGTCGGGACGCAGTTCGGCCGCCTTAAGTATTGCTTCTTCGGCGGTATCAGCAATTGCAGGGACCTCATACCCAAGTTTGAGCAGGTCGGATTTTAACTCCGTTGCCGTTATGAACTCATCTTCAACAACCAAAATCTTCATGGCCCGGGCTTCAAGGCTTTCCGTTTGCGACTTATCCATTCTTTGTTTCCCCTATGTCCGGAGCGCCCCGGAAGGTTAGGACGAAGCGGGTGCCCCCCTCTCTTGAAAGCTCGATCTTTCCGCGGATCTGCCGGGCCAGACCAGTCACAAGTTCCAGGCCCAGTGTAGTGGTATTTTGAAAGTCAATGTCCGCCGGAAGGCCGACCCCGTTGTCCTCCACAAACAGGACATGGTCCCCTTCGCTGTTTATGTTTATTCCGAGTTTAACCGTTCCCTTTCTCCCTTCAGGGAAGGCGTGTTTGAGGCTGTTTGAGACCAGTTCATTGACAATCAGGCCGCAGGGGATTCCGACATTCACATCAAGGGCAAGGCTCTCCATGTCCACTGAAAAGACGACATCATGCTGTTTGTAGGTGTCTGAGATGCGGCCGACGAGGTCTTTCAGATATTCCTTGAAATCTATATGCGCCAGATCCGTCGAGTGATACAGGGTCTCGTGGATCAAGGCCATGGTGTATACCCTGTTTCTGCTTTCATCGAACCTGGCCCGGACTGACTCATCGGCAATGCCCCTTGCCTGAAGTCCCAGCAGGCTGACAATCACAGCCAGGTTGTTCTTCACCCGGTGGTGAATCTCCTGTAACATCACTGTCTTTTCCAGCAGAGAATGCTCTATCATTTCTTCGGCCTTCTTGCGCTCGGTGATGTTGCGGGAAATGCCGAAAAGCCCGATTAACCGCCCTTTCTCATCATATACGGGTCCTTTGGTTGAAAGATAAGTCATTATTCCATCGATCGTTGTAACAACATCTTCATAGGTCGTCACTTGTCCTCGTTCCATCACTTGCCTGTCAGCGGCCATTAATGTTTCAGCCTCATCAGCAGGGAAAAGAAAGTAGTCGTCTTTGCCTATAACCTCTTCTTTGTTGCCGGTAATCCTGGCTGCTTCCTTATTGAACAATAAATAACGTCCCCGAATATCTTTTACATAAATGGCATCTGTGGAACCTTCACTGATTGCATCAAGCAGACCGTATGTGTGCATCAGTGCCGTTTCCGTTTGTTTCTCCTTCGTAATATCAGAGTGGACTGAAATTATAACCTTCCCGTATTCAGGATGATCAACAAACGAAACATTCGCATAGCACCAGAAGCGGGTTCCATCCTTCCTGATATTTTCAACTTCTCCATGCCATTCACCGGTTTTTGTAAGGATGTCCATTATAGTTCTTTTTGTCTCTTCAGGAGTTTTGTCGGTCGGAGCATTGACTATAGAGACGTCTTTACCGATCATTTCACCCGGTTCATATCCGAACATATTTTCGAATCTCGGATTGGCATAAACGATGCTGGTGTCTGCAAGTCGGATAAGATAGATGCCCTCCGCCACATTCTTGATAATCTCGCTGTGAAGACACGATTCCTGTTCGGCCCTCTTGCGCTCTGTGATGTCTATCGCCGTAGCGCGGCACTCCTCGGTATTCTCGGACACGACAGCCTGAATGTGTGCAAAGAACAACTGATTGTCTTCCCTCGCCAGCTTCAGGTCGCAGGCGTTCTCGCTCTTTTCAGTGAAAACCTTCTTGAGAAATGCATCGAATACAGAACGGTGCTCTGCGGCAACAAAACTCCTGAACTGTCTTTTAATGACCCTGGAGCGCTCGATTCCTAAAAGGGATGTCCCGGTAAGGTTGACTGAGCGGATGGTCCCCGAGGCATCGAAGACAAAATAACCGACCGGGGCAAACTCATAAAGAGATGTATAATTCTCCAGGCTGGACTCAAGCTCGGCCCTCACCTTCAGGAGTTCCTCATTTTGCAACTCAAGCTCGACCTGGTGGACCTTGAGTTCGTGGATCAAAATCTGGTTGCCGGTCAGGTCCGTCAGATTATTGGGCGACCGGCCGGTCGTGTTCCGGATTTTATCATCCGCTTTTTGGCGCAAATCGTCGGGATCGCCTGGATATATCTTTCTCTTGGCCATAGTATGCTCCTACCTAAGCACGTCTCGTGCGTTGTCCGGCAGGGGTCGGCCGGATTCAGACCGAGGCTTATGCCGATTCAACCCTGTTGCGTCCGGAATTCTTGGCTTTATAAAGGGCGCTGTCCACACGCTGAAGCAGGGCATCTGCATTGTCTCCTTCTTTAAATGTAGTAACGCCAAAGCTTGCGGTCACAATTCCTTCATGGGCATAGGAATTTTTTGCAATGTTCTCCCGCAGTCTTTCGGCCAAATGAAAGGTATTTTCCATATTGTTGCCCGGCGAAAGAATAACAAACTCTTCACCTCCCCACCGCGCCAGCGAGTCATATATGCGCAAAGTGTCTTTGGCAATACGGGTCACTTCTTTTAGAACAATGTCTCCGGTATGGTGTCCATATGTGTCATTGATTTTCTTAAAATGATCAATATCAAACATCATGATGGAAAGCGGCAACCCGTGACGTACTGACCGCTGCAATTCGGCATCCAGCAGGTCAGTGAATTTCAATCTGTTATAGACTCCCGTCAGCATATCGGTTGTTGCCTGACGTTCAAGGAGTGCATTTGCCGCTTTCAGGGCTTCCTGTGCCATTTTTCGATCGGTGATGTCGTGAAAAGCCGCTACGGAACCTGTAACCTTTCCGTCTTCAGTGATAGGCGTCGATACAAGGGATATTGGTATCATTGTTCCATCTTTATGGGTAAATACATCCTCAGGTGTCCGGAAGCAGGCATTAGAGCGTATTGATTTATAAACAGGACACTCTGAAAAAGGCAGAGGAGTGCCGTCAGCCTTTTGAAAATGAAATGTTTCATGCGCGTTTTTGCCTAAGAGTTCTCTTTCAGTCCAGCCCAATAGACGCTCTGCTTCTGGGTTCATGAAAGTCAGTCTTCCATCGGCATCCAGTACATAGACCCCCTCTCCAAGCACTGATGTAATAATGTGCAGGCGCTTCAGCGTATGCTCAAGTGTCTGTCGGGCTTCCAGACGCCCGGCCTCAGCCTGCCTGCGCCGCCTTGCCTCAGAATGGAGTTGTGCTATGGAAGACTCCAGCGATTTTTGATAACTCTTCAGTTGAAGCAGGTTTTTTGTCTTTATCCTGACTTCGCCTGCATCAATGGGTTTGTTCAGGAAGTCCGCCGCCCCTGTTTCCAGTCCCCTGAGTTTCGATTCCCTGTCATTGAGCGAGGTGATCATTATAACCGGAATATTGCAGGTCAAGGGATTGTCCTTAAGCAGGCGGCAGGTCTCAAACCCATCCATCACAGGCATCATCACATCCAAAAGGACCAGGTCAGGCATGTGCATCGTCGCCTTTTGAAGGCATTCCTCACCGTTTGAGGCAGTGTCGCAGACATAGCCGCTTTTTTGAAGCAATGCGCAAAGCAGACCAAGGTGCATAGGCTCATCGTCTACGACCAGGACCCTGTGAGGATTGTCAGCCATTAATTGACGAATGTCTTCGTCGTCGCCAATATCATTAAAAACCTTATTGTCCGACACCCATTACTCCTCATCCAAGCAGATTGTTCAGCGTATCGCTCAGTTCCTGCAGCCTGTAAGGCTTTGTCAGCCGGGCGCTAAAGCCATAGCTATGATAATCAGATATAACAGCATCTTCAGAATAACCGCTTGATACAACAGCCTTGATTTTGGGATTGACCGCAAGGAGCCGCTCAATGGTCTCGCTCCCCCCCAGGCCTCCGCGGATAGTCAGGTCCAGAATAACTACATCAAAAGGCCTGCCTGATTCCAGGGAGGCCTTGTATTTCTCAACAGCTTCTTCTCCGTGCATTGCAAACTCCACGTCATGCCCAAGTAGCTGTATCATTTCACCTGCAATGTCCCTTATCACTTCCTCATCATCCATAATCAGTATCTTCCCCTTTCGGACAAAGGCAGTGGGCTCGGAAGTCCGGGACACATCTATTGCAATTTCACTGACCGGCAGATAAATATAAAACGTAGTGCCCCTGCCAAGCTTTGATGAGACATGAATTAACCCGCCATGTTTTTTGATGATTGAATAGCACGTTGCCAGTCCAAGTCCGCTCCCCTTGGTCTTTGTCGTAAAATAGGGATCGAATATCCTGGACAAATACTCCTCAGAAATACCGATCCCATTGTCCTGAATCGAGATTTCCACATACTTCCCTTCTTCGGGGAGTTGAGGTATTCCCTTTATCGGCGCCAGTACATTCTTTGCTCTAATCAGTATCATGCCGCCCATGGGCATTGCCTGGTCGGCATTGAGCACGAGGTTCTGGATTACCTGCCCGATCTGACCTTCATCCGCCTCCACCGGCCACAGGTCTTTGTCGAGATTGATGCGGTAATCAACATTGGAACCGCTTAAAGCGAATCGTACTGAGTTTTCAATCACAGGCTGAAGGGAGACAGTCTTTTTGACCGGTTTTCCTCCCTTGGAGAAGGTCAGAAGCTGTGTGGTCAGATTTACGGACATGTGGAGCGCTTTTTCCGCCTGTTCAAGCATGGCAAGGGAACGTTCCCTGTCACTGAGAGCCATCTTGGCCATAGAGATATACCCGAAGACCCCCTGAAGGAGGTTGTTGAAGTCATGGGCAATGCCGCCTGCAAGGGTTCCGATAGCCTCAAGCTTCTGGGTCTTTAGCCGTTCCTCTTCAAGAAGATACTTTTCAGTGATATTATTTATCGTCTCGATTGCCGATGTAACAGCGCCGGAGCTGTCCTTTATCGGAAAGGCCTTTGTCTCCACAAACAGGATATTACCCTGGCCATCCGGATGTCTGTGGATTGACGTATAGGGCTCACCTGTTTCAAAGACACGGCGAACAGCGCAGTCTTCTCCTTCCTCAAAACAAGGTCTGGGAGATTTGTGAGAAACTGCATAGCAGTATTTTCCGACAATATCATCGCACATCCAGCCGACCTGGCTGCAATATGCCTTATTTGTTGAAAGTATGCGGTAATCCCTGTCAATAACGATAAACCCGTCATCAACAGTGTCAAGGATATTTCTAATGAACTTTTCGCTTTCCTGAATGGTAAGCGCAGCCCGCTTGCGCTCTGTGATGTCATGCCAGTTTGCATACAAAACCGGCTTGCCCGCTAATGTTATAACTTTCGAAATAATGTTGACATCTCTGATTTCTCCATCTTTTGTCCTGTGCTTGACTTCAAACTCGGCCTGGCCGGCCTTCAGGAGCCTTCCGATATTGGCCTGTATCTCCTCAGGACTCTCAACCGGATCAATATCCGCAAGACTGAGACCTGCAAATTCCTCTCGCGAATAACCGAGCTGACGATGGGCTATCTCGTTAAATTCAAGCATTTTCCCTTCGGTGCTTATCAGCAGTATGCCGTCCGGGGACTGTTCAAAAATAGTCTGATAACGTATTTCGTTTTCTAAAAGGATATTATCCGCATTCTTTGAGGAAAGGATAAGTCTGGTAAGGTATATGACCCCAATCAGAAACAATAAAGAAATAAGGCAGGCAATAATCTCTGCAAACCGGTCTTTTCGTAGAGCTTCTCCGACATAGACCTCATACAGGGCGATAACACGTCTGAAGACCATCAGAAAAGCCGCAAGGATTATCAATATGCCCGCGACACTTTTCCTGGTCAGTAAGACCAGCCTGACAGCAAAAAGCGCAGTCAGCAATTGAAGGATTATAGATATAATTATTATGGTCATAGTTTACGTATCTTTTGTTTCTCACATTATCACTTAATAGGTTTTCATTGTCAAATCACCGAAGTCATTCGGAGAGACATTCTGTTATAATTCAAGCCGGAGGGGCCATTAATAAACCATGAAGCTATTTTTTCTATCTTTTATTGCCATTTATGGAGGGATGCACCTTTATGCCTTTTTGAAGGCCAGGGCCGCCTTTGCCTTTGGCAACGCTGTTGTCGTGCCCCTTGTTTTTCTTCTAATCCTGATGTGCTTCACCCCCATGACTGTGAGGATGATGGAAAGTTTCGGCTATGAGACTCCAGCCCGCGTCATGGCCTTTACCGGCTACATTTGGATGTCGGTGTTATTGCTTTTTTTTTCGGTCGGGCTTGCGACCGACCTTTACCGGCTGCTGCTTTATCTTGGCGGTCTTCTGTCCCGCAGAGACCTGTCAGTCCTTGCGCCGGGCGCGAAGGCGCTGTTCCTGGTACCGTTGTTCTTGTCCCTGGTCCTCACTGCTTACGGCTATCTTGAGGCAAGAGACATTCGCACGGAGAGAGTTATAGTAAAAACGGCAAAACTGCCGCCGGGCATAGACAAGCTTACCGTAGTCCAGATTTCGGATATGCACATCGGGCTTATCGTAAGGGGGATAAGGCTTGCCGAAATGCTTGATGAGGTTAAAAATACGAAGCCGGACATCCTTGTAAGCACCGGGGACCTCGTGGACGGGCAGCTTAACAACCTGAACGGCGTTTCCGAGATGTTCAAGGGAATAAATCCGCCTTACGGGAAGTTTGCGATACTGGGCAATCACGAGTTTTATGCAGGCCTGGGCCAATCGCTTGATTTTATGCAACAGTCGGGTTTCAGGCTGTTAAGGGGAGATGCGGTATCAGGGCTGATAAACATTGCGGGAGTTGACGACGACGTACTGTTTACATCCTGGCTTCAAAAAGGCCCAAACGAAATGGAATTGCTCAAAGGATTGCATAAGGACAGGTTTACATTGCTTTTAAAACACAGGCCTGTTATTAATCCCGACTCATTGGGTCTTTTTGATTTGCAACTTTCAGGCCATGCCCACAAGGGGCAGATATTTCCTTTCAGCCTCATAGTGAAGCTCCGCTTTCCTTATTTGTCAGGCTTTTTCAACCTTGGTCAGGGCTCAAGCCTTTACGTGAGCCGCGGGACAGGCACCTGGGGACCGCCGGTAAGACTGATGGCCCGGCCTGAGGTAACGGTGATTGAGATAACAAGAGGGTGACAGTGAAGCGTCATGCATGTGGACATGGAAATTATTCATGAACACTGGTAAACTACTCAACATTAAAAGCCGCCATGTGGGACCATGATACAAGAACTTCAGTAATTAGTGTCTGTCCTTAAGATCGGTTTCTTAGTCTGTCATTCCCGAGGATGACTTAAGTAAGGAGAGTATAAATATGAGTGATACAAGCGCCTCCATAGAGACCGGATTCGGAGAGATTGAGATAAAGTTCTTTCCGGATATCGCGCCAAACCATGTAAACAATTTCCTGCAACTCGCCAAAATGGGCTTCTACGACGGGACCACCTTTCACCGTGTAATCCCCGGTTTTATGATACAGGGCGGTGATCCCAATTCAAGGGAACATGACAGGTCGCTGCATGGCATGGGTGGGCCGGGATACACGATAAAGGCGGAGTTCAACAAAAGGCCGCACAAGCGCGGCACCCTTTCGATGGCCAGGTCGGCCGACCCGGACAGCGCCGGTTCCCAGTTCTTTATCTGTGTTTCGGACGCGGGTTTTCTGGACAGGCAATATACGGTATTCGGGGAGGTTGTATCGGGAATGGAGACTGTGGACAAGATTGTAAGCCAATCAAGGGACGGCGCTGACAATCCCGAGGAGAGGATAAAGATGAAAGTAAGTATTACAGAAAAAAAACAGGAGGGGTGAATTGTGATGAAGGCATTGTTATTGTTTCTTTCAGGTGTTGCACTGCTTGCGACCACAGCTTGTGCCGGCGACAAAATTGACACAAAAGACAGCAAGGCAAAGGCAGGTTACAGCATAGGAGTGGATATAGGCAACAATCTTAAACGGCAGGGCATTGATGTAAATCCGGCCGCCCTGGGCCAGGGCATAAAAGACGCCATGGCAGGCGCCAAGACGCAAATGAGCGAAAGTGAGATGCGTGAGACCATAGAGGCCTTCAGGAAAGACATGATTGCAAAACTTTCCGAAAAGGCAAAGACTGATGGGGAAAAGAATAAAAAAGAGGGCGAAGCCTTCCTGGCTGAAAACGGCAAGAAACAGGGCGTGAAGACCCTGCCCGATGGTCTGCAGTATAAAGTGATAAAGGAAGGCAGCGGCAAGTCGCCCAAGGCCGGTGATACTGTAACAGTCAATTACCGCGGCACACTCATAAACGGCAAGGAATTCGACAGCTCATACAAGCGAGGCGAGCCTGCAACCTTTCCTGTAAAAGGTGTAATACCGGGATGGACGGAGGCCCTGCAGCTTATGAAGACGGGCTCAAAGTGGGAGCTTTTCATCCCGTCAAGCCTGGCTTACGGCGAGCGCGGTGCAGGACAGGATATCGGACCTAACGCGACCCTTAAATTTGAGGTGGAACTGCTCTCGATCAAGTAACACTATTGTATTTTTAGGTCAATGCCCTCACCTCCGCAGGGAGGGCCAAGGTATTTGAGCGGCTTCGACGGACCAGGCGTAACATGGATGTTTAAGCGGACCGTCGCGCCTCGGAGCCCGGCCGGATGCCGGGTGAGAATGAGCGAAAATGTCTTGGCCTTCCCGGAGGACAGCCGGCATGGAAATAAAGCAGCCTCTCTAAATGCTGTATGAATGACAAGATACTGGAAACCCTTAAATCCGTCTTTGGATTTCAGGCCTTTCGGCCTAACCAGAAGCCGATCATAAGGAATATCCTTGAGGGCCGCGACGTCTTTGCCGTAATGCCGACCGGCGGCGGCAAGTCTCTGTGTTACCAGTTGCCTGCAAAGCTCATGGCCGGCACGGCCGTTGTCATAAGCCCCCTTATTTCCCTGATGAAAGACCAGGTGGATGCTGCAAGAGAAAACGGCATATCAGCGGCCTATATGAACAGTTCCCAGGATTCCGGCGAGGCGGCAGAGGTGTACCGGAGACTCATGAGCAATTCCCTTTCGCTTCTTTACATAGCCCCGGAGCGTTTCGTAATGCCCCACTTTCTTGAAACCTTGAAGAATATCCCTATATCTCTCTTTGCCATTGATGAGGCGCACTGCATTTCAGAGTGGGGTCACGACTTCAGACCCGATTACCTCGGTCTTTCCTCAATACCCGGGACGTTTCCTGATGTCCCTATTGCAGCCTTCACGGCCACTGCCACAGAGAGGGTACAGGAAGACATAATCAGTAAGATAGGTCTCAGGAATCCACACATGGTTCGGGCCTCTTTCAACCGCCCCAACCTGTTTTATGAGGTAAAGAAAAAGGACAAGGTCGAGCGGCAGTTGCTTGAATTTCTGAGAGGACACAAGGGTGAGTCAGGCATAATTTATCGTACGACGAGAGACGCCGTCACCGAGACTGCCGGGTTTATCGCCCAATCCGGCATCAGGGCCCTGCCATACCATGCCGGACTAAGCTCCGAGGAGAGGCGGTCAAACCAGGAGGCCTTTAACCGGGACGAGATTCAGGTCATAGTAGCCACTATCGCCTTCGGCATGGGCATAGATAAATCAAACGTGCGTTTCGTCGTGCATGCAGACCTCCCAAAGAACATCGAAGGATACTACCAGGAGACCGGCCGTGCCGGCAGGGACGGTGAACCTGCTCACTGCCTGCTCCTTTTCAGCAGGGGAGACATCCCCAAGATACGTTATTTCATAGATCAGATCACGGATGACAGCGAGAGAGCGGCGGCAATGGACAAACTTAACCGGACCGTCGGCTTTGCCTCTCACAATGTTTGCAGGCGCAAGTACCTGCTCGGCTTTTTCGGGGAGGACTACCCGCATGAAAACTGCGGCGCATGCGACATCTGCACTGGTTCGGTCGAAAAAACGGATGTCACGACAGATGCACAGATACTCATGTCCGCCATGTCCAGGACACAGCAGCGTTTCGGTGCCGGCTATGTGATAGACATTGTAACCGGGGCCGACACAAAGCGCATCCGGGACCTGAAACACGATACTGTCAAGACTTATGGCGCCGGCAAACACAAGGACAGGAAATACTGGCGCTTCCTGACCGACGAACTATTGGCCCAGGACATAATAAGGGAGGATGGCGACAGGTATCCGGTGCTGAAGCTTACGCAAAGGGGCTCTGATGTGCTGTTTAAGGGGGAACAGGTTACGGCCTTGAGAAGGGAAGAACCCAGGGACAGAAAGGCCGCGGCCCGAACAGGAGAAGCCGGACCGTATGATGAGGTCTTGTTTGAGAGGCTGAGGATGGCAAGGAAGCGCTTTGCCGAGGAAATGCAGGTCCCGCCATACATCATATTTTCCGACCGCACCCTGCATGAGATGAGCAGGCGCATGCCGGCAACGCTTTCGGGGTTAAGACTTATCACCGGCGTGGGCGAGGCGAAATTGCAGAGGTATGGAAAAGAGTTTGTGGAAGAGGTGTGTCAATACCTTGGGGAGCACCCTGAGATGCGCCATGACAAAAGCCGGCCTGAGGGTCCGGTTATGCCGAAGAAGAAAGCGGGCGAGACTGTTTTGGAAACCTACGAGTTATACAAACAGGGGCTATCCATGGACAACATGGCAAAACTCCGCAATCTGTCCGTCTCAACCATAGCCGGACACCTGGAAAAACTTATACAGGCAGGGAAGGACATAGATCTGGACAGGCTTATGGAGCCTGAAATCAGACAACGGATGGAAGAGTTGTTCAGGGCCGCCGGGCAAGGCGCGCTCGGACCGATAATTGAGCGTTTGGGCGGCGCAGTGAGTTATGATGAGGCAAGGCTTGTGAGGGCGAAGCTTTGGAGAGAAGGCAAGGGGGATTAGCACATAATCTGAAGGAGGCGCGTAATGGAAATAAGGGGTGAATTAAGGGAGCTCAGGAAATTGTGGGGAGGTTTCTGGTCCTCAAGGGTGCTGCTTACAGCGAACAACTTCAGGATATTCGACTGCCTGAAGGTCCCCCGGACATCCGGCGAACTTGCAAAGATGCTCAAGACCGACGCCAGGGCCACGGAGATATTGCTGGACGCGGCGACCGGCGCCCAGTTACAATCGCCGAGTCTCGTTGACTCGGATATTTACCGATACGAAAAGATATGCGCTGGTTTGCTTTTTAGGGGTGGCATTTTTTATTCTATAGGCATAAAACTTCTGGAGGTTAGATGTGGTAACTATAACGGATAAGGCTGCCGAGAAGGCAAAGGATGTCCTGGCTGCCGAGGGCAAGGACAGTTGGGGGCTCAGGATATACAGTTCAGGCGGGGGATGTTGCGGCCCGTCTTTTGGTCTGGACATAGATGAACAGCCCGTGGCGGACGATAGTGTAATCGAAAAAAACGGCCTGAAGGTCTTTGTGGACAAAAACACTATGGCCACTCTTGGCGGGATGCAGCTTGACTACATGGAAGACGGCGACCAGGAAGGCTTTGTCCTGTCCGGGGGCGACGCGGCCCCTTCGTGCAGCTCCGGTTGCAGCAGTTGCGGTTAATTTAAGGAATTTTCAATCCGTGGTGCGCGTTTTGTTTGCGCATCGCGGATTTTCATTTTAAGGAGCTTGCATGTTCCCTGTAGACAGACACCGAAGGCTGAGAAAAAACGATACGATCAGAAGGATGCTTAGAGAGACTTCCTTATCGCCGGAGGATTTTATATACCCTCTTTTTGTAATTTACGGCAAGGGGGTCAGAAAAGAAATATCCTCGATGCCGGGTTGTTATCAGGAATCCGTTGATGAAATAGTCCGCAATGCGAAGGCAATCCATTCTCTTGGCATACCGTCCGTGATACTCTTCGGCATTCCCGAACACAAGGATGAGACCGGAAGCGGCGCATACGACGATAGAGGAGAAGTCCAGAATGCCGTAAGGGCGATAAAGGACGCAGTCCCTGAACTCTACGTCATTACCGATGTCTGTATGTGCGAGTACACGAGCCACGGCCACTGCGGTATTGTTGAAGGCGGAGATGTGGAAAACGACAAGACCCTGAAACTGCTTGCCTTGGAAGCGGTTTCTCATGCGAGGGCAGGGGCGGACATGGTTGCTCCCTCTGATATGATGGACGGTAGGGTATCGGCCATCAGATCGGCCCTTGACTCCGGGGGCTTTGGCAGCGTGCCCATAATGTCGTATGCGGCCAAGTATGCCTCGGCTTTTTACGGACCCTTCCGCGAGGCGGCTGAGTCAACCCCCCAATTTGGTGACAGACGCTCCTATCAGATGGACCCGGCCAACAGGCGGGAGGCCCTGAAGGAAGTTGCAGCGGATATAGCCGAAGGCGCAGACATAGTCATGGTCAAGCCGGCCCTTTCGTACCTGGATATCATTTCCGACGTCAGGACTGCCTTTAATGTTCCGGTTGCGGCATATAACGTGAGCGGCGAATACTCCCTTGTCAAGGCCGCCGCCCAAATGGGGTGGGTGGATGAGAAGCGCGTGATGCTGGAGATACTTACCTCAATCAAGCGGGCGGGCGCCGACCTTATCCTGACCTATTTTGCGAAGGACGCGGCCGCAATACTCAACGGCTGAAAAGTCCGACGCAACATGCCGTCAAGAGGCCCGGAAAGGAGCAGGTGTGGCAATAAAGGTTCTTAACCCTATAGTTGAAATGGACGGAGATGAGATGACCCGAATCATCTGGCGTCTCATCAAGGAAAAGCTCCTGCTCCCACACCTGCAATTAAACCTCCGCTACTATGACCTCGGACTGAAAAACAGGGACGATACGGAAGACGGAGTGACATTTGAGGCGGCTGAGGCGATCAAAGAATCGGGGGTAGGAGTCAAATGCGCCACCATCACCCCCAATGCCGCGAGGGTCAAGGAATATAACCTCAGGCAGCAATGGAAAAGCCCTAACGGCACAATACGTTCTATCCTGGACGGCACTGTTTTCAGGCGGCCGATCATAATCAGGAATATCCCCCCGGCTGTCAAGAGCTGGAAAAAACCCATAGTCATCGGCCGTCATGCATACGGTGATATATACAAAAACGTCGAGTTTGTTATTGAAGGGCCGGGCACTGCGGAGATTGTGTTTACGCCCTCGGGCGGCGGTGAAAAGAGGACCGTAAAGATTCATGACTTCAAGGGCGACGGTGTTGTCATGGGCATGCATAATACCGGGTCTTCGGTGCGGAGTTTTGCGAAGTCCTGCATAAACTACGCGCTCAGCGAAAGGCTTCCCATCTGGTTTGGGGCCAAGGATACCATCTGCAAGCAGTACCACGGTTTTTTCAGGGACATCTTTGCCGAGGAAGTTGATAAGGTCAAGGATGAACTCGAAAAGGCAGGGGTGCAATATCGTTATCTCCTTATTGATGATGCCGTGGCCCAGGTGATGAAGTCAGAGGGCGGGATGTTGTGGGCCTGCATGAACTACGATGGCGACGTAATGTCCGATATGGTCGCAAGCGGATTCGGGAGCCTGGGCCTGATGACCTCTGTCCTTGTTTCGCCGGACGGGCAATATGAATACGAGGCTGCGCACGGCACGGTCATGAGACACTATTATGAACACCTGAAGGGCAATCCCACCTCCACAAATTCCGTAGCCTCCATCTTTGCCTGGACCGGGGCGCTGGCCAAGAGGGGGGAACTGGATGGGACTCCCGAAGTGGCGGGGTTTGCGCGGACACTTGAGAAGTGCGTGATTGAGACTGTGGAGAGCGGCGTTATGACAAAGGACCTGATGCTTATAGCCGACCCGCCGGTCCGGAAGCATGCCTTAACTGAGGAATTCATCCTGGCAGTGGCCGAAAGGCTCGACAAGGCGCTTAAGCGCCACTAACGAAATGACGATAGTAAATCAGACAAGGCATAGTATATTCACTCATTCTCGCCAGGCATCCAGCACAGCTCCGAGGCGCGGCAATCCGCTCCGCCATCCATGGCTTTGCCGGGATTGCCGATGCCATTCACATACCATGCCCTGCCTGATTTATTGATCGGGTTATTTTGTTAGACGCTATCAACCAGGGCAAACGCACTATATAACTTCATGAAGATTATTGTAAGTTTAATGGCTATTCCCCCCTCACCCTCGCCCTCTCCCGCCAGGGGAGAGGGGATTTTTTTAGTTTCCCTCCCTTGACGGGAGGGATTTAAGGGAGGGTGAGATCAACAATTGCTTCATAGTGCGTATGCCCTGCGCTATCAATCTGATTTGTTGACAGGTTTAGCGGGTTTCTTCTTATGGGAAAATGGGTGACACACCAGGCATGAGAAGGAATCCGTATTTGCCAAATGCACCCCTTTATCCTTATGGCACTTTCCACAGGCGCTCTCATTGGGGCGGAAATTATGGGTCGATATTTTATGGCATATCTTGCATTGTATTTTATTTATCAGGGCATGCCTTGCGTGGCCGAAAGACTTTTCCAGGGTTAGCGAGCCCTGTGACATTTCGTAGGAGTGGCAGTCCCGGCAGGCATTCCAGGGCTTTTCCCTGCCGTGGGTCTGCGCAAGGGGTTGATTGCCTTTCAGCACATAGGCTGCGAGGAGTTTGTTTTGCTCCAGTATTGTAAGGCGATGGCACTGCTGGCAAACCACATGGCTGTGCTGGCCTCTCTGCCACTCCCGGAACGCCTCCTGCATCAGGTGACACGAAACGCAGTACTGCGGCTCGTCCTGGGTATAATTGTAATAGCGATAGCCTGTCAGCAGGCCTAAAACAGTTACAACGGCTATCGCAACGAGGACAATGCCTGTGACATGCTCCATCAACCCTTCCAGGCGGTCCGCGATTTTATTGCTCCAATGTTTACTCATATCTTATTGCTCGCAGCCCTCCGGGGATGTTATCAGCACAAGAAATTTTCCGTTGCGCCTATTTTTTTACCACAGTAATCCGACAATAATCAAATCCAATATTTAGTTGCCTCATTTATGCGAAATTTTTTCAGCAGATTTCCATGGTCCTTATATGTATTGATGTTTTCTCGCTTTAATCGCCTGCTTTTGGCTGCGGCAAAAGCTTTTTAAGGATGAAAGGTTGGAATGCATATGGGTGATAGAGACGAAGGCCGAGATCGCCCATATGAAAATCGTCGAAATTATCTATAAATAGCTAAAAACAGCCTATAATCGATATTATTGCCCGATATTGCCCCTTGCCATACCTATTCATTTCAGGATATATTAGCACTCATCAACGGTGAGTGCTAATAAGGCAAATCCGAAAAGCAGCCATCCACCGGACGGCTGAAAATAACAAACAACAAAAGGAGGAGAAGGTATGAAAATCAAACCTCTCAAGGACAGGGTAGTGGTAACGTGCTCTGAAGATGCGATGGAAAAGACTGCGGGCGGCATATATGTGCCGGACGTAGCCAAGGAAAAACCTCAAAAAGGCATGGTCGAGGCCGTGGGCTCGGAGGTCAAGGAAGTAAAGGCAGGCAACACGGTGCTCTTTGACAAGTATTCGGGCTCCAGGATAAAGCTCGACAACGTTGAGTATCTCATAGTAAAAGAAGAAGATCTCTTGGGAATAATAGAATAAGGAGGAATAAAAGACATGGCGGCAAAACAGATATTGTTCGATGAAGCGGCAAGGCATGCAATACTCAGGGGCGTAACCGTGCTGAATAACGCGGTCAAAGCAACCCTCGGGCCCAGGGGAAGGAACGTAATAATAGACAGGAAGTACGGCGCGCCCAACATAACCAAGGACGGCGTTACCGTTGCAAAGGAAATCGAGCTGAAGGACCCCTACGAAAATATGGGCGCACAGCTCCTGAGGGAGGTCGCATCCAAGACCTCCGACGTTGCAGGTGACGGCACCACCACAGCCACGGTGCTCGCCTTTGCCATCTATAAAGAAGGCATGAGACACGTCACCGCCGGCGCCAACTCAATCGACCTGAAGAGGGGGATAGACAAGGCGGTCGAGATTATTGTAGACGAACTCAAGAAGATGTCCAAGACCGTGGCCGACAAAAAAGAGATTGCCCAGGTCGGCACTATTTCCGCAAACAACGACCCTTCCATAGGCGAACTCATCGCCGAGGCAATGGACAAAGTCGGCAAGGACGGCGTTATCACCGTTGAGGAGGCCAAGAGCATGGCCACCGCACTGGAAATTGTTGAAGGCATGCAGTTTGACAGGGGGTATGTGTCCCCGTACTTCATAACAGATCCGGACAGAATGGAATGCGTGATGGACGATGTCTTCATACTTATCCATGACAAGAAGATCTCGAGCATGAAGGACATCCTTCCCATATTGGAGCAGATAGCCAAGATGGGTAAGCCCCTCCTCATTATCGCGGAAGACCTTGAGGGAGAGGCCCTTGCGACCCTTGTGGTCAACAAGCTGCGCGGCACCCTGCACATATGCGCTGTGAAGGCCCCTGGCTTCGGCGACAGGAGAAAGGCCATGCTCGAAGACCTGGCCATCCTGACCGGCGGCACGGTCATCTCCGAAGACATCGGGCTCAAGCTCGAAAACGTGAAAATCCAAGACCTCGGCAAGGCCAGAAAGGTAACCATAGACAAGGACAACACCACCATAGTTGAAGGCGCAGGCGACGATTCCGCCATCAAGGGCAGGGTGAAGCAGATTAAGACCCAGGTTGACGAGACCACCTCTGACTATGACAAGGAAAAGCTCCAGGAAAGACTCGCCAAGATGGTGGGCGGAGTTGCAGTTATCAACGTCGGCGCAGCTACCGAGGCGGAGATGAAGGAGAAAAAGGCCAGGGTGGAAGACGCCCTCCACGCAACCAGGGCGGCGGTTGAGGAAGGGATTGTACCTGGCGGGGGAGTTGCCTTTCTAAGGTGTACAAAGGCTCTGGACAAGCTGAAACTTGATCAGGACCAGCAGCTCGGAGTGGACATAATCAGGAAGTCCCTGGATGAGCCGATCAAGCAGATAATCCAGAACGCCGGCATCGAGAGCGCTATTATCGTTGAAAAGGTAAAAGGTTCCAAGGACGCCAACTACGGCTATGATGCTTATAAAGAAGAATATGCCGACATGCTGAAGGCCGGTATCATTGACCCCACAAAGGTCACGCGCTCGGCACTTCAGAACGCTGCTTCGGTGGCCGGTCTCATGCTCACCACTGAGGTCATGATCGCCGACATGCCGGAAGAAGAGAAAAAAGGCATGCCTCCAATGCCTGGCGGCGGAGGAATGGGAATGGACGGGATGTACTAAGAAAAGGCAGCAAACGGCAATACGGTAACAAATGGAAAAGGGCGGCCCTTTGGGTTGCCCTTTTCCATTTCAAATTTCCCAATCCTATCTGTTAATCTAAGGCTATGACATTAACGAAAAACATAAAGATACTTGCCTCAACACTCCCTCTCCTTTTTGTTGCCTATATTGCCATACAGCTTTTTGTTCCTTCCAATATCGGGAGCACACAGGTTGAGATAGAGATACCGGAAGGGGCGAGTTTCAGACAGGCCGTCAGCATACTTTATGATAACAATCTTATACGCGACAGGAACATCTTTTTCCTTATAGGCAAGCTCGGTCATCTGGACAGGAAGATACGGGCCGGTTTTTATGCCTTCTGGGGCAGTATGAGCCCGCTTCAGTCCTTCAGGCGGCTGCTTAGCGGCAGGATCATAGAGTATGAGGTTACGATCGTGGAGGGCGACAGTCTGCCTGAGATCTCAAGAAAACTGGCAAACAGCAAGCTTATCGGACCTGAAAAATTCAGACAACTCTCCACGGACTATCAGTTCATGAAGTCCCTGGAAATTGAGGCGCCCAGTCTTGAGGGCTATCTTTACCCGCAGACGTACAGGTTTCCCAAGGGTGCGAACCCTGCGAATATCTTGAAACTCATGGTCAATAAACTCAAGGAGGAGTATAACGACGACCTGCAGGAACGGACAGAGGAAATAGGATGGACAGAGAACGAGGTGCTGACCCTTGCATCCATAGTGGAGCGTGAGGCCGTCACTGACGAAGAGAGACCCATAATCTCGGCCGTCTACCACAATCGGCTGAGAAAAGGCATGCCGCTTCAGGCTGATCCCACGGCTATTTACGGGGTAAAGAGTTACAGGTTCAAAATAACAGGCAGGGACGTAAGAAAAAAGACCGAATACAACACGTATCGCATAAAAGGCCTGCCGCCGGGTCCTATAGCCTCACCCGGGGTAAAATCGATCAATGCGGCCCTGTATCCTGCCAATGTGCCGTATCTTTATTTTGTCTCAAAGGGCAATGGCACGCATTATTTCTCAAAGACAATGAAAGAGCACACAAACGCCATAAACCGGGTCCGGGCGGCAAGGCAGCCCGATCCAGAGGCCGAGGAACCGGATGAAACAGAAGGGCGGTTGGGGAGTGAATTAAAGTGATTATCAGGAAAAAGACAAATATGATATCTGTCGGCAATGTGCCTGTAGGCGGTCAAAGCCCCGTTTCAGTGCAGTCCATGACCAAGACGGACACCAGAGACGTTGGGGCGACCGGGGCCCAGATAAACTCCATAGCTGCAGCAGGCTGCGAGATAATAAGGCTGGCAGTTCCGGACATGGAGGCGGCCGCCGCCCTCGGTCCGATCAGGAAGTCCTCTCCCATCCCGATTGTCGCCGACATACATTTCGACTGGAGGCTGGCGCTTGAAGCGATCAAACAGGGCGTTGACGGCCTGAGACTGAATCCAGGCAACATAGGCGCCGGATGGAAGGTAAGGGAAGTTGTAGTTGCAGCAAAAGAGCGATCACTTCCAATAAGAATAGGCGTCAACGCAGGCTCACTTGAAAAGGACCTGCTTGATAAATACGGGCATCCCACGCCTGAGGCGCTTGTTGAGAGCGCTGAAGGGCACTTGCGCATCCTGGAGGGGCTTAACTTTTTTGACATCAAGGTTTCTCTGAAGGCATCCAATGTCATGCGGACCGTTGAGGCCTATCGCCTTTTTTCCGATAGACATCAATACCCTCTTCACATAGGCATTTCCGAGGCCGGCCCTGCCTTCAGCGGCACGATAAAGAGCGCCGTAGGCCTGGGCATATTGCTTGCAGAAGGCATCGGCGATACCATGAGGGTTTCGCTCACGGCGGAACCTGAAGAAGAGATACGTGTGGCCTACGAGATACTCAAGTCTCTGGGCATCAGGAGGAGGGGACCGGAACTTATTTCCTGCCCCACCTGCGGCAGATGTCAGATAGATATGAAGCCTCTGGCTGAACAGGTAGCTGATGTGATTAAGGACGTCAAGTCGCCCATCAGTGTAGCGGTCATGGGCTGCGTTGTAAACGGTCCCGGAGAGGCCAGGGAGGCCGATTTCGGCATAGCCGGCGGCAAGGGCATGGGTCTTGTCTTTAAAAAAGGTGAAGTGGTCAAGACCGTGAAGGAAGAAGAGTTGCTGCATGAGTTGATGAAGATGATCAGGGAAGCGGAATAAACGAGGGCATGTTAAGGCCTACATGATTAATCAGTCCTGCGCATGGGACCGCAGCAGCAAGGCTGTTAAACAATGAGCAGTTGATATCTTATATAACATCAGGAGGTGATTTCCAGATCATAAAACAGAAACTTTTGTTTGTTTAGCAGTCTTCGCAGTTAATGTCTGATGTCTTGATAAAAAAATCCAACAAATGAGAGGTAAAGAGAGATGAAATTTAAATGTACGGTTTGCGGTTATGTTCATGAAGGAAACAAGGCCCCTGACAAGTGCCCCCAGTGTGGAGCATCCTCTGATAAGTTTGTAGTTTTTGACAATACAGACCTGACATGGGCTGCCGAGCATGTTATAGGCGTTGCGAAAGATGTCGACCCGAGGGTTGTTGAAGGTCTGCGTCTCAATTTTACCGGCGAATGCAGCGAAGTAGGCATGTATCTGGCCATGTCGAGGGCGGCAGACAGGCAGGGATATCCTGAAGTAGCCGAGGCCTATAAGAGAATTGCCATTGAAGAAGCGGAGCATGCTTCCAGGTTTGCCGAACTGCTGGGGGAAGTCGTTTCAGCCGACACAAAGACCAACCTGAAGATGCGCGTGGATGCCGAGCATGGCGCAACGCAGGGCAAGCAGGACCTCGCAACACTTGCAAAGCAGTTGGGTTATGACGCTATACATGACACTGTCCACGAGATGGCAAGGGATGAAGCTCGCCACGGGAAGGCCTTTAAAGGTCTGCTGGAACGTTATTTTACAAAGTAAAGACAACAAGGCTGCCTGCAATGCTAATGATAACAGGCAGGGAACAGCCACAGTCTGTCGGTGATTGTAAATTTTAAATGTGTTCCCTCTTTGCATTTAAATAGTGACACAGCTGGCAAGTCAGGTCGTCGGATGCGATCGCCGGCCGGGCGGCTTGAATTAAATGTCCGTGTAAATGATATAATTTCCAATCGGGCAGTTGTAAGAAGGGCGGTTAGCTCAGCTGGGAGAGCATCACGTTCGCAACGTGGGGGCCGAGGGTTCGAATCCCTTACCGTCCACTTTTTTCTCCCTTTAATATTAATAGGAACCGGACCTTGAGGAGGCGGACATGAAACGGTTGTTTCCTGCAATCATAATCGCACTGGTATTGACGGCAGTAACAGGGTGCGCCCCGAAAAAGATGTCCCAGGGACTCGATAAACCGGCGGATACTGTTGGGACGACATCTGAGATTAAGCCCTCTCCTGAAACGGAGAAGTCTTCCAGGGCTACCGGGGCGGAGGATATAACTACGAAACAGCTGCCAAGGGAAACGGTCCAGGAAAAGACAAGCAACAAGGCAGCGACGGCCGAGTCTCAACAATCTGCAATCGAACTCCGGTCAATGACTGAGGACATTCATTTCGATTTCGACAGTTATTCCATAAGGGAAGAGGCCAAGCCTGTTCTCAAGAGACTTTCCGATATCCTCTCTGCAGACAAGAATGTCAGGATTGTGGTCGAAGGACACTGCGATGACAGGGGCACAACCGAATACAACCTGGGACTTGGAGACAAGAGGGCGAATTCAGTTAAGGAGTACCTGCTCTCCATGGGCATCCCTGCAAACATGGTGGAGACCGTTAGTTACGGGAAGGAAAAACCCCTTTGTGCCGAAACCACCGAGGATTGCCGTGTGAAAAACAGACGGGCACATTTCGTTCCCATGCTGGAAAATCAATAATGCCGGAGAAAGAGATGACCAACCTGAAAAATTCAAGACATATAACGCGGGGATGGAGAGATCGGACCGGTCATTATGAACATTGCAAAGGGTCTCTGAAATTGCCGGTTTTATGTTTGCTGATCGTGTTCACAGCTTTTTATGGATGCGCCTCCACCTCTGAAATGGAAACCATGAAAAGCACTATTGCGAGCCTGCGCTCGGATTCTCTGGACCGCCAGAAAGAGATAAATGATCTGAAGGCAAGACTGTCAGATGTGTCCAAGGATGCGGTCACGCTCAAGGAATATTCTTTCACTGCAATGAAGGAAAGCCAGACCTCGCTTTTGGCCCGCACCGACGGGCTTTCCGGTGAACTCCAACTGCTCAAGGGTCGCTTTGACGAAAGCAAATATTTCATGGACAAGACCCTGAAGGACCTGGCCTCTGAACGCGACATGCGAGAGGCAAGGCTGTCGGACCTCGAAAAAAACATGAAGGACATCAAGCTGCGGCTTGACGGAATCGGGGAAAAGAAGCAGGCTGCGCCAGTTCCCGCACCTGCAGCCTCTGGTGACGGACCGACCCCGGCGCCGGCCGTGGGGGGTGAGGATCAGCAACGTTTTTATGACGACGCCCAAATCGACCTGCAGGAAAAGAGCTATGCGGATGCGGCCAGGAAGTTTGAGGACTTTACCAAGAACTATCCCAAACATCAACTATCGCCGAACGCCTTCTTTTTTATCGGGGAATCCTTTTATGGAGAGAAAAAATACGAAGAAGCGATACTTGCTTACGAATCCTTCATGAAAAAATTCCCTCAGCACGAAAAGGTAAAGAGCTCCATGCTCAAACAGGCGTATTGCTTTCTGGAACTGAATGACAAAAAAACGGCAAAGGTCTTGCTGGAAAACCTGATAGGAAAATATCCCCGTTCGGATGAGGCGCTTGAGGCTGAAAACAAGATTGCAGAACTATTCACAGTAAAGAAAGATACCCCTGTCAAGGCCAGGAAGACAATAAAGAAGAAGTAATGAACCCTTGCGGGACAATTGCGACAGAGGCATTTACAGCAAGTTGCATTTCAGCAGCCGAACGTATCAACCAGGACTTATCCCTGATAGAGAACTGAGGTCGGAATCCATCTTCTAAATTTGTTACATGTCCAGGGACGGGATTTTTGCTTGAAAACAGTTCCTGCTTACTGTTAATATTCCGATACTGCCGAAGTGGTGGAACTGGTAGACACGCACGTTTGAGGGGCGTGTGGGGAAACCCATGCGGGTTCGAGTCCCGCCTTCGGCACCAATTTATCGAGTTTCGTTTCAGCGCATAAAAGAGCGGAAGCTGATATGCCGCCCTTTTTGCATGTAACTTGACGATTATAGTATTTATTTTGTATTGTACCCATCGCTTTGGGCCGTTAGCTCAGTTGGTAGAGCAGCTGACTCTTAATCAGCGGGTCGCAGGTTCGAATCCTGCACGGCTCACTTTTTTAACCCACAGATTCAAAGCGTTATCTCAATGTGTGCGGCTGACAACATAATAGAACTCTCAGCTGATAATCCTTGGAAGGAGACGAACAATCTGATGTTTGAGAGGCAAAAACTGAGAAAGCTTCTACGGAAGGCTGCAGCGTAATAACCGCACATTTCTATTTTGGTAAGAATAGGACATTTCTAAATTGGCTTGACACTTGACAAATATGGAATAAATGGTGTCAGGTCTTCTTTCTTGTCATAGGGTCTTAGAGCTAAATAGGGACACATCGAAAAGCGCCGTGATAAACCGGCATAGGGTAGGGGATGAAAGAGCCCTACATGAAAGGAGAAATAAGATGATTCGCATACCCCGAAATGGTCCCCCTACACATCCCGGCGAAATGCTGCTGGAGGAATTTCTCAAGCCCTTTAAAATGTCACAGAGTGAATTGGCAGAAAAGCTTGGGGTTTCATATCCTCGTGTTAATGAGTTGATTCATGGCAAACGGGGAATAACCCCTGATACAGCACTTCGTCTGGAACAACTTTTCGGCATGGAGGCACAGTTTTGGCTTAATTTGCAGTTGTCATGGGATTTGTATCATGCAACTCACTCTTCAACAGCGGCGGAGATAAGAAAGATAAAAAGATTACCTGCCCATGCCTGACTAATATCCTGATTACCCAGCCAGTCATTCAACCCGCCAAGAGGTCTAATTTAATGATATACACAAACATTTGCGGACGTCCGCAAATGTAAGAAGAAGGATGGTAAAGAAGGATGGGGTCAAATCTTCACTTACAGCACACTGGTCGTTTATCATATCACCTGACGGGTCTATCCGAATCCTGCCCTCTCCTTTTGCTGTGACATCAAGTTCTGAATCGCTTGACAGTGGTTATCATATTTGCTAACATATTTAACAATGAAATATACCATCAAATACTTTCATGACCGCATCAAGGCTGACATTGAAAGTTGGCCTGTTGGTATATTGGCGGATTATGCTCGGCTGCTTGAACTCTTAATGGAGTTCGGTCCAAAGCTGAGAATGCCTCACACACGAGCAATGGGCGATGGGCTTTTTGAATTGCGGCCACGTGGCCGTGAAGGTATCGGTCGTGCCTTATATTGTTATGTTGATGGTCATTGCATTGTGATACTTCACGGTTTTGTGAAGAAAACGCAAGAAACACCGGAGAGAGAATTAACCCTTGCAAGAAAAAGATTGAAGGAGGTACTAAATGGCTGATTTGCAGTATAAACCCGTACCCCATAACCATGAGGCATTCCTTAAAAAAGCCGCTAAACGAAAAGGGTTCAGTAAGGCATATGAGGATCTGGAAGAAGAATACCGGCTTACCCGCGAAATGCTTGCTGCCCGTTCCAAGTTCGGTCTCACACAGGAAGCCGTTGCAGAGTTGATGGGCACGACAAAAAGTGCAATATCACGTTTGGAATCTGCTGGCAAACACGCTCCGTCTCTGACTACGCTGAAGAGGTATGCACAGGCAGTCGGTTGTCGCTTGGAGATTAAGTTCGTTCCCACCGCTCACATTAAACGCTCAACCCCGGCTGCCAAATAACATGCAGGTTAGCTTCTCGGGTATGCAGGTCGAAAATAGGGACAGCGCCTATTTATGAAGTTGGGCGCGAACAATAAACGGGCGCTGTCCCCATTTACGTATCGTTATCTGACCAAATCACCAGACGCTGAATAGCTTTTTGACATTCTCAGCTTCCTCCGCAAAGGTCCGGGCCTTCTTGATCCGAAAATCCTCCCACGTCTTGAACTCCAGTTTTCCATCCGGTGTTTCAGTGAACCCTGCCGCGCCATCCCTGTCAGTGCGAAAAATCACCGCCCCTTGCAACTTTTCAAGGGTTTCCCTGTGCGGATGGCCGTATGAATTATCTCGACCAACGCTGATAACGGCTGCCTCCGGCTCTGTTTCGTAAATAAACTCTTCCGATGATGAAGTGCGGCTGCCGTGATGCGGGACCTTCAGGACCGTGGTCTTTATAACGTCTCCAAGACGGGAGAGGTCCTCATCCGCTTCGGGCCCGATATCACCGGTAAACAGAAATGCGGCCTTCCGGCCCGTTATCTTCATGACCAGTGAATGATTGTTCTCCCGGCTATCGTCCGAATCCATATTGTGGAAACTTTTATAAGGATGCAGCACAAGGATTGAGTAGCCGCGCCCATCAACCCTGTCTCCGCGCTCAAGCGACCTGTGTACGATGCCTTCGGGCAGGTATCCCTCCGGAATCACGTTGCCGTTGTCCCAGACTTCCGATACATTGAAGCTGCTCAGGAGATATCGGAGGCCCCCGGCATGGTCCCGCTCTCCATGGGACAAGACTATCGCGTCAATTCTTCTAATGCCCCTGTAGCGCAGAAATGCAGCGGCGGCATACCCGTTTTTGCCCGTGTCAATCACGAGTGTCCTGCCATCGGGCAGTTCCGCGACTGCCGAGTCTCCCTGTCCCACATCGAGTTGGGTGATTGAGAGCGTCTTTTGCTCAAAAAACCTGACTCCTGCATAGATGACGATGGGCGCAACTGCGAGCGCCAGTGGCACGGCAGCGCTTAATAATATCCTGCGTAGCGACTGATTGTCTGTCTTCGGTTCAGCTGCGCGACATTGCCGGACCATCTGATATACATAAACAAAAAGCCCGCTGTAAAACAATATGAGCAGCACTGGAGGAAAAGAGGGGATCTGGACGACCGCCCCATCCCACCGGGCCATGTATTTTATGATGCCTAAAACCATAAGGGTTGTGTTGTCTAATAAAACCGCGAGCGGAAAATAACCGGAAAAAAGATAAGTGAATGAAGACACAAAGGCAAGCGGAAGAATTACAAAACCGATAAGCGGGGTCAGGACAAGATTGGTAAGGGGAGAGATCAGGGAGAAATAGTGGAAATAGTAGGCAACCATCGGCGCGGTCCCAATCGTGGCGTAAAGCGATACGATCATCGGAGAGAGTACAAGGCGGAGTAGCTTGTGCCCCAGGGCTTGTCTTCCGTTGCCGGTCCCGGGGTCTGTTTCTTCCTGCTTGTTGTCTTTGATATGTTCCGCAGCTATGCCTATGCAGAGCACCGCGACAAAAGACAGTTGAAATGAGAGATTCATAACAGCCTCGGGCTGCATGAGGAGGATGAGGACGGCGGACAACAGCAGCGTATTTAGCCAGAACCCCTTTCTCTGCACCAATAGACCGGCAAGAAAAAGTACTATCATGATGAACGACCGCATTGCCGGATAGCTGGGCATTGAGATGAGCAGATAACCTGTGATGACAGGAGCGCAAAGCACGGCTGCCATCTGTGATATCGTAGCTCGCAGCGTGAGGCGTGCCAGCAGTTTATACGGCAATACCCTTATCAGCAGCTTAACGGTCCTGAAGCAGATAAAAAGGAGCAGGCCGAAATGCGCCCCTGATATGCTCAGGATGTGGGCAAGACCCGTGGCATTGAAGGCTTCCCGCACCTCCCGTGTCAGGCCGGAGCGCTCTCCGGTTATGATTGACATAAGAAACCCGGCAGAATCGGATGATAGGTTTTGACGCATAAAACTGTTGATCGCCTGCCGTCCCCGCGTAAATACCCCTTCGTCGGCAGCGCCGGCCTCGCGCGTTTCAATCGCCCTGAAAGTCGGCGTGAGTTGCGACCCTCCGGGGTTGAAACCGTATGCGTCGGGAGCTATGTATCCCCTGATGCGATAGGTTTTGCCAGGCTGGAGACCCTCTTCGCTTGCGACCCTCAGTTCACTTATGTGCAGGCGGTTGCCCATGCCGTCTCTTGCGTCCCTGACCTCCACCGCTTGCGGAAGCAGGTGTTCCCCGTCTGAAGCAACGAATGCCTCGCCTGTCGGCGCTGCAAGAAGCACGATGGGTTTCCCCATGATGTCCATCGGGCTTGGTTCTGGATTGAAGCGCAGTTGTGCATAATAGAATCCGGCCAAAAGCGCAAGCAGCGCAGCAAGGAATCTTGCGGTTTCCGTGCGGTTGCCCCGTTTGATTAAAACAGCGGCAATACAGACCGTAAAAAGGGAGAGGAAAGAAAAATATCCTTGCGTATTAAAAAGGACGCAGCCTGTGATGAAGGGCAGGAAAATACTCAATGATCAGCAGTGTTGCCGTATTGCCTGCGCAACTTCCTCGGCAACCGTGTTTGCCTTCTCCGCTTCCTCGGCCTCAACCATTACCCGTATCTTGGGCTCTGTCCCGGAGGGCCTGACAAGTATCCGGCCCTTATTCCCCAGGGTCTCAACTGCTTTTTTAACAGCCATTGCGATTTCAGGTATTTTCCTTATGTCCTTTTTCCCGGCTGCGGCAACGTTTATCAGCACCTGAGGGTAAAGGTCTATGCCGCCTGCAAGTTCTGAAAACAGTCTGTTTTTTTTTCGCAGCAGGTACAGCACCTGAAGCGCCGTGATTGGACCGTCTCCGGTCGTATTGTAATCCGAAAACACTATGTGTCCGGACTGTTCTCCGCCGAGATTGTATCCGTCTCTCCTCATGGCTTCAACCACGTAACGGTCCCCGACATCGGTCCTCACAAGCTTTATGCCGATACCTGAAAGATATTTCTCAAGCCCGAGGTTGCTCATTACCGTGGCAACAATGCCGCCGCCTTTCAGTGTGCTGTCGGACTTCATTTCCGTCGCGCACATGCCGAGTATCTTGTCCCCATCTACAATGTTGCCCTTCTCATCCACAAAAAGGGTCCTGTCCGCATCTCCGTCATGAGCTATGCCGATGTGCGCGCCTTGTTCTTTTACGGCCCTGATCAGACCGTCGAGATGGAGTGAACCGCATTTCTCATTTATGTTCACGCCGGTTGGTGTGTCGTTAATTGCAAACACGTCGGCGCCCAGTTCCCTGAGCAGAGAAGGGGTTATCTTATAGGCCGCCCCGTTGGCGGTATCCACGACCGCTTTTATCCCCTCCAGGTCCATGCCCCTTGGGATAGTGGACTTCACGTATTCTATATACCTGCCGGAGGCGTCATCAAGCCTGTATGCCCTGCCTATCTTGTCCCCGGTGAGCCATCTGGAGGGAAAATTCGGGTCCGCCACCCTCTTTTCCACTTCCTTTTCCAATTCATCCGATAGCTTATATCCGTCTGCCGAAAAAATCTTGATCCCATTGTCCTCATAAGGATTGTGCGAGGCAGACAGGACAATACCTGCATCAAGTCTTAATGCCCGGGTAAGAAATGCTATGCCGGGTGTCGGCAAAGGTCCGACTAAAGTTACGTTGACCCCTTTTGCGCATATTCCGGAAGTGAGGGCGCTCTCTATCATGTAACCTGAAAGCCTGGTGTCCTTGCCTATGAGGACCATGTTCCTGCCGTGCTCATTGCGCATGACCGAGGCGACTGCCATACCGATCCTCAAAACATTTTCCGGAGTCATTGGTGGTTTATTAACCTTGCCCCTGATTCCGTCTGTGCCGAAAAGTTTCATTTCCTGGTCCTCTCGATGTCTATTTTCACAACGATGTCCTGTTTCCTGGGGCGAATATTCTTGCCGTTGGTGTTAATATGCGCCTCCTGTGTGATTCCGGCGTCCAGGCCGGTAATGTCAATGGGCTCTGTTTTCAGGAAAACCACTTGTGATATTTCCGTTTTGGGTCCCTTTGCCTCAATCAAAGAGGGGGTGACATTAACGGAGGTTACCCTGTAACCTTTCTCCGGGCTTCCAACAAGGGGCACTTTGATTGGCAATGTCTTTACAACTGTCTCGTCCATAACTACTCTCACAGAGGATGGATCGAGCCGCAAAACCTTTATTGCGCCGGGGATTATAACGTTATCCATATTGAAATAGTAAACACTCTCGCCCCTTTTTGCATCAGTCATATCTATGGCAATCCGTATGTCTTTGGGGTGCAACTCCTTCAGGAGCCGTTCATTCCCTCTGATGTTCAGTGTGGAGGTCCTGATGCCCTGCTTGAGTATTTCAAGGCTGGCAGGCATGTTTTTGAACTCAAGAGGGACTTCAACGGAGAGTTCCGACTGCCCTCTGTAAGTAACATAAAACCAAAGAGAAAAAGCCAGGATAACCGATAGGACCTTCAGCCATATGTTGCCAAGTATTATACCTTTCACTTTTTGTCCCTGCCGGAAGAAAGTCCGGACTGTTTTTCTTTTTTGGACTCAGTGAACAGGTCTGTAAGTATGTCTCTTAGTGTGCCCATATCTATGTGCGTCTCAAGCCTTGAACCGATACTCATGGATATAGTGCCTGTCTCTTCTGAAACTATGATTGAGACTGCATCGGTCTCTTCTGATATACCTATGCCTGCCCTGTGGCGCGTGCCTAGACTCTTGCTTAAATCAGACCCGAGTGTTATAGGCAGGAAACAACCCGCAGCAACAACCCTGTTGCCCCTTATGACAACAGCGCCGTCATGTATGGGCGATGTCGGATGGAAAATGCTCATCAGAAGCTCTTTGGAGACTCTGGCATCAAGGGGGACCCCTATCTCCACATAATTCTGGAGGTTGACCTTCCTTTCTACAACCATCAGCGCCCCTATCTTTCTGTTGGCAAGAGCAACAGAGGCCCTGACAATCTCCTCCAGAGACTTGAGTTCCTCGGCAGAAGTGAAATTCTGCAAAAGAGACGATTCTCCGACACGGGCCAGACCCGTCCTTATCTCAGGCTGGAAAAGCACTATGAGGGCGATGACCACTTGAGACCAGAAACTCTGGATAATCCAATCCATTGTGTAGAGTTCAAGATATCGGAAGAAAAAAGAGGCCAGAAGCAGGACTGCAAGGCCCATAAGCATCTGCGCAGCCTTTGTGCCCTTGACAATAAGCAGTATCCTGTAGAGAATAAACGATACAAGGACGATGTCGATCATATCCTGCCACCGTATCTGTTTGATTATCTCCAGCAAATAGCCCTCCGTCTTCGTGATATTGTGCTGATTATTATAACACAACGTCTCTGTCTCGCTCCGGCCGTTCCCCAATAGCGGTTTTGTTGTGATATTATATAGACTATTGCGGCTGAACAACGCTCAAACTTGCAATCAAAGGAGCCCCGGATGGACGGACAACAATTTCTCTCCTCTCTCCCCTCTGTGGATGAAATATTGAAATCCATGAAAGGTATGGAATGGCTGAGGGCTTATCCACGCCGGTTAGTCCTGCTGGCGATCCGCAAGGCCATCGAGGCAAGCAGGCGTGCTATATTGCAAGGAGATATTAAGGAGTTATTGCTCGACGATATCCTTGCCGCGGCTGAAACTGAAATGCGCAGGTTTTACTCGTTCAGCCTTCAGCCGGTGATAAATGCTACCGGCATAGTTATACACACAAATCTGGGACGTTCCCCACTGCCTCTTGACGTCCTTGAAAATGTGATTAAAAACGCCCAGGGATATAGCAATCTCGAATACAACCTGGACAAAGGAAAGCGCGGGAAGCGTCATGCGCATGTCAGGAGGTTGCTGACTGAGATAACAGGCGCGGAAGACGGTCTTATCGTCAATAACAACGCGGCGGCTGTATTTGTATGCCTTGCGGCCCTTGCAAAAGGCAAGGAGGTCATCGTCTCAAGAGGCGAACTCGTGGAAATCGGCGGGTCCTTCAGGGTGCCGGACGTGATGAGCAGCAGCGGTGCAATCTTAAGAGAGGTCGGTACCACCAACAAGACCCACCCACGAGATTATCTGGACGCGATTAACGAAAAAACAGGTCTTATATTGAAAGTCCATCAGTCCAACTACAGGATGATGGGATTCACAGAATCCGTTGAAATTGAAGATTTGGTATCTATCGGGAAAAAGCACGCCATCCCTGTTATGTTCGATCTGGGCAGCGGTTGTCTTGTAGACCTGAAACCTTACGGCGTACTTACTGAACCGACAGTGCAGGAAATTGTTAAGACCATGTGCGATATAGTTACCTTCAGTGGGGACAAACTCCTCGGCGGACCTCAGGGCGGGATAATCGTCGGTAGATCTAAAGTGATTGATATTATTGCTAAAAATCCCATGATGCGGGCCGTGCGGATTGACAAGCTTACGCTGGCTGCCATTGAGGCGACACTAATGAAATATCTGGATGAAGAGCAGGCCAAAAAAGAGATCCCTGCTTTGCGCATGCTTCTTCAGGACCTGGAAGTGATTAGGAAACGGGCGGAAACTATTGCCTCGAGGTTAAACGCCGGGGTCATAAACGCTGCCGGCGCTACAGCCGGCATAGAGGTCCAGGAAGATTCTTCCCGGTCGGGAGGCGGCGCGCTGCCGGAAGTTGAGTTCCGGACTTTTGCCGTTGCCATCAAGCCGGTGAATATCTCCACAAATCAGCTGGAGACTCGCCTGCGTCATAGCTGTCCTCCGATCATTGCCCGGATTAAGGACGATACCCTTTTTCTTGATGCCCGGACAGTGCAGGACAATGAGATAGACGCCCTGGTAAATAATGTTGTTTCGGCGATGGTATGAACATTCGCAAACAGACAGAAGCCATTGAAAAACAAATATTACATCCAAAGGCTTGTCTAAGCTCAGAAAGCAAGGGCCGGTCCAGACATGAAAAAAAGGACGATATAAGAACGTGTTTTCAGCGTGATCGGGACAGGATAATTCATTCCAAGGCCTTTCGCAGGTTAAAACACAAGACACAGGTCTTTCTTGCCCCCAGGGGGGACCATTACCGCACCCGCCTTACCCATGTCCTGGAGGTCTCACAAATAGCGCGAACTATCGCCCGCGCCTTGCGGCTCAATGAAGACCTGGTGGAAGCCATTGCCTTGGGTCATGACTTGGGGCATACGCCTTTTGGTCACGCAGGAGAATTGGTTCTTCGTGAACTTTATCCTGGCGGCTTTGACCATTACAGGCAAAGCCTCAGAGTGGTGGACTTCCTTGAAAAAAATGGAAGCGGACTTAACCTTACCTACGAGGTGCGCGATGGCATTGGCAAACATTCTAAGGGCAAGGGCAGCATACGCCCGGATGACATTGCAGACGCCCCCGAAACATTGGAGGGGAAATTGGTCCGCCTCACCGACATAATCGCTTATGTCAATCACGACCTCGACGACGCACTCAGGGCCGGGGTCATCAAAAAATCCGATGTGCCAAAAGACATAACAAAGATTATAGGCGATTCCTATTCCAGAAAGATTGACGTGATGGTAAGGGACGTTATAAAAACTGCTCAGGATAGCGGACTTTCTTTTATCGGTCTTAGCGGAGAGATATCTGAAACCGTTTACAGGTTGCGGGACTTCCTGTTTGAACGTGTTTACGAAAGCACAGTAATCATGCAGGAGTTTCATAAAACCAAGGCGATTTTAAAGGCCTTATACGAATATTATCTTGACCACACAGAAGAGGTCTACCGGGACATTGCTCCGGAAAGCAATAATTCAGCAGACCGCCACAGGATGGTGTGCGACTTTATCGCGGGAATGACGGACAGTTTTGCCCTTATGACTTACGAGAGACTTTTTTTGCCTCAGCAATGGACAGTTTTGTAATGTTCTACGTGGAACAAATGCCTCCGGCCTGATCCCATATTGTTTTGATGATGAGTTAGGACGCAATTTTTTCCTTTGCTTTCAGACACTCCCAATCAGTAAAGTGCGGATAATCCGCATTAAATGTCAGGTCCTCAACATCGTCATGGGAATAGGGCGAACAATATGCGTCCGGCCTCGCGAATTCCAGGGTCTCCAGGCGTTTGACTATAACGTCGGTCACCTCCTGCAAAACAGCATGAAAGCCGGACCAGCGCTCATCGCCGAGTCGCAAGACACAGTGAAGAAAGTCCTCGGCCCTGTTGCACAGGAACAGAACACATGGAAGTTTTCTGTCGCAGGATATACGCTCTTTGCATCGGACATCGGAGTCAAATTCCCTCAGCATCGCACAGCATTTGCCCCCGCACTTCATCCTGCAAAATTTCCTTATGCCAGAATTGTCCATAAACGTATTGGCCTTGAGGAGCAGTTCTTTATAAGTCGTCTGGGGCATGGTCGTTATCGGATTTCTGCAACATTAAGGTCTATTTGCAGTGCTGAAGTTTTTCACATCTGGCAGGGCTGCCGGAACCCCTGGGACAGACTCCCTTTTGCGGTGTCCCGCAGTTGTTCGGCCCAAAGACGTTCCTGTCAAAGGAATATATGCAGCATAGGGTAATGTCTTGTCCCCTTTCGTCGGCCACACAGCACTCCTGCCTTTCCGCGCAGTCCATAAAGGCGCCGATCTCCAATCTCTCTCCTGTCAGACAGACAGCCCTGCACTGCCCGCCGAGCATTGAGCAGTCCTCAGCCGCAAAGATAGCCGCGGGGCCGGCAACAAAAGCAAGCAGTAACAAAGCAGCATGGATATGAAACAGAATTTTCATCAATCTATTATAGCAAGGCCGGCAGATAAAACCAACGCATTTCTACGGAATCCATTGTCGCATGCGCAAGGATGGCATGTTCGCTCATTCAGGCAGATCGCAGTTTCCCCAAAGTCCTATTGCTTTCAACAAATCCCATTAAATGCTTCCGTATGACATGCATCATAACATCTGGAAGAGCTTTCAATATAAAATTAAACAGGATGGGCCGAGAAACAGAAGTCCCATTGCTGAAAACTTAAATCCCATAAAATATCAGGAGGCCTTAAATGTCAACTCACACAGTAGAATGTCCGTCTTGCTCATCAGTAACAACAACCCCGCCGGAATCCCCGGAAGAATTCAGACTTTCACACTGGCCCATACAGATAAAGCTTATGGGCACGGTCATCCCGTTTCTGGAGAACTCCGATCTCCTTGTTGCTGCGGACTGCACCGCCTTTGCTGCTCCGGATCTTTTCCGGGATACCCTGGGCGACAGAAAACTGATGATAGGCTGTCCAAAGCTTGACAATGCACAGTCCTATGTTGAGAAATTCACAGAGATATTCAGCACCATACCTGTTAAAAGTGTCGGTTGTCTAAGGATGGAGGTCCCTTGCTGCAGCGGAATGACAATGGTTTTGAAGGAGGCGATTAAACGGTCCGGTAAGGCCATCTCCCTGACGGAGACGGTCGTGGGCGTCAAAGGCGCCAAGTTGAACGAAACCAAGATACTTGACTGAACCTTTAATACTTTAATATCTGTAGGCAGGGGAGGCGATCAATATTGCATGCAGCGGGAGCTTTTGGCGATCCGCTGCATGGCATTGCTATCCTGTTTCTGAAATCAGGTCTCCTTTTCGGTTATGTAATCACCCATTCGACAGGACATCTTTAACGGCGAGGGCTATGGAACGACGCGAGAACGGTTTCCCGATAAACCTTGCGGTCCCTTGCTTGAGCAGATTGTCAATACCAGCAAGCCCGTTTTCGCTATAGCCGGAGCACAGCAGCACAGCCACATCATTGCGGATAGTCTTCAGGGCCTGATACACCTCGGCCCCGCCCATGCCGGGCATAATCATATCGAGGATAACGAGGGCTATACCGTCCTTCATCTCCCTGAATACTTTTATGCCGCTATACCCGTCCTCAGCAAGCAGCACCGTATAGCCGAGCGGCTCAAGCAGGTCCCTGCACAATTCCCTGACAATGGGTTCGTCATCAATAACAAGAACTGTTCCGGCCCCCCGCAGGTCTTCCGCATCGAGTGCTTTTTCATTTTCCATACTGTCCGCGGTAGGCAGGTATATGTTGAATTTCGTGCCTATAAAAGGCTCGCTGTAAAGATTTATATATCCTCCATGGTTGTTTATTATCGAATGGACAATATACAGGCCAAGTCCGGTGCCTTTCCCCATATCTTTTGTGGTGAAGAAAGGATCGAAAATCCTTTTTTGCGTCTCTATTGAAATGCCTTTCCCCGTATCTGAAATGGATAGTTTTACAAAATCGCTGTTTGCCGTCTGCATAGCGGCGGCATTTTTCTCTTTTCCCGCCTCGCCCGTCTCAAGCAACAGTTTCCCCCCGTCCGGCATGGCATCACGGGCATTGACCGCAAGGTTCATTATCACCTGCTGGAGCTGCGAGGGGTCGGCGTTTACATGAGGTATGTCATCCGACAGAGATGTAACGATCTCTATGTTCTTGGGTATACTTCTTTTGAGCAGTTCTATCGAATTTATTACAATGTCGTTTATACTTACCGGTCGTGTTTCGATCTTCTCCTTCCGGGTCGCCGAGAGGACCATTCTTGAGAGGTCAGCCCCCTTTATTGCCGCATCATAAATTATAGTCGCCGGTTTGTAAAACGGATCGCCCTCTTTTGATTTCATCTGGATGATCTCAGCGTAGCCCAAAATTGCGGTCAGGAGATTGTTAAAGTCATGGGCCATCCCTCCTGCCAGGGTCCCCACTGCTTCCATTTTCTGCGAGCGCATCAATCTCTCTTCCAGTCTTTTCTTCTCCGTTACGTCAATGAGGTATCCGTCAAAGCCCGTTATATTGCCGCTGCTGTCGGTGTCGGGGTATAAGGCGAGCGATATGACAAGCTCTTCCCCCTTCTTTCCGACAGCTTTCTTTTCGAGATGCATGGCTTTTTCAGAGACTGTTTTTGCCAGGCATTCCGCGGCATCCAAGTCCTCCATCAACATGTCGCACAGCCATGTTATGTTGCCGAACAGTTCAATGAACCTGCTGTTTTTTTCTATTATGGCGCCATTTTGATCAAGTCTGAAAACAGCATGTTCCACCCGTTCAAAAAGGGACCGTATCCGCTTGTCCGACTCTACCAGCCTTTTCTCTTCCTCTTTGATCGTCCTGCACATACGGTAAAATTCCGTCGAAAGGTCCCCTATCTCGTCGGAAGATCCGGCAGGCGCTTCTGCCTCAGGCAGTATCCCGGCTTTAAACAGCGAAACTGATTCGTGAAGCGTCATCACCGGTTTAATAACAAGACGCCTGATCAGGATATTAATGAAAACGATTGCAAGGAGAGTGATAATGACCGACACAATAATGTTCTTGATGATTATCCGTTTAATTTCATTCTGTATGGCTGATGAAGACAGGACAAGTCTCGCAAATCCTATTATTGCCGGGGATGAACTCTCCGAGGCCTTGAAATATACCGGGGAGTAAAAATCATAGCCGTCTTCTGTCTTCAGATATAACGGGCTCCCCGAACTTCTGAAATGCCCTACCGCCCGCGAGTCGGGTTGTTCCTTCAATTTCCCGAGAGGATAGGAATCTACTGCTTCCCATATGCTTAAATAGACCTGGGCCAGGGTGACATCAGGAGCCTTAACAACAGAGGACGCTTTTTTAAGCAGATCGAGGTTTTCATTGAGGAGTCCTTCTTCCGCGGCCTTCGACAGGGCATAGCTCAATGCAGCCCCCCTCTCGATTCTCCCCTTTTCCTTGCTCTGCTTGTACTGTGTTGTGAAGAGATATGTGCTTATCACGCTGGTTACAACAATAATCAGCGTGATAAAGACCGAGACCTTTGTCTGCAAGGATATTTTCGTTGTCACTCTTTTGATTTCTACCTTATATCCGAAAGGGAAACAACGCCAAGCGATCCAATAAACCGCTGCCCCTCCCTGCTTAACACAAAGTCTACGAAGCGCCTGACTCCGGGTTTGCTTTGTTTCGGGACAAGCAGATACAACGGTCTTTTCAATGGGTAACGGTTATTAATAATGGTCGCGGTCGTCGGATATACCCCGTCAACCTTCAGCATCTTCACTGTGCGCTTTCTCGCGCTGGTGAAGCCCGAGGCTGCGAACCCCCCGGGCGTGTCTTCGACCATCTGCTCGACTATGCCTGTTGAAGCAACGGAAACGGTATTGGGCGTTTCAGCCGGATTGTCACCGTTAAAGACCATGTCCTTAATAGACGCTTCAACGCCGGAGAGGCCCTTTTTATGCCGCGCAAGGAATATTTTTATCGGGGAATTGCTCCCTTTCAACTTTTTCCAGTCGGTTATCTTGCCTGAATATATATCCCTCACACTCTTTATGGAGATGTTTTCCGCCGGGTTTGACTTATGTACGATGAATACCAGCGCATCCCAGGCGACCTGAATGAACTGTATGTCCTCGGGATCATCCGCGCTCCTGCCCCTGCACGCTGCCGCGAAATCGACCCTGCCGCTTCGCAAATCCTCAATGCCTACCAGACTGCCTCCCCCCCGAACATAGATTCGCATGCCTGTACGCTTCTCATATTCGCTTGCGAGTTCGGTGAGATATCCGGTATTGCTGACAGAACAGCCGCTTGCAGTGAGATGATCTGTGGGAAATACTTCGGATGGCTTAATGATGTGGAGAAAAAGGATAAGAAAAAGCACTGCCCTGTATAATTGTGTTTTCATGCCCCACCCCTTGTTGCCGGAAGTGATTCTTAAATCTCTCGTTTAATTTTAACAGATTACTAAAAGTTTGGCAGGACTTTCGGCGACAGCAGGGCAAAACAGTCCTCAGAGACCTTCTTGCTTATCCTCACTTCCGCGCTGAATCGTCCTTTATTCGTTATGGGAAACAGCCATCTCCTTCCTGAAAACCGCCAGCAGGTCTCTGGATTTAAGGGCTTGAGATAGGGGAGAACTTTTTTCTATGATTTCGGGACAAGGAACGCGGTTTCCGATAAATTGTTTTCTGCGGCAATTGATTGAAGCGCGTTGTCGTCAAGCCATGATTCCAAGAGGCATGCGGCAGCCGGGTTGCCGCCGAATATTTTCCTTGTGAAGGCATCCACCTGATAAAAAGGTATTTTCATGTTTTATTCCCACTGCTTATAACGCCTGAAATATGCGGCGGAGTGAAATGGAGTCCGCATGATTGATTTGTTACACATGCTCGTTTGATTATTAAGTTAATTGCGTAAGCAGTTTAAGTCTTAACAAGTTCAAAGGTATGTTGCACTTTGTATCGCGTGATTTTTTTCTTTTTAAGCGGAGCTTTTGTTTTGAGCGGCACATCTTTATCAATAAAATCGAGTTCAGCGCCGTCGGGGAGCGTGCCAATAATTTCAGGATGATCAATAATATGTTTTACAAAATCAAACGTGACACCGATATTTCTTTCAACATATTCTTTTTTTGTCATTTTTTCATTCCTTTCTTAAACCTTTCTTTATACCATTCCCATCTGTCCTTTATGTCCTGTTCAGCATAGGTCAAGGCGTCTTTAAGATTCTGAATTTGGATCACCTGTTTTGATGCTTCACCTTTTGGCGTTAAAATATCCCTGTGAAAGAACCCATGCGAACAATCGTACCGGACAATAGGATGCCATTTCTCAATAATCCTCGATTCGTATTGAACGACCACATCAGTGATGGCCCCTTTTGTTATGGTGATTCTTATTCGTAGCCGTTCATTGCCGTCAAGACTGATTTCTTTTGTGAATTCTTTATTGCCCATATGTTTTTAGTATGTTATTAACATAACTTCTCTATAATAAAAATGCAAACGCTTATCGAATGCGGCCGATGATTTTTGCTTTCTATGTCTTTATTTTTATGTGTAACATTCTCTTTTATGTTTATTCTGTTCTTTGGCGTATTCTATCGCCACTCATTCATCTTGTCAACAATTTCCACAACAAAACTCATTGAAATATAGTGGTACTATTCTGTATAGTAATAAAAATCACGTTGATAAAATATCCCAGGGCAGGCAAAAAATGGACATAGATAAACTCCTCACGGACGGCCTCGCACAACTTGCCATCAAAGCCGACGAAACAGTTATAAATAACTTTGAAACCTATCTGCATGAACTCAAAAAATGGAACAAGGCCTACAACCTCACCTCCCTTGTCTCAGACAAAGACATCGTCGTCAAACACTTCCTGGACTCCCTGCTTTATCTTAAGGCGTTTCCGTCTAATCCCCCCACCCCTCCTTTGTCAAAGGGGGGCAAAGGGGGATTGCAGGTCTGCGATGCGGGCAGCGGCGCGGGGTTCCCGGGCCTGCCCATTGCCATTGTCCGGCCTGAAATCTCCATTACCCTCGTGGAACCGACAAGAAAAAAATGCGCCTTCCTGCGTAATATAAAACGAGTGCTGGGATTGGATAATGTTGTCGTGCTTGAGTCGCGCATCGAGGACTTGAAAGACACACAGTTCGATATTGTGATGACAAGGGCGCTTTTCGATACTGCCGCTTTCGTCAAAACAGCCGGACGTCTTGTGACAGACGATGGTTGCCTGTTATTGAGTAAAGGCCCGAAATTTGAGGAGGAGCTGAAAAGTCTTCCGAAAAGCGTCCGGTACGAAGTAATAACAGTTCCCTTACCCACAACCTCTATAGATAGAAACCTTATACGGATTTACCCACAAGCCACCATCAAGCATGCTTAAAGATAGCCTGTATGCATCGGCTTATGGAAGACGCTTTTTCCAATACCCAGGCTCACGATGCTGGTGCATCACTGCGATGATCACGTAGTGATCCGGCATTATTCGAAAAACGACACCGAAAGGAAACGTCATCGTGAGACAACGACGAACGCCATCTTCGATTTCGTGATACAAGTGAGGGTTAACTTGGATTCTATTGAGGGCATCCTGAACAGAGGCAAGGAACCGTTTCCCGAGATCCTTCTGTTGGGTCTCATAAAACTTTGCCGCCAACAGCATCTCTGATTCGACTTCAGGATGGAAGCGAACCGGTTTCATTCAAGCGCAGCATAGCCTCGGGCAAAAACATCTTCGGCATCACTCAATATCACCGAACCTTCGTCTATCTCCCGACAACGCTTGCGCACTTCTTCTTTCCAGGCGGGAGACAAAACAACTTTCTCTTCGGACTCAAGGCTTTCGATGAGTTTCTCAGCGACAAACGCACGCGCTTGCGGAGAAAGAGACAGGGCTTCTGCAATGACCGTATCTATGGCTGTTTTCATAGGAATATTATATACCGGTATAGTACACAGACGTCAACTCCGCTCCGCAAATACCGACTTAACCCCCCTAATCATCAGCCTGCTGGGGGGGCTGCTGGCTGACCTGAGGGAGTAACGGAGTAACGGGGTCAGACTTGACTATTGACCTCGCCTCTACCAGAAGATGCACGTGGTTCTTCATTAAGACATACGCATAGAGATGATAACCGTATCGCTTTTTATAACAGGCGAGCACTTCAAGGTATTTTTGACGGTCTGCGTCTTCTTTAAAGATCGCTTGTTTCTGATTCCCTCTGGTGATTACGTGATAAAAGGCTCCGTAGTATTCGATCCTTGGTTTCCTTGCCATGTTTTAACTTTAGCTGGAAATAACCTCAATGTCAATAGTCAAGTCTGACCCTGATTAGTACTGATTAGTAGAATTAATCAAAATGTAACAGTAAACTAATTCGCAAACAGTAATTCAAAAAAAACCGTCCTATGCAGCTTCCCGCCAAATGCAAATATCCAAGGCCTGACCCTGGCACAAGACATAATGTAACCTGGCAATCTCTTCCGACCCGTCCATGAAACAACCCGGTCTGCCGCACAAACATGTGGCTCTGTTCTGCGACCCCTTCAAGCAACGCCTCTGCTTTTCTTAGCGGCACTCCGCAACGGGCATAAAAACCCTTGCGCGGCGCAATGCGCGACAAGCCGAGATATTCCGCAGCCCATACCGCGTCTTTGTCGAATACTTCAAGAAAGTTTCCAATCTGAAACACAAGCACGCCCCGAAAACGGGCGCGGAAAAAGCTGTACTGAGTGTAAAGGTCTGCGGGCTTAAATGGAATGTCCCACCGCTTAACGATATGATACCCTTTTCGCACAAACAGTTCCCGCAACAAGGCGAATTCCCGAAATATTCTGTTCAAAAGTCCGTATGTTGCCGCATGGCTGAAAAGGCCGGCATACGAGTTGATGACAGCGCTCAACTTGTCATAGGAAAAATCTCCATCATGCCTGATAATAAAATCAAGGCTTGTTGCGTTCTTCTTCACAATTGCCTGTTCAAAGCGCTCCAGCTTTTCCACACAGTTTCCAACCACCCGCCTCCTGACAAGCAAGTGTGTAGGCCGTATAATGTAACCGAGCGCATTGATGCCGTTTGAAACCGGCCTGATAAACTGTCGGTCCGGATGAAGCTCAAGCTTCAATTTATCATGCAGGAACTCCCTTATACAGGTTTTCCATTCACGCAGTTGCTCAGGGCTCTCGTGGAGCAGAATAAGATCATCAACATACCGGATGTAGAAATGGGCCTTAAGATCGTGCTTAATAAATTGGTCGAGGCAGTTCATATACACATTTGCAAGAAACTGGCTTGTCAGGTTTCCTATGGGCAGGCCTTTCCCTTCCGGCACAGAAAAAAGACTCTTATGCATGGGGATGTTTTTCCATTTTGATGGAGTGCAGCCAAAAACAGCCTTCTTCGTCGGATCGTTCATAATAAGTAATTCTGCAAGCCAGCGCAGTTCTTCGTTATGCAGTTTTAAAAGAACAATGTCCAGCAAAAGCCTTCGGTCAATAGACGGGAAAAACGCCCTAATGTCGAGTTGAAGA
>Ga0315281_10000584_pt1 | contig 51134 bp, 52 predicted proteins | sample YL17G07_0_MG_FD_204540 | JGI IMG/M metagenome (GOLD analysis project Ga0315281, IMG submission 204540) | Sediment microbial communities from Yellowstone Lake, YNP, Wyoming, USA - YL17G07_0 | ecosystem: Environmental > Aquatic > Freshwater > Lake > Sediment | place: USA: Wyoming | collected...
GGGCCTCCTTGGGATTCTAGCCCTTCATCTCCTTTAGCTTATCCGTAAGGGCCGGCACCACTTTGAAGAGGTCGTCCACGATCCCGTAATCCGCGTACTGGAATATGGGGGCGTCCGGGTCCTTGTTGATAGCCACGACCAGGTCGGCGCCCTTTATCCCCGTCACGTGCTGGAAAGCGCCGCTTATCCCGACCGCGACGTAGAGCTTGGGCTTCACCGACTTGCCGGATATCCCCACCTGCCGGTCCTGGGGCAGCCACCCGGCGTCGACGACCGCGCGGCTGGCCGCGAGGTCTGCGCCCATCGCCTGGGCGAGCTCCTCCATTATGGGCATGTTCTTGTCCTCGCGTATCCCGCGGCCTACGGCCAACAGTACGGTGGACTGGGTGATGTCCACCTCTCCGATGGCGGCTTCCACGTACTCGAGGAACCTCTTTACGGTTATCTCGGAGGTGACCGGGTTATCCGTCTTCACTATCTCGCCCGACTTGCCGCCTTCGCCCGCGGGCATGGCGGCCTCGCGCACGGCGATAATGTACGTGTCCGCGTCCTTGAACTCGATCCTGCCGTTGAGCTTGCCGCCGTAGTACTGGCGGGTCGCCACCGGCTTGTCCCCTTCCATCGAGATGGATACCACGTCGGAGGCGTAAGGTAGATCGAGTTCGACCGCGAGCGACGGGCCCAGGTCGACGCCCTGGCCGGTGTTACCGATGAGCACGAGCCCCGGCTTCTCGGCCTTGATCAACTCCACGAGCGCGGCCTGGTAAGCCGCCGAGTTGTAGTTCTCGTACATCGGGTCGTCAACATAGATAACTTTGTCCGCGAAGGACGCGCACTTGCCGGCAAAGTCGTCAACCCCGCTCCCGAAGAGCACGGCGGTCACCGACCCCCCGAGCTGGCCGGCCATGGTCAGCATCTCGAGGGTGACTTCCCGCAGCTCACCTTGCCTGTGTTCCGCCAGTACAAATATGTCGCTCATCTATACCAGCCCCTTCTCTTTCAGAATACCGGCGAGCTTTACGGAGGTTTCTGACGCGTCGCCTTCCAGTATCTCGGCCAGCTCTCCGACTTCCGGCACCGAGTACTGGACCATCACGCTCTTGGAGCCCGTCTCGCCGACCTGGTCTTCGGGAAGCCCCGTGGCCGCGAGGTCCATGAGCTTGATTTCTTTCTTGGAAGCCGCACGTATGCCCTTGAAGGAGGCGTAGCGGGGCTCGTTCAGGCCGGTCTGGAGCGTGAGCACGCAGGGGGTCTGGATCTCCATCATCTCCATGAGCCCTCCCTCGAGCTCGCGCCCGACCTTCAGCTTGCCCTCTTCGACGACTTCCACGCTCTTGACCATCGCGGCGTGTGGAAGTCCGAGTATCTGTGCCAGCGCCACGCCGACGGCCGTATAGCCGTCGTCGGAGGCCATGCAGCCCGTCATGACGATGTCGCAGCCGAGGTCCTTGACAGCCGCCGCGAGCAGCCTTGCGGTGGTGATGGCGTCCGAGAACTCGAACTTCTCGTCCTCCAGCCGGACCGCCGAATCGCCGCCTTTTGCCAGGGCCATCCTTATGACCTGGTTGGCGGTCTCCGGCCCGATGTTTACCACCGTGACCTCGCCGCCGTGCTTCTCCTTTAGCAGGATCGCCTCTTCCACCGCGTAGTTGTCCGCGTCGTTGATCACGAAGCTGAACTTGCTCCGGTCAACGTCCCTGCCACTGGAGTCGATGTGGACTTCAGTGTCGGGGTCGGAAGTGTCGGGCACCTGCTTCACGCAGACCACAACGTTCATCCTGAATCCCCCTTTACTCTACCGACACTCTTGAATGTAATATCAGGCTCACATGGCTTCGCCAAGGAGCTCCAGTATATCCGCCACCCGCATCTCCTCCTCGAGGCCCTTCACCTTGAGCGCGTCCTCCAGCGTGAGCAGGCAGAACGGGCAGGACACCGCGACGATCTTGGCTTCCAGGTCCTTCGCGTCCATGATGCGCGTCTCGGCAAGGCGCTGCTCCTTCGACTCGGATTCCACCCACATCTTGCCGCCGCCACCCTCGCAGCAGAGGCTTCTCTCGCGGGAACGGAGGAACTCGAGGGGCTCTACGCCCGGGATCTGGCTGAGGATGTAGCGCGGCTCGTCGAACACGTTGTTCTTCTTGCCCAGGTAGCACGGGTCGTGGAATACGACGGGCGCGGCGATCTCTTTTGTCAGTTTCAGCTTTTTGTCCTCTATGAGCTCGGCGACGAGCTGGGTGTAGTGCGACACGGGAAGGTTCAGGTTCTGGTACTCGTTCTTGAAGGTGTTCATGCAGTGGGGGGAGAGGCAGACAAGGCGGTTTACGTCGTACTGACCGAAGAGCTCGGTGTTCTCTTCGTCGAAGTACTCGAAGAGGCCCTCCTCGCCCAGGCGCCTCGCCTCGCTCCCGCAGTGTTTCTCCGCCTCGCCGATGAAGCCGTAATCCACCCCGGCGGCTTCCAGGACCCTGACCAGGTTCTTGGCGAGCGGCATGATGCGGGGGTCGTAGGCTGCGGTGCAGCAGGTGTGAATAAGCACGTCGGCCTTCTCTCCCGGCTCCAGGATGCGGACCTTCTCGACCCCTTCGATACCCTCCATCCAGTCGACCCGCTTGGCGGCGGGCTTGCCCCAGGGGTTCCCGTTGTTGAACATGCTCTCGAGCGCGTCCCTGGCCGTCGGCTGGATGTTGCCCTCCTCGGCCCTCATGCTGCGGAGGCCCAGCAGGACCTCGAAGGGGTCAAGGCCCTTGGGGCAGCGCAAGGCGCAGGTGTTACAGGTGGTGCAGTCCCAGATCTCCGGCTTCTCGGAGAGCTCCTCCAACCTGTCGTCGTCGATCGTGTCGTTGACGAACTTTCGCACGTTGAGCTCGGTGCGGACCGTTACCGGGCACCCACCCGTGCATCTCCCGCACTGGATGCAGCCGAGAAGGTCGTATTTCTGCACAAAAGTCCCCTGTTCAATGCTCATGTTCTACTCCACGTTAGTCTCGGACAAAAGATGGCGCACCCGTTAGGGCGCACCTCGACTCATCATCGAAAAACCACCTACGAATTCTATACACAATATCTGCCGGATTTCAAATGACAAAAACGGGGTCAGACCACTTTTTTTGCGTACCCGATAAAAGTAGTTTGACCACTTCCCTCAGGTGCCCAGGATGCCCCCCAGGACGCCGCCCGCGCCGCCTCCGCCGCCTTTCTGTCCGGCGAAACTGGTCGTCGGTGCGACCTCGCTCGGTTGAACTATCACGTAGCCGGTCCCCTGGAACGCGAGCTGGAATGTCTCACCGCTCGTCATCGACGATAAGATGCCCTTCAGGCTCGAAAGGGTCGCGTCGGTGTGTACGGAGGGTTCGAGTCCGGCTGACCACGCGATTGTCGCGTTGGGGTCGGTATACGTCGGCTGGTCGGGTGTCACGGTGAGCGCCATCGGATCGCCCTTGCTTACGAGGGCCAGGTAACCGGTGCCGTTGAGCTCGACGGTGAACATCCCTCCTGCCATCATGCCCGCGGCGCCCTTTATCATCTTGATATCCCAGGCTATGCTCGGCGTGAAGGCCAGCAGGTTCAGCGACTCGACACCGATGGCCTCGTTGTTCAGGTAAAGGAGGATGATATCGTTCGCGGCGTCGGCGCAGAAGAGGTCGCCGCTGCCTGTTACCTCCATGAGGGTGAACTGCTCGCCGGATATCTGCTTCTTGATCCACTTGCCGGCACCCCCGCCCTTCCGTGCGAAGTTCATCTGCCCCTGGTAGGCGATCATTGCGCCGGCCTTGGTGAGGACCTGTCCGCCGCACGCGTCCATGTTCACCTTGAGAAGTTTCTTGTTCTGCAGGATGAACGCGTCCGGTACATCCACCTCCTTTGCTTCTTCAAGGAGTGCGCTCAGCTGGATTGCCCGCTCCATTGTTCCTCCTTTCGCTGTTTAATCTCTCCCCCGCAGACGGGGGCCCCTACTGTCTAAGGCTCTATTTGTCGTTCAATGAATTATTTTTAGGGTGGTGACGATGATACTCCCACGAATATCTTTACCGTGCTTCCCTTCTCAGCGTTAGTCCCCGCCGGCGGATCCTGGTCCAGCACGAACCCTACCTCCGCGGGGATGGTCGTCGGCCGCTCGACGACCGACGCCTTCAGACCGGCATTGGTCAGAGTCGTCTCCGCGGTGTTCTGGCTCGCGCCGATGACGGTTGGCACCGTGACGAGTTCTATCTTCTTGGCAACGCTTATCACGACTTTGCTTCCCTTTGCGGCCCTCTGCCCCGCGGCGGGGTTCTGGTCTATTACGTTCCCCTCGGGCTGAGTCGAGGATACTTCCTGCACCTCGGCCTTGAACCCGGCCGCCTCGAGACTCTTCGTGGCCGCATCCTTCGTCATGCCGACGACGCTGGGGACGACTACCATTTCAGCGCCCTTGCTGATGGCGAGGTCAACGGTGGCCCCGACCGACTCCTTGGCCCCGGGCTCGGGTGATTGCGAGGAAACCTTGCCCTGGGGGACGGAGGCGCTGAACTCCTGGGTTACATCCCCGACCTTCAGGTTCGCTTCTCCAATAAGGGCCCTGGCCCTTTCAAGCGTGAGGCCCCGGCAGTCCGGCACCGCCACGAGTTCGCGGCCTTTGCTGACGACCACCTCTACCGTCCCGCCCTTAGAGATCTTGCTGCCGGCCTGGGGGTCCTGGCTGATTATCACGTCTTTGGGCCTCTCGGGGTCAATTACCTTTTTCGCGATCACGAGCTCTAGCCCGTTGTCCTTGAGCATCTTCTCGGCCTCGGTCGTCGTTTTGCCTACAAGGTCGGGAACCTTCGTGCCGCTCGCGCTCTTTATTAAGGCGAACGCGCCGCCACCCGCGGCTGCAAGAACTATCACGATGATGAGGATCCACAGCCAGGTCCGTGACCTCCTGCCGGCCGCCGGACGCGCCGCCGGATAAACCTGGGTAGCGCCTCTCGCCGCCTCTTCCCGGGATAGGACCGGGGTCGCGTACACGGGTGCGCCCTCGAGGCAGCGCTCCAGGTCCGCCTGCATCTCCTGGGCGTTCTGGTAGCGGTTCTCGGGGTTCTTGGCCAGCGCCTTCATCACCACGGCCTCGAGTTCGGGCGATATATCGGGGTTCATCATCGCTGGCGGCAGCGGGTCTTCCCTTACGTGCTTGTAAGCTATGGACACCGGGCTCTCGCCGTCGAACGGTACCTTGCCCGTCAGCATCTCGTAGATGACGATCCCCAGGGAGTAAAGGTCGGAACGCGGGTCGGCGGTGCGGCCCTGCGCCTGCTCGGGGCTTATGTACTGGGCAGTGCCGAGGATGGTACCGGTCTGGGTCATCGCGGAACCGCCGGCGGCCCGCGCGATGCCGAAGTCCATGACCTTTATCTGGTTGTCAGGCATCACGATTATGTTCTGGGGCTTTATGTCCCGGTGTACGATGCCGTTGGCGTGCGCCGCCTCGAGCGCGCTGCAGATGGCCACCGCTATCTCGACGGCCCTCTCCGGCAGCAGCGGGCCGCCTCCGAGGATGATGTCCTTCAGGTTGCTTCCCTCGACATGCTCCATCACCAGGTAGTCCAGCCCTTCGTCGGTGCCCCAGTCATAGACGTTGACGATGTTCCGTTGGTTGAGGTTGGCCGCGGCCTGCGCCTCCTGCCGGAAGCGCTGGATGAAAACGGGGTCTTTCGCGTACTGCGGGTGCAGTATCTTCACTGCGACACTGCGACCGAGGAGCGTGTCGGTGGCCAGGTGGACGTCCGCCATCCCGCCGGTGCCCAGCAGCCGCTCGATCTGGTATCGATTGTTGAGTACTCTACCGACCATTCGAGGCGCTCATCTTTCTTCGTCGTTCGACACCCATGCCTATATTATTTACCACCCGCACCATCAGGTCTATATATACCGTTAACCTGAACCGTTCTGAGTCTTACGGGGTTCTTCCGCAAACTCGATCTAAAAATAAGAATGACAGTGGTGGTTAACGAGAAGGTACCAGCCGGGAGCGAGTTAGTAATGGCGGTCTTGGCGACGAAGGGCATCCTGGCCGAGCGGCCGCCCTATTTGACCTCGAAGAAGACGTCGGCGGGGCTTCCGCAGACCGGGCACTTGTCGGGGATGCTTCCGTCCGCGACGTAGCCACAGACGTCGCAGATGTAATAGGTGGGCTCCTCCTCGGCGAGCATGTGCTCGAGCGCCTTTTCGTAGAGCTTCTCGTGCACCGCCTCGACGTCACGCGCCCAGGTGAACATCCTGGCGGTGTTCTCGTCGCCCTCGTTCTCCGCCTGCGCGATGAAACCGCCGTAGGATACCCCGGCTATCTTCTGCTCGCGGGCGAGCGAATCTGAGAGGTTGGTCTCCGTGTCCTTGATCTCGTGGAGAAGCCTGAGGTTGTTTCGCGCGTGAATCGCCTCCGACTCCGCGATGGCGCGGAACAGGCTTGCAACACCGGGATACTCCTCGTCCTTCGCTTTCTCGGCATAGACCTTGAGGCGCACGCTCGCCTTGGACTCTCCCTCGTAGGCCATGTGAAGGTTATCCTTCGTCGTGTTGTCGGACACCGAAACCACCTCCGCTCCGTTAGCAGCCCGTCTACCCGGCCGGCTTTTTCACGTAAACCCTTATCTCGCCTTCGTCCTCCTCGAGCCCCAGGTACTCGTTGCCGGTCTTCTTCGCCCAGGCGGGCATGTCGCTCTTTATGCCGGTGTCGTCCGAGATCACCTCGAGCACTTCTCCCGGCGAAAGCTCCTTTATCTTATGGGCGGTTTTGACTATCGGCATCGGGCAGTAGAGGCCTATGCAGTCAAGGGTATGGTCCGCTTTCACCTTCACACCTCCAGAACCTTTCTCCTGTCAAATGAAGAGGTTGACCTTCCCCTCCGATGCAAGGGAGAGGTAGGTCGCGGCGCCTGCGAATTCGTCTATGTCGTCGATGAAGTCGCCCTTCTCGAGGCCCATGAGCGCCATCGAGGTCGTACAGGCGACGAAGTGCACCCCCTGTTCCTTCGCGAGCGCCATCGACTCGGAAATCGATGGCATCTTGTACTTCTTCATGAGCGACTTCATTATGCCGGTCCCGGCGCCGAGCATGTTCATCTGGGACAGCTTCAGATGCTCCGCCCCGCCCCGCTTCATGATGTTCATCATCCACTGCATGAAGCCCTTGTTGCCGCGGGAGAGGCTTCCCTTCTTGACGACGCCCAGCCCCCAGAAGGTGAAGAACATCGTCACGTCCATGCCCATGGAGGCGCCGGTGTTGGCGAGGTTGAAGGCGGCGAGGGCTTTGTCGAGCTCACCGGAAAACACGATTATCGTCATACTTTCTTCGCTTATCGGGATCGCCCCCTGGCGTCGTTCCGTTTACTTGGGCGGCTCCCCGCAGTGGGGACAGGTCTCGACCCCTTCCCGAACCGGCTCACCGCAGTGGACGCAGTCGACTATGACCGTCTTGCAGCCGACGCAGAACACCGCGGTCTCGTCGATCTCGGCATCGCAGTAGGGGCACCTGCACTTTTCCGCCCCGGTCTTTTCTGCATCTTGCATCTTCAGCTCTCCTTCTTCTTGTTTCTGTAATCCTCGATGGCTTTGTGGAGGGCGTCTGCACCCAGGTTCGAGCAGTGCATCTTGTTGTCGGGGAGCCCGCCGAGCTGGTCGGCGACGTCTTTGCGGCCGATTTGCATCGCTTCGTCGAGCGTCTTACCTTTCGCCATCTCGCTCACCATGCTCGATACCGCGATGGCGGCGCCGCACCCGAAAGTCTTGAACTTGACGTCGCTCAGTCGGTCATCGTCGTCAACCTTTATGGAGAAGGTCATCATGTCACCGCAGACCGGGTTCCCGACCTCACCGATACCGTCGGCGTCCTCGATCTCCCCGACGTTCCGGGGATTCATAAAATGGTCCATTACCGTCTCACTGTACGTCGCTATTTTGATCACCCCCTGATTTGAGGAACTTGTCGTATAGAGGGGACATCTCCCTCAGCCTCTGAACTATCGGAGGCAAGACCTCCAATACGTAGTCTACATCCTCGGGTTTGTTGTCGAGCCCGAAGCTGAAAAGCAGCGATCCCTGCGCGACCTCGGCAGGTATCCCGCACGCCGAAAGCACGTGCGAGCCCTTCAGTGCCCTCGAGGTGCACGCGGAGCCGCTCGACACCGCTATTCCCGCCTGGTTCAGGAACAGGAGCATGCCCTCGCCCTCGATGAACTCGACCACGAAGCTCGCGTTCCACGGGAGCCTGCGCGTGGGGTGGCCCGTGAGCTTCAGATGCGGGATCGCGGCCGGTAGCTTTTCGATGAGCGCGTCCCTCATGGAGGTGAGGTAAGACGCGCGCTCGCCCATTTGCCCGGCGGCGATCTCGGCCGCCCTCCCCATGCCGACTATCCCGGCTACGTTCTCGGTGCCTCCTCTTCTTCCTCCCTCCTGGACGCCGCCGTCGAGGAGCGGCATGATACGGAGTCCCTTGCGTACCCACAGGGCCCCGACCCCTTTAGGGCCGTACAGGAGGTCCGATGCGAGGGAGAGAGCGTCCACTCCGAGGTCGTTCACATCGAGCGGGACGGCGCCCGCCGCGGCCACGGCGTCGGTGTGAAAGGGGATGCCTTTTTCTTTTGTGAATTCTGCTATCTCCTTGATCGGCTGGAGCGTTCCGACCTCGCCGTTCGCGGTCATGATAGAGACCAGTACCGTGTCTGGCCTCAAGACTCCCCTTACCTCGTCGGGGTCTACCATCCCGTATTCGTCCGCGCCCACGGTGGTGACCTCGAAGCCCGACTTCTCGAGGGTGCGTGCCGAGTGCATTACAGAGAAATGCTCTACCGCGGAAATGACCACGTGGTTGCCCTTCTTCTTAGCGGCTCCCGCGATTCCTTTGACGGCCGTATTGTTCGCCTCTGTGCCGCAGGAGGTGAAGATTACTTCCGGAGACTTGGCGCCGATAAGAGCTGCTACTTTACCGCGGGCCGCCTCGAGCGCTTCACCCGCCGAGTCACCCCACCCGTGAAGTGAAGAAGGGTTGCCGAAATCAGCACGCAAAAACAGCTGCATCGCCTCCACCACCTCGGGAAGCACCTGTGTTGCAGCGTAGTGGTCAAGGTAGACCTCGGGCATATCTCACCTCCCCGATACCCCGCAGCCTGCGTCTTTTAATTCTCTACTGCATTGGTAGACTTACGCTATACCGTCTGCCAATGGGCTTCCATGATAACCGTCAATTAATCAGATGGCTCGCCGGTGGTAGGTTTCGGGGCTCAGCCTCTAAATCGAGTCCAGATATTTCATCAGCGCTTCCCTGTCCAGCACCACCAACTGCTTGTCCTTGATGCTTATCACGTTCTCCTTCTTCAGGCGGCTCATGACCCGGGAGACGGTCTCTTCCGTTGACCCTATCAACCCGGAGATGTCGCGGTTGGTGAGCTGGGGCATTACTTTCTCGCCGCAGTCTTCGATTCCGGTCTCGTCGATGGACTTCAATAGTATGCAGGCGACGCGCCTCTCAACCCTTTCGCCCGCTATGCACCGGGCCTTGGCGTATGAATGGTCGAGCTTACGCCCCACTATCTCGACGAGGTGTTCTCTGAAAGCCGGGTCGGCATCGAGTAGGGGAGACAGGTCGTCCTTGGAGATCTTCCAGAGCAGCGCGTCCACCCTGATGACGGCTGAGAACGGATACATCTCCTGGCCGTATATGATGCCCTCGCCGAGGACGTCGCAAGGGAAGAGGAAGTGGAAGATATAGACTTTTCCGTCGCCGTGGACGACGTTCGCCTCGGCGACGCCCGATTCGACCAGGTACATCGCGGAAGCCGGGTCGCCGTCGAAAAAGACGAACTGCCCGCGCTCAAGATCAAGCGGACTGAACTTGGACTTCGCTTTCTCCCGGAGGTCCTTCCTCAAGTGCTCGAGCAATGCGTCGAGGTTTTCTGTCTTGTTCACAGTCCGGCCTTTCTGTTGGAATGCCCGTGGCCGTTTTTCGTGACTATTTTATAACCCAATTCGTTGATTTGGTAGACAGCGCCCGCGGCTACGACCAGGGATAATGCTTGCCCCTCTTGCCGCTCCAGCCGCCCGAGCCGTTCTCTCTTATCGCCTCGAGGTTTTTCTCTATCGTTTCGCCGTGGAACTCCTTGAGCGAGGCGAGCAGCTTGCAGCCTGAGCGCTCGTCACATTCCCAGCAGCCCTCGTAGCTTTTTCCTCGAGCGCATTCCCTGATCGCACAATCCTGCTTACCACCACCCTCCCGACAAGGTGCCGGGCACTGAAGTTTCATGATCGCGCTCAAGACGCTTGCGAACTCCGGATAATCATCGAAGACCCCGTCGGTCTTTACTTTCAACTCCGCGTAGTTCTCAAACTGCAGTTCCTTCAAGAGGTCTTCTAACTTCCCCGTCACTTCGAACAGTGATTTCCGGGCGGGGATGCAGTCTCCGCAGAAGAGTCCGCAGTAGGCGGTGAAACGCTCATCGCCAGCCATTCAAGCCCCCTTAATCCAGGCCCATCCGGTAGGCCACCAGCAGGTAGTAGCCCGCAAGACCGCGCCACTTTCCCCATCTCTCGGCAATCTCCCTCAACTGTTCGCCTGTTAGCCTTTCGCCCTTTCTGTAGAAGTGAGAGATATTCACCCGCAGACCAAGATCGTCAGCGGGTATCGCGTCCATCCTTTGAAGTCCTCTTATCATCGTCATCTCGGAAGTCCAGACCCCGATCCCCCGTATCTTGCAAAGCTCATCGATGATGTCTTCGCTGGACTTATACGCCTTGAACTTTTCCAGGTCGAGCGTGCCTGCCGCCACGAGTGCAGAGATGTCTTTGATATATTCCGATTTCCTGCCGCTCAGCCCGCACTCCCTTAAGCTCGGAAGGCTCGCTCTGGCCAGTTCCTCCGGTGTAGGGAAGGCGAAGTAGCTCTTGCCATCAAGTTTCAGTTTTTCTCCGAAGGCCCTGATCAACTTCCTCTGCATGCTGTGCGCTGCGACGAGAGAAATCTGCTGCTCGGTTATCGAGTCTATCAGCGCCTCGAAGACGGTCGGGGTAGTCGGGCTCTTGAGGCCGTAGAGGTTCTTGACCACCCTTGCCATGATGGGGTCCTTCCTCATGGCCTTGTAAAACGGCTCGAGGTCCATGTCCAGGTTGAGTAGCAGGTTGACCGATTGTCTCGCTACCTTCTTATCGGCAGGGGAGAGCTCTTCTCTGCTTTTTAGCTCGACCGACAACCCGGGTTCGTCTACGGTCCCCGTTGACTTTATGGTAAAAAGAACCGGTTTGCCATTGACTCTCAAGATATGACAGTAAATGTCACCGTCGTACGAACGTATCTGCGGGTCTCCACCTGAGAAGATCATGGCGGAAAGATCAAAGTCAAAAGGTGGGACCGGCTTCATCGTAAGGCGCACTCTTCCTTCCTTATGCCTTCTTGCGGAGCCTCGCTTGGACCGCTTCGCCCTCAAGCTCTTTGAGGGCATCGGCTGCTATCCACCTCGCGCTTTTCGAGTCGAGCTTCTGGATCTCTCTTGCCGTCTTTACCGCATGCTTGTTCAGTGCGAGGTTCCGCTTACCGATCTGCCTGAGCGCCCAGTTAACCGCCTTCTTGACGAAGTTGCGCTCGTCGGTGGCCTCTCTCTTTATGGCCGGCAGGAACTTGATGAACTCCTGGTCGGTGGCCTTCTTGTCGCTCCAGGCCAGGCGGGACATGAGGGCGAACCCGGCCCTTTTGACGAACTCCTCGTCTCTTGAGCTCCATTCGTAGCACTTCTGATATGCGAAAGGGGTCAGCCAGAAGAGGTTCATGCAGACCTGGTCGCACACGTCCCAGGAGTCGAAGTCGCGCACCCACGCTTCCGCCTGATTCTCGTCGACGGCCTTGGGGTCATCGACCATCCCCGCGAGTATCCGCGCCTCGTGGATGCCGGAAGCCCAAAGTTCGCCGGCTAACTGGTGGTCCTTGCCGATTTCCCTGGCCAGCTTTCTGAGATTGGGAATAGAGATACCGAGAGTGTTCTCCGGGTTTATCCCGAAACGCGCCATGCCGTCAACGGCTTCGGGGTTGGAGAGGGACTTGAGCCTTGCTAGGATTTTCTTACAATCCATGACTGCCCCCGTAGCTTGCCCTCGGCCACTTAGTGCAGTGCTGGTACTTGAGTGCTCTCGGCGCAGGGAGGCAACCGTCGGCGGAAACAAAGTACGTTAGTCTTCACCAAGATTGTTACGCACCGCTGAGATGTTCCTCTTCAACTCGGCGATGTCTTCGGTAGCGACCTTCCAGGTCAGCTTGAGATCTACACCAAAGTAGTCGTGGATCAGCGTGTCTCTCATGCCGGCGATTCGCTTCCAGGGGATTTCCGGGTGCTTGTCCTTGACCCCGGGGTTCAGTTTCTTGACGGCTTCGCCTATTACCTCGATTCTCCTCATGACAGCGTCCTGGATTTGTGGTGATGAGAGGAACTTGTCTTGGGAGACACCCGCGGTGTAGTCCTGAATACGCTCGATGCACTCAAGTATATGATTAATGAAGATGGCCGGGTCTTTCTTCAAAATATTGCCTTCTGTTCGGCTAGTATTCTGTTCTTCAAGAGCGGGTGAAGGGATTCGAAGGTTAAGACATCCACCTTCCTGCCAAGAAGTTCCTCTAGGTCGATTCTCAGTCCCGCGAGGTCCATGAGGCTTTTCTCACCTGAGAACTCGACAAGGATGTCGATATCGCTATCCGGTGAATCCTCGCCCCTGACAATAGACCCGAAAAGCGAGGCCTTCCCGACATCGTACTCCCGCAGTACCGGGGTTATTTTTGACATAATTTCTTCAACTGTCATAGCAATCCCACCAAATGCTCGATCTAGACAAATACCTCTGCTATCTGGTCGGGGTGGTCGGATTCGAACCGACGACGTCGCTCAGTCCCTTCGCTCCCCCAATGGGGGCTCGCGCCCCCCTAGGGCGCAAACCTGCTTCGCAGCCTTGCTGTTACCCCCCATAAGTGAGTAATTTCGGGGGGAATCCCCCCGGCACCCCCCATCGCCGTTTCAAATCATCGTCAATGTAGCTGGTCGGGGTGGTCGGATTCGAACCGACGACCTCAGCGTCCCGAACGCTGCGCGCTAACCTGGCTGCGCTACACCCCGACATGCTTGTTATCGAACAGTTTTGCGGAGAACAGTATAACTCAACGGCAGAGTCGGCGGGTCAGTCGAACACTGTCGGGATCGCCTGGACGATGTCGAAGGTCTGCTGGAAGCCCTCGGCGTGCTTGAGCATGGCGGCCATGTTCCCGGTCAACTTGACCTTACCGGACATGAGCGCGTTCATCGGGTCGAGTTCCCCCAGTGTCATCGACTTCCAGACGTCGTAGTTCGCGCGGATGATGTAGTCCATGGCGCCGGGGTCCGTCATCTCCCCGTGTTCCTCGATAACTCCCTCCTTGAGGGCAACGTACTTGGGCGGGATGTCCGGGCGGTCGGTGAACTCGTAGGCGACCTTCGCGGTGAGGTCCTTGAGCGCTTCCTTGACGATCGGGTTCTCGTTAAAGAGCTTCACGTAGGTGTCGAGCCATTCCGTTGAACCGAATGCGACTTCGTCCGCCACTTCTACCTCCTCGGGTCCGCGCTCATTCAAGCGACATTAACACCAGGTCCGTTATATCGTAGATGTCCATCCCCGCGGCCGTGGCCTCGATGACATCGGAGAGGTTCCCTTCGCAGAATGGACAGGCTGTGACCAGAGCTTCTGCCCCGGTCTCCTTCGCTTCATTAACCCTTTCCTCGCCGATCCAGGCCGCGAAGTCGGGATACGTAGTCTTCACGCCCGCGCCGGCGCCGCAGCACCAGCTCTTCTCGCGGCTGCGCGGCATCTCCAAGAGCTCGACCCCGGGTAGCGCCTCCAGGATCCTGCGCGGTGCGTCGAAGATGTCGCTGTAGCGGCCGAGGTGGCACGGGTCGTGGTAGGTGACCTTGAGGTCGAGGCTCTTTGCCGGCTTCAGCTTCCCCTCCTGGATGAGCCGGTCGAGGTACTCGACGACGTGCAGGACCTCGAAGTTGCGCCGCTGGATCTTCGGGTACTCGTTCTTCATCACGCTGTAGCAGCCCGAGCAGCTGGTCAGGACCTTCTCCACTCCCAGCCCGTTAAGCATGTCTATGTTCTCCGATGCGATGTCCTTGAAGACGTCCGCGGCGCCTAGGTTGTAAGACGTGGCCCCGCAGCAGATCTCGTTCTTGCCGAGCGTCCCGAAGCTCTCGCCGGCAGCTTCGAGTAGCTTGACGGTGTTCAGGGCGAAATGGGTGCGCTCCGGTATCATCGCCGCGGTGCAGCCGACGAAATAGAGCGTGTCCACCTTCTCCTTCGACGCGTCCTTTATGTCGAGCCCCTTCGCCCAGCGGTACCTCATCGCCTTAGGCTGCTGGTAGGGGTTGCGGTAGTTGACCGTACTCTTGACAACCACCCCGGCGTCTCCCGGCGGTCCTCCCATCTTCTCAACCACCTCGCGCCGGACGAGGCGCGCGATCTCCGTGGGGTCCTGGTCGGTGGCGCACTGCTCGGCGCACGAGCGACAGAGCGTGCAGTGGTAGAGGACTTCGGCCAGCTCCTCGTCCGGCTCCAGCGCGCCCTCGAGCAGCCCCTGGGCCAGGTAGCACTTGCCGCCCCCTGAGTACGCGAAGAAACCGTAGCGGGTGTACGCCGGGCAGAGCTTGAGGAAACCCTCCTCTCCCGGATGCAGGTTGGCAGTGCAGATCTTGCACTTCGGGCAGGTGTACATGAGCATCTCGAGGGGTAACGTCATTACTACCACCCCCCCTCGTACATCTTGAGTCCCGGGTTCAGGATGTTGTTCGGGTCGACCGCCTGTTTTATACGGCGCATCAGCTCGCCGAATCCCCCGGCCTTGTCCAAGTAGTTATGGATGCCGTCGTAACGGATCGGGACCGCCCCGTAGCGCTTCATGCCCTCCTCGATGTACTCCCGGTATATCTCGACCGCCTTCGCGTGTTCCTGTTCGTCAACCGGGTCGACGAAGGGTGTGATGCGCAGGAAGATGCTCCTTCCCTGGTCCATGCAGTGGCTGTAGTAGGTGGTACCGTACTGAAGGCCGCGGTTCCACACGAACTTGAGGCCGTAGTCCTCGAGTGGCACCACGTTCTTCGGCTCGGCATAGAGTATGTGCATGAAGCCGAAGCCGAGCTGGAAACCCTTCATGAAGTAGATGCAGGGCTCGTGGTCGAGGCCGTACGTCTTGAAGTAGTCCCATGCACCAGGGAAGCGCTCCATGATCTCGTCGTTCATGGGGCGCCCGTCGAGACCTTTCGCTATTCTTTCGATGAGTTTGGTGTGGGTACCGATGTCCTCCTCGAAGCCGGTCATGATGTTGAGCACAAGGTTGTAGGGTCGGTCCCCCGGGTCTTTCCACGGCTCGGTCATGAATATCTTCAAATAATCGCTCGAGTCGGACATCTGCCCGCCCTGGCTGAGTATGTTGATGACGGTGTAGAGGCCCCAGTGCCAGGTGACGGTATGCTCCACCAGGTTGGCCCTCGAAACCGTCTTCATGAATTCCACGGAGTCGGCGTAACTGTTGAACCCCATTATCGGCAGCGCCTGGGCCTCGTTGAGCGGATAGATGCGCGCGGCCATCTTGGTGATGACGCCGAGGGTCCCGCATGCGTTCATGAATATGCCGCGCAGGTCGGGGAGAGGACCCCACTGCGCGTGCCAGCCCATACCCGGGTAAGTGTCCTCGAAGGCCTTGGAGCCGGTTCTCACTATCGTGCCGTCGGGCAGAACCACCTCGAGCCCCAGCACCTCTGAGTCTATCCCGGATGACCGGTGTGTCCCGTGCCCCTTCAGGTGGTAGTTGCCGAGTACCGAGTTCCCGGGGGGATATGACCCGAGGGTCGCCCGGAAGCCGAGCGGCCTGATGGCCCGCACGAACTGCCCCATGCCTACCCCAGGCTCCACCACCGCGTAGGCGGCATCGGTGTTGATCTCGACGATCTGGTCCATCGCGTAGGTGTCGAGCACGATGCCTCCCGCCCTGGGATAGACCGACGGCTCTAAGGTGCCGCTCGCGATGGGAGTGACAGGGATCAGAAGCTTGTTTGCAAGCTTCAGCACGAACTGCACTTCCTCGACAGTGTTAGGCCTGACCACGATGTCGGGCATCGTCTTGGGGAAGGGGAGCGCCGTGCCGGAGTAGGTGAACAGCACCGCCCTGTTCGTACTGACCTTCTCATCTCCAAGCGTATCGACGAGCTCGCGGCGCGCCGTCTCCACGAGCTTCGAGTCCACGGATGATGTTAGAACTGTCAACTTGCCTTCCTCCTTCTTACAGTTAATTGTTTGTAGGATTTATTCTATCGCTTTTCACAAGAGTCAAAGGACGTGATGAGTGATGATGTGATTTCAAAGCTAGATGCGTTCGTAGTTAACCTTCTCTTTTGTTCCTTCCAGGACGAACAGCGCGTCGCCCGAGATTCGTTCCTTGAGCCAATCCCCGTCGATGTTCGTGTAGAAGACCGGTTTCAGCATCCCGGGATTATTGCCTGTCTGTCCGACCAGCCTTCCGCCGGCGGGACTAGTGGTTGCGACGTGGGAGACAGGCATCCCCTCGAACAGTCGGATGTAGGGGTTGACGCCTACGGTTGCGGGCTCTGATCCTCGCAGCAGCTCAAGCGCTTTTTCGACGGAATCCCGCTCCTCGAGCGGCGAGACCAGGTATTCAAGCCCTATCGGGACAACCGGAGGGCTCAGGTAGCGGTTGGTGTTGACTAGTGCTACATTCACTGACCGGCCCTCTCGTGTTTCTCAGATTCTTCCGTAGCCCGGGATAAAGCGCAAAGCCCTGTCCCTCGCGACCCGGCTCAGAGCGGCTTGGAGCTCGAGGCCGGTCCACGTGAACCTTCTTAAAAACCAGATTGGCGCTGAGCGGTACGCCCTCGAAATGAGGAAACCCTGCCGGTAATGTTCATTTATCCGCGTAAACTCCTCGAGGCCCTTCTGGTGGTCCTGGACCGCAATCGCCGCTACCTTACCGGTGACGAGCGCGCCGTGAACTCCAAACAGCAGCAGGGGGTCGATCGTGCCGGAGAGGGTCCCGGCCAGGATGTAGTTCTTTGCGAAAAGGCGCGGGTTGGTGGGCTCCTTGACCGGCAGCGCCCCGAAACTGACCGCCGACCACTCGTCGAAAACGATTCCGTCGTTCTCTGCCAATTGCTTCTCGAAGCGCTCCTTGGCGGTGATGTCGAGCGGCTTGCCCCGCGAAAACAGGACGGCACCGCATGCACCGTTAACCTGCGAGTAGAAGGCGTAGTCCCGCGTGTACTCCTCGAAGTAGATGATAACTCGCGCGCTCTTGTCCTCGATCTCGGCCATGGACAGGTAGCCGAAGACGGGCAGGTGCGGTACGTCGAGCGCCTTGAACGCCTCGCTGAAAAAGCCGGTGCATATAATGGTGTCGGGGGGAAGGCGGTCGAAGTCCTCCACGGTGTCGTCAAACTGGAACCGCACGCCCTCCGCTAGAGCGAGCTTGAAGAGGTGGACGTCGAGCGAAGTAGGTCGCAGTCCCCTCTCGACAAGGTAAGTTTCGAGATCCTCCTGGAACCTGTGGGCAAACGTCCTGCCGTAGGCGTGAATCGTCACCTCTTTGAGTCGGACGGCCGCAGGGGATATGTCGATGCCGGTATATGCCTGGAGGCGTTCGAGGTTGATCGGGGTCCCGTCGCCAATGTTTATGACCTTTCCCTCCAGGCCCGCGAGGTCGGTAGGGTCTCCGAGGGAAGCGCGCCGCTCTCGCACCAGCACGTCGTAGCCCTCACGTGCGAGGTTTATCGCCGCCACAAGGCCGGAAAGACCTGCTCCCACTATCACCTGTTCCCGCATGGGATCACCCCTTTGCAACAGTGGTGTCAGACACCAGTGTTGCATCGTTGCCGCACCATCTTATGTTAGGATAATTTCGCGATTCAAGGCCTGACCACGAAAGGTATCGCCATGGCAGATGACGGATTTCGAGTGCTGGGGCTTTCAACCAGCCCGCGAAAAGGCGGAAACACAGACCTCATGCTCGACAGCGCGCTTGATGGCGCGCGGGGATCGGGTGTCGCCGTTGAGAAGATACACACGCCGAGTCTCGACATCAACCCGTGCAGGGCCTGCAACGCGTGCTTCAAGACCGGCCAGTGCGTCCAGCAGGACGACATGCAGAAGATCTACCCGAAGCTACTCTCATACGAAGGTATAATCCTGGCCGCTCCCATATTCAGTAGAGGTCTTGCAGCGCAGGCGAAGATCGTGATCGATAGATTGAACTGCATTTGGGCCAGGAGATCCATTTTGCACGAGCGGGCAGTGAACGAAGAGATAAGGGAGAAAAGGCGGGGCCTCTGGCTATCGGCTGCGGGCAGTCCCAGGTCGGACATCTTCGAGCCGGCCTTTCCCACTATCCGGTACTTCTTCGCCATGCTCGAGATAAAAGACTGGGACAGCGTCACTTTCTCAAACGTCGATGAAAAAGGCGCGATAAAGGCTGTGGTCGGTTCACTGGAGCTCTGCCGTAAAGCTGGCGCTCACCTTGTGACCGGGGCCTGAACTAGCAGGGGAGGGGTTACCAGGATGAAGACTCTTGTTGCTTACCTTTCGCAGACCGGGAACACGAAGAAGGTGGCTGAAGCGATTTACTCGCAGTTACCGGAAGAGAAAGAGATGAAAGAGCTGGGCGAACTCACTGACCTCGAGGGTTACGACCTGTGCTTTATCGGCTTCCCGGTTCACGCGGGCAACCCCGCGGTCGCCGCGAAGGAGTTTTTAGAGAAGAACGGCTCGGGGAAGAAGGTCGCGCTCTTCGTGACCCATGCGGCACCGGAGGACGCCGAGGACGTCCCGGGACTCCTCGATGTGTGCAGGAAAGCAGCGGCCAATGCCGAGTTGGTCGGCTTCTTCGACTGCCAGGGAGCGCTTGACGATAACGTCAGGGATTTCCTGCTGAAGAGCGACAGTCCAAAGCATCAGGAATTCGGGAAAATGGCTTACCTTACAAAGGGTCAGCCGGACGAGGGAAGACTCGAGAAGGCGAAGGCTTTCGCCCGGGAAGTGATGGAGAAGGCCGACGCCTGAGAGCCGCCTCCCTCAATAAACGACTTCGCAGCCCATCTCTTCTTCCTGGAGCGGCTCCTCGAAGTACTTGTGGAACTCCCGGGGCAGGATGTGGTAGTCGATGTCCTTGACAGTCGGGTAGAGGTCCACCGAGTTATGTGTATCCATGAAGAGGCACGGCCTTCTCTCCAGGCTGTGCTTATGGATGAAATCGAGTGCGCCCGCCAGCGTCTTTCCGGTGTAGGTACCCTCGAGCTTTATCCCGTCGTAGAGCTTCGCCTTCCTCACGGCATCCATGCACGCGTCGGTGAACCCGGCGTAACAGTCCCCGGCGAAGTCGTCCAGTAACAGGATGTCTCGAGGTCTTACCTTGAAAACCTTCACCTCCGGACACCGCTCTCTCAGGAAGCGCACCGTCATGTTCACATGGAAGCAGAGGTAGGGCGCGTTGCAGACTATCTTCTCGACGACGCGCACCGGTATCACCCGGCTTTTAAGGCCGGCAAGCTGCACGCCCAGTGTCAACCCTGCCGCCGTTCCACTGCTGCCCAGGGTAACGAAGATTAACTCGGGCTCCGGAAGCAGTCCCTCGTCGATCTGCTGCTTGAGCTCGAGCGCGCCTTCGATGTACCCGAGGGCTCCTCTCTGGTTGCTTCCGCCCTGGGGGGTGAAATAGGGGAACTTCCGACTTTCCCGGTCGTAGTACTTTATCATTCCTTTGATCAAGCCGACCGGCATCGCAAACATTGAAGGGGTTGTCACGAACTTCGCCCCGTGCGCATAATCGAGAAGGAGGTTCTTACGTACGTATGCGGCGTTCGGCTGGGGGTTTAGAACACCGATAGTCTCGAGCCCCAGCCTCTCACCGTGGATGACCGTGGCGAGCACGTGGTTGGACCCGACCGCCCCGGTCGTGATAGTCGCCTTTTTCCCTCTGGCTTTCGCGTGGGCGAGCAAGAACTCGAGCTTCCTCACCTTGTTCCCGCCGTAGTAGGGGGAGCTCAGGTCGTCGCGCTTGATGTAGAAGTCGCTCAAGTTTTCCTCGGCGCACAGGCCTTCCATCTTCTGAACCGGGGTCGGAAACTCGCCGAGCTCGATCCAGTCCACCTTGCCGCGTAGAGCCGGGTACTTCTCGAAAAGCAGTGGTCTTTCCATGCTCACTCCTCGGGTTGAGACGACCCTAATAGTCTAATGCATTAATTGTGCCGGGCACCATTGTTGCGTTGTCGCACAAGTATGCGGGGGGCTTCCGATTTCCGTTATAGTTAGGCCATGGGCGCGGTACAGGATTTTTTCAAGTGGATAATGAACCAGGTCGGATACGCGGTATGCCACCAGTTCTACTCTCGCAGCTTCCACTACGGGGGGCAGAAGCTGCCGGTCTGCGCTCGCGATACCGGGTTCTTCCTCGCCTTCGCGGCGTGCTTCATCGTCCTGCTTCTTTTTTACGGACGGAGGGGTAAGCGCTATCCGCCGGTCTGGACGGTGGTTGCACTGGCGGTCTTGATAATTCCCACCATTGTCGACGCTGTCACTTCTTACGCCGGCCTGAGGGAGTCGTCGAACGCGATACGAGAAATCACCGGAGCATTCGCGGGGACTGGCGCGGCGGCACTGCTTTTCCCGCTTGCGAGCTCGCGGTTTTTCAGAAGAGACGGGGGAAGAAGGATTCTGGAGCAGTGGTGGTCCCTTCCTCTGCTTCTTCTTCTCCCGGCCGCCGTCAGCCTCGCGCTCTGGCCGGACTGGCCCGGGGCTTTCTGGTTCTGGGCGGGGCTCGTGACGCTCTCGATACTATCCGCGCTCTTCTTGCTGAACTATGTACTCGTATCGCTTCTGTTCGCCTGGATACGCGGAGAGGAGGGTGTGCCCGGCGTGAAAGTAAACGCGTCGCTCACCGCTTTCATGGTGCTTGCGGAAATCATCGTCGCCAACCGCCTTCACTGGCTTTTCGAGAGACTGATTTGACACACTGGTGCCAGGCACCTGTGTTGCATATGATATACCCGGGACGGGAGGCTCATCCGTTATGCACATCGAAAAAGAAACAATCCGGGTTACCGCGATGCTGGACCGGTTCCGCATCGTAGGTGACATGTACCGCTACCCGGGCTCGAGGCTCCTTGACCTTGTCAATCTCAAGGAAGCCACTTTCATCCCGTTCACCGAAGTCGAGATTTACGGAATCGCCGACGGGAAGCTATTACTTAAGGCGCCCTTTTTGGCCCTGAACCGCAACGCTATACGATTCTTCTATCCTGTTGACACCGAGCACCGGGAGCAGGCCTAGGCTCCGGGGTCACGCGGCGGTCGGAGGGTCATTTACCTTTAGTCGAAGTCGCGCTGGCGACGCTCGCCTCGGCTGTTTTGGCCATACGCGCGAACCTCTTGAGATAACTTACGTGACGGGTGATCAGAGTATTTGCATACTTCACGACGGTTACCCTGACCGTCTCCTTGGTCTGTGATTCGACCGGCAGGAACTCTACTGTCGACTCCCTTATCTCTTCGTCCGAGTAACCCATCAGCCTCATCTTTTGAGCGGCCGCCTCGATAGCACCCGACTGGCTCTCTGTCATCTTGTATTCAAAGGCCACCCCCATTGCGACGTCCTCCGCGTCGTTGATTATGGTGATGCGCCCCCATATTATCGGGCCGACCTCGATGATCAAGAAGGCCAGCACCAGGACGATGATACCTACCTTGATGACCTGGGCGAGTATCTGTCCGCTTTCATCGTTCAGCGCGCGCAATGGATTCAAATCCTTTTCCTCCGTTCAAGAACTCGGGGGTATGGGACTACCCTCTTACTCCATCCCTCTCACTCCATAATACTATCTTCTTCGACCGGTTCCACCCCGTGCGGCTCCAATTCGGACTGCCTCCGCTTGAAAAAGCGGTATAGAAGTCTACGGAGGGCGTTCATCTCCTCCGACTTGAGGAGCAATGCCAGGCCGATGAAGACGCCCGCGCCAACAAGGATGGCGAGCACGACCTGGAGCAGTTGGGCCCAGAAGTCGGTGACGCCCAACCATGAACCGATGAGCTTCGCGACACCGTAGCACGCGCCACCCGTCGCGGCGGATGCGACGCATATCTTCGCGAGTGAGCGGGCGATGCGAGCACCGTCCAGGCTGCCGAGCCTCCGCCGCAGGACGGCCCATACGCAGATCGCTCCGACGAAGTAGGCGGTCGTGTTCCCGAGGGCGAGCCCTGAGACTTTCATCACGTCCGTCTTGAAGACATAGAAGTAAACGAAATCGACCGCTATGTTCAGACCGATGATGATAGCCGCGATTATCATGGGGGTCTTTGTATCCTGCATCGAGTAGAAGACCTTGAGTACCAGCATGAAGATGGAGAAGAAGAACAACCCCAGCGCGAAGTAGAAGACCACGGAGGCGAGCATCTCGGTGTCGTGGCTGTCGAAGTTCAATCGCTGGAGCAGTAACCGCACTATCGGCTTGGAGAGCACGGCATAACCGACAGCGGCGGGTATCACCACGAAGGCGGTCGTCCTGGCGCCGAGCGAGACCGAGTTGATTATCTCGTCGGTTTCCTTCCTGACGTGCTGCTCCGAAAGGGTCGGGAACAGGGCGGTGATGATGGAGACGGCCACGATCCCGTAAGGGAGCTGGAAGAATATGTAGGCGTACTGGAAAGCGCTTATCCCGCCGCGCACCTGAGTCGCGAGGATATTGACCACCCACAGCCCTATCTGGTTTATGAGGACGTAGGCCACAACCGGCACGGCGAGGCGGCCAAGCTTCCGGACCGCGGGGTGCTTCAGGTCGAAGACAAACTGATAGCGGAATCCGGTGCGCCTCACCCACGGTAGCGGTATCATAGCCATCGCCACCACACCGAGGGTCCCTCCGATAGCCAGCACGTAGATATTGGGATAGTAGTGGTACACGATAACGGTTGCTATCACCACTACGTTGTTCGCGATCGGCGCGAAGGCCGGGATGGTGAAGTGCTTGTATGAGTTGAGCACTCCCGAGTAGATCGCGCAGAACCCGTAGAAAACGACCTCGAAGATAAAGAACCGGAGGAGCAGGGTCGCGTTCGCCTCCATGTTCGCCCGCGTGCCGTGCGACAGGAAGGTCTGCGCCTTTATTAAGTACGGCGCCGCCAGGCAGAGGGCTACGGAGACCACGAAGAGGATTGCAAGACTGAGGTTGAATACCGAGTTGGCGACGTGCCATGCCTCCTCCTCGTCACTGGTGGTCAGATACTCGACGAAGACCGGGATGAACAGGGAAGCGAGGACCCCGCCCAGTATCAAGTCGTAGACGATGTTCGGCGTGATGTTGGCGAGGTTGAAGGAGTCTGCCATCTCACGGGTGGCGACAGCCGTCATCCCGAGGACCGAGGCGAGCGCGGCCATGCGGACGAAGCCACTAACACGGCTTGTGGCTGTACCCAGGGTCATCACCGAAGCGCCCCGCGCGAACGAGGCGGGCTTCAGCCTAGGCTTCTGTTCCTTCTTCCTCGAGCCTCCTGAGGTTCCTCTTCTTATGCTTACCCACCCTCCTCCTCGAGAGTATCTTGATTATCCAGCCGACGGCTATGAGCCCGAGGATCCCGCCGACCACGATGATCGCGGAAGTATTGAAGCGACTTGTCAGCACGGACATCTCGGTCTTCGCGAGGGCCGTCCCATCCGACTCGAGGCGCGCGAAAAAGCGGACGCGCCCTTTCTTCGTGACGTGCACCGGGATCTCGAGCATGTTCTCCTTCGGCTCGAGTACCACCTTCTGCGTTTGGCCCCTGGGAAAGGTGAGCCCGTTACTGTAGAACTGCAGGGTCGCCTTCACCCTGTAGCCGGTCTGGTTAGTCACCGGCAGGGGGATGTTCGCATTACCGCTGGTCAGAGTTATGGAACTCATCGCCGGGATCTTTATCTTGGCCAGTTCGGAATCGACCGTGTTGGTGACCGCGTGCGCGAATCGAAGGCCCGATTCAGTACGATCCCACTGCCGCCAGACGTCGCTTTCGGATATGTCCAGGTTATGAAGAAGCGGAGGGAGGATGGGGTTGTGACGGAAAACTGTATTAGTGTAACCGATGTACTTGTCCCTGGCCCTTTTGACCTGCTTGAAGTAGGCGTCCATTGGATTGCCGTTGTCCGGTATTTCGAGGGCGAAATCCTGGATTGGGGGCACGGCGGAAAGGCTCTCACCCATGGTGGAGCTCTGAGTCCAGGGCGCGCCCGAGAGTGCTTTCATGATCTCCTGCGCCACGCGATGTGACGGTCTCCACCAGCTCGGCCAAACGAAAGCGCAGGCGCGAAGCTTCTCGGGCCTTTCCAGATAGAGGTTCGTGAGCTCGCTCAGGAAGGCCTGGGCGACGAAGCGCTCGTCGTTGTTCTGGGCAAGGCGCCGTATAAGCTTCTCGGTACGGCCGTCGGCGAAGAGCGCGAGTACCTGGTTTTCCTCTGCTCCCTCGATTCCGACCGGCGAACCGAGGGTGAGACCCCTCATGAGCTTGCGGCCCTCGCGGTTGCGCTCGAGGAGTCCGGGGCCAAGGATAAGGAATTGGCCGAGCTCACCCGCGAGGTTCTTGATGACGCGGGAGTTGCAGTTCAGGCCGGGAGGGTAGAAGTAGTCCAGGCCGAGTTTTGTGCCGAGGGCGGCCTCGAGACTCCTGATGCCGCGTGAAATCTGCCCCCTGGCGTCATCAGACCAGTTGTAGGCGACCAGCTTTTCGAGGTCCGGGGAAGCATACGGTGTCACCAGGAACTGGAACCTTGGATCCTGTGCCATCTTCTTGTACCTGTTCAAGATGGCCCCGGCGTTTCTTGCCTCGGTGGAATCGGCGCCGAACTTTTCCTCGCGCTGCCCTTGCTTTACGACGTAGCCGTCGGACATGTCCCGGATCTCCTCGATCACGAGCGGGGAAAAGGATAAGGTGGGGTGCAGACTCTTGTACTTGTCCACTGCGTCCGCGATCGAGGTGTACCAGCCGGGGCTCCTGCCGCCGGGGTAGCACTCGGTTGCGAGCCCGTTGTCGCTAAAGGTCCCGTCGGGGGCGCGGTGGGGCGGCTCGAGCATGTCGAAGACGATTGACAATTTCAAGGGAAACGTCGACTGCGGGTTCTGGTCGGACATCACCACGAGCGTGCTTATGGCGGAGTCCGCGACGGACCCGTCCTTCAGGACCTCGACGGATAAGGGAAAGACGCCGTCCCAGAGCCTGAGCTTGCTCAAGTCAATGCCGAACCTGTAGTTGCTCTTTCCGGGCTTGAGCGAGATGCCGCGCTTGAGCGTCTCGGTGTGGCGATACGATCTTCTCGGCTTTCCCTCGAGGGCCGCATCGAGGTCGGCCCTGGAGCCGTTCGGCGAGTGCACCCTCAACCTTATCGCGACGCCTTCAAGGGTCTGTTGAGACATGTTCTCAAGCGTCACGGAGAGCCGGGCCTTACCGCCGGGCTTGTACCAGTAGGCGTCCGTGTAGAAAGTGACCTTGACCTGCGCCTGCTGGGCGGGGGCGGCGACGGCAGCGGTCATCATGAATGGTAGAGACAGGAGGCACAGCATGAGCGTGCACAGAAGCTGCGCTCCTCTCTTTTTTCCACAGGGCTTCATGGTTGAAATCATCTCAGGATAAACGTTTCTGGTCGCACCTGGCTCCGTCCTGCCCGGGTTTTCTAGCCGACCATGCTTATTATCTCATTAACGATAAAGATTACCCCAAAGACGGCGATCAATGCGCCGAAAAGGGCGAATAGCGCCCGCTCGCTGGTCCTGATACTGACGCGGGCGCCCAGGTACGCGCCGGGGATGACCCCGATCGTGAGATAGCCGAAGAGCGACCAGGAGATGTGGCCGAGAAGCGCGTGTATCACGGTCCCGGGTATGGCCAGGATGGTTATCACGGCGAGCGAGGTCCCGAAGGCCTTCTTTATCGGCAGGCGCAGGAGGTAGATGTAACCCGGGAGCAGCAGTATGCCCCCGCCGACGCCGAGCAGGCCCGATAGGAACCCGGCGCCCAGACCTATCAGTAGAATGAGCCAGGCAGGATTAGATGGTGCAGGCGAATCCTCGCCAGCATGCGCGGCATTACTGGAATCGTCACTGCCTCCCGATGGTATGTTTCCGGCCGCCGCCCTGTGAATGGTCTGCCCCGCTATGTAAAGGATGAGCGCCCCGGTCGCCAGCATCAGGTAATGGAGGTTCAGGACCTTGGTGAGCAGGGCGCCACCTACGCTTCCGAATACGCCTGACGCTGCGGACAGGTACGCCACCCTTTTTTCCAGGAAGCCCCTCCGCCAGTAGGTGATGGCGCCGGTCAGCGATGTCGGGATGGTGACGGGCAGCGTCGTCCCGAGCGCGATGCCCGGAGAGGCGCCGAGGATGAGCCTGATGGCGGGCGTGGAGACGCCCGCGCCTCCCACGCCGAACATGCCGGCCAGGAACGCCGAGAAGAAACCTATGAGTATTGCCAAGAAAACGTACATTGGACCTGGTCTCACCTTACGTGCACGTTGCGGCTGTTCAAAGAGATACCATATCATTGTCGGGCGTCGAACTGCAGTCACAGAAGGGGAGAGGGAAATGGCCGATCACCCTGTACGCTGGTTCTTTCATCGCCTTTTTACCTCGAAGCCTTTGAACCGCATGTCTTTGTTCTTGCTGCAGACAGTGGTCGAGAGGCATGGAGAGGATCTGCTTCCACGTGATGCGCTTGAGGGTATCGACCAGTTATTCTTCCGGGACGCCATCGGCAACATCGACATGGACTCCGACGGCGTCGATGATTCCTTCCGGCTGACTGTCACGAACCCCTGGTACGACCAGAGGTTAACCGGGGTCGAGGTGGCCATAGACGGCAGGCCGATCCCGGCCGATCGACTGTTGCTTCGTTACCCTAGCGGCGAGACGAGGGCCCGCGACGTGGTGGCGCTCGAGTTCCCCCCGGGCGACGCAATGGAGATAATCGCTGAGGGGACGCCTCTGGCCGATGGGCTCCACCTCATCGACTTCTTGCTCGATATGGAACTAGCTCCGCAGATCATACCCCTGGTGCCCATCCTCATGAAGGACGGCGTCGGGGACTTCCCGATCCTCCCCGACTGCTTTGAAGCGCTGCCCGCCTGGCCTCCGCGGGCGCTCGAGCCGGGCACGGTCCACGTCGTACCCCATATCCATTACGACGTGGAGTGGATGCAGACGAGGGATGTTTTCGAGAGGATAGGCGCCGGTAACCTGAAGGAGACCCTCCGGTTGATGGACGAAGACCCCGAGATGACATTCGTCGTCGACCAGGTCCCGCACATGGAGCCGTTCAGGCGGAGTGACCCGGAGGATTTCGAGCGTATCGTTGAACTGGTGCGCGGGGGTCGCATCGAGCCGGTAAACGGAATGTACTCGGAGCCGGACGTAAACCTTATCTCGGGCGAGGCGCTCGTCAGGCAGTCGGTGGCCTGGCAGCGCTACTCGCTCGAGAAGTTCGGGATGCTCGCGCGGTGCGGGTGGCTCATCGACTCGTTCGGGATGACAGCGCAGCTTCCGCAGATATTCGCAAAATCGGGTACCGAGTTCTTCGCCTTTTCGCGCGCCAAGTCGCCCAAGGATCTTCCGAGCGAGTTCCTCTGGGAGGGCCTCGACGGGACGCGGATCTTGACCACCTGCATGCCGAAGAAATACAACGTTGGACACCCGGTTCCGACCGACCGCTCGCGGGCGCTTCGCTGGATGCTAAAGAACTACAGGTTTTTGAGGGAGCGGTCGGCCTCGGACCAGGTTTTTTACCCGGGAGGAGTGGACCACGGACGGCCCCAGAAGGAATACGGGGATATGGCGAGGGCCTGGAACTCGGAGGTGGGAGGTGTCACCTTCAAGTTCTCGACACCCTCGGCTTTCTTCGAGGCGCTTCCGCGCGAGGAGTTGCCGGTGATCAGGGGGGAGTTCCAGCGCGAACTGTGGGGCACATACGGGTCCCGCATCGAGCTGAAGAAGCTGAACCGCTCCTGCGAGTTCGCGCTCCTTGATACCGGAAAGCTCGCGACTATCGCGTCTCTGGCCGGGGCGCCTTACCCGCTTGAAAGGCTCGGGGGGGCGTGGCGGACGGTGATGGACTGTCACTTCCACGACCAGATATGCGGCTGCTCGATCGACGAGGTGGCGGTGGGGATGGAAAGGCGGTTCAATGAAGCGCTGGGTGAGGCCGGGGACCTGATGTCGGATTCGGCGCGCTCGCTTGCCGGGGTGAAAGGAGCAGATGGATTCACCCTGCTGGTTTTCAATCCTCTTTCTCAGCCGGTCTCGTCATGGGTCGAGTTCGATCTCGAACTGCCGCCCGGCTGGAGAGGGCTTGCGGTTTCCGCGGGCGGTGAGCGCCTTCCCGTGCAAATAGTTGATGCCACCTCGTATGGCGACGGGAGCCTCAAGGCAGTAAAGGCGGGGTTCTGCCCCGAACTGCCGCCGCTCGGTTATAGAGTCTTTGAGCTTACTCCCTCCGACGATGCCCAACCGGAGGTTGCGAACCCCGCGCAGGCCGGCGGAACAGTTCTCGATAACGGGCTCCTTCGTGTCGAAGTGGACGGGGGCACCGGACTTCTGAAGCGGGCCGTCTTTGCCGACGGGATATCGTTCGACCTCGAGGGAGGCAACCGACTGGTACTGGAGCGGGATTTCGGGGAACTGTACGAGGAGAGGGCAATCGGGGCCTCTTTCCTCAAGAAGCGAAGCGCAGACTCGGTGAGGGTTGTAGAGAGCGGGCCTTTGAGGGGGACGATCGAGGTCAAGGGAGCACTCGGGCGTTCGTCTTTTACGCAGACGATATCCCTGGCGGCCGGCTCGCCGCGCATCGACATCGAGACGGACATCGAGTTCAGGGACGCAAAGCACCGCCTGCGCTGCGTCTTCCCGACGGGGATCGAGGGTGGCACCTGGACCCACGAGATACCGTACGGCTGCATACAGAGGCCCGGTCACGAGCTCGCCGCCCAGAACCTCACCGACTTGAGCGGCGGCGGCAGGGGCGTGACGCTCATAAACTTCGGCACTCCCGGCAACGAGCAGTACAAAGGCACGATTTACCTCACGCTGATGCGCTCGTCGAATAAAGCCTACCTCTGGGACACAGGTCCGCTGGGGCTGTCGCTCGGCAATCACGTATTTCGCTATGCCCTCTATCCGCACAAGGGCGACTGGCGCGAGGCCGGTTCGGTGCTCGAGGCGTACCGGCGTAACAACGCCCCGAGGGCTTTCGTACTCCAGGGAGCTTCCAGCGAGAGTGGGCGCTCTTACAGCGCTCTTTCCTGCGAGCCTGCAAACGTTCTGGTCTCCGTGCTCGAGAAAAACGGGAACGGAGAAGTACTGCTCCGCCTTTGGGAGACCGCGGGGAGAGACTCGACTGCTGAACTCGGGTTCGGCTGGGATGTCAAACAGGCACGAAAGACCGACCTGCTCGAGCGAGAGCTGGAAGAACTGTCTATCGACGGGCGCAGGCTTACGCTTCCCCTCGAACCGTTCGAGATAGCGACACTGCTTCTTCAATAATGACAAACCGGGGCCAGGCCCCTGTGTGTCATTTCTAGTCCGAGAAGCCCCGATCGTATCCGTGCCCGGGATAGATGACCTGGCACTGCGGTGTCATGCAGGCTGTCGTTCCTGTACAGTCCCCGCGGGCGCCCGTTAGTGTGGCCGTCCGGCCCGTCTCCAATCACGGTATAATTACCTCCATGAACATCTTCCGTGAGTTCGAGAAGAAGCTCGAGTCGCTCTTCGAGGGGGTCATCCTGCGGGCCTTCAAGTCCGGCGTCCAGCCGGTGGAGCTCGGCAAGAAGCTCGTGCGCGAGCTGGAGGGCCACAAGACGATCGGGGTCTCTAGGGTATACGCGCCGAACCGCTACGAGGTAGGGCTCTCCTTAAGGGATTTTTCGCGTTTCGAATCGTACCAGGCGGTGATGGCGACAGAGCTCGAGAACCTCCTCATCTCTTATGTGAAAGAGAAGGGATACGCGGTCCTCGACCGCCCGCGGGTAAAGCTCGTCGAGGTCGGGAAGCTCCACGAGGGCGAGTTCTGGATAAAGACGGCGATGGAGGGGGACCTCCCGGTCGAGAAGCTGGGCGGGGCGCCCCCCGGGGCCAAGCGCCGCACGCCCCGCAAGGGACCGGCCACGCTCGAGCTCATCGATTCCGGCGACGTCTCTCCCACGTTCACCATAGACAAGGAGACAGTGCAGATCGGCCGCCTGGCCGATAACGACATAATGCTGCCCGATCCCAACGTGAGCCGGGCGCACGCACGCGTCAGCCGGCGCGGCGACTCCTACTTCATAACCGACCTCAAGTCGACCAACGGGACTTTCTTGAACGAGGAGCGCATCATGGACGCGCAGCTCTCGGACGAGGACGTGATCCGGCTGGGCTCGACGCGGCTTATCTTCCGGAGGTCAGAGGGTTGATCCCGAACGGCGTTTTCATCGCGCTCAGATTCGTGTTCCTTGCCCTCCTCTACGTCTTCATCATCCTTCTGATCCGCGCCATCTACCGCGACATGAAGGCGCCCGCGTACGAGCCCGCGGCTAGGCCCTCCCGGCGGAAGAGGAAGCAGGTGAAGCCGGAGCTCGTCGTGGTGGCGGCCGACCGCAACATCGGCGCCAGGTATGACCTGGCCGACCACATCACGATAGGCCGCGCCCCCGGGAGCAATATCGTGATAGACGACACGTACGCCTCGCAGCTCCACGCCCGCGTTTTCAAAAGCGAGGGCGGTTTCTACATAGAGGACCTCGGGTCGACGAACGGCACCTACGTGAACGGCAGGAAGATCTCCTACTCGAGGGAGCTCCGGGAAGGGGACCGGATAAAGATAGGCAGGATGGTCTTCGAGTTCTCCCTTTAAGGAATGCAAATGTACCACTGCGCCTCGGCGTCGATGACTCATACGGGGAAGGTCCGCGAGATAAACGAGGACGCCGTCCTCGAATCCGGCAACCTCTTCGCCGTGGCCGACGGTATGGGAGGTCACCAGGCGGGCGAGGTGGCGAGCTCACTCGCGCTCTCTGTCGTACGTCGGTATATGGAAGATAACCTGGGGCTGATCCCGGGTGAGGAGCTGGTCGAGAGTGCGGTGGAAGCAGCCAACTCGGCCGTCTATGAAAAGGCTGTCTCGAGCGTGAAGTACCACGATATGGGGACCACTCTCACCATGATGTACCGCGAGGGCGACACCGTCTACTTCGGCCACGTCGGCGACTCGCGCGCCTACATGTTCCGCGGCGGGAGGCTCAAGCGGCTGACGCGCGACCACTCTCTCGTCGGCAAGCTCCTCGAGGACGGGGAGATAACCGAACAGGAGGCGAGGGTCCATCCCCAGCGGAACATCATCCTCTTCGCCCTCGGCCTCGGGCCCAGGGTCGATGTGGACGTAACGGCTGTAAAGATCATGCCCGGCGACGAGTTCCTGCTGGTGACCGACGGCCTGTACTCCATGGTCGAAGACCGGCAGATAGAGCAGGTGCTCACGGCGGGGCCGGAGCCCGCTGCGGTGGTGAAGCGGCTCGTCGATCTGGCGCTCGAGGCGGGCGGCGCCGACAACATCTCCGTCGTGCTCACGAGCTACGCGAAGCCGTTCTCTGCCGCTCCCGCGGGTATCACCCGCGAGACGGTGAGCCGCGAGCCTTTGCCGTCGGGGGGAGTCGCGAAGGCAAAGCCTGGAAGCTGGATAAAGGCGCACGCCGGTGTGCTGGTAATATGCCTGGTCCTGCTTCTGAGCCTGGGAGCCATTTTCGCCATCGGCTTCTATTTCTACAACAAGACTTATTTCGTGGGAGTAAAGAGCGGAAAGGTGGCTTTATACCACGGTTTCCCGTTCTGGAAGCTCGCGAAGGTCGAGCGCCAGACCGACATAGAGGTGAAGTTCCTCCCGCAGGAGCGCCGCCGCAGGGTCGAGGGCAAGCTCGACCCCGAAACGCGGCAGGACGCGGAGGAAACGATAAAGTCGCTCGCCCGGGAGGTGCAGCAGAACTCCAGCCTCGTGCCCACGGTCGAGGGCAAGAGCCTGGCGGAGGCGCAGGCGGTGATCGAGCAGGCGGGGCTCCGGGCGGAGTCCGACGTCGCAAGCCCTCTCGATCCGGTTCAGTACGTTGTGCTCGCACAGGACCCGCGGCCAGGGACGAGGGTCGAGAAGGGTTCGGCCGTGAAGTTGAGAGTGACTGCAGCCTCTGCACCGGCCAAGGGGGTGTAGCAGATCCGCGAGCGTAACACGGAGCTGGGGCTCCTTATCCTGATAATAGTGTTGATGTTAGTTGGTTTCGTGGCCGTGCAGCTGGCGAAGGACGGGAAGATCGTGCCGTCCTCTTTCATCTACCCGGGTTGCGTGGCCGTAGTATTCATCATCCTTCACCTGGTTCTCAGGTTCCTTATCCCGCGAGCGGATTTGCTCCTGTTGCCCGTCAGCGCGGGCCTTACTTCGCTGGGAATCGTCATGATATACAGGCTCGACAGGGGGCTCGCGCTCGACCAGCTCATCTGGATCGCGGTCGCCGCCGCCTGCTTTGTCCTTGTCATCCTCTTCCTTCGCAACTACGAGGTGCTCGCCCAGTACAAATATACTCTCGGCATCGTGGCGCTCGCGCTGCTTGCCTCGACGATGATATTCGGGAAGGAGATCAACGGGGCGAGACTGTGGCTCCAGATCGGGCCGCTCCATTTCCAGCCCTCCGAGATAGCGAAGGTGCTCCTTGTCATATTCCTCGCGGCCTTCTTCGCCGAGAAGCACGAGGTCCTGAGCATCTCCACCCACAGGGTGCTCGGCATCCCGGTGCCCGAGCTGAAGTACTTCGTACCGCTGATAATAATGTGGGGATTGTCGATGCTCATGATGATATTCGAGAAAGACCTCGGCTCGTCGCTCCTCTTCTTCGGCATCTTCCTCGCGATGCTCTATGCCGCGACGGCGAGGAAGACGTATGTCGCGGTGGGGCTCGTCCTGTTCGTCCTCGGGGCATACGTCTGCTATCTGTCCTTCTCCCACGTCGAGGTGCGCGTGCTCACCTGGCTCAGTCCCTTCAACCCGAAGACGATCCAGGGGAACTCTTACCAGATCTCGCAGTCGCTCTTCGCGCTTTCCTCGGGAGGGATCTCCGGCTCGGGGCTGGGACTTGGTCGGCCTGATTTCATCCCCTCGGTGGCGACGGACTTCATCTTCAGCGCGATCGGCGAGGAGCTCGGGTTGATTGGCGCGGTCTCCGTGATCCTTTTATACATAGTATTCGTGGCGAGGGGGATGAAGACGGCGCTACTGCACCGGGATGATTTCGGGAAGCTACTCGCCGCCGGGCTCGTAAGCATCATCGCGATCCAGTCGTTCCTGATCATGGGAGGGGTCACGCGCCTCATCCCGCTGACCGGTATCACCCTTCCGTTCGTGAGCTACGGTGGGAGCTCGCTGCTCGCCAACTTCGTCCTGCTCGCCCTGCTGCTGGTGCTCTCGCACCGCGGCGCGACGACAAACGTCGAGAGCATCAGAGAGGCGGCGAGGAAGTGAACCGACAGATGAAAATACTGCTTGCGGTCTTCATAGCGTGCTTTCTCGCGGTGGCCGTCAACCTGACCTGGATACAGATATTCGGTGCCGAACACATAAGCGAGAACGCGTACAACAAGCGGCGCCTCGTCGATGAGTACTCGGTCCTGCGCGGCGATATCACGACAGAGGACGGTGAGGTCGTCGCGAAAAGCGTCGACACCGGGGAGCAGTATCGCTACCAGCGCGAGTACCCGGCAGGCGACGTCTACTCATGCGTAACCGGTTACGATTCCTGGCGCTACGGGCGAAGCGGGCTCGAGAAGAAGTTCAACAAGGAACTTTTGGGGCAGGGTTTGCCGCAGTCCTTCAAGAGCCTCGCCAGCAAGCTGGTCGGCTCCAGCAAGAAAGGGGACTCCCTCGTGCTCACCGTCGATTCTCGGCTGCAGAGGGCTGCAACTGACGCGCTGGGCGAACAGAGGGGTGCGGTTGTGGCAATGGACCCGAAGACGGGCGCCGTGCTGGCGCTTGTCTCGTATCCCACCTTCGACCCGAATGTGACGGTGCCGCTCAAAGGCCGGGACACAGAGACGGCATGGGCGGCCCTGAATGCCGACCCCGATGCACCACTGGTGAATCGGGCGACGACCGGTCTCTACCCGCCGGGCTCCTCTTTCAAGGTGGTCACGGGCTCGGCCGTTCTCGACCTCGGCGTGGTGACGCCGCAGTCGCTCTTCGACTGCAAGGGCAGGCTCCTGGTACAGGGGTTTACCATATACGATTTCAGCCGGCGGGGGCACGAGCTGTTGGACTTTGCCCGCGCCATGGTCGTCTCCTGCAACGTGACCTTCGCGGAAGTCGGTCTCAGGCTGGGGGCGGAGGCCCTCGTGAGATACGCGGAGCTTTACGGCTTCAACAGGGTCATCCCGTTCGACCTGCCGGTCGCGGAAAGCCATATACAGAGCCCCGATACCATGGACAAGGTTGCGCTCGCATCGAGCGCCATCGGACAGGCGCAGGACCTCGCGACCCCCCTGCAGATGGCGCTTGTCGCCTCGGGGGTCGCGAACGACGGCGAGGTTATGCAGCCTTACCTCGTTGACGAGGTCCAGGACTACAACGGGAAGATCATCAAGCAGTTCAGCCCGAAGCGCTGGGACAGGGTAATCAAAGCGGAGACTGCCCAAACACTCACGGGCATCATGGTCAAGGTGGTGGATGAGGGGACCGGTACCCGCGCGCGGATCGACGGGGTCGATGTCGCCGGCAAGACGGGGACCGCAGAGGTCGAAGGGAAAGAGCCCCACGCCTGGTTCATCGGCTTCGCACCGGCATACGACCCGAAGGTCGCGGTCGCGGTTCTGTTAGAGCAGGGGGGCGAAGGAGGAGTCACCGCGGCCCCGATAGCACGCCAGGTCATCGAAGAGGCTCTTTCGCTTCAGCAATAATTGTTGCAGGGGTACGCAGGCCTAAAGGTTATAATTTGAGGGAGAGACTAAACTACCATAAGGACAGACACGGGCGCCAAACAGTAGGGGCCCCCTTCTTAGGGGGAGTGACCAAACTAAGATAAGGAGGAACAGGAGCGCCAAACAGAAGGGGCCCCCTTCTTAGGGGGAGCGACTAGACTTCAATAAGGACAAACAATGAGGTTTCTTCTGAGGCAGGTCAAAAGACTGCTTATCGTGCCACTTCTTTTCATCGGTTGTCTCCTGGGGGCTATACCTTTCATGTTCGTCTATATCCGCGCGCGCTACAGAGCAATGAAGGCGGACGGGATTCCCGACGGGCCCCACGTCGCGCCACCCTCGCCGGATGAGCGCAGCATGGACGACATCTTCGAGCGACTCGAGCAGGTTCCCTTCGATCCCGTTCGCCCTTTGACTGTAGGAATGCTCAAGTTGATGATGAGCGGTTCAATTATGCCTTTTCTGAACGCGAAGCGCTCTACCAGCGCGGTACTGCTTCCATACCCGGAGGAGTTCGAGGACGTGACGTTCGAGAGCTTCGATGGGACCCCGCTCGCCGCCGTGATAGGAATCCACAAGGACGGCAAGAGAAGGCCGGGGCTCGTCATCTCCCACGGTCTGATGAGCTGTAAGAACGACCCCGGGATCCAGGAGCTCTTTCTCACCGCCTACGCGGGTTGGGGTTTCAACGTGCTCGCGATAGACCTGCGCAACTTCGGGAAGAGCCAGAGCCTGAGCAACACCCCGTCCACTGCGGGATGGAAGGAGGGCGAAGACCTGCTCGCCGCGGCGAAGTTCCTGGGCGAGATGCCGGAGGTCACCAGCGTCGGCATAACGGGTTTCTCGATGGGGGCGGGCTCAACCATGAGGGCCGCCTACTCGGCGAAGGAATACCCTTACCTGACAGGGGGCGCCATCGCCTGGAACGGCTACTCGGACGCGCGCCGGCAGCTCGATTACATAGACACGAAACCGCCTGTCACCGACCCGTTCTACCCGGTGTACTGGTCATTCGTGGGCACACAGAAGCTCCGCAAGGATGACATGAAACAGTATATAGACGACCCTGAGATAAGGGCGTTTCTCGACCAGCCCTTCAAGGAGTTCAACTTCGAGAACTATGTCGAGAAGATAGCCGCGCCCTATTACGGCGTGACGGCGGACGAGGTCTTCTTGAACGCGAGCAGCAAGGAGTACCTTGCCGATATCGAGGTGCCGCTCCTGATAATCCACGCCGCGGACGATCCAATCTGCCTGCCGTCGGAGATGGATGACCTGATCGAGCCAGCCGACCAAAACCCGAACGTCAACGTATGGATGCTGTGGACCGGCAACCACTGCGGTTTCAGGTGGTACGACAGGAACTGGTTCGAGACGGTGCTTCGGGATTTCTTCACCTACTGGGCGACTTGGGAGTAGTGCCAACCGAAAAGGGGAATCATGGGTACCAGGGATGACCTTCTCAAGCTGGCCGTGGAGATCGGCCCGAGGGGTGCGTGCACGGAAGCCGAGGGCAGGGCCGCCGACTACATAAGGGAGAGGTTCGCCGAGCGCGGGCTCGAGACCTCCGTCCAGGAGTTCAAGACGATAACCACCTACTCCTACCTCTATGTCATCTATCTCTCCGTCGCGATCGCGTGCGGCGTCCTTTCCTACTGGTTCCCCTACTTCGTGGCGCCCGTTGCTTTGATCATCGCGGCCCTCTTCGCGCTGGACCTCGAGACCTTTCCCCTTCTCTCCCGGCTGCTTCCACACCGTGTGAGCCGAAACGTCATCGGCGAGATGCCATCGGAGAGCGGAGAGGTCCGCCTGGTCGTCGTGGCCCATTACGACAGCGCCCGCGCCGCGCTCTCGTTCCATCCGAAGATGGTGAAGAATTTCCGGATGTCGTTCTCGATGATGATCGGGAGCGTTTTTATCGTTGCTGCACTGGCCCTTTCCAACTTCATAATAAGGGCGATTACCGGCTCCGCCAACTTCTGGGTATGGGTCGCCGCCCTCGTTTTCTGCGCTTACCTGCTCGTACCGCTGGTGTTGATGCTGCACCGCGAGGCCGCGATGGAATATACACCGGGGGCAAACGACAACGCCTCCGGCGTGGTGACGATGCTCGCCCTGGTGGACAAGATGGGCGAGCCCGAGTCGCTGTTGCCGGGGGTCATGTTCGTGGCCACCGGCGCGGAGGAGGTCGGCACAGCAGGGATGATCGAGTTCTTGAAGGCCAACGGCGACCGTGTCAGAGACGCGCTCATCGTGAACCTCGACAACCTGGGCACCGGTCACCTCTGTTACATAGACTGCGAGGGGATGCTCCTTCCTCACCGCTCGAGCCCGGTACTTCTATGGCTCTCCTGGCTCGTCACGAAGAAGAAGCAGTTCCCCATATGGCAGGCGCCATACCGGCTGCTATCGACCGACGCCACCCCCGCCCTCGCCAGGGGGTACTCCGCGATGAGTGTGATGGCTTTCGATGACGAAGGCGGCCTTCCCAACTGGCACTGGCAGAGCGACACGGTCGATAACGTCAACATGGAGAACATAGAGGTCGCCAGGGGCTTCCTCTGGAACCTCGCCAAGAAGCTCGACCTGCCTTGAGGGGAGTCCTTGCGACAGTGGCGCGGGGCAACATTGTTGCAAAAGAAAAAAGGGCCGGCGGACCCGGCCCTTTCGATTTCTAACGGGCAGTTTTACGTCTTGCCCGGGACAATCATATACAGCCCTCGCTACAGTGGGCGACTCTAGGAACCGTGAACCTCTTCAAGATGGCCCCTCCTTCCGTTCTGGAATGAAAAATACTTATTGACCAGATATTATTATACCTTATTCCGGCCGCGTCATTGTCTTTTGTCAATGTCACAGTCTGGCGCGCCTGAGCCTGAGCGAGTTGGTCACCACCGAGACCGAAGAGAACGCCATCGCCGCGGCCGCGTACATCGGGTTGAGAAGGATTCCCCATATCGGGTAAAGGATACCCGCAGCTATCGGTATTCCCAGGGAGTTGTAGAAGAAGGCCCAGAAGAGGTTCTGCTTTATCGTCGAGAAGGTTTTGCGTGATAGTTTTATGGCGTCATTAACACTTCTCAGGTCGTCGCGAATCAGGGTGATGTCTGAAGCCTCTATCGCGATGTCGGTCCCGGCCCCCAGGGCTATCCCCACGTCCGCGCGCGCGAGTGCCGGCGCGTCGTTGATGCCGTCACCCACCATCGCGACCTTCTTTCCCTCCTCCTGTAGCCTTGCGACGGTGTCGGCCTTGTCCTGGGGCGGTACCTCCGCGAGGACGTTTTCTATCCCCGCCTGCTTCGCTATCGCCTTTGCAGTCCGCTCGTTGTCGCCGGTTATCATGTAGACCTCGATGCCCATTTCGCGCAGTTGTGAGACTGCCTCGCGAGCGTTGTCCTTTATGGTGTCCGCGAGAGCGATGACCCCTGCCGGCTCTCCGTCTACCAGGAGGCCCGTGCCGGTCTTCCCCTGGCCCGCGAACTCGTCGATCTTTTTTTCGAGCTCACCGCTGTGGAAGCCCTCGTCGGCGAGGAATCCCGGGTTGCCCAGCAGGACTTTGCGGCCACCGATAGTGGCCTTTATGCCTTTACCGGGGACGGCCTCGAAGCTCTCTGGCCTCTCGAGCGCTAATCCCTTCGCCTCGGCCTTCTGCCTGACCGCGACGCCCAGGGGGTGCTCGGAGTCCATCTCGGCGGAGGCCGCAAACTTCAGAACCTCATCGGTCGAACGATCATCGAGCGGGAAGACATCCGTTACCGATGGCTTTCCAACGGTCAGTGTGCCTGTTTTGTCGAAGACCACGGCGTTTATCCTGCGGACCTCCTCCAGGACCTCGCCCCCGCGGATGAGTATGCCGAGCTCCGCGCCCCTGCCGGTCCCCACCATGATGGCCGTCGGTGTGGCGAGCCCGAGCGCGCAGGGGCAGGCGATTATGAGTACCGCGACGAAGTTCAAAAGAGCGTATGTGAGGGCGGGCGAAGGACCGGCGAGGATCCAGACGATAAAGGTCACGATCGCAATGGATATGACGACGGGGACGAACACGCCCGCGACCCTGTCGGCAAGGCGCTGGATGGGTGCCTTGGTACCCTGGGCCTCCTCGACGAGGCGAACGATCTGGGCGAGGACGGTGTCCTTCCCCACCCTCTTCGCGCGGAACCGGAAGGAGCCGGTGAGGTTTATCGTCGAGCCCACGACCTGGTCACCGACGTTCTTGTCCACCGGCATACTCTCACCGGAAAGCATCGCCTCGTTCACCGCGGAGGAGCCCTCCGCTATCTCGCCGTCTACGGGTATCGTCTCGCCCGGGCGCACCGCGAGCAGGTCTCCGACCTCGACCTCGTCGAGCGGGATGTCCGTCTCCAGGCCGTCCTTGATCACGTGCGCGACCTTAGCCCTGAGGCCCAGCAGTTTTGCGATCGCGCCGGATGCCCGCCCCTTCGCGCGAGCCTCCAGCAGGCGCCCCAACAGGATAAGCGTGATTATCATCGCCGCGGAGTCGAAGTAGACGTCCGGCGTCTTACCGAGGCTCATGAAAGTGCTCATCGGGGCTATGGTTACCACGGTGCTGTATATAAAAGCGGCCAGGGTCCCGACAGCGACCAGGGTGTTCATGTCAGCGGTATGGTGCTTGAGCGCCCCCCACGCGCCCCGCAGGAAAGGAGTCCCCGCCCAGAACATTACCGGGATAGTGAGGACGAGCAGGATATAGAAGCGTGTCTTCATGTCGATGGACTTGATCCCGGGGAGGCTCTCGCCCATGCTGAGGACCATGATGATGACCGTCAGTACCGCGCTCCCCACGAACTTCGCCATCAGGTCGCTCACGTATTCACGCTGGGCCTTCGCCTGCACCTCGCGTATGTCTGTGCCCTCCACGGCCTCGAGCACGCGGTAGTCACCCGCCCCCGACACCGCCTTCTTGAAGTCCGTCAGTGTCGCCGCGCCCGGGTCGTAGGTTACCGCGGCCGTCTCCGTCGCGAAGTTGACGTTCGCCTCGACCGTGCCCTGCACGCCCCTGAGCGCGTTCTCGACTTTCTGCACGCAGGACGCGCAGGTCATGCCCTCGATGGGGAGCGTCACCCGCGCGAGGTGCGGCTCGTAGCCGAGAGACTTTATCTCCTCGACTATCCTTGACGGTGCTATGCGGTCTGGCAGGTAAGAAACATCGACAGTGTCGTTCGCGAAGTTCGCGCTAACTGTCTCGACGCCCTCCAGATGCGAAAGCCCTTTCTCGACCGTTTCCACGCAGGAGGCGCAGGTCATCCCGGCGACCGGTATCCTCAGCCGGACGGTGCCGCCGGCATGCTTCATTTCCGACGTCTCTTCAGTCGCCATCGGCTCGACCCCGCCCCGAAGGTATTTCTCGGGATCTGCCGTGAACTTGTCGCGGCAGCCGACGCTGCAGAAGTAATAGGTCGTTCCCTTGTACGAAGTGGTGGCCGCGGCCTTTTCCCGTTCAATGGTCATCCCGCAGACCGGGTCGATCGCGGGGCCATCCTCTACGGTTTCCTCCCCGGCACCCACGAGGCCCGCTTCCTCAACCGCCTTCACGATCGCCGCGTGGTTCCGCGCGTACCCGATGAAAACCTGGCCGCCGATGACGATGGTAGGGGCCATGCGGCTCCCGTGGTCCTCCAGGAGCTCGCGGCTTACCTCCGGGTCCGCGATGTCACGGGCGTCATAGGGTATGCCCCACTCGTCGAACTGCCTCTTCGCCTGCTTGCACTCGGGGCACGTCGCGCTGAAATATATTGTGACCGCAGGGACTGTGCCTTCGCCTTTTCCCATGGCCTAATGATATGTCTTCGAGGAAAGCAACGGAATTGATTTATCTCATGGCGCGCGCATGCGGATGAATCTAACGTTCCGGATAGAACTTTGTATCGGTCCGGATGAGTGGAGGTAAAGATGGCCATCGACCCGGTGTGCGGCATGGAGGTGGATCCGGAGCATGCGGAGGCAAGCGCCGGCTACCGGGGAGAGACTTATTACTTCTGCGCCGAGGGGTGCAAGGAGAAGTTCTTGAAGGAGCCCGGGAAGTACGTCCTCACGAACGAGGAAAGCTTCTTGAAACGCTTGATCAGGCCGAGGTGAGTGCCGCGGCAGTGACCACCGGGTCCGGTGGTGAAGAAACCCGTAACGCCTTTCGCGCGTTGACATTAATCTCTTAAACGATATTCCATATACTCTGGAGTTCAAGACTTTCATTGATACCCGTCGAGATGGCTTTCGGACGGGGGTGATATCATGCGTAGGATAAAACAGCCGGTAGAGGCAAGCGAGGAGACAAGGGAGTTCCAGCGGCGCTGTCTGGTGGTCGATCTTCACACGGACTCTCTCATGTATGCGAGGATCTTGGGTCTGAACCTGTCAAAGCGCCACCGGGCTCCACGCGGTATTTCCAACTGGAAGCTCCACACCGACGTACCCAAGCTGAAGGAAGGCGGTGTAGATGCCGTATTCTTCGGGATAGTCACCCATCCGTGGCCGCGCAAGGCTTACAGCCGGGCGCTTCGCAGTATCGACTACGCCCGTTACGTGTTCGAGAAGAACAAGGAGGAGCTGCTTCTTGCCACCATGCCTGCCGACATCCAGACGGCCCGCGGGGCAGGAAAGGTCGCGGCCCTTCTGGGGGTGGAGGGTATGCACATGTTGGGTGGCAGCCTTGACCGAATCGAGAAGTTCTACGGTCTCGGGGTCAGGTACATCACTATGGCGCACTTTACCTCCAATCGGTTCGCCGTCTCGTCAGCCGATTCCACCAAGGAACACGCAGAGCTCGGCGCCCTCGGGTTCGAGGCGGTCGAGGTCATGAACGAGCTCGGCATGATGATCGATGTAAGCCATACACATACCGACCTTATTGCGGAGGTCTGCAGGCTCTCGAGCCAACCGGTGATAGTAAGCCACGGGGCCGCGTCGGCCCTCAGGCCGACCTTCCGCAACCTGACCGATGAGGACATAAAGAACATCGCGGGGACGGGCGGCGTAATCGGGCTCACCTACTGCGCAGAGTGGCTCGCGCCACGGAGGTCCAAGCCTCACTTGAGCGTTGTCGTGGATCACGCAGACCACATAAAGGGGTTGGTGGGCATCGACCACATAGCGCTCGGTTCCGATTGGGACGGACTGATAACGACCCCGGATGGGATGAGGGACGCAACCGACCTTCCAGCCCTGACCCAGTTGTTCTTCGACAGGGGTTATGACGCGGACGAGGTAGAGAAGATTTTGGGCATTAACTTCATGAGGGTTTTCCGGCAGGTGACAGAGACCAGCTCGAGTCAGTAATATGCGCTACTCCACCTTGGTCATCACTGCGGCACAATTAGAACATAAGATGTTATCGGTGGGGGAAGGATGATGGATTGAAGAAGTTGGTATACCTGCTGCTGGTCGTAGCACTTTTCGCCGCGCTGGCGACGTACTCCGGGTGCGCCAGGCAAACAGGCAAGGTGGAGGACACCGCGGAGCCCAGCCTGCCCAAGGCTGCGGTGACACACTGGTGCCAGGCACCGATGTAGCAAGATTCACGATTTAAGAACTTACCGCCGGGAACGCCAGGTTCCCGATGAACTCCTTATCGAACAGCGGGTCACCTGAGAGCTCCACCACTTCCACGGCTTCCGCAATATCAAGAGCCCTTTTCCACTCGCGCTCGGAGGCCAGCATCATCTCAGCCCCAAGTACGGCGGCGTTACCGGCGAAGTCGATGCGGCCCTTCAGCGCTTCAGGGAAAAGCCCCACCGCGACCGCGCTCGCGGGTTTTAAGAAGTTCCCGAAGACACCGGCGAGGAAGACCCGCGCCAACTTTTCATAATCGAGTGAAAGCCGGCTTGCGAGCACATCGATGCCCGACCTCACCGCCCCCTTCGCGAGCTGGAACTCTCGGATGTCTTTCTGGGTCAGCGTAACGTCGGAGCCGGGGGCGAGCACGAACTCCCGCATCGAGTCGGAATCCCTGATCCTTCCGGCGGCTGTCCCCTCCGAATCCGCGGGAGGCACCAGCCTCCCGGAGGGCTTGAGAAGGCCGGCCTCCAGCAGCGCGGCTACCGCGTCCATGAGCCCCGAGCCGCAGATCCCTTCCGGTTCGCCCCCTCCCAGCACCCGCGGCAGGAGGAGCCCGTCGCGGCTCAGCGACTCGATGGCGCCGCGGACCGCCCTCATTCCGCTGCTGATCTGCATGCCCTCGAACGCCGGACCCGCCGCGGTCGAGCAGGCAGCCATCCGGTTTCGGTTACCCATGGCGATCTCCCCGTTCGTACCGAGGTCGACCACGAGACAGTCGTCCGCCGAGCGGTCCATGCCTGAGGCAAGTATCACCGCGACGATGTCCGCCCCCAGAAACCCGGAGAGGAACCGAGGCGCAAGGAATCGTGCGCCATCTGCCGCCTCGATCCCGATGGAAGACGCGGGGATATCCACCGGCCCGAGGACCGGCGGTTCGAACGGGTAACTTCCCAGTGGCGAGGGGTCTTCACCGATAAGGAGATGGATCATGGTGGTGTTACCGACCGCGACCATCCTGACGATGTCAGCCGGGGTGCGGCCGGCCTTTGCGGTTACGTCAGCCAGGAGCTCGTTGAACGATGTCGTGACACCGGAGTACATCTCCGAGAGGCAGCGAGGGTCGGACCGGCATCTTTCGATGCGTGTCATCACGTCAGCGCCGAGGCGGATCTGGGGATTCTCTGCCGAGGCTACCGCCAACCTCTCACCATTGGTGAGGTCGATAAGTGAGACGCAGAGAGTGGTTGTCCCAGCGTCCAGGGCGGCCCCGAGCGGATGTGCGGCACAGGTCTTCGCGCGAACCCCGGGCAGGTCCACCGCCAGCGTCGCCTGCCCCAGGAGGCTCGTCTTTGCGGAGGCCCAGGCGACCACGCCTGTCGGTTCGACGTTCAGGGGTCCGGTCACGACGGCCTGGCACGCGAGCCTGATCCCCCCGCCGAGGTCATCTGGCGACAGATGCTCGAGCTCCTCAGCGGTCGGCGGGGCTGTCTCTCCCGAAAGCTTTACCCTGCATTTCCCGCAGCGGCCCTCCCCGCCGCAGGGGGCGTCAATCCAGACTCCGGCGAGGAGCGCGGCGTCCATCACTGTCGAACCGGCGCGCACCCGGATGGAACGCCCGTCGAGCGGGAAGCGGACCTCGAGTTCGTCGGAAGTGAAAGGAGTCACGTTTACCCGATGCCGGTGTCTATCTCGGGCGCGCTGAAACGCCTTCGGGACAGAAGCGCAGGACCCTGGTTCCGGAGGACGCCGGCAAGCATGTAATGCCCCGCCGTGCACAGTATGGTGACCCTACGTGCTCCCAGGGCGTCGAAGAAGTCCTGTGTCTTCCGCGCGACCTGCCTCACCTGGTCGAAGAGCCCCATGCGGTAGTACATCTCGCCGCAGCAGTATTCGAGCGCCCCGCGGATATCGAGACCGGAGAGCGCGCGGGTCTGCGTCAGAAGCGGCGTCACTATGACGTTGCATCCCGGGTAGCAGACCTCGTCCGCGGGGGTGAGGTCGCGCCAGGATTCGATGATGGCTTTCTCATGCGGGCTCATGCGGTCTAGCACATACGTCCTGAAGTTCGGCCTACTGTGGGGCAGGTAATAACGCGCCCGCTCGGGCAGGCCCCGATCGGAGTACACCTGGTTGAACCGGTGCTGAATGAGCTCGCCCGGGTTGCATCCGTTAGGGCAGGCGAAATCGCAGTCGAAGCATGTCGTGCAGTGGCGCAGGGCTCTGCTGTCCCTACCCTCTCGGAGGTTGCTGATTTCCCGTCGGGCCTCCTCGGGCGAGAGCCTCATGACCGGGCAACTTACCAGGCAAGTCCCGCACTGCTTGCAGACCTCGTCCTTGTACTGCTTCGGCGTCTGGAAGTCAATGTGTGCCTTCAAAGGGCCTCCCGAAAGTCCGCGGCCCTCAGCCTAGTGGCGCGGGCTCCTTTTTACGACCTTCATGGCCTTGGTGGCGGCCACGACGGTGTCCACCTGGAACTGGGCCTGCAGCTCGGCGATCTTCGCGTAAACATATCCCTTTGGCGAGACCACGTACTTCGGCTGGAGGGAGTTCAGCGAGAGGGCTATCACGTCGAGGCGGCAGCGAGAGCAGCCGCAGAAATCCTTGTCCTTCTCCAGGACCTCGTCCACGTAAGAGGCGACCACGTCCTCCATAACGTTCTTGAGCTCCAAGCCGACCTCCCGGACGCTGTTCACCTGAAAGACTACGTTGAAACTTTATCACACCGGGTGGGGCCAGGTCTTGTTTCGTTCGAGGGGCTCAAATCTTGAATCGTTAATCGGCTCACGGGATCTGTGCGGCTTGATGAGAAATCACGGTTCAAGACCTGACTCCGCCTCCCCCTGCCCAGGTTCAGATACATAGTGGACACCCCCTTTGCACGGGAGAGGGCCGGTGCTATAATTGCGTTTGCTTTTCGGACCTGCAGGCGGACGAGGCGGGGTTCTTGACAATCACGGAGGCCATTTTGCGAAAGTACGAGACGCTCATGATAATGAGGCCGAGCCTCGAGGAAGACGGGGTGAAGGCGGTTCTGGACGATATCACTGCACTGATCAAGCGCGAGGGCGGGACGATCAACGGTGTGGACGTATGGGGACTCAGGAGGCTCGAGTATCCGATAAAGAGCGAAGAAAGTGGTCACTACGCTGTGATAGACTTCACATCGGAGGCGGGAGTCGTGAAGGAGCTGGAGCGGGTGACGGGCATCAGGGACGATGTCCTGCGCATAAAAACGGTGGTTCTTGAAGGGGATTAAGCGATGGCGAGTCTTAATCGGGTCGTACTGGTCGGGAACCTCACCCGCGATCCTGAGATGAGGTTCACTCCCGCCGGCAAGCCGGTGACGCGGTTCGGCGTAGCGGTTAACCGGAGCCCTTATGTAAACGACCAGGGTGAGAGGGTCGAGGGCGTCGACTTCTTCAACGTGGTGGTGTTCGGCAGGCAGGCGGAGACAAGCCACCAGTACTTGAAGAAGGGCAGGGGCGTGGCCATCGACGGTCGCCTCCGATCTCGCAGCTGGGAGACAGAAGACGGGCAGAAGAGGTACGCGGTCGAGGTCTCCGCGCAGAACGTGCAGTTCCTGCCGCGCGCCGGGGAGGCACCCGGCGAAGGCGCGGCCGAACCTGCCACGGATTTGGAGAACCTGGACGTCCCCCCCATAGAAGGGGGAGGGGACGTGCCGTGGTGACGATAGAGATATAAGGGGTGTTTGGGTCATAGCCGACGACAAGAAGAAAGCACCGGCTTATCCGAGGAAGCAGAAGCGAAGGTTCTGCTACTTCTGCAAGGAGAAGACAAAGAGAATCGACTACAAGGATGTAGGTACACTGCGCCGCTTTCTGTCAGACCGCGGAAAGATAAGGCCTCGCAGGGTAACGGGCACATGCACCCAGCACCAGGCCGAGTTGAGCAAGGCGATAAAGAACGCACGCGAGGTAGCGCTCCTGCCGTATCCGCGAAAGTAGTACTCCCGCTTTTTCCTGCCGGAAGGTGATAGTTTGAAGGTGCTTCTCAAGCAAGACATAGAACCCCTGGGCCGCATGGGTGAGGTCGTTGAGGTCGCGCGCGGTTACGCGCGGAACTTCCTCGTACCCCGGGGCCTCGCGATCGGCGTGACCCGCGGCGGGCTGAAGGATATCAAGGAGCAGCAGAGAGTCCTCGAGGTCAAGGCCGCGCGGGAGAGGGAGAGGCTCCAGGGAATAGCTGAAAAGGTGGCGGGAAAGCGGATAGCCGTAAAGGCCCGCTGCAGCGCTACGGGTAAGCTCTTCGGCTCCATCACGAGCCGCCAGCTCGCTTCTGAGATCGAGGCCGTCACGGGCGAAGGGGTAGACAGACACAAGATCGTGATCGACGAGCGGGTGCGTACCGTAGGTATCCACCACGCCCTATTGAAACTTCACCCCGACGTACATATCGACATCGAGTTCGAGGTAGAGGGCGAAGGGTTTGTGGCCGAGGAACCCGGTGAGGAGGAAGCGGCCGAAGGCGGGGCGGCGGCCTTGCCGGAGGACGGTGCCCCCGAGGCGCTTGTCGAGGAGGTGGTTGAACCCGCTTCAAGCGGGGAAGCCGCCGAGACCGTCCAAGCGGGCGAACCAGCAGAAAGCGAGAGCCAGCCAGACAGCGAGACGGAGTAAAGCAAGATGGCAGTTGAGCCTGCCGCCGGTTTCGACCGGGTCCCTCCCCATAACCTCGAGGCAGAGGAATCAGTACTAGGTTCCATGATCCTCTCACATCCCGCCACGGCGGTCGCCCAGGAGATGCTCCGGCCGGAGGACTTCTACAAGGAGTCCCACCGAAAGATATTCCAGATCCTGGTGGAGCTCTACGCGGGCGGTTCGAGCACGGACCCCGTCGTACTGGCCGAGGAGCTGAAGAGCCGCGGAATCCTCGAGTCCGTGGGCGACAAGGCTTACATCCACATGCTCGTGGACACGGTCCCCAACCCGCATAACATCGAGCACTACGCGCAGATCGTGCGCGACATGGCTTTCAGGCGGAACATTATCGACGTCGGCTACGAGGTCACGAACCTCGGATACGACACTTCCGACGGGACAGAGGAGGTCTTTGACAGGGCGGAGTCGGCCATATTCGCGGTGGGCAAGAGGATGCGCCGCGAGAGGCTCTCCCACATCAAGGAGCCGCTTGTCGAGAGCTTCAACCGCATGGAAAAGGCGAGGGAAAGAGGCTCCATCATCACGGGAGTCCCTAGCGGTTTCAATATTCTCGACAAGTGGACCGCCGGGCTCCAACCTTCGAACCTCATCGTGGTGGGCGGCCGCACGGCCATGGGAAAGACGAGCTTCGCCCTTAACATCGCCATGCACGTGGGCCTCTCGGAGGGACGGGGGGTCCTAATATTCAGCATGGAGATGTCGAGGGTGGAGCTGACCGAGAGGCTGCTCTGCAGCCAGGCGAGGATCGACTCTTCCGATTACAGGACGGGCAGGATAAGCGACGAGGGTCTCGAGAAGATCGTGAACACCACGGGCGTCCTTTACAACGCGCCGATATTCATCGACGACACCGGCGACATCACCATGCTCGAGATGCGCTCCAAGGCGCGGCAGCTCATGGCTCGAGAGAACGTCGGCCTGATAATAGTCGACTATATACAGTTGATGCACCTGCCCGGGTTCCGGGAAGGCCGTGTCCAGGAGGTGTCGAGGATCGCGAGGGACCTCAAGGTCCTTGCCATGGAGCTCGAGGTCCCCGTCCTGGCGGTCTCGCAGCTCAGGAGGCCGCCGCCGACCGTGACCAAGAAGGAACCGAGCCTCGAGGACCTGCGTGAATCCGGCGCTATCGAGCAGGGCGCGGACGTCGTGATTCTCCTTTACCGCCCGGAGGTGGATAACCCGAGCGGACGCGGCGTCCAGGGTATGGCCGATATACACCTCGCGAAACACAGGAACGGGAGGACCGGCAAGTTCAGGCTCTCGTGGATCGGGGCGTACACCAGGTTTGAGAACTTGGCCGAGGAAGAGGAGGACCTCCTTACCGAATGACCGATGACCCCGTTGGAAGCGGAAGTAACGGAGAGGCTTTCCTCGGCGTTGACGTCGGATCAGTCTCTACCAACGTTGTCGCCATCGACCCGGATGGCGGGATACTCTCGTCCGTTTACCTGAGGACCGGCGGCCAGCCCATAAAAGCCGTCCAGGAGGGAGTGCGGGAGGTCGGTAAGAAGCTCGGGGGCGACATCAGGATTCGCGGGGCCGGCGCAACGGGCAGCGCGAGATACCTTACCGGAGTAGTCATAGGCGCCGACCTCGTCAAGAACGAGATAACCTCTCATGCCGTCGCAGCCTCTCACATCGTGGAAGGGGTCCGGACGGTCATCGAGATAGGAGGGCAGGACTCGAAGCTCATACTCCTTCGTGACGACGTGGTCACCGACTTCGCCATGAACACCGTCTGCGCGGCGGGCACCGGCTCCTTCCTTGACCACCAGTCGGCCCGGCTGGGGGTCCCTGTCGAGGAGTTCGGAGACCTTGCGCTCAGGGCGAAGGAGGGCGCCCAGATAGCGGGGCGCTGCTCGGTCTTCGCCGAGTCGGACATGATACACAAGCAGCAGGTCGGGTACCCGATGGAGGAGATAGTGCTCGGTCTCTGCCGCGCCCTGGTCCGCAACTACCTGAACAACCTGGCGAAGGGGAAGAGGCTCGAGCCACCAATCGTTTTCCAGGGAGGTGTAGCTGCCAACATCGGTATGAAGCGGGCGTTCGAGGAGGCCCTGGGCCTCGAGGTGACGGTTCCACCATACCACGACGTCATGGGCGCGATCGGCGTCGCGCTGCTGACGAGCGAGGAGTCGCCGTTTTTCCGCGAGAGCAACTTCCGCGGATTTTCACTGGTCGATTTCGACTACAATACGTCTTCTTTCATGTGCTCGGGATGTTCGAACAACTGCGAGATAGTAAAGATCAAGGCGGGTAGAGAGGTCCTCGCATGCTGGGGCGGCCGTTGTGGGAAATGGGAACTCGAGTTCGATTCGCCCACCGGGCGGATGCCGCGTGGGTAAGTTGCAGCCGGAGAAATCGAGACGTTTATCGGTATTGATAGTTCTGCTGGCGACTATCGCACTGGCGGCAGGTTGCGGTGCTCTGGAACTCGGTAACCCCGGCCAGATCGTCAGCCGGGCGATCCAGGCCCAGGGCCGCCTGTCCTCTGTCCACATGGAGATGGACACCGACCTCGAGTTCAAGGGGGCGCCGAGCAACCTCGGAAAGATGTCCAACTTCTACAGGGGAGAAGGCGACTTCGAGAAGCCGGATAGATCGAAGATGGCCCTCAAGTCGGCCGCGGGCAAGACGGAGGTCGTCACCATCGGCAAAAAGACATACGTCAAAATGCCCGGCTCCGAGATCTGGATGGAGAAAAACATGGCCGACTACCTGGCAAGCGGGGTCTCGCCCAATGACGTGAGGGACTACTTGAAGTACACGAAAGGTCTCAAGCTCCTGGACCGCAAGGAGGGCATGTACCACTTGAGCTTCAACCTCGACATGGGGCGCTACACTAAGGTGGCCAAGGTGCCAGGCGTTGATCCTTCCATTTTCAAGGGGATGGAGGCGCGCATGGAGATCTGGGTGCTCAAGGATTCCTTCCGCGTCAGCAAGGCCAAGATGGATTTCGCCGGGGATCTTACCAAGGTGGGAGCGGGCAGAGTGATGATGTCGATGGAAGTCGAGTTCTCCAACTTCGACGAGCCCGTGAAAATCGAGGCGCCGTTCTAACGGGGCGGCTAACCACCTATCCGATTGGCGAGGCGAAGGAGCAGCGGGCGCTCTAGCTCGATCGCGTCGTGCTCACAGAGTTCGTGGCAGCAGTAGCACTTGATGCACTTCGAGAGGTCCACACGGGCGGCGCGGTCAACTATGGATATCGCACCCTCGGGGCATATCTCGGCGCATTTGCCGCACGCGGTGCACACCGCCGGGTCGGGGCTGGGCCGCATCGACAGCTTGGCGGCGACCATGTCTGTCAGGAAAGAAGGCAGCCGGGCGGTAATATCCTTCTTGACCGGCAGGCGGAAACCTTCGACGCGAAGCGCCTCGAGCCGGTCGCCCAACACCCGAAGCTCCCGCAAGTCCCCCGATATAAGCCCTCGCCTGATGGCAGCGCCGAGCGGCTTGTTCGCGCCCGGGGGGATTCCTGCGAGGTCCATCATCAGCCGGTCCAGCGCGAATGCGTCGCGGCCGGCCGCCACTATCTCCATCTTCTTGATATCACCGGCACGCGGGCCGTTGCCGTCCATGGCCTCGACGGCGTCGATCACGTGAAAGCTCGGCCCGGCGGCGAGGACCACGTCGACCATGAGGTCGGCGAAATCTTCGTCGGTGGTGTACTTCGAGTGGTAGTTGAACTTGGTAAGACCGGGCACCACGCCGAATGTGTTCTTTATCGCCCCGGTTATGTTCATCTGCAGGTGAGTCTTGAACTTCGAGACGGAGACCAGGCGGTCCGCCTCGATCATCGCGCCGCAGAGGGTGAAGCTCTTCATCGTCTTCGCTTCCGGGACCTTCTTCTGTCGAACGGAGAAGTCGGAGTTGAGCGTTGCGCCTGTCTCCTCGGCGACGGCGGCGAACCCGCACTTCTCGTAGACGCGCTTGAGCA
>Ga0315281_10000585_pt1 | contig 51128 bp, 37 predicted proteins | sample YL17G07_0_MG_FD_204540 | JGI IMG/M metagenome (GOLD analysis project Ga0315281, IMG submission 204540) | Sediment microbial communities from Yellowstone Lake, YNP, Wyoming, USA - YL17G07_0 | ecosystem: Environmental > Aquatic > Freshwater > Lake > Sediment | place: USA: Wyoming | collected...
CGCGAAAGAGTCTATGTCGTCAAACCCGGACTTCAGCAGATCGAGGGCTGCCGGTGCGTTCCGGATATCGCCTCGCTGCCCGAAACCGTGGATCTCTTCGTTCTGACGCTCGCCGCTGAGCAGAGCTACGAAGTGATGGCTGAGCTGATCAGCCGCGGAAAAGCGCGTTCGGTCATCATCGTCGCCGCCGGGATAGGCGAGAAGCAGGGGACTCAAGGGCTCGAAGAGCGGATCGTCAACCTGATCACCGCAAGCCGGGCGCAGGGAAAACTCACACCCGTCGTCAACGGAGGGAACTGCCTCGGCGTCTATTCCAAGCCGGGGCGCTATGATACGACGTTCACCCCGGAATACAAAGTGAAATTTCCCAAGGCCGAGCGTTCAAACCTGGTCTACATCAGCCAGAGCGGCGCCTTCATGCTTTCCCGCGTGAGCAGGCTCCGGCGCCTTGAACCGCTCTACGGCATTTCTCTCGGCAACCAGATCGACCTCCGCGTTTCCGACTACTTGAATTATTTAAAAGATGAAAGCGATATCAAAATTTTCGCGGTTTATATCGAGGGCTTCAAGCCCGGGGACGGCTATTTGTTCGCCGCTGCCGCCGCGCAGATATTAAAAAAGGAAGGCCGAACCGTCATCGTTTACAAGAGCGGCCGGACGGCCGAAGGAAGACTGGCCACCTCAAGCCATACCGCGTCGGTGGCCGGGGATTACGGCGTTTGCCGGGCCGTCCTCGAGGAAGCCGGGGTGATCGTCGCCGGGACGATTTTCGAGTTTGAAAACTTCGTCAAAGGCCTGAGCTATCTCGGCGGGAAAAAAGTTCGCGGCAACCGGGTGGGGCTGATCAGCAACGCGGGATTCGAATGCGTCATCATGTCGGATAGCCTGGAAAATGGAGAGCGACTGGAACTCGCAGCCCTGTCCGAAGCGACCCAAAAACGCCTGGCCGGAATTCTGGCGCCGCTCGGCATCGACCGGCTGCAGGATATTAAAAATCCGCTTGACGTGACGCCGGTCGCCGATGACGAAGTGTTCGCGGAATGCGCCAGGGCGATTCTCGAAGATGACGACGTCGATTGCGCCGTGATCTCGCCGGTGCCGATGACGCAGGCCCTGCAGACCTTGGCGCCGGGTCAGGGATACGCCGAAAGCATTTACCATCCCGAGAGCACGTCGTCACGCCTCATCGAGATCTTCCGCTCAACCGAAAAGCCGTTTGTGGTCAACGTCGACGCCGGGCTGGAATACGATCCTATGGTTGACGAGCTCGATAAAGCCGGTATTCCGACGTTTCGGCGCTCCGACGAGGCCGTCCAATTCCTGCGAAAGCATGTCGCCGCCCAACTCATAAAAAAATGATAGGCAGTCCAGCCGTGCCAAAGCCCCTTGTTTCCGCGAATTGAGATTTGATAGAATTCTAGGATGATGAAAAAAACGGCCTGGATTGGACTTTTTTTGATTCTCGGCGCTTTTGAAGAAGGGAGGCCTGCATTCATGAACGTGAGACAAAACAAGGACGGGAGCGATTTGAGTTCATTCCTTCCCAAGGAAATCCAGGGATGGAAAGCTGAGCCGGAGGATCATCTCTACGACCAGCAAACGATTTTCAGTTACATCGACGGCGCGGGCGAAGTCTACCGGTCTTACAATTTCAAACAACTGCTCGCCCGCCGCTATAGAAAAGACGGCAAGGCCGACATCATCGCCGATTTCTTCGATATGGGCACGCCGGCCGATGCGTTCGGCGTCTTTACCCATGATTTGGACGGCGAAGATATAAATATCGGGCAGGAGAGCACATATAATGGTGGGCTGCTTTCTTTTTGGCGAGACCGCTATTTTGTTTCCCTCTATGCCGAGGCCGAAACGGCCGAAACAAAAAACGCCCTCGCGGCGCTCGGGAAACAGATCGCGGCAGCCATCGGCCGCAACGGCCCGAAACCCGCGCTGCTCAATTTACTGCCCGCGGAATATGCCGACGCGAAGGCCGTCCGTTATTTTCACAATCATCTCATTTTGAATTATCATTTCTTTGTCAGCGATGAAAATATTTTGCGCCTGGACGAGACCACGGAGGTCGTTCTTTCGAAAGCGGGGGAGAAGGGCCGGAAGAGCGCTCTTTTGATTGTCAAATATTCCGCGGCGAATAAAGCGACCGAAGCATATAAAAATTTCCTGAAAGTCTATATGCCCGACGCCAAAGAACCCGGCCTCGTTCAAACCGAAGACAAGAAATGGACGGCCGCTGGTGCTTGGAACGACCTCGTAGCGGTCGTTTTTAGCGCTCCGACGCGTGCGGCGGCCAAGGAAATATTGACGAAGGTCGAGAAGAAAATTAAATAAAGGAACGGAGTAAAATGGCCAAAAAAATTATTACCCGTCGCGATTTCCTGAGAGCCGCGGCGATCACGCCGGTCGCGACCGCGATCGGCTGCTGCTGCACCGGCAGCAAGCTCGTGCCGGTGTCCGATCCGCCCTCCCGCACAGCGAAAATCACATCCCTGACAAGAAGTTCCCGTGTCGTGCTGGTCCGGGATCAAAACGCCATAGGCGCCGATAAAAAATTCAACGCCGAAATCATCCAGAAAATGCTGGACGACGCGGTGACGACCCTTCTCGGCGAGAAAGAGCCGGTTGCAGCCTGGAAGAAAATCGTCAGGCCCACAGACACGGTCGGGATTAAAACCAACATGTGGAATTATCTCCCGACGGGTAAAGAAGTAGAGCAGGCCATCAAGCGGCGGATCATGGACGCCGGCGTGCCCGAGGAGCGGACGAGCATCGACGACCGGGGAGTCCTCAAGAATCCGATCTTCAAGGACGCGACAGTCCTGATCAACGCCCGGCCGGCCCGGATTCATTACTGGGCGGGCATGGGAAGCTGCATTAAAAATTACATACAATTCGTCCCCAAGCCATCCGATTATCACGCCGACGCCTGCGCCGACCTGGCCACGATCTGGTCGCTGCCGCACGTCAAAGACAGAACCAGGCTCAACATCCTGGTCATGCTCACGCCGCTCTTCCACAACATCGGGCCGCGCGGCTTCAGCGAGAAATACCTGTGGCCCTATAAAGGTCTGATCGTCGGGCAGGACGTCGTGGCCGTGGATTCCGCCGGATACCGGATCCTGCAGGCCAAGCGGCTTAAGGAATTCGGCGAAGACCGGCCGCTCGAGACTTCGGCCCATCATATCATGCTGGCCGACACGCGGCATAAGCTCGGAAAAAGCGACCCGAGCCAGATCGAGCTCATCAAGCTCGGCTGGCAGGATGATGTTTTGATTTAATAATTTGGTGAGATGTACAAGAATTTCTGAATTCGGTATGTGTCATCAAATTATGAATAGTTCGGGGGCATATCAACGATACGTGTCCCTGAATGGTGCGGGAGTTTCGCCATGCCTATCTATGAATATCGCTGCAAGGACTGTGGGAAAAAATCCACCTTCATCACCCTGTCGGTGAACGCCGCGCTCGAGCCGAAGTGCAAGAAGTGCGGGAGCGCAAATATGGAAAAGCTGGTGTCGCGCGTCGCCATTTTCCGCTCTGAGGAAAGCCGCATTGAAAACCTGGCCGATCCGTCAAACCTGGCCGGGCTGGATGAAAACGATCCCAAAAGCGTCGCCCGCTGGATGAAAAAAATGGGAAAGGAAATGGGCGAGGACACGGGCGAAGATTTCGAGCAGGATATCGACCAGACCATGGAGGACAGCGAACGAGAGAAGGGCAAAGGCGGCGAGGGCGATGCGGGCGAAGGCCCTGGCGGCGGAGATTTCGATTGACTTCAATTTGCCAAGCTGATAAAATTCGTTTTGTCCGTAACTTCTTTTTTTATAATGGATTAAAGGGGAGCAATGGCTGTCAAGAGGATTCTTAGAGAATTCAAACAAGAAATAATCAAAGTCTACGGACGAAGCTTAAAAAAAATCATTCTTTATGGATCCTGGGCTCGCGGACAAGCAACATCCGAGTCAGATATAGACATCCTGCTTGTTTTAGAAGGAAAGATTGTGCCCGGAAAAGAGATCGACAGGATTATTGATATAGTTTCGAACATCAATTTGAAATATGGCGTGCTCATTTCTGTATATCCTGTTTCGGAGAGAAAATACCTCAAAACCGACAGCCCATTGCTTTTAAACATCAGACGCGAGGGAATTCCCGCTTGAAAGAAATCGAGGCTCTCCTGCAAAGAGCGGATAAATATCTTAAAAGCTCCACCTTATTACTCAAAGCTGAAGATTTTGAGTCATCCATCTCACGATCTTATTATGCGATGTATTTTGCTGCTCAAGCCATGCTTCTAAAAAAGGGCTTGTCTTTTTCATCCCACAAGGGCGTGATCTCGGCTTTCGGAGAGCATTTCATTAAGACCGGGATTTTCTCAAAAGATATGGGCAAAGAATTAAACAGGGCTTTCACAAAAAGACAAATCAGCGATTATGAATTCACTTTTGTGCTGACAAAAGAGGAAGCCGAAAAAATATTAGAAAACGCGAAGTTTTTTGTTAAGAAAATAACCGTCTATTTGAAGAACCCGAGATAAAGCGGTGGAAAGTGCATGTCCCTGAGCGAAGCGGATACGAGGGCGAAACTCATTGATCCGGCGCTCCATGATCGGGGCTGGACCGAAGACCTCATCCGCCGCGAAGAGACGGATCGAGGGATCGATGTCGTCGAGGGAAAGCCGCGCCGCCGCGAAAAAGGTCGGATCGATTATCTTCTTCGCATAAGAATCAATCCCTCCGTCCAGCCTGTCGCCGTAGCCCTTATCGAAGCCAAGAAAGAAAGCGACTTCCCTCATAGAGGACTTGAACAAGCCAAAAAATACGCCCGTTTGAACAATGTCCCCTTTGTATATTCCTCAAACGGTCGCCTCTTCGTCGAATATGACCATTTAACGGGGAGAACCTCCCGGCCCTGTGCTCTAACGGAATTCCCTGATCCCTCGGATTTGCGGCGCCGATATGAAAAGTATCTCGGACTTTCCCTTGAAAGCGATCAAGCTAAGCCTCTCCTTGTCCCTTATCTTGGAGGCGAAGCCAGCCGCCGCTATTATCAGGACGCCGCCATTCGGGCGGCCTTGGAAAAAATCGCCCGTGGCGGAAATCGGGTGCTCCTCTTTCTGGCTACCGGTTCCGGAAAAACATTTATCGCCGTTCACCTCCTGAAAAAAATCGCCGATGCTGGACAGCTTCGCCGCGCGCTCTTCCTCTGCGACCGCGATGAACTTCGCAACCAGGGATTGGGGGCTTTTCAAAATGTCTTTGGCTCGGACGCCGCAAAAGTCACATCCGATAATCCCCAAAAAAACGCCAGGATTCTCATTGCTACCTATCAGACTCTCAACGTCGCCGACGAATCCGGCGATGCTGAATTTTTTCTTAAAAATTATCCTGAAAATTATTTCAGCCACATCATCATCGACGAGTGCCACCGCAGCGCCTGGGGAAAATGGAGCATCGTCCTGCGCCGTAATGTCACGGCCGTCCAAATCGGCCTCACAGCGACACCCCGCTCGTTTGAAGGCGGCTCGGCAGGTGAGCGCCGCGAGGATGAAGAGATTACAGCCAACAACTTAGAATATTTCGGCGAACCCGTTTACGAATACGACATGGGCCAGGGAATCGAGGACGGCTACCTTCCCGCCTGTGAGGTCATCAAACGAATAACCAATCTGGACGAGACGGGAATTTCACGCGACGACCTCGAGAAAAAAGAATTGAAGGACGCCCGGACGGGTAAGCTTGTACCCATTTCAGAAGCTTATGATTATTACGGAGCGACTACATTCGAAGACCTCATCCAACTGCCGGACCGGGTCCGCGCTTGGTGCAAAGACCTGTTCGACATGTTTCTTGAAACCAGCGGTCCCCATCAAAAGACCGTCATCTTCTGCGTCCGCGACTCGCATGCCGATGCCGTCGCCGCCGAAATGAACAATCTCTACGCCGAATGGTGCGCTAAAAAGAATCAAAAGCGGCTCGATCCGTATGCTTTTAAATGCACGGCGGCCGTGGGCGGCAGTGATTTCATTGCCGATTTGCGGGGCTCGGAGCGGAGCTTTTTCGTCGCCACGACCGTGGATTTGATCACGACAGGCGTGGATGTTCCGATTCTCCGCAATGTCGTCTTTTTTAAATATGTCCGCTCGCCGATCTCCTTTCAGCAGATGATGGGCCGCGGCTCGCGGATTCATCTCCCGACAAATAAACTCATGTTCCGGGTCTATGATTACACGAACGCCACACGCCTTTTGGGAAAGGATTTTAAGGTTCGGTCGGCGCCGTCTCGGGAACGAAAAGAACCTCCGACAGAAAGCAAGGAGCGAATCATCAGGGTCGAAGGCTTCGATGTCCATATCAACCCCGCCGGCAAATACATCGTCTCTCAAGTCGAAGGCAAGCTGGGAATGGTCTCGGTCGAGGAATACAGCCAGATGATCGCTTCCCGCCTGATGAAGGAAGCGAAGACCATCGATGTCCTCAGAGATTATTGGATCGATCCGCAGAAACGCAAAGCCCTGATCGACCAGCTTCCCGAGGACGGCAAAGGCTTGCGCTTGCTGCGAGAGCTTTTGAATCAGAAGGACTTCGATCTTTATGATGTTTTGGCCGAAATCGGCTATGGCATCGCTCCTAAAAATAGAAAAGACCGAGTCACCGCATTGGCATATAAGCATAAGGACTGGTTCGGGAGACTGCCGGAAAAGGCGAGAAGGACTCTTTTGGCTTTATCCGGGCAATTCGAAAAAGGCGGGACTGATGAACTGGAAAATCCTTATGTCTTCCAATCTCCGGATGTCGTGAAAGCCGGCGGGCTAGAGGCTTTAAAGATTTTGGGCGAGCCGAAGGATATTATAATCGAAACTAAACGGCGTTTGTTTGCTGCATGATAATCATGAGATTACTTAAACGAGGATCGAATTAACCGATGATTGAAAAATATCCCCTTCCCGACGGCTGGCGCTGGGCGAAGATAAAAGATGTTATTCAAGATGCTTTATCAGGTTTTGCTTGTGGAAAAAGAGATATTAAAGATGGAACAGCCCAATTGAGAATGAATAATATTACGACGAATGGACAATTGGATCTCTCCTCAATAATTAAAGTCCCCGCGTCTGAAGAACAAATCAAAAAGTATAAACTTAATTATGGAGACGTTATTTTTAATAATACAAATAGCGCCGAATTAGTTGGTAAAACTGCATTATTTGAAGGAAGAGATCAAATCTTTCTTTATAGTAATCACTTAACCAGGTTACGCCCAAGTTCAGATATTTTAGATCCGGTTTTTCTTTTAAAATGGCTAAATTTACAATGGAATCAGCGCGTTTTTGAACAGATCTGTAATAGATGGATTGGTCAAGCCGCTGTTCAAAAGGAAAAATTATTTGATTTGGATATTCCTATTCCCCCTCTTCCCGAACAACTCCGCATCGCTGCAAAAATCCAAGAACTCATACAAGAGATCGATCGTGCCAAAGCCGCTTGCGAAAAACAACTCGGAGCCGCCAATTCCCTCCAATCCGCCTATCTACGTTCCGTCTTCGAAAGCGAAGAAGCAAAAAAATGGGAGCGGAAGAAATTGGGAGAAATATGTGAACTAATTATGGGACAATCTCCTCCCGGCGAATCATATAACACTGAAAAAATTGGCTTGCCATTTTTCCAAGGCAAAGTAGATTTTACGGATTATTATCCTACCGTGCGATTATGGTGTTCTCAGCCTATGAAAATAGCTAAAGAGGGTGATATTTTAATTTCTGTCCGGGCACCAGTTGGACCTGTAAATATGAGTAATATGAAATGCTGCATAGGACGTGGTCTGGCTGCTATAAGATGCAAAGAGCAAACAATAAATTGGTTTATTTTTTGGTATTTAGTTTATATTGAGAAAATGATTGCATCTTTAGGAAGTGGGAGCACCTTTAATGCGATAGCTCGCGCCGATTTGACAGATTTATTGTTTCCCATAGCACCACAAGAAGAGCAACGTCGTATTGTTGCAAAACTTCGAGAATTGATTCAAGATGAAGAGGGTGTCCGATTTGCTTGTGAAAAGCAGAAAGAAATTATGCAGATTTTTCCTCAAGCAATCCTAAATAAGGCCTTTAAAGGTGAGTTATGATGAATTATCTTGAATCTAAAGAAAGAATAATAATAGGATCTCAACTTCAGAGAGCAAGGGAACTGCTTCGATTTACTCCAGAAGAAGTGGCCGTAGAGATTGGAGCAACTTCTCAAGATATTATTAATTGGGAACAAGAAAAATCAAGGCCGAAACTAAAACAACTTGAAGATTTAGCTAGATTTTATGCTAGAGAGATTGATTATTTCTTAAGGGAGACTCCTGCCCCGCCAACAGATATTGAGTTCCGTGGAAAGTCTGGACTGTCTTTAAGAGACTTATCAAGAGAAACAAGAATTATATTATCAAAATTTGATGAGTTATGCAGAAATGATCTGGAATTTGATATGCTTTTAAATAAAAAAGTGGACATTAAGTTGCCCGGAATTTTAAAAGGCGAACCGCCTTATGAAGCCGCAAAAGTCTTAAGAAAAAATTTCAATGCAAATGATAAACCATTATTTGATCTACGGGATCGATTGGAAGAAGAAGGGATGCGGATATTTGAACTACCTGTTTTAGATGAATCTTTTTCTGGTTTTTCATTCTGGCATAATGAATATGGACCTTGTATTTTGCTTAATGCTAAAGAACCAAGGGGAAGAAAAAATTTTACTTTGGCTCATGAATTAGCTCATATTCTTTATACTGACGGTTCTTCTATTTGCTACATTCCTTCAAAGTATGATGAATCCTATAAAGGAATTGAATATAAAGCCAATCAATTTGCTGTTGAAATTTTGTTGCCTAAGACAGGAGTAATAGAAGATTTCAAAAAAAGAAATTATCCAAACATGCCAACAGAAAAAGAACTGGCTCAAATGGCCTCAAAATGGGGAGTAAGTATTCAGGCATTAGGATATAGATTAGAAAATTTAAGCCTTATAGTTTCAGGTATTACCGACACATTTATTGAGAGCAAACCTAAACATTTAAGACCTCCCAAAATTCCGGCTTGGCAGAGACAACTAGGCAAGAGATATATAAAAAATTCTATTGACGCTTATAAAATGAACTTAATTTCTCTTAGTAAACTTGCACATAGCCTCCGACTTCCTATTAGAAGAGCGTTGGAAATTGTCGAACAAAAGGGCAAATAACAATGGTCCTGCAGCAAGGATTATTTCGATATGTTTTTGATGCCTCATCATTAATAAACATTGAACGAAATAGAAAAATCGGAAAATTGCGCAAAGCCAAAGGAGCTGTCTTAATTCCAGAAAAAGTCGCACAAGAAGTAAATATGCCCAACTCGCCTTTACACAGGTTTATTACCAAATATCCTCATGTAATAACGCTATTCCAAAAAAATGAAGAAGATGAATATCTCAAAATTAGAAGCCAGATAGGAATAGACGACGGAGAAGCAGCAGCAATTACTATAGCGCTTATGCGCAAGTTGCCGATTGTTATTGATGATTTGAAAGGCAAAAGAAAGTCCGAAAACCATGGCGTCAAAACTGTGAGTTGGCAAGATTATATTTTAAGCGGCAGTTGATAATTAGTCTACTTTAGAGCAGTCTGCTCATGAGTAGACTAAATATAAGTAAAAGAAATTATGAAATTCATCAATTGGCAACGGGAGCTTGGCCCGCTAGCGAACTCCTGGCAGCAAAAAGAGGAGATTCAATTGTCTCTCGGATTGAAGTAAAAAATGTTTAATTAAGGGAAGGCCATTTGAAGCAACAGATTACACTAAGCCTGCGAAGAGTCAGCGATCAGCTCAAACGAAAATATCGAGCCCAAAAAGTGATTCTTTTTGGATCTTATGCCGCGGGAAAAGCCTCAAGACATAGCGATGTCGATATTTTAATTATCGCTCCCACAAAAGAGCGTTTTTTTAAAAGACTTGCCTCCGTGAAGCGGCTGATTCGGGATGTAAGAGGAGGTCTTCCGGTCTCGCCGATTGTCTACACGCCGGAGGAAATTGAAAAGAGAAAAGGAGCCGGCGACCAATTCATTTTGGAAATAATAGAGAAAGGGAAGGAACTATGAAGGAAAAGAAAAATTCCTTTCCTGCGAAGATAAATGCCAAAAAATAACCGCCGTCTTACATCCCCCCAATCACTGAATTCTTATATCAAAGGCATCTGCGACATCATGCGGAGGTCGGGGCGAGCGGGAGCCCTGCAATATGTCCCCGAGCTGACGTGGATGCTCTTCCTACGAATTCTGGATGAGAAGGAAGCAAAAGAACTCGAGGAGGCGAAAGCAGTAGGAGCGCGATTTGAGCCGACGCTGAAATTCCCTTATCGATGGCGGGATTGGGCGTCGCCAGATGGGAGAAAGCGGATCGAGCTCCAAATGGGCACGCTCGGCGGATTCATGAATTTCGTGAACGGCGATCTATTGCCGACGCTTCGGAAATTGAAGGATAAGCCGGGAACGACATCCAGGCAGAAAGTTATCAGTGAAGTCTTTTCGTCGGTCGAAAAAACTGGAATCGACACCGAGCGCAACCTGCTGGATATTCTGGATAAGATAGACGAACTTTCGATACGCCAGGTTGATGAAACTCATATGTTCACGCTCTCCCAGGTGTACGAAGGGCTGCTCCTTAAAATGGGAGAAAAGAATAATGACGGCGGGCAGTTCTTCACGCCGAGAGAAGTGATCCGGGTGATGGTGAAGACGATCGATCCGGCGATCGGCGAGACCGTTTATGACCCTTGCTGCGGGACTGGGGGATTCTTAGCCCAAGCGTTCCAGCATATGGAGCAAAAGGTTAAAACCGGCGATGATATCGAGGTCCTAAAGACGCGGACTTTTTATGGAAGGGAAAAAGAGAATCTTGTTTATCCCATCGCGCTGGCGAATCTCGCGCTTCACGGCATTGATGACCCCCACATCTGGCATGGAAACACACTGACGGGGCATGAAGTTTACGGCGGTTTGTTCGCGGGCTCGCCGCCACTTTTTGACGTCGTCCTGACCAATCCTCCTTTCGGGGGGAAGGAGGGGAAGGACGCCCGGACGCATTTCGCCTATAAAACGTCGGCGACCCAAGTGCTTTTCCTGCAGCACGTGATGGATAGCCTGAAGCCGGGCGGGCGGTGCGGAATCGTCATGGATGAGGGCGTGTTATTCCGAACGAATGAAAACGCCTTCGTCCAGACAAAGCGGAAGCTCCTTAATGAGTGCAATCTGTGGTGCATCGTCAGCCTGCCGCCTAAGGTTTTTTTGAATGCCGGAGCGGCGAGTAAAACCAACCTTTTATTCTTTGCAAAGGGGGAACCGACAAAAGAGATCTGGTATTACGACCTATCCGATTTGAATATCATGAAGAAACAGCCGCTCGAAATAGAGAGGTTTGGGGAATTTTTCAGACTGCTGTCGGAGAGAGGGGAGAGCGAGAGATCGTGGAGCGTGCCGATAGAAGAGATCGAAGCTAAGAATTACGACGTCAAAGCCGTCAATCCGAATAGAAAAACGCAAGAGGACACGCGGACACCGGAAGAATTAATCGCCATTATTGAAGAGCAACAGACGGAGATTGCGAAAGCCATAGCCAATCTTAAGGCGAAACTGTAGTTTTAATGTTAGAATATCTATCCGAATATTCGGATAATTTTGGCTTTAAGCGAAGCCATGAGTCGACGTCCGCTTAGATCGGATTCCTAATCTCTGTGTCTCTGTTTCGAGTTCGGCCAGGCGCGTCAGTCCTTTTTCATTTCACCTCGATGAATCCTTTGACGGCGTCTTTATGGACCATGAAATCCATCATCTTCAGTTTCACGTAGTCTTCCGTCAAAAAATAATATCCTCGCGGGTCTTTGTTGAACGAGCTCGACCCGGAATCCTTAATCACATACCAATCCTTGCCGTTCGCCTCTTTGTAACCGATGAGATGAATCCCGTGATCGTCAGTCGTCGTTCCGTTGCCGAACCGAAATTGTCTGGCGTTGTCATCGATGTAGTCGGAGGGAATGTCGAAAGTAGGAATCATGAAGACTTTTTTATCGGAATTTTTACCCGGCTCGGAGACATCCCCGCCGAGGCTCACCGAATAACCCTTGCGCACGGCATTTTTCAAGATCTTCATGAATGTCTCCAGAGATACGTTGTAATAGTCCTTGCTGTGCCACCAATTGTCCGGCACCTCGTATTCCACTTGCTGACCGAAGGGCTGCTGCATGTAGGACAGGACATCGACATAATCATCGGGGTTGATCTTCAGGTAATCTTTCAAGTAGTCTTTCGGCGTGTATTCTTTTCCTTCGACAGCGAATTTTTCCGGTGGCACACCCAAATAATAGTTCAGGATAGATTTGACCGTTTTGACCGCTTCGTCTTCGTCCCAGGCGTTGGCGCTCTTGAGATGATCGAGATAGGAACTGATTTCTTCGATCAGTTTGGAGTGATCGTGGAATTTCTGGTCTGGCTTTAATCCGGGATAGGCCTCCCACGGCAGGCAGCCGTAAAGCTTCCAATCCCGGGTGACCGCATTGGCTTCGGAGCCTTCGGCGACAGCCGAATGACCTCTTTCGCGAACGAACCTTTTGGCGCGTTCGATGTACTCGCAGTAAACCGTGTAAGCTTCCGAAATGCGGACTTTCTTTCCGTAAAGACGGTAAACTTCCGATTCAAAGAAGGAGACTGTCGAAAAGCACCAGCAGGTGTTCGTGTTGCCCTGCGATGTCGGCGGATTGTGCCATACTTTTGTGAAGTCGTCCAGGCTTTTTGGCGCATCGAAGGCATTGAGATCGACAACAAATGCCTTCTCGGGCGTCGTCTTTGTTTTACCGAACTCTGCGGTGGCTTTTATGATTTCCTCCAAGAAGGGGTTTTTAGGCTCTACGAATATTCCTTTGTCCTTCTTTTTGTCCTGCGGGAGGATAATCACCGGAATGAGAAACACGACCAATAAAAGAAACCTGATTTTTTTCATGCGGCACCTCGGCACGAAATGATAAGGATATGACGATTAGGGATTTCCTTTTACATGCTTCGTGACCTTCTATCCTTTTAAGCTCGGAATTGAAACCGCCCAACCTGGCCTACTATATCGCCGGCCGCAGATCGATGTCAATAAGGAGAGGCTTGGCGCGAATGAATGGAAAATGGAATCATTATTGCCAATCCTCCTCCACGTTCTCCACCAGAATGGATTCTAGATGAGGATTCTCGATCCTCGTCATGCAGTATATGGTCGCCCTCTTCCCGTTTTCCCCCTCATCAGGATTGATGAACTCCCAAACGATGTCTCTATCCTTCGTGATCTAAAACACCTTTCCTTGGCTTGTTTCGGTAATCAGCGTATTCCCATTTTGTAATCGTTGGGCCGTTCCGCCCCAACTCGAAAAGAACGATGCGGGATGAAAAGAATTCGTCTGAATTTCAAGGACCTTTTCTCGATTTTTCCTTCCGTCGGGTCTAAGATTGATCTATTCTTTTTTCGAGGAGGAAGATAAAATTGAATTGATCGAACTTTTTTATAAAGGAGATCAGGAGAATGAAGATAAAGAAAGAATTTTTAGACATTATAAATAGATGAGGAAGGCATGGAAATTAAAGTCGGTAATGTTGTCATCGAATGTGTTCAGGGCGATATCGCGGGGCAGCAGGGAATCAAGGCTGTCGTCAACGCGGCCAATGCCCAACTCCGTAGCGGAGGAGGCGTCGCCGGCGCGATTCACAGGGCCGCCGGGCCGGGGCTTGAAGAGGAATGCCGGCCGCTGGCGCCGATCAAGCCCGGGCAGGCCGTCATTACGGGAGGCCACAATCTTCCGAACCGCTACGTCATTCACTGCTTAGGGCCGGTCTACGGCGTCAATAAGCCGGAAGCAAAAATTCTAGCGAATTGCTATAAGAACGCTCTTCGGCTGGCCGAGCAGCACAAAATCGATTCGATCGCCTTTCCCGCGATTTCAACGGGCATCTTCGGCTATCCGGTCGAGGAAGCGGCCGAGGTCGGCTTTCGCGCAATCATCGATGTAGCGCCCTCGCTTGAGTCATTAAAGAGAATCCGGTTTGTGCTTTATTCAAGGGAAGACCTCGAGATTCATGAGGATATTCTATTGCGCTTCTCTAAGAAATGAAAAAAATTAGCCCTATTTTTGCACCGGCGCCGCGTCGTCGATGACCCACATGCCGCGGCCGTTGGTGGCGGCGACGATCATATTGTCCCGCGGATGAATCTGAAGATCCCAAACAGCCGCATTCGGCAGGCCACTGCCCAGATAGTTCCAGGTCTTAGCGCCGTCTGTCGTCACAAAGACGCCGGTGTCCGTGCCGCAGTAGAGCACGTCTTTCTTTTTTGGGTCTTCGCGAATGACGTTGGTCGGCCCGCCCGGCAGGTTGGCCGCGATGCTTTGCCAGGTCTTGCCATAATCGATCGATTTATAAATATAGGGAGCGAAATCGTCGTCCTCGCGGCCGATTAGGGCGACATAGACCGTCGCCGGATCGTATTTCGAAGCGACAATCGTCCAGACATGTTTATTGTAAGGTAGCCCGGCCGTGATCTCGGTCCAGGTTTCGCCGCCGTTTTTCGTTACGAAGACGCGGCCGTCGTCGCTTCCACTATAGATCAGGCCGAACTTGAAAGGCGATTCGGCGATAGCCGTCAGCGTGGCGTACTGAATTGCGTACGGCAGCTTGCCCTGTTTCTGTGGATCATTATAAGTCAGGTCGGGGCTTAATTTTTCCCAGGTCTCGCCCCTGTCCAATGAGCGGAACAAAAACTGGAAGCCGTGATAGAGGATATTGGGATTGTGGGGCGAAATGACGGTCGCAGCCAGCCATTGTCCGCGGTATTCGGGCTCTCCGGGGCCGGGCTTGGGATAGATATCCTTGCTCTCCCAGGTTCCGTTTTTGTATTCCGAGCGCTGGACGCGTCCATAATATGTCGAGGCGTATTCGATATTGGGATTGACCGGATCAACGGCGATAATCGTGCCTTCTCCGCCCGGCGCCATTTCCCAGCGCACCCCTTCGTCCTGTCCTCGTCTCCGCCGGCCGGTCTGAGATTGGGGAGGAGCGACACCGATTCCGCGGTACGTGCCCCAGTCCTGAACCGATCCGTAAACTGTAAACGGTTTCTGCATATCATAGGTGACGTTGTAGAACTGAATGGACGGGATGCCCCTGTGGAAATCCCTCCAGGATTTGCCTCCGTCGTAAGAGACGTTAGCTCCGCCGTCGTTGACGTCGATGAGGTAATTGGAATCGTTGGGATCGATCCGCAGGCCGTGGTGGTCGCCGTGCAGATTCTCATAATTGATCTGCTTAAAGGACTTGGCGCCGTCTGTGGATTTGTACAGCCCCAGCCCCATGATATAAACGGTGTTTTCATCGTTGGGATCGACCCGGATCTGGCCGAACACCCAGCCGTAAGTTCCGCCGAAGCGCTCCATTGTCCGGTCCGAGGGGCTGACTTTAGTCCAGGTCTCTCCCTGGTCGTCGGAGCGGTAAACCTCGGCGCCGACAATGTCAGAATAAGTTCTCAGACGGCCGTAGGAATCCCGCTCTCCTTCTTTCGGTATGCGGAGCGCCGTATGGTTGTCCACATAGGCATAAACGATATTGGGCTTGGTCAAACACATATCGAGACCGATTCGACTGATCTTGCTCTTCTCGGAGGGCAAGCCGTTGGACAGGGGCTTCCAGGTCTTGCCGCCGTCCGTCGTTTTGAACAGCCCTTCGCCTCCGGGCACCGGATCGCTCCACCGCTGCCGGATGCGGTTCCACATCGAAGCGATCAGGACTTCCGGATTCGCATGGTCCATAATGAGGTCAATGGCGCCGATCTGCTCGTTGATATAGAGGACTTTCTGCCAGGTCTTGCCGCCATCGGTTGTCTTGTAAACGCCCCGGTCGGGATTATACGTCCACTCGTGGCCAGAGGCCGCGACATAGACGATGTCGGGATTCTTGGGATGAATCCGGATCCGGCCGATGGTCTGCGTCCCGGTCAGGCCCGCATGCTGCCAGGTCTTGCCGGCGTCAATGGATTTGTAAATGCCAATCCCGGCGATCGAAGCACGGAAGATATTGGCTTCGCCCGTTCCGTAGTAGATGATATTCGGGTCGGATTCGGAGATGTCGATATCTCCGGACGAGAGCGTCGGCAGTTCGTCGGTCAGACATTCCCAGGTAATCCCGGTGTTTTCCGTTTTCCACAGTCCTCCGACAGCAGAGGCGATGTAAATGATGTTCCGGCTGCCTTTGGGCACGGCGATATCCGTGCAGCGGCCTCCAATGATCTCCGGCCCGATGAAACGCCACTTCATATCTTTATAAGGCGTTTGGGCCTTCATCGCTTGGTGCTGCTCATACCATTTTAGACGCAATACCGGGTCAGTATTCTCGACCTTTTTAAGGGCCGTCTTGCCGGTCGCCGGCTTCGTCTGCGCAGCGGCGAAAGCTACTATCGCCAGCGCGGCGACCAAAGTGAGAATGACGTAAAAACGTTTGGTAAACTTCACGAATCCCTCCTCACAGTGTGAATTTTAATTTAATAAGATTTCTCAAAGTCGTCCGCTAGTTTATTACCGAATTTTTTAAGGGCGGGGGCCGAAGATCTTGGTCCCGATGCGGACCATGTTGGCGCCTTCCTCGATGGCCACTCGATAGGAATTGGTCATGCCCATGGAGAGATATATCATCTTGATGCCGGGAATATTTAGCGCCCTCATTTGGTCAAACAGCCTCTTGGTCTCTTTGAAATAGGGCCGGGCGTCCTCTGGGTTTCCCTCGAACGGCCCCATGGTCATCAATCCTTCGATTTTAATGTTTTCGAGCGGCGCTATTTCCCGGACTAACGCCTCGGCGTCTCCGGGTCGCACGCCGAATTTTTGTTCTTCCTGGCCGCTGTTGATTTCGATCAAGACGGGCATGACTTTGCCCATCGTCCGGCAGCGCTTGTCGATTTCCTTGGCCAGATCGGCCGAATCTAAAGTCTCGACCATATCGAATATTTCGACCGCTTTTTTGACTTTATTCGTTTGAAGATGGCCGATGAAGTGCCATTTCACGCGCCGGCCGACGACGGCGATCGCCGCCTGCGCCTCCTGAACGTAATTTTCGCCGATGATTTTTATTCCGGCTTCCACGGCCTCGAGGATTTCCGCGGCCGTCTTGGTCTTGGCCGCCGCTACAAGCTCCACGCCCGGCGGCAGTTCCTGGAGGATTTGTCTCACGTTCTCTTTAATCATATTCATCATGATTTTGGCTTGAGTTAAAGCAACTTTTATTTTATCAGAAAAACTCCTGTTTACCAATTTAGAGTTATCGCCCAACCGGATTTTTAGATGATGACAAGACACGCCGATTTCATTAATATATGAAGACGCGAGGTGATGAGTGGCGAACATCCGCGAGCAGCTAGAGGAGATCGAATCACAGACGCTCTCTCCCAAAGCCTGCTTGAGCCGGGACTCCAGAGGCCGGATGAGGGAGGAGGCTCCCCATGCCTTGCGCACGGCTTTTCAAAGAGACCGGGACCGCATCCTTCACTCCAAGTCCTTCCGCCGTTTGAAGCATAAAACCCAGGTCTTCCTGGCGCCGTTTGGCGACCACTACCGGACGAGGCTGACCCATACGCTCGAAGTCTCGCAGATCGGTCGGACGATCGCCAAAGCGCTGCGGCTGAACGAAGACTTGACTGAAGCCATCGCCCTCGGCCATGACCTCGGCCATACGCCCTTCGGCCATTCTGGCGAGGATACGCTGGCCAAGCTGCTGCCCGGCGGCTTCAGTCACTACGAGCAGAGCCTCCGGGTCGTGGATAAGCTCGAATATGAAGGGAAAGGACTCAATCTGACGTTCGAAGTCCGGGACGGGATTTCCCGGCATTCCAAGGGTCGCGGAAAAATTCTCGATAGGAAGAAAGAGGACATGCCGGTTACGCTCGAAGGACAGATCGTGCGCATTTCCGACGTTATCGCCTATGTCAACCATGATATCGACGACGCGCTGCGGGCCGGGATCATCAAAGAAAGCGATATCCCGCGGCATCTCGTCAGCATCTTAGGCCGGTGGCACGCCACGAGGATCGACAAAATGGTCGTCGATGTCGTCGAATCCAGCCTTCGCTCGAATCTGGACCGGATCGCCATGAGCGAAGAGATCATGAAGGCCGTGGTTGAGCTCCGGGATTTTCTTTACGAGCGGGTCTATTTCAACGACTCCGCCCGCGAAGAATTGCGTAAAACCGGGAAAATTTTGCTCGACCTCTACGATTATCTCCTCAAGCATCCGGAGGATTACATCAAAAGCTATCCGGCCGGCGATCCCCTTGAAATGCGCATCGGCGATTTCATCGCCGGCATGACCGACCGCTACGCCCTTTCGCTTTATGAAAAAATCTTTTTCCCTCGCTCCTGGCAATCGTGAGGAGGCCATGAAATGGACAAAACATATAAGCGCATCGAAACCAAATTGATTCATGCCGGGGAGATGGCGCCGCGGGTTTTGGGCGCCGTCAACCTGCCGATCTTTCAATCGGCCATGTATGAATACGCTCAGGCTGCCGAGTATCACGACATCAAGTATATTCGCCTTAATAATACGCCCAATCATCAGGTTCTCCATAAAAAATTAGCGGCTTTGGAAAACGCCGAGAGGGCCGTCGTCACGGCCAGCGGCATGGCGGCTATTTCCACGGCGCTGTTGTCGCTCCTTGCGGCCGGCGATCATCTCCTGGCCCAGGAATGTCTTTACGGCGGTACGCACGATTTTCTGACGAAATATTTGGCATCCTTCGGCATCTTGTTTGATTTTATCGACATCGAGAACCCGGACACCTGGAAAGGCAAGCTGCGCTCCTCGACCAAGGCGATCTACGTTGAAACCATCAGCAATCCGCTGCTGCAGGTGCCGGACCTTGAGGCCGTCGTGAAATTCGCCAAAGCGCATTCCCTCATTTCCCTGATCGACAACACCTTCGCCACGCCTCTGAATTTCCGGCCGGCCGAATGGGGCTTCGACCTGTCGCTCCACAGCTGCACGAAATATCTCAACGGCCATTCGGACATTGTCGGCGGCGCGGTCATCGGCCGGGCGGACCTGGTCGAGAAAATCCTTCACAAGCTCGACCATCTCGGCGGCTCGATGGACCCTCATGCCTGCTTCCTGCTTCACCGAGGCTTGAAGACATTGGCCCTTCGGGTGAAATACCAGAATGAAAGCGCGCTGAAAATCGCTCTGTTTCTCGCCGGCCATCCTGCCGTGGAGAAGGTCAATTATCCCGGCCTCGAAAGCCATCCGGGTCATCGCCGCGCAGAGCGGCTGTTCGACGGTTTCGGCGGCATGCTGAGCTTTGAAGTGAAGGGCGGTGTCGAGGCCGCGGAACGCTTGATGCAGAGCGTCACGATTCCGATCATCGCCCCGAGCCTCGGCGGCGTGGAGACGCTCATGACTCGGCCGGCGACGACGTCGCATCTGGGAATGAGGCCCGAGGACAGGCTGCGCCTGGGCATTTCCGACAGCCTCATTCGTTTGTCGGTCGGCGTCGAAGCCAGCGACGATCTTATCGAAGATTTTACGAAGGCCTTTCAGGGATTTGGCGGGGGCGCTGTCCGCAATCCCTTCCGCCTCCACGATTAAAATGACTCGGGCAACTCCCTCAGAAAGACGCGGATTTTCCCCCGCGAGGAAAATCCGCTCCCGCGTCCTCGCTTTGCTCTCCTCTCCGTTCCGTCGCGGAACCATGCCCGCTCCGCTGCGGAGGGCTTTCTTCAGGAGTCGCCCTCGTCCAGGAAAAATGGTTCGTTGCTAGCGAAACGACTCTTGTCAAAATCTAGGGCTAGAGGACTGTATCTGAGTTTTTTCATGGGGAGGAAGACATGAAAAGAAGACATGTGCTGGCGTCATTGGGCGCGGGTTCGATGGCTCTCTTTTCCGACCCTCGAAAAGGCCGGCTCTTTGCCGAGGAAGTTCCGACGGCTAAAAAGAATATAGCTGCAGGCTATCGGGATCCTTGGATTGAAATCGGTCTGGACTCTATTGTCTGGAATTTTTCCCAAATCAAAAAACGGATCAAAGTTCCTGTCATGGCGGTTGTCAAGGCCAATGCCTACGGCCATGGACTTGTCGAGGTGTCCAAAGCGTTGGAAGGAGCCGGCGCCGATTGGCTGATGGTCGGAAAATTGGCTGAAGCCGTGCAGTTGAGACAAGCCGGCATCCGCCGCCCAATCCTGAATTTCGGGCCTTTCGATCGACAGGATTGCGAGGAAATCGTTGCCCGGAATATCAGTCAATCTGTGTTTTCCGAAGATGTTTTTCTCCTGGATGAAGCGGCTTCCCGCCAAAAGAAGAAAGCTTCGGTCCAGATCGATATCGACACGGGAATGAGCCGGACGGGGATTCCCTATGACCGTGCCCTGTCGCTCGTCGAGAAAATTGCGGGGCTCGCGCGCCTAAAAATCGACGGCGTTTCGACGACTTTGACCGAAGACCATGAGTTTGATGAGGAACAGGTCCGCCGACTGCTGGCTGTCTGTTTGTCGGCGGAAAAGAAGGGAATCTCCTTAGGGCTCAAGCATGCCGCCAGCAGCGCCGGTATTTTCGAATCGCCCGCGTTTTATTTAGACATGGTCAGGCCGGGCATCACTCTTTACGGCTATTATCCGAACGCCCGGACTCAAAAAGAAGATCCGCTCAACTTGAAGCCTGCTTTAAAACTGACGGCCAAGGTCACGTTCATCAAAGATCTAGCGCCCGGGGATTCCATTTCTTATCATCGTGTTTTCACGGCTCAAAAAAAGACGAGGGTGGCGACGGTCGGCATCGGCTATTCGGACGGCTACCCTCCCCAGCTTGGCGGCAAAGGGCTTGTTTCCATCAAGGACAAAAAATTTCCGGTGATGTCGGCGGTGACATCGAATCATATCATGCTGGATTTGAACGGCGATCCCGACATCCAGGTCGGCGACGATGTGATTCTCCTAGATAGCCGGAAAAATTCGGGCATTACGGCCGATGTCCTGGCCGACTTGTGCGGCGTTTCCGATTATCGGATTTTAATCGGACTGAATCCATTGCTGCCGAGGAGATATCCGGGCCGCTAGGTAGCCGCATGATAGCCGAGACGTTTTAAATCCTTCTGCGCGGCGGACGATGTCTTTTTCCTGGAGAATCGCCGTTCTTTTTCAACCCGTGTCGGCAGTGTTTTATCCAGTCTCCGGCTTATCAGGGTTTTTTCAGCTGCGAGGTTGTGGCCGGCCCTGAAAAAAAATATAATGTAGACTTCATCGTAAGCTGGAAAAAGAAGGGAGAAAATAATCCATGAACCGCCGCGATATCTTGGAAAAGATCGCCAAACGACTACGGATTCATTCCCTGATGATGACCTGGAAGTCCGGGTCGGGCCACCCGACGACGTGCCTGTCTATGGCGGAGATCGCCGCCTGCCTGTTTTTCAGCGAGATGCGCTTTAATCCCGAAGACCCCGAGGATTGGGCGAACGACGAATTCGTCCTGTCCAAAGGCCATGCCGCGCCCATCCTGTGGGCCGCTTATGCGGAAGCGGGAATCCTTCCTCTTAAAGACCTGATGGATTTGCGGAAAGTGACATCCGAGCTGGAAGGGCATCCGACGCCGCGGATGAAATGGGTCAAAGCGGCGACGGGGTCGCTGGGCCAGGGGCTTTCGGTCGGCGTCGGCATGGCGGCGGCCCTGAAGCTCGGCAAGTCGCCGGGGCGAGTCTTTGTCATGATGGGCGACGGTGAATGCGCGGAGGGAGCTGTCTGGGAAGCGGCCAATGCGGGAGCGTATCTGAAGCTCCGAAATCTCTGTGCTGTTGTCGATATCAATCGGCTGGGCCAGTCCGATCCGACCATGCACGAGCACGATATCGCGGCCTATGCGAAAAAATTCCGGGCTTTCGGTTGGGATGTCAGGGCCGTTAACGGCCACAGCATCGACGCGATCTTGGGAGCCCTAAAAAAATTTGGCAATAAAGGCGCGCCGACGGCCATTCTGGCGAGGACCATCAAAGGCAAGGGCGTTTCCTTTCTTGAGGATAAAAACGGCTGGCACGGGAAGCCGCTGAAGGAGGATGAGCTTCAGGCGGCGCTCAAAGAGATCGGTCCCATGCCCGATGTAGATTCGGCGAAGTTCGTCCGGCGGCCGAAGAAGACAGCCCGGCCGAAGCTCCGTCGAGACTTCGATTTTGAAAAAACCGTTTATAAGGAAAAAACCGCGACGAGGCTCGCCTACGGCAATGCACTCGTGGCCCTGGGAAAGATCAATGAATCCGTCGTCGTTTTGGACGGTGACGTTAAAAATTCGACCTACGCCGATAAATTTTTTCAGGCATTCCCGCAGAGATCATTTCAATCATATATCGCCGAGCAGAACATGGTGGGTATGGGCCTGGGATTCGCAGCCAAGGGATATATTCCGTTCCTGGCGACTTTCGCCGCGTTTTTAACCCGCGCTCACGATCAGGTGCGGATGGCAGCCTATTCATTTTCCAACATCAAGCTCTGCGGCTCGCATGTCGGCGTGAGCATCGGCGAGGACGGACCGTCCCAGATGGGGCTTGAAGATTTGGCCTTGTTTAGGTCCATTCCGGGCTGCGTCGTACTTTATCCGAGCGACGCGGTCTCGACGGAAGCCTGCGTTGAGGCCTCGGCCCGGCACCTGGGAATGTGCTATATCCGCACGACGCGTCCGGCGACGCCGCTCGTCTACGCCAAGGACGAGAAATTTCCGATCGGGGGATCGAAGCTGCTGAGGAAAAGCGCAGATGATGTCGTGGCGATTATCGCCGCGGGCATTACGGTTTTTGAAGCCCTGAAGGCCTATGAGGAATTGAAGAAAGAAAATATCCATGTCCGCGTCATCGATGCCTATTCCGTCCAGCCGCTGGACAAAGAAAATATTGTAAAAGAGGTTCTCGAAACGAAGGAGCGCTGCATCGTCGTCGAAGACCATTTTGAAGGCGGGGGATTGGGCGAGGCCGTAGCTTCTGCCTTGGCCGGAAGAGCGGCGATCAAGCATCTCTGTATCCGCGAGCTTCCCCGTTCGGGAAAGCCGGACGAGCTTTTGGATAAATACGGCATCAGCAGCCGCCATATCATCAACGCCGTCAAGGATTTTCTGGGCGGTTCCCCCGACTCAGTCCTGGACTTACTCCGTCTATAAAAAACTCGTGAATGGCGCCGGGCAAGAATCTTCTCTGCCCAGGCAGGACTCATGGGCTCTTTTAAGTTAGGATGAAATCCGGTTTTCGAAACTCGTGCTTTTGCGAATGCCTTGATTAAACTTCAGCAGCAAAAGAGGGGGAAAAAGTTCCCCCTCTTTTGCTCTCCTAAAATTCGCGCTCTTCTGCTTAGAAAGAGAACCTCGCTCCCAGCCGGATAGAACGAACACCGTTAACTGTGTTAATTCTTCCTAAGTTTGCATTTTGTACGATCCTGGGTGGATTTTCATAAAAATAAATCTCGGGGTTTGGATCCTGAGTCACGCCGAGTGTCCTATTCCCTGCGACATTGAAAATATCAGCAAAGATGCTCAGCTTCCCATAGGCGCCAAAAGAAAACGATTTTTCCAATCTCAAATCCAGCGTAGTGATGGCCGGACCTCTCCGGTCTCCTAGAGGCTCAGATAAAATACTCGCATAGGAGGCCTGCACCTGCGCGGCCAAAGCCGGCGGGTAGTAAACGCGGGCAATATTTCTTCCCCAGGGATCTCCGGATAAATGCTGGAAATAAGCACTGACGACGAAATTGTAGGGAAGAACGTATGTTCCCATGATTTTTATCTGCAGGGGACGGTCATAATCAATACTGCCCCACTCATTTATCCGCGAATTGGGACTGTCGAAACGCCCCGATGCTCCTTCCGTGACATCGTAATTGGCTAAAATATTGCCTTTAAAGGAGCTGACAGTAATCGAGCCTGATAACTGCCACTTGTTGGACATTCTCTTTTCGAATGTCAGGACACCAGCTATGTATCTCCTCTTGGCCTCCGGCGGGTTGGCAGCAGGATAGTCTGGGGTATGGGCGTAAGAAGCCAGGCCATAGACGGTATACTGTTTGTCATCTGCTGTTCCCCATTTGCTGTCCCAGCCTGGGTCTATAAAAGTGTAAGGCAGCCAGACGGGGCGGCCCTGATCATCTTTTTTATTAGGATCATAGCCGTTGAACCGATCTATATCCTCGGTGAGGTCTTTATTCTCCTTGTATACGAACTCGAGGCGCGCCCTGAAGTCTTTCATGACCTCATGCTCAATTCCGGCGATAAACTCGTTCATATAAGGATTTTTGATGTTGTCAGCGTAGTACTTTACGGTGGGATCCTGGCTAAAATAATCAGTCAATACATAGCTGTCTCCCTTCGGGTCAATGTATTTGGGATTCGTGGGTCCTACCCTGGGAAGGTCCATGTATCCGTTTCCGTTAAGGTCATTCCACCGCCAATTCAAGGTGTTGTGCAGAGGCTGGGCATTGTTGTATTTACCTGAAAACATGGGCTCGTAATAGCGAGAAAAAGAAAGCTTGAGGGCCGTTTTACCGTCGCCGAAGAGATCATACACAATTCCAATTCTTGGAGAGAACGTGGTGAATGTGGCGATTCTTCTATAAGGAAAGGTGAACGCATCAACGTCGGAAACTGGATATATCTGTTGGTGATATTGGTCGTTAAGAGCTTTAAGAAGGAGGTTGGGATCGGGCTGCTGCAAATTGGGATTAAGGAATTCTGGACCGACTTTGTATCTATCGAGGAGTGAAGGCCGGGATTGCTCGGGTTCGTAAGCGTAGGAATAATCAACACGGAGACCGAGGTTGACGGCCAGTCGTCCTGTTACGAATGAGTCCTGAATAAAACCGGAGAAACGACGCGTGTTGTCTGAATCGGGGAAAAGTCCATGCTCACCAAAGGGATAGAGATAAAGCCGGCCTTGTTTTGATGAAGTGGAATAATAATATTTATTTCCGGCAGCAAAATCATACCAGAACGTGCGCCAAGGATTGTCCCCCGGTTCATAGCCACGGCACCTGTCTCGGATGTAATAAGTATCTTCCCATTCTCCTCCTGCTTTAAATTCGTGTTTTCCCCCAAGAAAATCATCCTCGAATCTCGTTAGCGAAGCAGAAGCTCCGTATCTCTTCCTGTAATAATCATCAGTGTAGATCGTGCTTCCCCAATAAACATCGACTTTTCGATCGTACTCTTGATAAGCATTGGAATATTCCAACGGCATATTATTAGGGAAATGGCGATTGACATAATTTCCCCGGATATCTATGAAGGTATTTTGACCCAGAACCCAGTTGAACTGATGAGTGGTGACGTAGGTCTTTTCATGATCCACAAGAGCCGTGTAGCTGCGGGCATAGGCATTCCCGGTCCGAAGGGAATAGACAGGTTCATTAACCATATTGTAACTAAACATCCCGGAATATCGTATGTTCTTTGTGAGCTGGAAAGTCAGTTTGCCAAAAGCCATCGCTTCTTGATGATCCATGTCGTAGTGGACGAGGTCTCTCGAGTCAATCAGTCCGGGCTTGGCGGCGGCAAGCACGGCCATGCGATTCTCAGGAGTAAAAGGAAGAAGTCTAACCTGGGATAGGGTGCGTCCGTTGAGGTAGAACCAGAGTTTATCTTTGATAATCGGCCCGCCCAAGCCTACCGAACCATCTTTATAATCCGCATATGTTCCAGGCGGATTGACATTAAGAGCTTTGATCTGTTCATTTGTCCACAAACTTTCCGAAAGATCGGGAAGGAATTTAACGGATTTCTTGTCCCCCATTCCCGTGTAGTAGCCGCTGATCATGCCAGAGAACTTGTTTCCACCGCTTTTGGAAACGATGTTGATGACGGCTGTTTCGGTTTGGCCCACTTCAGCCGGAAGTGCCCCTATCCCGATCTCGATTTCTTCGTAGACATCAACATTAATGTTAGCCGCAACATATGTCGTCGTCGGATCATTCATCGTGGCCCCATCCAACTGGTAGAGCGTGCTTCTTATTGTTGATCCTAAAATAGAAGACATTCGGGTATATTCTCTATTATCCTCGGCTCTTATCGACCCGGGAAGGGAATCCTGGATTCCATAGAGGTCTCGGGCATTGGGAAGGGCTAATAGAAAATCTTTGCCATAATTGACAGCCATTTTTGTCGATTGAACATCGATCGTCGGCGACACAGCCATCACTGTGACTTCTGTTTTGAGAGCAGCCAGGGTAAGCGTAATTCTGCACTCCGTCGTTTTCCCTACGCTGCAGTGTAAATCTTTTTGGACAAAGGGATTAAATCCGGACATTTCAGCTTTAATTTCATACTCTCCAGGACGCAGGGCTACGAAACGAAAATTTCCCGTCTTGGTGGTTAAAAAGCTTTGAGTCCCCATCAATGCCGGCCCGGAGAGGGTGACAGTGGCACCGGGAATAGAATTGCCTTGCTCATCTGTCACTGTGCCATTAATGGAACCGGTCAATTCTACCTGAGCGAAGGTTGTGGAACTTAATCCCAAGACCAAAAGAAGCGTCAAGGCGAACACAAAATTTTTTTTGTTCATTTTACCTCCTCCTTGTCATGTCAGGCAAAATCCCTGATTATTAAATTTAGGCAGCACTCCGCCTAAAAATATCCTTTCTTTATTTTCATCTCAGCGAATGGAAATTACTCTCTCCCTGTCTCATTAATGATATTATAAGAAACAATTGTTTCTTTAATTAGTAATGAATCATAGTTTTATATAAATGTCAAGAAAAAATTTTCAGAAAATATTTTCAGCGCAGACAGCGATTATTTCAGGCGAACATTCAAGTTTATTATTTCGAATTCTATTGAGACCTGAGTCGCAGATCATGATCCTTCTCTCGCATCCCATTCCCCCATTCCTCTTTGATTTTCTAAAAAAGCTGTGTATACTGAAACTAAAGTTACAGAACTGGCTAACGGATGAGACAAATTATTTCAGGACATATCAAATTGAATTCCGCTGATAGAGCTTCTTACTATGAAGGAGAAGATCTTTAATGTGGAATTTTGTCTTTAAGAAACAATAAATACGTGGAGACATTAAAAGAGAAAAAATGAATTGTTGTCAAAAGAAAAAAAGAAAAATAGGTGCGCTCTCTGTCTGGCTCCAATCCTTTTGGCTGGGGATATTCTGGCTTTTCCTCACGCTTCCCTCCTGCCGGCTTTATAACCTAGAGAGAAAGCTCGACCCTGTGAACGAAAAATTCCTGTCTGAAGTCCGTTATATCATCACCGGCGAAGAAAGAAAGAATTTTCTTGAACTCCCTGATTCAGAAAGAGAAAATTTTAAAAAAGAGTTCTGGAAACGCCATGATCCTGACCCTGATACTGAAGAGAATGAGTTTCAGATGGAATATTACAATCGTCTGGAGAGCGCCAATAAGCTCTTCATCAGCGAAGGAAGGCCGGGCTTTCTAACGGACAGGGGAAGAATCTACATTCTCTTCGGCCCTCCCACAGATAGGATCACTTATCCCATGGGAGCCAGCTCTCAAGACCAATGCAGCGAAGTCTGGTATTACGATAACTTCCCGGTTGTCTTCGTTGACAATCATTGTTCAGGGGATTACAGGCTCGTCACTTATGACTTGACTTCTCTTCGAGAGTTCAACCTCATGTACATGCACGAGCTCAGTTTGGCCCAGGCCAAAGCCCAAAAAATATATTCTCAGGATAAAAGTCTTTTTGATTTTGACTGGAGCATTAAAAAGAAAATTATTGGACCTGATAAAATTGAAGGAAAAGTCATCGTCCGTATTCCTTATTCCAGGATCTGGTTTAACACCAAAGAGGAGATTCTGGAAACAGAAGTTGAAGTCCATCTGGAGTTGAAAGACGCCCTGGGAAAAATCATCTGGGAACACAGAGAAGTGTTCCCCATATCTGACAAAGAGGAAAAGATCAGGGAAAAATCAAAAGAACAGTACACGATAGAGATTCCTTTTTCAATCGAAACTTCTTTAGAAAAATTAAAACAGCAGAGAAGCTTCATGTATATTTTTGTTAAAAACAAAATCGGAAACGAAGAGTTAAAAAAAGTAATGGAATTTCGCCTTTAAGAGAGGGCGATAAAAAGCGACAAGATGTTTTATTAATTATAATAATCGGATAGAAAGATAGAATGAAAAAAACGATCTATATAAAGGAGGTATCATGAGTCCTTTTATGAGGGATGAATTGCATCGCTTAAAAGACTTCATTTTTGTCATTCTCATTTTCTTCTGGACCGTTGCTCCTTCTCTGACTCAAGAGCGGATGGGAAGAGGAAGAATTACTGGCACCTGTGTTGATGAAAATGGCCAGCCCCTGGAAGGCGTGTTAGTTGTCGTCCAGGGTTTGAACGCTAAGACCAATCTTGAGGGAGTGTCTGATAAGACGGGCCATTTTGCTGTGATGGGCATGGGAACAGGCGTCTGGAAAATTACCGCTTCAAAGAGGGGCTATGCCAGTTCTTCCATTGACATGAATATCCACCAGCTTAAGACTAATCCTCCCGTCACTTTTACTTTGAAAAAATTAACAGGTATTTCTTCCCTGGTGGCTGATGCGGAATCTATCAAGTTGTTTGATCAGGGGAATAGCCTTATTAATGAAGCCAAATATGATGAGGCGATCAAGATTTTTGATGAGTTTCTGGGCAAGTATCCTGAGATTTATTATGTTCATCTGAACATCGGCTTCTGCTATTTAAAAAAGGGAGACCTGGACAAGGCCGAGCAGGAATTTAAATTCGTTCTGGATAAAACCATACAGGCTTTCGGCGATTATAAAAAGGACACGGCCACATCACTTCGCGCTTTGTCTGGGCTCGGAGAAATATATTTAAAAAAGGAGGATTTTGACACAGCCCAGAAATATTTCAGTCAGGCTCTGGAGATATCACCTGAGGATGAGGCGGCTGCCTATAATGTAGGTGAAATTTTATTCTCTCACCAAAAAATCGACGATGCCATAAAATATTTTGAGCTGGCGATTAAAATCAAAAAAGATTGGTCAAAGCCCTATCTCAAGCTTGGCTATGTTTACCTCAACAAAGGTGATTTTGCCAAATCTCTTGAAGATTTCAATCAATTCATCAAGATGGACCCGGAAAATCCGGAAGTTCCCAATGTCAGAAACATGATTGCTGCTATTGAAAAGATGAAGAAATAGAAAATGTTTTATCCGCTTTCATGCGTGTCCAGATTGGGAATTGAAACATGCTCTTTCAAATCAAGGAGTTGAATATGCGTACGGAGTTAAAAAGAAGAATTTCGGTTTTAATTTTAAATGGGAATTGAGATTCGTTGAAGGAGTAGCCCATAGCAATAGCTAGATAGCTGAAGCAGCTGCAAATTATTTATTTAATAACTAAATATGAGACGTGACCCGGGAGATGAATTCCAAATAACCCACATTGTCTCCCGGCAGCATTATCGAATATTATGGAGTTCCTTTGATATGTTTTTTCCTCACGTGCTCTATGGCTTTGATTGTTTCCAGAGTTCTATTCTTTAAATCGTGTCCGATTTGAGCAGCCACAGAATACAACAGCACCAAGACGGCCATGATGGAATTTGAAATCGTCATGCTTTCGACCGCCACCTGCAAAAAAGCATCACTGTACGGGACGATTTTATTCGTGACCTTATCAGAAACGGCTATAACTTTTATTCTCTTTTCGTGGGCATAGCCGGCAGCGTCGATTGTTTCTTTAGAATAGGGAGGGAATGAGAAGGCAATGATTAAATCATCTTTCGACAGGTTAATAATTTGTTCAGCAAAAGTAATGCCGCCATAGGCCAAGGAATGTGATTTGATGGAAACACGAGTAAATAAAAATGAGGCAATTTCAGCCAGATAGTTCGAAATGCCAAAACCGATGGTGTAAACATAACTGGCATTTTCAATGAGCTTAACGGCTTTTGTGTACTGTTCCATATCTATTAAATGTAAGGTGGTATTAATATTATTTACAGTTTCATCAGCAATAAACTGGAGATAATTTGGCTTGCGAAAACTTGATTTTTCATTCATTTCAGAAAGGATTGCCTTATATCGATGTATAGGTTCTAGCTTATGTCGAATTCCTTCTAGAAAAGCTGATTTTAATTCGTAGAACCCATCATAGCCTAGCGCTTGAGCTAGACGGACAATGGTCGATTTGCTGGTGTTTAATTCTTTCTCTAGTTCTCTAACCGAACCTAAAGCAAATTTTTGCGGCTTTTCTATTATATAATTTACAATCACTTTCTGTGATTCAGTTAGCTGGTGAATATTCGATTTGATTCTTTTTTTTAATTCTCTTATGTTGTCTTTCATTTTGTATTGTCCATTTATTTATTTAATTCAACCTTAAAATCTGTAGGCATCTGCTTTATATTTTTCCATTTTAGTCAATAAACCCATTTTTATTTGTCTTAAAAGAGCTAAATATATTTGATTTATTTTTTAAATTCAAGGTCTAAGTTAGAAATTTCGTATCGCGGAGCGACGGCAAAAATTATGCCGTCGAAGATCAATTATTTTTTCAGCAGAATATCCTCGAAGAATTTCAAGGCCGCCTCATCGCCGGTTTGACCCAGCCAGAAGATCGCCGTCTCCCTCAGTTTGTTTTCATCTGATCCGAGCGCGACTTTTTTAAGAAAGTCATAGGCCCGGGGATCTTGATGACAACTGATGATGAAAATAAGGCTTTTCCGGAAGCAAGAATTGTTTTTGGCCGAATCAAAATATTTTTCCAGAACTGAAAGGCTCTCGTTATCCTCCGAGCGGCCGAGCCAGTAGACCGGCGCTTGGGCGAATTCATAGGTTTGGTCGAGGTCGAGCAGCGTGACATCCAGAATTTCGCCGTTTTTGGCGCCGTTGCGGAGAAAAAGAAGACCAGCCGGCGAGGGCGTATCTTCGGTCTTTATATCCGAGCCGACTTTGTTTTTCCCGCGGCTTTTTTCCGCGATTTTGATCTTGGATACTTTGGCCTTGACGGCGTAGCCCTCTTCGGGACCGAGGCAGACAATTTGGCCGCTTCCTCTCCATCCAGCGCTTGAAAGTTCTTTCTCCGGATTTTTCTCAAGGCGTCGATGCTGGCGTTGACGCAGATCCGACTGATCCAGGAAGAAAAAAGGGTGCCTTTATCCGGGCTGTATTTGGGGAGGGCCTGGTAGGCTTTGATGAACGTTTCTTGAAGAACATCCTCCGCGTCCGCCGCGTTTTTAAGATATTGATAGGCCAGGGAAAAGACTTTCTTTTTATGGTCGTCGAAGAGAGACCGGAACGCTTCGGTGTCGCCCTCCCGGGCCAGCCGGATCAGTGCCCATTCGTCCATAGTGGTTTCACTATAACATAACGGATGGGACGGCCGTTTCGTTGACATCGAAATAGAGAAAAACGTATTTATTCCGCCGTCTATTTATCAAAAGGAAAATGCGGATACAGATCGATCAACACTCTTTGATGCGGGCCAAAGAAAGAGGCGTCACAGAGGAAGAGGTCATAGATGTCATAAGATCAGGATTCATTATCCCAGCTAAACACGGACGCAAAGGCAAAGCAAAAATATATTCATTTGGGAAAAGAAGGCTTAATAAATATTATGAACAAAAAAGGGTCGAGGTATTTTATAAGGATGAAGAAGATTGTATAATCACAATAACTGTGTTTGCATTTTATGGGCATTGGGAGTCGTGAGTCATGAGAATTGAATATAATCCAAAAATTGATCTTCTTTATATTCGCCTGGATGTTCGAAAACAACATGTTGTCAATAAACGATTAGCTGATGATGTCGTGTTGGACCTTGGAGCCGAAGATAGAATTATCGGAATTGAAATTCTCGATGCCTCAAAGCATATCGATTTGAAGATGCTTTTACCGGTAGAGGTCGACTTTTCAGCTCCTTTGGCATAAGCGGCTTATTTTCCCAACGAAACCGAGGTTTTCGTCCAGTCCCAGCTTGAAATGCCGCGGCCGTTGATCGCTTTGACCGCCACAGCCAGTTTTTCGCCGCGGTCGAGCTTGAATCCTTCAAGTCGCGCCCGGGGCTCGGCGACGGTCGTGCTGAACGCCGTCGGATTTTTTTCCGGCCCGTATTCGACGACGTAAAACGCGATCGCTTTCTCGGCGCTCGGCATCCACGACACATCGGCTGCCCGGTCTTTCAAGCCGGTGATCTTGATCTCTTTGACAGGCGCCGGGCTTGAGGCCAGCATCATGATCGAGGCGATGTTGAATTTGGCGGCCTCCGCGAGTAGCTCGTGGTTAATCGTTTCCAGGAGATCGGTCGCTTGATGGTAGTATGGATTGGCGAGCACGGGATAAGACCCGAGGCCGCCGACGATATCGCCAAACGCCTCAAAAAATGAGACGGCGTCCGTGGCTTTGACGTATCGTGCGTCGTAGGTCACCATCTTGGAGAAGAGATACGCGGCGGCGTGTTGGATATCGCGGATGCCGGCGTTGGAATAGCGGATGGTATTATCCAGCCGGTAGTCGTTCGTCCAACCGATCATGTCGTTATTAAGGTCCGCAGCGATGAGCCATTTTTTCTCTTTGGCCTGCTTCACGAACTCCCGGCTTCCGAGAAGTCCGGCTTCCTCGCCTGTGAAGGCTGCGAAAAGAACCGTGGACGGCAGGGGGGTTTTGGCCAGAACGCGCGCCGTTTCTAGGAGTACAGCGGTCGCCGAGGAGTTGTCGTCCGCGCCGGGCCCGCGCGGATTGGAGTCGTAATGGCCGCTGACGACGTAGATGATATCGGGGTTTTCCGTCCCGGGAAGCCTGGCCAGGATGTTCGCGGATCTGACGACCCGAGTCTCGCCCCTGGTCTCAAGTTTTGCATCGAACCATTGATATTCCGGCTCGTAGCCGAAGGATTTGAGCATGTCGAAAATATATTCGCCCGCAAGCTTGTTGCCGGGCATGGTGATGAACTTTGAATCGAAATTGAAAAGCCTTTCCTCGTATTCATAAGTTTTCGTGATGGAGACCCGGTCCACGGCCGCTTTCACGGCGTCGCGGACCGGCTGAAAGGTCTTCTCTCCCTTTGCCCGCAGCGCCTTTTCCGCCGCCAGATTGTCCCGAATTCGGGCAAGGAGCTCCTCCATCGAGATCTTTTGGGTCAAATCCACGAGATAGACCCCGCGCTCGGGCGAGATCGTATCGCCGTCGCGCTCCGCTCCGATAAGAAGGCCTGCTCCCGAAGGATTCGCCGCCCATTCATACTCGGGCGCGATCGTCCGGAGCGTGTTGTTGTGGAAAACCCGGAAATTCGATAAGGTTTTGAGGTCATAGATGTAGGCCCGGCTGTGGCGGGGCTCGCCTTTTACGGCCAGGACCTGGCTCGAATTGAGAAAGCGGGGAGCGCGGTCGTTTTCGATCTCCCGGCTTAAACGGGCCTCGATCTTGCCGTCGTTTTTGATATAAAAAATTTCCCCGTTTCTCGTATAGGTCATGTCGAAGACGACGCCCGAACCATCCGCTGCCGGAGCGGCGGACTCGATCCGCTCCGCCGTTTTCTTGAGGATGACAGGCGTGAGCGATCCCTCCAATTTTATAAGGTTTAGGGTCGAATCGTTCCCTTCCTGATTAATATAGACGATCGTGGACCCGTCGGCGGAAACGGCCGGTCCCGAGCCAGCGAAGGTTTTTACGGTTTTGTCCGCGAGGTTCAGGATGGTGAACTGCTTTGAAGATGCGGGCCGGAATTGGGCTTCGGATGCGGCGCCGGCCGGCCTCGCTGTTTGACCGCCGCCGGCTGCGGCTTCCGAGGGGCTGACGCCGGATCCTTTTCGAGCCGCCGGCTCAGCGGCTGACGGTTTCGGAAACGGCGCTTGCGTGGATATGGCGTAAATCAGGTATTTCCCGCGGGCCTCGGCCATCGGATTGATCTTGAATCCTGGCCCCGATGTCAAGGGCTTCGGCAGTTCCGACGGCGAGACGGCGTAGATCTCGCTGGATGCCGCATCCGTTTCCTTGGCCCCGACGAAATAGATCTTGTGCCCGTCGGCGCTGAAAGCGAGAGCGGCTTTCAGCAGGCCTTCGGTTTTGATGAGTTTTTCCTTTTTCGAAACTATATCAAAAAAAATGATGCTGGCGTTCTCGGCTTCCAGCCGAGCCAGTTGTTGCCGCTTGTTCCTGAGGGACGACCTATCGGACGAAGGCTGCGCAGCCAGCTGTTCAATATCTTTGCGGAGCTTGGCGATCTCCGCTGCTTCAGAAACGCGAAGGAAGGCCGCGGCGTTCGAGGCCGGAGAAAAGACGAGGTTTGTTCCCCGGACTTCAGCCGCTGTACGGTCCGGATTGGCCATGAAGAAAATCCGGATGACTGGGGCATTGCGCGTCCCCGATTCGTAAGCAGCGTATTTTCCGTCCGGGCTGATGCGGATCGATCGGCCGTCCTTCGTGATCTCTTTCACTGAATATAGTTCTCCCATAAGCAAAGCGATCGGCTCGAAGAACCGGCCGCCGTCCGGGCTTTTTAAAATTGCCGAGAATTCCTCGAGCGCCCGGATATAGTTACCGCTATCCCAAGCCTGGCGCGCAAGGTCGAATCGTTCGGTAAGTTGTTCCTGGGGCCAAGAAAAACAAGGGCCGCCGAGAAGCGCAAATAAAAATATCGAGAACCAAATAACAGATTTTTTGGAGCTTGAGAAACCTAGGATGTTCATGTTTTGGGTATATATCAAGGAATATACGAAGTCAAATTTAAAAATAGGGGGCCACGATACTCATTTTCCCGATTTCATTTTTTTAAAAAAGGGAAAAGGCATGGTCTCCCCCCGTTTTGACCATCTTGCCAAAAACGTTGGTTTGACCCCAATTATCTCTTATGGTAAAAGTTGGTTTACGATGAAGACGATGGACAAAAAATTGCGCGAGGAATTTGTCAAAATCGTCGGCCGGGACTGTGTGATTTCCGAGCCGGACGCCATGGTTGATTACGGACACGATGAATTTTCTCTCCGCGATATCAGCCGGCTGCCGGACCTTGTGGTCAAGCCTCGAACGGCCGGGCAAGTGGCAGCGGTCCTCAAGCTCGCGGACCGCGAGAAAATTCCCGTGACGCCCCGCGGAGGAGCGACCGGCTTGTGCGGCGGATGCGTTCCCTCTTACGGCGGCGTCGTGCTTTCGCTTGAAAACATGAACCGAGTGATCGAAATCGACGCCGACAACCAAATGGCCGTGGTCGAAGCCGGCGTGACGCTGCACGATTTTGAAGAGGCTGTCGAAGACGCCGGCTTTTATTTTCCGCCCCATCCGGGCGAGGAAAGCGCCTTGATCGGCGGCATGATCGCCACCAATGCCGGCGGCAGCCGGGCCGTCAAATACGGCGTCATCCGCAACTATGTCCGCGGCCTCGAGGTCGTTACTCCGCGCGGAAACATCCTTAGCCTCGGCGGCAAGCTCATTAAAAATAGCACGGGATATAATCTGCTCCAGCTGATGATCGGCTCAGAAGGAACGCTGGGCGTCATCACCAAAGCGGTTATCCAGATTATGACGAAACCGGCGGTCATGCGGTCGCTTGTCATCCCCTTCGAAAAATTCGATGCCGCCATCGAGACCGTGCCGTTTCTCCTCAAAAGAATCGTGCCCATCGCCCTGGAATTCGTGCCGCTCGATGTCATCCAAATTACGGAGGAGCACCTGCATAAGAAATGGCCCTGCTCTCAGGGACAAACTCATCTTCTTGTCATCCTCGACGCTGCCGGCGAAGAAGAGATGGACCGCCTCTCCCAGGCCGTGGCCGAGGCCGCTCTGGAAAAAGGCGCTTTGGACGTCTTCATCGCCGATACGCCGAAAAAGCAGGATCAGGTCCTTGAAATCCGCAGCAAAATCTATGAGGCCATCAAAAGCCAGACTATCGAGATTCTCGACATCTCCGTTCCGCGGGCCGAAATCGCCGCGCATGTGAAGCGCGTTCGCGAGGTGGCTGTGAAATATGACATCTGGCTGCCGACGTTCGGCCATGCCGGAGATGGAAACGTCCACACTCATATCATGAAAGCCCGCTCAGAAAACGGCAAGATCGTCCCGATTCCGGAGAGCGAGTGGCGGGAGAAACTCGATCAGGTCCGCGGAGAGCTTTATGCGGACGGCCGGACCAGGGGAGGCGTGATTTCCGGTGAGCACGGCATCGGCCTGGTCAAAAAGAAATATCTGGCCTACAGCCTCTCGCCGGAGCAGATCGAATTGATGAAGGGCATAAAAAGGGTTTTTGACCCAAACAACATCCTCAACCCGGGAAAGATATTCGATTAAGCATCGCGGTTTGTGTGATTTTCTAACGGCGTCAGAATCGCCCCCCGGCCCCTGGGGAACCAGTCCCGTCGGTTCCCCCCGTCGAAAAGACGACGGGGCCCCTCTCCGCTATGGGGGCCTCAGGGGCGATTCCAACGCCTCTTTGAAATCACATATTTGGAGATGCTTCCGAAATTCGATTAAAATTCGAATTTCAGCTTTTTTTCATTATATAATAAATATAGACAAGTCGAGACATGTGAATCCATTTTAGGGGGACCCATGGAACGCATCACTGAAATTTTTGTCATCCTGGAGAATAAGCCTTCGATGTTAGGGGATCTTTGCAGTCACCTGGCCGAGAATGCGATCAATATCGAAGCCATCGGCGTTTTTCAGGACACGGCCAAGATCTATGTCAAAAACCTCAACAAGGCCGTCAAGCTCTTCCAGAAACTGAACTACACGATTGAACTGCGCGACGTACTCTTAGTCGACCTGGAAAACAAGCCGGGCGCCCTGGCGGAATTGACATCCAAGTTGGGAGATGAAGGCATCAATATCGAATATTGCTACGGGACGCTCAGCCGCAAGGGCAGCGCTGTCTCCATCATTCTCGATGTTTCGAATATCGACAAAGCGATCGATATTCTCAATAAATAATTCGCGCCAGGGACAGAAAAAATCCCAGGAATTGATTCCCGATGTCTCAGGTGCGTCTCCGATTTTTTTTTAATCTTTTTCCGGATAGAGCAGCGCGTTCAGCAGGAATTTGTATGTGCCGTGGGACTGGGCCCGATTTTGGCAGCGGATGCCGATCAGGATGATGCGGCCGTCCTTGTATTTCGTGTCGACGACGGCCGCTTTGCGGGCGATGACGTCTTCGCCGAGCAGCCAGCCGCTCAGGAGGATGTTATCTTCGGGGTACGCGGCCACGACTTTCCGCTCCCAGTCATAGGACGGAGTGAACGTCTCCAGCGCCAGGCTATTGACGAACATCGCGCCGGCTTCTTTGGGCATGCCGTAGCCGATCGGCGATTCGTTGTCGACCAGGATTTTCAGGATGGTCGTCGGACAGAAGAATTTGGTCCGGTCCACATTTTGCAGGGCGTTGCGCGCCGGAGCTTCAAATTCCCGTATCGCCAGACCGCAGGCCTGGTTGAGTGTGACCAGGATTCCGCCTTTCTCGACGAACGCTTTGAGGGCGTCCACGCCTTCTTGGCCGATGCCACCCTCATATTCCGGAGGCGTTGCGGAAGCGAACATCCGGGCGAATTCGGGATTCATGCCGGCTCCGGGCCGTCCCGTCTTGATGATATCCACGTTCTCGTCGGCGAAGACGATGACGTCGTAGTCGGCTTTTAAATCAGCCTTCTTGTCTTTCGTGCCTTTGATATTCTCGTTGTGGAGCGTCGTAAAGGGGATTCCCAGATCGTCAAACATGTATCGCGTCCAGCCCTCGTCCATGTTCCCCCTCCACGATTGATACAGTCCGACGCGGTGGAACTTGAGCGGCGCTTTGGCGATGTCGCCGACATCGTCGAGATCGACGATGGTCAGGCAGTATTTGGCCAGGAGGGCCGGGAGAGCTTTTTTGACTTCGGGCGTGTTCTTGACGACGAAGCTTCCGGCCGGGATGTCGAAGCCTTTCTTCGTGATTTTAGATTTGGTCCGCCACATTTCGGCTTTGGCGTCCTTGAGGAGCGCGAACACGATCGAATATGAGGCGTTGATCTGCGAGCCCAGGACGAAATACGCGCCGTTCCCTTGGCCCGCCGGGACGGTCGGATACGGGACCTTGCTGATTTTTTCGAGCTTAGCCTCGAACGGATTATCGATCTGGTCGCAGGCGACGCCCATTTGGAGCGGCAGCGTCCATCCGGCGTTGTCATAGGGCGGCTGGGGCGGGCCGCCGGGATATTGCCGCATGTCCGGGTATTTTTGCTTTTCGAGAAGCGCCCAGGCGTAGGGCTTGTAGGGCTGGGCCATTTTTACGACAAAAGAACCGGCCGGATAAAATTTCCCGTCGGCGATAAAATCGGTCTTGGCCTGGTGGACTTCGACGCCGCCGAACATGATGACATCGAGCATCTTGAGCATGGTCGGATAATCATGCTGGCGCGCGGGAATAACAAACGCAAAGGGCTGGTTTCGGTCCGCTTTTTCGACGGAGTTTTTGTACATCTGGTAGAAATTGAACAGGAAGTCTTCCTTATGGAGCGAGGCGGTTTTGACCAGACTCTGGGAAAGCGTCAGTTCATAATCGACGATGTCCCTCAGCCGCCACCACCCTCCCGGCCAGGGGTCGATGAAATCCATGCGCTTATCGTAATACGCCTGCGGTATTTCGTTGGGCTCGATGTAAATCGGCGAGGCGACTCTGACCGACGCCATTTCGCTCAGAAGGCCGATGACGTTGTGGAGCCAGGACGTGTCGTCGCAGGCGCCGATCCACCAGCCGGTGTAGCTCCGGCCGTTGACCACGCCGCGGAACCCGTTCTTTTGAAGATCATAAGACATGCTCGTGCCGACGAGGTTGACGCTTTGCCACAGGAGCGGCTGGACGTTTGGAATCGGCGGGTCCATGAACGGCGGGACGAAGAGCCGTGCGCCCGTCGATCCCATCTGGTGTTCGTCGATGTGGATCTGAGGCAGCCAGTCCTGATAGAGGACCTTGGTGACGGCCTTTGTCTCCGGCAGGTTGAACATGAACCAGTCGCGGTTGTCGTCGTGGCCGGCGTAGTAATGATACAACCAGGGCATTGAGCCGCCTTCGTATTTGGTGCCGAGGTATTTCTTGTACCAATCGGCGACCATCTGGTTGCCGTCGGGATTTGATGTCGGGACGAGGAGGACGATGACGTCGTTCAGGACTTTTTTGGCGTCGAACGGCATTTTCCCCGTAACCAAATTATAGGCCAGCTCCATGGACATCTGCGAAGCCGCGATCTCTGTCGCATGGATGCTGCAGGTGATCAGGACGATGACCTTTCCTTCGCGGGCCAATTTCTTGGCTTCCTCGACGGCGAGCGTCCGCGGATCGCGCAATTTCTTGGTGATTTCGCGATAGGTGTCGAGCTTGGCCATGTTTTCTTCCGAGGTGATGACGGCCATGATCATGGGTTTCTTCATCGTTGAAGTTCCGATCGTGAAGAGTTTGAGCTTCGGTGATTCCTGAGCGAGCTTCTGGAAGTAGGCCGTGATTTGATTATAGTCGGCGAGCTTTTTATCCGCGCCAACCTTAAAGCCCAGGAAAGTCTCGGGCGACGTCTGGGCGCCGAGGAACAGGGCGAAAACAAAAAACAATACGCCGAGAGACAAAACCTTCGAGGATTTTGATTGAGTCATCCCAAACCTCCTGATGAACAAAAAGTAAAATCTCTTTCTATCACTTGGAAAAGAGCTTGTCAAACGAAAAGCTAATATCAACGCATTAATAAAAGTGACATCCCCGTTCGGGCGGCGCTTAGGCCGTCCTCAAGCCCCCGTAGCTAAGTTCGGAGCCGTTTCCCAGATTTCTATATTATCGGTATTCACCCACCCTACCCTCCCTCTAAAAAGGGAGGGCCCCTGAAAATCGTCAACGGCTCCGGGGGTCGGAGGGGGGCCCCGTCGGCTTTTCCGACTGGGGGAACCGACGGGACTGGTTCCTCGGGGTCCGGGGGCTACGGACGGCTTAAGCGCCGCCTCTAGGTTGTCACCTTATTTATTGTGTTCATATTAGTATAATTGTGGATTCTTGGTTTGAAAAATGATGGGCGGGGGAGCGGGTGATCCTATTGGACGGTGATCGTCGTCGTCTTTGATGGTCCGATTCTTATCAAACAATCACGCTCTTGTCAATTTGTTCACGAGCGGCTCGGTCTTGTATCGTTTTCGGATCCCTATATACAGGCGAACGGCGTAAGCGCGCAGAAGCGCCAATAAGAAAAAGGGAATCCGGTCGGAAGCGGGCGGCGGGAAGCGTTTCTTTTTTCTCCCCAGGTCGGCGAGATATCGGAGTTTCCAACGGAAATATCTCCGGAAAGAATAGCTTTTATTGTACAGACTGGCATACTGGCGGTAAAACTCCCGGCGGCTGAGCCGGGTTGGAAGAACCGAATGGGTGAAGTCGAAATAGTCGTAGTCTCGGATGGCCAATCGATCGTAATTATCCTCGTAGAGTTGCGTACCCGGAAGGGGAGTCAAGACGGTGTATACCGGCCGGAAGAGCTCCATGTCGCAGACATAGCGGAAAAGCTCGCGGAAGTCTTCTTTAGTAAATTCCGGATCGACGATCAGGTGGGGGGAGACGCTGATGCCCAATTTTCTCAGGATTTGCAGGGCCTCGATATTGGTTTGCGCCGCTACCTTCTTGTTCAATTTTTTCAACTCTTCATCCTTGAAGGATTCGACGCCCACCAGCAAATACTCCAGTCCGATGTCACGCAGGCTTTCCACGAGGTCCGGATGGCTGACGATCAAATCCGTCCGGGCGTACATCATGAATCGTTTCTTGATGCCGCGTTCTTTAATCAGGCTGATCAGCCGCCAGGCCCGGCCGGTGCCGTGCAGAGTGTTGTCGTCGGCAAAGCAGACAAGATCGATTTCCTCAGGCAGGCCGGCATACTCGGCGACGACCGACTCCGGACTGCGGGTGATGTATTTCCCTTTCATGATTTTCCAACAGGCGCAGAAGGTGCAGCGGTAAGGGCAGCCCCGGCTGGTGACGATCAGGCCCGTTATGTTTTTCACGGAATCTCGGTAGTGTTTCCGATAGTGGCGGGTCAGATCCCTGGCCGGAAAGGGAATGAGGTCGAGATTGGCCGCGAACGGCTTCTGCTCGGTGAAATACAATTCGTTATCCTTGACTAGGGCGATATTGTTGGTTTCTCTCACGTCGCGGCCGGCGTCCATCAGATTAACGAATTGTTTGAAGGAGTCGTCCGCCATTCCTATAAATACGGAATCGACGAAAGGCAGGGCGAAGTCGGCGGGCAGGATGGTGGCATGATGGCCGCCGACCACGGTTTTGATTTTCGCGTCGAATTTTTTCACTTCGCGTAAAACTTCCTTGGCCCGCCTTACGTCACAGGTATAGGCGGTAATGCCGACGAGATCCGGCCGCAAATTTTCCAATTTTTTCCAGAGGTTCTTCTCGATCCGCATGTCGAGGATCTCGACGTCGTGACCGCTTGCGGCGGCGGCTACGTATTCCAGCTCCAGCGGTTCGTCATTATTTGGCGCCAACAGGTTTTCGTTCAGGGGGGGTTTTATTAAAAGTATCCTCATTTCAAGCCTCGACTTGATCAGTGGCGGAAATTCCGTCTAGAAACCGGCGTGCTTTTTTTCCCGGCCGGTTTGGATCGCATTGTTTTACGTCCCGAGAGTATCTTATTTTATTTCCGCTGAGTCGCATAGTCAAGATTCCTAAAGGAGTGGGCCCGGAATGTCTTTTAATCGCGGGAGCTGCGCAGAAGGATCAGGCGCAGGAGCTGCACGACCGCCATGGCCGTAGCGGCGACATAGGTCAGCGCGGCTGCGGAAAGGACCGCGCGGGCGCCGCTGATCTCCTTCTGGTTGAGGAAACCTCTCTCCTGGAGAAGGGCCACGGCCCGCTTGGAGGCGTTAAACTCCACAGGCAGCGTGATGACGCTGAAGAAAACGGCTCCGGTAAAAAGCAGGATTCCGATATTCATCAGGATGTTTGAGCTTCGGCCGCTGAAGATGAAACCGGCAATGAACAAAGGGAAGGCCAGGGTCGAGCCGATGCTGGCCACGGGATAAATGGCCGTCCGGAAATGGAGAGGAGCATAGCCGCTATGATGCTGGAGTACATGGCCGGTTTCATGGGCCGCGATCCCTAAGGCGGCCAGGGAGCTGCTGTCATAGACGCCCGCCGAAAGGCGAAGGATTTTTTTCCGGGGATCATAATTATCGGTCAGTTCGCCTTGGATTTTTTCTACGGGGATATGACCCGCCCCGCCCTGGTTGAGGAGCGTCCGGGCAGCTTCGGCGCCGGTTATCCGCGAGGCTGAAAAGACTTGCGCATATCGCTTATATGTGCCCTTGACCTTCTGTTGGGCGTAGAGCGCCAGGATGAGCGGCGGAATTAAGAGAATGAATGTATAATCCCAGAACATATTTTCCTCCTGAAGATATCATATTAATCGATTATTGAAATAACAGTCAACTTTAACGACCGGCGTAGCTTCGAGTCTCCTTTCCTGAGCCCTCTTTAGGGGTGAGGATGGCGAGCCGAAAATCCTCTTAAAAATCGTCCCGAGAGGTGATTGCCGAGCTAAACATGGTCTTATACACTGGTCTCGAAAATGAAGCGAGGCCAGAAGCGCAGGGCGCTTGCGAAGGAGGCTCCTTTCCTTCCTGGCTCATTTCTCGTAAAATACGAGACAGAGGACAACCAAGGAGAATGACAATGACTCCTCAAGGCGACGCTTTAGATGAATCGGCGATGATCATCAGCGAGATCGAAAGCAACCTGGAGAAAGCCCTAAAGATGAGACGCGACGAAGTGGAGCAGGAGCTCCAGGAAAAAATTCGTCGAGAGAAGAAAGAATCGGAACGGAAGCTGTCGATGATCGAGCGTGAATTCGTGAAGGAAAAAGAGACGCTCAAAGATTACCGCGGAGCGATCTCCGAATTCGAAAGCGCCAGGGACAATCTTCAAAACCAGATGCGGCAACATCTAGAGCTCAGCATCGGCTACCAGCAGGATATTGAAAAACTGGCGGCCCAGACGCTCGCAGAGCTGAAAAAAGTCAGCGAGTTGAGCCTGCAGCTTGCCGAGCTTCGCCAGTCGGCCGAGAAGAAGGTCACGGAGATGCGGAGTCAGCTTAAGGAAAAATACGGCATTGTCACCGATCTGCCGAAAGATAAAAACAACAGCGAAATCGTCGTGGATTTGGAGCAGGAGCTGAGCAAGCTGAAAAAGATCAAAGAGCTTATGGAAACAGACGGCGGATCGCCGGCCGCTGAACAGAACGCCTCCAAATCCAACGCCGTCCGGGAACCGTCTCGGGAACCTTTACGACAGCCCGAGGAACCGGAATTCGGAGAGCCGGAGCCGCCCGAATCCAAAAGTCTCCGGTCCGAGTTTAAAATGCCCGAGATCAACCAATTCATCGAGGATTTCATCAAACGAGAAAGCGAATCCATCCCCGAGAATGTCTTCGAGGAGCCGGCGAAGCCCAAAGGCGAAGAAGAGAAAACCGTCCATGACGGGATCAATTTCCAGGCCGTATTCGAGACGCTCGAAAAATACCGCCGCTCCGAGGCCACGGACTACGACGGCGAAATCAGCTTTTTCCAGAACGGGAATAACATGATCCTAGACGGCGAATCGCTCATCCGGGCGATGTCTCACATTCTGGAAGAGGCCAAGAAGCTCATCCAGAAGCTCCTCCACACCGAGTCGCCGAAAGATCAATTCTTCATCAAACAGGAACTGATCAACAACCAGGAAGTCCTGCGGAAGATCGTCCTCCGGAGCGTCAAGATGTGCGAAAAGGAATCCTGCCGGCTTCCGAAATACACGTCCGAGATCCTCAACGTCAACATGCTGAAGGATTTTCTGGAAAAACTCAATATGGATAACTGGAGCAACCAGGAGGATTTAAACGCTTTCGACGACTCCGTAGTGAAGCTCAAGGACGTTTTCTACAAAAAGATCACGCCTCCCGTCAGTTATTTGAGATCAATCGTTCAGGAGCTTGAAGGCTGAGATCGAGAGATTGAGGAACGCGGCCCGTCGCCGTCCTAGGCGATGGGAATGTCTTTTTTCTCCAGCGACGCGAAGTAATTTTCGAGAATTTTTCTGTCGTCCGGAGAGATGTCCCTGAATTTTAGGCCTGTGTAGAAATAGGCCGAGTTCGGCGAGGCCTTCTGCGAATAGACCACTTCGCTTTTTAATGGATTGGCCCAGTTCCCCAGAATAAGAAAAATGTCCACGGTTCGGGCCAGGGGAAAAGGTGTCTCTGTGGAAATTTTAGCGCCGCCGAGGCCGAGGTCGACGGTCGTGGCCACTTTATGGCTTCCGTTCTCTTTGTAGATACACAGCGTTGAGGCGAAATAACGCTCGTATTGTCTTTTTTCGATATAGGCTTTTTGATTCGCCACCCGGAGGATTGACGTCTTACTCATCACGACGGCTTTATCCCGGACATAAGCGCAGACCTTGTTCTTCGTGATTGATTTTCCATTGAGTTTCAGCGCGGACATTTTTTTACCCTTAGCTTCGGCCAGGGCCATATCGGCCTCATGGGTGATCTTTTTGAGGGAGATCTTCGTGATCGAGCCCGCCGCGATGGTATTCTCGTGGGGAAAGAGGGTTACGCCAAAGCTCATGGTCAGGTTGTGCCGCGGCTGGAATTCTTCAAACTCAAAATAATGGGCTTCGACGTTTTTCCGGATGCGTTCGGTCAAGAGGGTCGCTTCCTCGATACTCTCAACGCCCATGAGGAAAAAGAGAAATTCTTCTCCGCCGTAGCGGCTGAGGAGGTCTTCCTCACGGATCGAGGCCTTAAGAACTCCCGCGAGTTCTCGCAGAAGCTTATTGCCGGCTTCTTGTCCGTTCCGGTCGTTGTAATTCTTGAACCAGTCCACATCGCCCATGACCATGGCATAGGATCCGGTTTCTTGGCGCCGTTTGCTGTGCATTTCTATTTTCTGGATGACTTTTTCAAAGAAGGGATCGGGCCGCAGCAGGCCCGTGAGCGCGTCATATTGGATGAGATTGAGCTTGGTCATGGCGATCGAAATATGCTCCGAGAGCCCTCGTAAAATTTGCTGGTCTTCTTTCGTGAATCCGACGCAGCGAGCTTTTCCGTCGGTGGCTTTGTTATAGACTTCCATAGCTCCGATGGTTTCTTTGTCGTGCCGGAGCGGCGTGCAGAGAATGTCCCGGAGAGGTGTTCGGACTTGATCTTGATAGCGGCTGGAAAACCTCGGATCTCGAGAAGGATCGTTGAGGTTGATTTCGCTGCCTGTCCGGGCGACAAATGAGGCGAAGTCCTGAGACTGAAGAAGCGCCACATGGCGGGAAAAATCGGCGTGCATCAGGAACGTGTCGTCCCAAACGAGGGGCTTAAGGTATTTGCCCAGCGTATCGTTTTCTTCAAGGAGATAGATCGAAATGCCCCCGGCCCGGACAAGCTCTTTGATGTCGTAGACGATATCGAGTAGGTTATTGACGTCGTTCGCCGCGTAGAGCTTACGGAGAATGTTTTCTAATTTTTCCTTGAGCTTCTGGAACCGGATATAGCGCGCTTCGACGGCGATGCGCTTTTCGAATTCTTTGACCAGGCCGTCGGACAGGGCGGCGCCGATCTCCTTGAATTCCGAATAGACTTTTTTGAGTTTTTGGGCGGTCGATGCCTTGGAATTCGTCAGGCTTTCGACGTCGGCCTTGAGCCGGGTGTATTCGAGGGCGGTTTGTAGGACCCTCTGGCAGCGGTTGATGTCGACAGGTCTTGAGGAAATCAGGATATAATCGACAAAATGATCGGACGGCCACTGCCGGATCGCTTCCTTGAGTTTCTCTTCATGGCGTCCGGTCAGGACAAGGCTGGGAGCTTTGAGGAGCGAGTTTTTCATGGCCGACTGTCCGGCCAGGTCGGAGTCGACAACGACCAGGTCGAACTCCGAGGAATTGAGGAGGGAAATGGTTTTTTCATAGGTGGGCGATGTATAGACGAGTCCGAGTTTATGGCAGAAATCAAAGAAAAATTGACGCTCTTCGGGTATGTGATTAAAGATTAAAACGTTACCCACGAATCCTTTCCAGATCTCTTAAACCTTAGCCTTTTTATTTATAAAACTTTTTTTCCGCTTCGTCAAGAAAAATTTTTTATTTTTTTTTAGACGCTGGAATTTGATTTTCCTCTCATTTTGTTTAATATTCCTTTTTATCGATGCCTGAACGTAACGTCAAAAAGCCTGAAATTAAAATCCTCATTTTTTACAGCCTTTTGCTGGCCGCTTCTTTTATCTTTTTCGATCGACTTCTTTTTCTAGCCCTGCGCGAGGCGGCGGCCCATTTTTACGTTTCGATGAAAACAGACGAATTCCCCTGGCTGGAACCCGAGGGAAGTGGAAATGGGCAAATCCTGATTCTGGGCACCTCGAGGTCATACTACGGATTTGACGACGATGTCCTGTCTTCCATCCTGAAAGCAAAAATCTATAAACAGGCTCAACCCGGAAACTATCCCCAGTATAATTATTATTTCTACCAGAAATACAAGACAACGTTTCCTAAGCCGAGACTGGTCATCTACGGACTCGATTATTTCATTTTTGAAAGAGAATCCATAAACCTGGAATTGGTTCGCCTGGATAACACCATCCAGTTAAAGAAGATGAATCCTCAGGGTGTCTCAAATCCGTCTTCTCCCTGGTTGAGCCGCGCTTCCTGGCTCTATCGCCTGAAGCCGAAAACCGACGAATTTATCGCCGACCTGTGGAAGTTCGACCGGAAGCCCGAAGAGGCGGAAGTCCATCCGGCAGCCTCCCAACCCGGGAAGGAAAAAAAGCTCGAACTCAAGAGAAAATCCCGCAGGGGAATGCCCCGAGGGGCGTTTGGTCCCAAGCCTCGAACCTGGCCCAAGAGCTTCTACCATTCTTTTCCCGGAGAGGAAGGCGTTTTTCTCAAGCGTCTTTTAGATGAGCTTGACCAAGACGGCGTTCCGGCCTTTCTGGTTTTCATTCCCGAGTATATCGGTTCTTATGAAACCAATTTCGAGCAGGAAAAATTCAAACGCGATATCAGGCAGCTTGTCACGCCCTACGAGAAGCTCCGGGTCCTTGATTTCAACAACCTTGAAAAATTCGACCTTAATAACTCAAGGCTATTCTGGAATGGAGGATGGGGCGTCTCCAACTCCCATCTTAACGACAAAGGTGCGCGCCTGTTTTCGCGCAAACTGGCCATGGACATGAAAAGGATTTTAAAGAGCGACCAACCGGCAAGAGGGCCTAAGGCATCATGAGTATCCTGAACGAAGACAGCCCTAAACGTGAAACCGGCCCAAAAGGTGCGATATGACGCTTATTTCGACGGGCTTTCTGGCTTTCTTTTTGGCCGTTTTTCTCCTTTATTTTTTTGCGCCGCGCAAAGCCCAGCCTGCCGTCTTGTTAGCGGCCAGCTTGTTATTCTACGGCTCTCAGGGCTTGAGCTTTTTACTGGTGCTGATCGTCGAGATCGGGTTCGTCTATGTCTGCGCTCTGTGGATAGAAAAATTCACTGGTTTCAAGCGCAAGAGAATTCTCCTATTGTCGTTGCTGGGCGTATTAAGCCCTCTCATCGTCTTTAAATATTTGAATTTTGTCATCCAATCGGTTTATTCTTTCTTTCACTCCTCGGCGGCCGGAAAATCTTTTCTTTGGCTCAGCCTGATTTTGCCCATTGGCATCTCCTTCTACACCCTCAAATCGGTGAGCTATCTTCTCGATGTTTATTATTCCCGTATTCAGGCGGAAAAAAACCCGATTCTATTGGGCCTTTATATCTCGTTTTTTCCGCAAATCCTGGCCGGACCGATTGAGAGAAGCCGGAATTTCCTGTGCCAGTTTCGGACAGATAATGTCCTCAACTTGGCCCATCTCTCCCAAGGGCTGAAATTGGTGACCTGGGGAATTTTCAAGAAAGTCGTCATCGCCGACCAGCTCGCTAAATATGTGAACATCATTTTCGACCGGCCTCAGGATTTTCCGGACCTCAGCTTGATCTTCGGACTTATTTTCTATTCGTTTCAAATCTACTGCGACTTCTCCGGCTATTCGGACATGGCCATCGGCCTGGCCAAGATCTTGGGCATCGATTCCATGGAGAATTTTCACTATCCTTATTTCAGCCGGAGCGTTGTCGAATTCTGGAGCCGGTGGCACATCTCCCTTTCCACCTGGTTGAGGGATTATCTATTTCTGCCGATAACCTATGCTCTCTCACGGAAGATCAGGGTCGAACGATTTCTCCTTGTGAAGACGGAATTCTTCATGTATTTCCTCGGGGTGGGGATGACCATGCTGCTTTGCGGCTTGTGGCACGGCGCCGGCTGGACGTTTGTGGTCTGGGGAGGAGTCCATGGCTTCTATTTGATTTTTTCGAGGGCCACGAAAAAGGTTCGTTACGCGGGGCTTAAGTGGCTCCATCTTCGAAAGGACAACGCCTTTTTGGACGGATGGAAAAAGCTGAGCACATTTTTCCTTGTGACCCTGGCCTGGGTCTTTTTCCGGTCTACTTCATTGGCCAACGTCTGGCTGTATCTTCGGAACATTTCCTTTCGGCTTCCTCAGAAGGGCGTCGGCCAGCTTCTTTTCTTCAGCTCGCTGTTGGTCGTTTTCCTCGTTGCTGAAGCCTTGATGAAGAACAAAGATAAAATCCGCTTTTTGAAAAAAATTCCCGGGCCGATTCAGGTCATAGCTTATGCTCTCTTTCTCTGCTTAATCATCATCCTGGCTGCGGACACGAGCAACGAGTTTCTCTATTTTCGGTTTTGAAGTGGAGAGGGAGAGCGGCGATATGATATATTTAAACCGATATTAGAACCGGAGGAAAAGATGACTGGGCAGCCGAAAGCTTATAAACCCTTGAGAGCGCCGCGGGGCACAAAGCTCCAGACCAAAGGCTGGTCGCAGGAGGGCGCGTTGCGGATGATGATGAACAACCTGGACCCCGAAGTCGGGGAGAAGCCCCAGGAACTCATCGTCTACGGTGGGACGGGAAAAGCGGCCCGGAACTGGGAGTGTTTCTGGGCCATCGTTGACAGCTTAAAAAAGCTTGAAAACGATGAAACCCTGGTCGTTCAATCGGGCAAACCGGTGGCCGTTTTTAAAACGCATTCCGAGGCGCCGCGCGTCCTGATTTCCAATGCCATGATCGTGCCCAAATGGGCGACATGGGATGAGTTCCGGCGGTTGGAGGCTTTGGGCCTGACGATGTACGGTCAGATGACGGCGGGCAGCTGGATTTATATCGGGACGCAGGGCATCCTCCAGGGGACTTATGAAACCCTGGCCGCAGTCGGCCGCAAGCATTTCGGCGGAAGCCTTAAGGGAACGATCACTCTCTCAGCCGGACTCGGCGGCATGGGCGGCGCCCAGCCGCTGGCTGTGACCATGAATGACGGCGTGGCCATCGTCGTCGAAGTCGATCGGCACAGAATCGAGCGCCGCCTCGAGACAAAGTATGTGGACACCATGGTCGATAAACTGGACGAAGCCTTGAAGCTGGCGTTTGAGGCGAAGAAAAAGGGCGCGCCTCTGTCCATCGCGCTGCTGGGCAACGCGGCTGACATTCTCCCTGAATTCGCCCGGCGCAGCATCATCCCTGATGTCTTGACCGACCAGACATCGGCCCACGACGAGCTCAACGGTTATGTACCGCATGGCCTGCCTTACGAAGAAGCGCTCAAACTGCGGCGCGAAAATCCAAGCGAGTACATTAAGCGTTCCTATGAGTCCATGGCCGTGCACGTCCAAGCCATGCTCGAACTCCAGAAGAGAGGAGCGAAGTCTTTTGACTACGGTAACAACATCCGCGGCCAAGCGCAGAAAGCCGGAGTCGTCAACGCCTTCGATATCCCGGGTTTTGTCCAGGAATATATACGGCCGCTATTTTGTTACGGAAAAGGTCCGTTCCGCTGGGTCGCGCTTTCCGGGAAGCCGCAGGATATTTTTATGACCGACGAAGCCGTCTTGAAGGAATTTCCGGAGGATGAGGCGCTCGAGCGCTGGATCCGCAAGGCGCAGAAACAGGTCAGGTTCCAGGGGCTGCCGTCCAGGATCTGCTGGCTGGGCTACGGCGAGAGGAGCCGCTTTGGCGCCGTGATCAATCATCTGGTCAAAAAAGGAAAGATCAGCGCGCCGATCGTCATCGGCAGAGACCATCTGGATGCAGGCTCCGTAGCTTCGCCCAATCGGGAAACCGAAGGCATGAAAGATGGCTCGGACGCCATCGCCGATTGGCCGGTGCTCGACGCGTTGTTGAACGCGGTGAACGGCGCCTCTTGGGTTTCCGTGCATCACGGCGGAGGCGTCGGCATCGGGCTATCGATTCATGCCGGCATGGTGATTGTCGCCGACGGGCTGGCTCGAACGGCCAACCGGCTTGAACGGGTGCTCACGGTCGATCCCGGATTGGGAGTGGCCCGTCACGCGGACGCCGGTTATGAAGAGGCGATAAAATTCGCTCGGAAGAAAAAAATAAAGATCCCCATGCTTGGGAAAAAATAGGACCGCTGGGCACGTTTCCGGCGGCACTCAAGTAACTTTTTGAAGTCGTTTTGATTTCATTTTTTTCCAGAAGTTGACGCCCCTCGCTGGATATATCATTAATTTATTTAATTTCAATAACTAAAAAAATTAAAATCCGGCTTTCATCTGGCATGGAATTTGCTTATTTCATCGGCCGGAAGGAGGTTTTCCATGAATTATTTAATCAAACATCGGGGGCAAAAAATTCTGTCTTGGGTTCTTTTCTCCGCGTTCTTGTTTCTTGCGACTAGCGCCGCATTTGCGGGCGAGTCCGGTGAGTCGATCTGCTCAAGGGCTTTTAACAGATGCGCGGGCGATGCACTTTGGGCCGGTTTGTTTTCCGGGATGCAGAGTTTTATTACGTACATGGGGGCCTGCATCGTCGGCTATGACTTCTGCGTCAGGTATATTCAGAGTTACCTCTGAAGGAGGAACCGATGAACAGAAAATCGGTAAAAAAAATGTGGGGAATTGTTTTGACGCTGGCGGTTATGCTTTGCGTTCTGGAGGCGATCCCGCTTCAAGCAGGCAGGATATGCGAAGATGCGCTCATGAGATGCTTGGATGATCCGTTTAATCAGGCTATCGGC
>Ga0315281_10000586_pt1 | contig 51104 bp, 76 predicted proteins | sample YL17G07_0_MG_FD_204540 | JGI IMG/M metagenome (GOLD analysis project Ga0315281, IMG submission 204540) | Sediment microbial communities from Yellowstone Lake, YNP, Wyoming, USA - YL17G07_0 | ecosystem: Environmental > Aquatic > Freshwater > Lake > Sediment | place: USA: Wyoming | collected...
GAGGTCGTCTCCCCGATTGGGTGTGCAGGCCTGAGCATTGAAGGCCGCCGTCTTCGGGGATCGGCCGGCCATTCTCCCGGTGACGTTGCCCCGGCGGCGATCGGGAACGGCCTTCGGAAGCGGACGACCGAAGGCGGGCAGTTTTAGCTTCTTCAAACTCAGCATGAACGACACCGCCTCCTTGCCGCACTCACCACAGTTCGACTTGCCGGCCTCCAAATAGGTCTCTTGAAGGTGACGAACGCACCAGTTGATCTCGGGGCTTTCCCCCCACACCCAACCCTTCTCGACACTCATCTCGTGGAAGGCTTGGTAGTTCGCGATCGCTTCGGGACTGCGTTGCGTGGGAGACTTGAAGACGCGGGGTCGATCCTTGATGGTTACTCGTTCGGCGGACATGGAGTTTCCTCGACCAGAAGCGAATCGAGTCGGTCGGCCAGATTGAAGAGCCGATCGTAATTCTCCCGGATGACATCAGCCGCATCCCGTAGGCGTGGCGCCGTGCGGCGCATGAGGCTCATCAGCTCCCACGCCTTCGCGATCTCGACAACCTCTCCTTGGATCAAAGGATTGCGCTCTCGTTTCAGGTGATAATAGTCGGCGTATCCGAGGATCCTCGCGATCTCCTCATCCGTCGCTTCCAGGATGAATCCGCTATTCAGGTGTCCGATGATCTTCATGTGGCCTCCGTTCGTTGCTTCCGGGCGCCCTCAGCGAATACCATGGTCGGACTTTCCGATGCAGAGAGCGCCCGAAACCTTGCATGGTTACCTCCTCAGCCACCAGAAGATGTCGAGTCCGCTGCCCTCCCACCAGGAACGTGCGAAGGCCGGGGCGTAGACACAGCAGACCAGGACGATTCCGAGGAACCAAGACCAGATCCTCTTCCGCAAGGTTCTCACCTCCTTCGGAGTTCGCCTTGTATCCGAGCCACCGAGGCAAACAGGCGTTCTGTCGCCTCCTGTTTGCGAACCCGTTCGGCTCGCAACTCGATCAGTTCGTCGAGAACGGCTGCGAGCAATCCGTCCTGCTCCCCGTTCGCGCGAACTCGAAGTGTCGTCATCTCGACGTCAGTGAGAGGTGGATTCATCGATCGCCCGTGATTCCTCAGGAGCTGAGACCGGCTGGCACTCGTTCGGCCAGCACGCGCACGCGACGCCATCCGCCGCTTGAAACCAGATCCGTCCCGAGCGTCGATCCCACTTCGGACTCGGCAGCATCGCGAACTCCCGGCCGATGAAGGCGCCATGCCTCCGATCGATCGGCAGGTTGGCGATGAGTAGTATCTTCCGGACGGGCGAGTACAGTTTCTTCCGCCTGTCACTGTTCATCGTACGGCTCCCTTCCGTCGTGCATCTCGTCAATCCCGGCATTGACCGCGTCTGTGGCCGCATCACCGCGGGGACCGAAGTTGATCGAGCCTGCCTCGGCGTGGCGAGCGAATCGTTCGACGGATCCGGTCTTCGTCTCCGGTTTCATGATGGCGCCGTCTCGAAGGATCCAGGTGCATGGACCTTGCTCTGAAACTCGCTCCACCCAGATCTGCGCCCCGGCCTCGGCCGCCATCGTCTCGATCATGGCCATCGAATCCTCATCCAGCAAGGAGCCGTCCCGGATCAGCATGACCTTGACGTCCTTCGCGAGCCGAAGCCCGATGGCGATGCCGACCTTGATCTTGCCAGCCTCTCCTGCCTGCTCGAAGGGCAGATCATTGAAGAGAAGCCCGGTGCCGTCCTCCGCGAACGCCAGACCCTGGACCGGAAACGACGCTTCCACGAGCTGCTTCTTCTTCCAGCCGTCGATCCTCGCGACCTTCGTGTCCGCCGCCTCCGCCTCGATCGAGCCGGCCTCGACCGCGGCCACGAGATTCTCGTACTCAGCGACCTTGCGGGCCTTAGCGTTGTGCTCCTCCGCGCCGGTCATCCGATCCCTGATTGCCTGCAGGTCTACCACCGGCGTCTGCTCAACCTTCTGGGCCGTTTCGTCGGCATGGACCTGCTGCGAAGCGAGGACTCTGGCCTCTCTCTCCAATTGCTCCTTGATGTCTCGAATCCTCTGCTCCGTCTCGACGAAGCGGGTCCGCGCCTCGATCATCTGACGGCATAGGCTTTCCCGATCGCTGTGGGCCTGGGTGGCGGCCTGGAGCTCCGTCGCGAGCTCCGAGAGCGAAACCTCCTTGAGGCTGAAGTCCTCGATCGTCTCTCCCAGGTCCTCGGCCTTCTTCTCCGCGTCCCTCCATGCCTTCTGCGCTGCGCTTCTCTCCGCGACCGCCTCCGTCCGCGCCGCGTTCGCCTGGGCAAAGTCGATACCGAGGAGGTCCGCCAGGATCTTCACCTGGTTCGGCGCGGTGTCCCGAGAGAAGGCCAACGGGTCGAACGAGAGCGGCCCTACCAGCCGGTCCAAGAAGGTCTGCGGCGCCGCTACCTTGCCGTCGGGATCCGCCTTGTCGACGACCTCCAGCCGGCGGCCCTTAGGCGTCCAGACGCACTTGACCTTGAACGAGCCGAGGTCGATCTCCGCGGTCGCCCGTTCCTCTCCCCGGCGGATGGGCTCGGGAGGATCGAAGGTAGCCCCGCCGAACACCATGCAGATCGAGTCGAGCGCCGAGGACTTGCCGTTATCGTTCTTGCCGGCGATCACCACGAGCGAGGCATCCTCCGGCGGCACGAAGGTAGCATCGCGGAGCCTCTTCACGTTCACGACCTTGAGTTTACGGATTACCATCTGGTCCCTGTCCTTTCTGCGTTAGAGCGAGCGAGAGGCGTTTGATCTGGATCCCGAGGAACAGAATCGCGACCGCGATGGCCGTCTGATCGCACCGCAGGACACGATTTGCGGCCTCCCTTTCAAGCCGGTCTAGGTCTATAGGATCACCGGCAGGATTCTCCGGCCTCGTTTCCATCTGATCCCCCTTCTTTCTAGTCCCATCGATCCAGCTTGAACAGACCCGTCGATCCGCTATTCGTCACGCGCAGCAGGCAGTTCCAGTCTTGACGTCCGCCGCCTCCGAAGAACATCAGGCCGGCCACCTGAGCGACGCCGATCCCCTGCACTCGCGCCACGCGAGAGTGAGCCTCGATGACCGAACGGATCTGGTGGAACTCTACCTTGAGAGTCTCGGGGAAAATCTTCGATCCCATGTTCCTCGTATCCTTGGCGTTGGCTAGGACAAAGAGGACGCCGTCGCCGTGATTCGGACACGGACGATCTTCGTTCCACGCGGAGGGCTTGAGCGCGATCGCCTTGACGGTGTGGTATCCGCCGCTGTCGATACCGAACTCCTCCGCTCGACTGCCGTTGACGTAGAGGTACCACGACACCGGATTCCTGGCGTCGTCGTAGTCCCACTGGAGAATCGGGGGCGCCTCCGGATCGACGGCCGTCAGCAGAACCGCGAACGGGAGAAGGCCGCTCGGCACCAGTAGCTCGACTCGCTCGGCTCCCGGCAGGACCCTCTCGCGAAACTTTACCCAGGTCATCGTCTGGGGAGGGATCCACAGGAAGTCAGAGCTACCGAATCTCCCCGGGGTAGATCTCCGCAGGTTGGCGAACACACCCGCCTCGGGCTCGGCCGTCTTCACCCCGGACGTACGAACCCGCCACAGTGCCCGGATGTCCGACATGAGAGCGAACCTGCGATCCAGAGAACCCGCCGCCTTCAGCTTTCCGATGACCTTCTCCGCCGCGTCGATCGTGCCCGCCTTGGGAGAAGCCTGCGGACGCTGGTACCTCGTCGGGTTCATCTTCTCCGCAAAGCGCCTCCTGACGACGTCGAACGGTTGTCCGCTCGCCAAGTCTTCGAGCAGGCTCCCGATCATGCCCGCCCTCGGGTGGCAGAAGCCGGCCGGCGCGTGCACGATCCACAACCAGGTCAGGTTGCTCCTGACCATTCGGTTCTTCTGAAGGCTCCTCATGGACGCCATTTTGAGAAGCCAGTCCGCGGCGCCGTACACCTTCTCGGAGCGGTAGAGGGAGTCGGACCCGATGACTCGCACCGCCGTCTCGATGAGTCCGACCGGGAACTCCGCGCAGGCGCGACAAACCGTCTTGTAGTCCTCCAGTTTGGCAGCCATAGCCTGGCTGGCGCTCAGCGTGGCGTCGCGGTGGATCTGACATGCTGCCGGACCCGCCGCCATGTGATGCCAGAGTCCGGTGACCGGAGACCCCCAGACGGCCGCGGGGCTAAGGAAGACGCCGTTGACGTGCGCCCGCTTCATGATCTGACGAACCGCGGCCACCGGAGCCTCATACATTTCGGGCACCGCGCGATCCCAGAAGATCGACGCCGCCTTGCCGGAGTCGGTGATCCACACCAGGCTGCCGTAGGTCTCCATGAACCGTCGGCAGGCGTGGCAGTTGTAGTGCTGTCGGACGGCGCCCGCAGGAAACCCGCTGAGGAAGGCATCGAACAGGCCGGTCGCATCCGTCGTGAAGAACGGCTGCCTGTCCCGGAGAAATGGCCCGTTGCGAATCGCCATCAGGAAACGTTCGTACTCCTTCTCGTCGCGGCCGCTCGGTACGGCCGGGTCGATGGCCCTTCAGGTCCGATCGTCGCGTCATTCTTCATGGTCCCTCCGTTGTGATCACGAGCGACGCAGGACCGCGGGCCATCCCGCGCCGCCGTGCCTCGCCCGCCGTGCTTCCAGGTGACCTTCGCCTCCCGGCTCTAAGCGGGCAAACCTCTACTGATCGTCCCAGGGCTGACCACTCTTGCGCGGTCCCGGCTCCGGTCCCCCGCGTCGCTGTGTTCCCGTCCTCGGCTGCGCGTGAGAGGCCGCCTCCGCCTGCTCTTTCCGCGCGATCTCGGCCTTCTCAGTCAAGGTCGGTTCTCCCGTCTCGATGACCTTGTTCGGCAACCCCGCCGCTTCCGCCGGAGTCTCGATCTCCATGTTCGGGTCCAGCCCGGCCTTGCTTCCGAGCAGGTCCGAAAGGTTCTGCGGCTCTCCGATCTCCGCCTTCTCGTCCGCGTAGATCGCCGTCGCCAGCTCGACCGACCGCGGCAGGGTCTTGCACAGTCGCCGGATGACCGTCTTCTTCGCCATCTCGATCCAGTGATTCCTCCACGCCGGACTGTCGTGGCCGGGCGCCGCCTGCCGGATCGCCTCGATCTCGTCGAAGCTCATGTACTCGAAGACCTTGACGCCGGACTTCAGCAAAGCCGTCGCGTACACGCCGACCACGTTCGCGTTGCCCCATCCCGTCGGCGAGGGGATGTGCTCCAGGCGTTCATCGAAGCCATAGGCCATGTGAAAACTGTCGCTCTCGTACACGGCCCGAGCTTGGATGAACTGCACCTTGTCGGTTCGGTACGCCAACTCCTTGAGGCCTTGGTAGCCGGGGATGAACTGACATTCCAGCACCGGCGGTTTCTTCTTGCGGTTCCAGAACGGGATCAGGTACGCCATCCCGGTGACGCCGTCCGGCTCCAACCCGAGCTGCGAGCAGGTCAGCACCGCTGAGAGGAACGACGCCTGTTCCACGTCCAGCAATTCTGGATTCATGCGGATGCACGTCAGCGCCAGGCGCGTGATCCTCTCGACCGATAGGTGCTTCGGCAACGCCTGCGCGATCGAGGTTTCGTTCCGCGCCAGCAAGCTCCTCAGGGACTGGTACTTGTCCGCCGGCTGGAGCGCCTTGCCGGTGGTGGTCGTGATGTCTCCGTTCGCCATCTGGTCCTCATCCTTTCTTCGATCGCCTCAAGACCCTGAACGTCGCTTCCTGCACCACGTAGCTTGCCCTCGTCTGCGCCTTCCACGAGTAGCGAGTGCCGTCCGCGAGAACGCCGATCTCCGCGCTGCCGATGGACGCCTTGATCAAGTTCTCCAGTTCGTCCTTCTTCGCCTCCAACTCCTTGAGAGACTCCTTCACGTTCAGGAGTTGGGCGTCCCACGCGAAGACCTCGCCCGGCAGGTCGATCACCAGGCCTGGATCCTGCATCGGGTACATCCTCTTCAGGGCCTTGGAGGACTGCTCCGATCCGTCCGGCGCCGGCGGTTCGCCCCGCGCCAGTCGGCCCATGAACGCCTCGTGCTGAGCCACCAGCTCGGCGATGAAGTCATCGTCCCGCTCGACCTTCCACCACAGTGCTTCGTTGCCGTCGAAGAGCGCCGCCACGTAGCCGACCAGCAGGCCGGAGACCGCGAGCTGTTGCTGCACCTGGATCCAGACGTGCCTCGGCGGTCCCTTTTCCCACCGATCCTTCAAGTACGCGCTGACCTTCTTGATCTCCAGGACGGCCACCATTTCGTTGTTTCGCCAGATGAGCCTATCCATCGTGGCGAACATGGACGGCACCGTCTCGGACCAGCAGAGGGTATAGCGCCCGAGGTCCTCCAGGACGAACCTCTCCTCGGCCACGACCTCCGCGAACCACTCCGCGATCTTCGACTCCAGCCGGTGTCCCCAGTCCATCGCCTGGTCAGCCGGCTCGTCTTCCCCGATGCCCAGCTTCTTCACGTAGAGGCTGAGCTTGCTGTCGTACCCCTCGTCGAAGAGTGCCGCCGCGTCGCTGGCGCCGAGCCCGGCCCGTCGTGCCTCCAACCACTCGGCCTCGTTCTCGCACTTCTGCTGGATCATCATTCTCCCTTCTTGAACTTGTACCCGATTTTCTTCGCGAACGTCCGGCGCGACCATTCCGCGACGCTCAAGCGTTCCCTCTCCGCAGCTCGGAAGATCTTCTCCTTCAGGCTGGTTGGCAGCTGTAGCGGCGCCAACATCGAGTCTTTCGGCATTGCCTTTGGCATCCCTGTCCTCCCTCCCTTTGATCATAGCAGACTTATATGGAAGATGCAAGCCTTTTCTTCAGCCGTGGTCGTTCTCGCTCACGGACGCTCCAATCGCGTAGGAACCTACCGCCACCAGTCCAACCACCAACGGATCGGGACAATGAAAGATGAGAACCCCGGCCGCGCACCAGCCCGAGACAAAGAAGAAACAGGCTGATGCTCTTTTCCTCACGGCCCGATTCTTCTCAGCCGTACCAGTGAGGACCACCAGATGGACAGTCTGTCTAACATCCTCCATCCTCCTCGTTCCACCGCCGGGGTCACGGCTGGGCTTTGCACGGTGGGATGTCCCATCGAAGTTGGCCAGACGGGTCTTGCCAGATCGCATCGTATCCGCGCCAGTCGTGCTTGCCTCGCCGTCGCGCCTGAGCTTCCGTGTCTGCGGTATCCATCACGGTAGCCCGGTCAACGCCTTCTGGTCCCATCTTAGCGCGGCCGTCGAGCAGCAGCCAACACGGCCTGTCCGCCTTCGCGGCGGTCATACTCCGTCCTTTCTCACTAGCGCGTTGCGGAGGGCTCGCCATGCGATTTTGACCATGATATTTCGATCTCCGGTTAGATCAGACGACAGAACCACCGTGATGCCTCTCGGCTCTTCGTACCACCACCAGCCCGGTTCTCCGCTCGTGTGGTGTGGCTTCAGGTGCAGGCTATTCTTTCTGCGTAGACGCATAGCCTCCGGCATATCGCGCTTGTCCTTCGCGGCGGTCACGGCGACACCCGGGCAAGCAGGGCTGCTTTGTATGCTTTCTGCGCCACCAGAAGATCGGCTGCATGATCCTTGCGAAACCTCAGGGCTTCTTTCAGAGACCGAGCAACCCGATTCCCGCGTTCGACAACCTTCTGGTGAGAACCACATAGATCCGATATTCCCGCCGTTTTGAATGGACATGGTTTTGGCTCGTCTCTGTAGGCGGCTTCTCGCCAGACCCACGCGGCACAGAGCTTCCGGTTGTCGATGGGTCTCCCGCATTCGCAGCATCGACCTGCCTGCGGCGCGCTCATTTGATTACCTCTATCATCAGAATGGGGGTGATGCGGTGGTTCGGCCTTGCCCACGCTCGCGCGATGGCTTTGTGCTTGTACGAGGAGAGCAAGATGCCCGTTCGTATCTCCACAATGCCCCATGCCCGCTCCGGTCTCATCGTCTTCATAGCCTTCCCCGCCTTCGCCTGCTTCGGGGTCGTGACGCCTCTCTCGATTGATGGAGCGTCTTCCCCAATGCATCTGTGGGCGGCACGTCTCGAATGTACTCGAATGGATGCTCTTGTCCTGGCATCATGCGCAGCGACGCAGATCCAGGGTCTTGCCGATTGCCGCAGTATTTCGCGCACACAGCGATATACCGCTTTTGAAAGAAGTCGATGCCCGTAGGAAACTCGGCTTCGTCTCCAACGTATCCGCACTTGGTACATTTGACTTTCATGTCTGCTTCTCCTCCTTCGCCCCCTCGGCGCCGGGGGCAGGGGCGGGCGGGGCGGGCTTAGCCTCGACGACGGCGAGAACGTCTCCGAATAGCGGGGTGATCGCTTGTGCGAGCTTGTGATCCTGATATCCTTTGTGCTGAAACTCCAGTCGCAGGTTGATGATTCTCTGGTGGATCTTTTCGTATATCGCATCTCTGCGTTTCTGTGATAGCTTCATGGCTTATCCACCCCCTCCCGCTTCGTCGCGGTGTCGGGCTCGTGGATCTCGGGAAGGCGGCACCACTGCGTATCGGGGAAGATGTTGAACCCACGTCCGTTTAGCGCGGAGAAGGTGTAGGGGATTCCCCATTGTCCATTTGCCAGATGCCGGTGCAGGTACAGACCGCACGATGTTGGCGTCCCATGCGTCCACACCAGCCGGGCGCGGGCGAGGTCGGTGCGGAGGCGGTCGATCGTCTCGCACAGTTCGTTGACGAGTTCTCCGGTGTCCGGGTGTGTCAGTGGTTTGTCCGGATGCCACTCTTTCCACAACGCGGTGCCGCGCCGAATTGCCTTCTCGTACAGGCCAAAAGATTGATCGTGTTCGTCCACGTCGGCTTCTAGTTTCTTGATCTGTTCGAGTTGTTCTAGACCGCCAGCGAGTAGGTCCACGTTGACCGCCTTCGCCTCCCCGAGCTGGCTCTTGGTCTCGGCGAGGTCGGTGCGGGCCTGGGTGAGTTTGTCCTCAATCTCTAGCACGGTCGCGAGCTTGCTATAGGCGTGATGGAATTCGACGATGTCCCCTAGCGCCTCCTCGATAGTCAGCCCCTCTTCGCCTGGATCAGCGATGGCGTTGAGCAGCGTCCGCGTCTCCGCCTTCGCCTCCGCGAGCTGGTGGCGGAGGTCTCTGATAGTATTCTCCGCGAGATAAAGCTCGTGGTGAAGATGCCCGATTGTCACAGCGCAAGACGAACACCGAGGGAATGGGCCGTTGCCATGGTCGCAGGTACACTCCGCCTTCCCCGCATCGGCAGGGCGGCACAGAGCGCAGGACGGCGCGCTCGGATGATGCTGCCAACCTAGTGGGTCCATCTCTGACAGGACGTACTCTACCCTTCCGCAGCCCTTACAGATCCGCAACTGTATCGGATCGTTGTTTCCTGGATTCAATTGCGGAGTTACATACCTCCACGGCCAGTCCCGCTCAGGCGTCGGCATGGCGCACCTCGCGAACGGGCTCGATGCCCATGATGCAGATGCCGTGGGGCACGAGCGGACCAGACAAGAGGTAGACCACGGTCATTTCGGCCGTTCTCTTGCCGAGTCGGAAGCCAGGTTCTTGACGAGGATCGTATTCGTATAGGAGCAAGCAGTCCCCCACTGAAAAGGCCCGGTCCTTCGTTTCGCGAACCTCGAACCGTTTCCGTCCGTCGATAATTGCATCCATGTACTCCGGCCAGCACTTCAGGTCATGCCGCATCGCTTCCTCCCTTCTGGCGTCTTCTCCTATATGAGAATAATAGCAGAAACCTATGCCGAACGCAAGCGATTTCTTTCTGGAGACTCATGCGGCTGAGCCGGTTCCTCCTTCCTTCCGAAAGCGGTCCCAATCGAGGCAGAGATCCTGCCCTGGAAGGACGCTGTCGTTCCGCAAGAAGAACATGCCGGCCTGGATGCCACGCTCCTGAGCGGCGGCCGTGAACCAAGACGGCCAGCGAAAGATGAACCCTGATTCGGCAACGTAGCGGGCCGCCACGAGCTTCTGGCCCATCTCGATCGGCGCCATCATGTCAGAACCCGCGGCGGGCGGACCGGATGATCAGGGCCGAGGCCAGAACCAGGACCGCGATGCCGGCGGCGAAGATGGTTCCGAGGTTGGCGGCGCAGGCGGTGAGTAGGTTCGTGTTCATGGGGTGCCTCCGTTGGTTAGTTATCTCTGGTGTCGCAAGCTCCGTGCCACCGATTGGGCGGGCATTTACAAGGGCTTACGGCGACGGTCTTCCCTCCCGGCATTGCGGGGCCGCATTCTGCAATTGCCATCTGCAATGAAGCCCGGTTCAAGAAGAGCATTGCGGTTCCCATATCTAAATCATATAATAATTGGGATTGGGAGACGCAGGCAACCCTTATTTCCCAACCCACAGGAGGCTCCCATGCCGCGCAAAGGCCCCCACGTCGATCCGCTCAGTCCGTCCCCGGTTCCTCGTTCAGGACCGACCCCGGCCGAAAAGTGCCAGGCGGCCCGCAAGGGGGCACTACAAAACGACATAGTGCGCGTCATTGTCGACAACATCTCCCGGGCCGTCGGTCGGATGTACGGCGAGCAACTGAACGGCATGACCGGCCCGGAGCGGTGGGCGGTCCTCCACTTGGTCTCGTTGGATTTCACCGGGCGCCGGTTCACCGCCCCGGCGGAACCTCCGCCCTCCCCGTGGATGGATCTCAGCGCTGGCGCCCCGGCGCTCGGGACCGAGGTCTCCTGCCGGGTCAAGATCGGCGGAGAGGTCCGGGATCGGCTCGCACTTTTCGTGGCTCCTAGGGCCAGGGCAGATCGAGGCTGGGCGACGGTCCTGGTAGACGGCAGGACGCGGAGCGGCCGAGTGTACAAGCCCATCGCGCAAAGCGCAATTGCAGAATGACCGACGCGCAATGCTGGTCGGGCCGGATGGTGCCATAAGCCTATGTGGGAGCGATGGCATGGGAAATGCGTCTCCAAAGGCATGATCACGACAAACAACAAGGAGGTGACCATGAGCTTCACAATCACTTGCCCCGAAGGAATCGCCGATCTGCACTGTCACTACCAGGGCCAATCCGAGCCGCAGCGGGTCTATGTGCAACTCGACGGCACCAACCTTTCAATGGCCTATGACGGCGAGATCGGCAACGCCGTGCCGATGGCGGTGCACCATGGAACGACCCTGCGTTGGACGCTGCCCCGCAATGTGGTTCCGACAGCGAGGGCCGCGGGCGAGCTGCTCGACATGGTGGCCCCCTTGGCCGAGCGGGTCGCGGCCGGGCTCACCGAGGAGTGGAACGGGAGCAATCACGTCGGGAGGCTCGACGACGACGCGACCGAGGCTGGCGAGCAGATTGATCGGCTGATTACCGAGTGGTCTGGGGCTCTCGACTCGGCCGAGAGTGTCTACGAGGTCGACGCGGCCGAGTGGTATCAGGACGCACCGCCGGCTGTCACGGCGGATGCGACAGACGCGGACCTCGAGCGGATCGCGGAGACGATGCGGGAGGAGATGGAGCCGAACCAGCTGCTGACGGGGGAGATCAGGTATCTCGATCGGTTGCGGGAAAAGGCTCAGTCATGACAACCGCCGCATCAATCGAGCGGTGCCAGTTCTGCGGCGTCCTCCACGACGGCGAGGTCTGCGCCCGGTGCGCGAGGCGAGGACACTACGTTCTGCGTGGCGTCGCCTACTACGCCGACGGGACGCCGGTCGAGCGCCCGATCTCCGAGTACGGCCCGAGCCGGGTGCGCCCACGCCGGGCGCCTGAGAGGGAAGATAAGAACGCGGAGGGACGGACATCGTGAGCTTCTACCTGACGGCCGCGCAGTACGCGGCCCAGGATCCGATCGAGGTCGGCTACGTCGGCCGCTTCAGCGCCCAGATCGGAGACGAGAACGTCGGGCACGTCGTCCGCGGCGTGGTTGCGTCCTGGGTTCCGGACCCGTTCGGGAGATCCGACCAGCTCCTAGCCGAGGTCACATTCGATCACCTGAGAATTGGCACGTGGCTGCCGGCCTGTCTGCTGAGAAAGGAGATCAGATGAGCAAGATCCCCGCGCTGGCGTCGTACATCCGCTGGTTGAGGATCTCCGTTGACGACGCGACGGAGGAGATGACCCCGCAGCAGGAAGTGGAGTACCTCCGGAACCGGCTGATCGCCGAGGTCTCGAAGTGCTCCCGCATTCAATGGCGTGAGCCGCGCACCGAGCCTGTACCGAAAGAAGGGAGGACACCGTGACCAGAGAAAAAGCCGAGGCCGTCTCCCGGATCTACTCCGAGCTGGCCGTCGCTCGCCTGCAGATCCACGAGATGACGGACCAGATCCGCATCCTCCGGGCTCGGCTTGCCGAGAACGACGGCTCCCACCTCTCGGACCGCCTGGTGGACGGGCGCATCCTGACGATACAGGAGATGGAAGAGTACATCGCCGCGGAGATCGGCCTGCAGTGCGAGATCGGCTACGAGGCCGCTCGGACCGTCCTGGTGCATGACGCGGCGGTGGCGATCTATATGTTCGGCGAGGACGAGCTGGAGCGGTTCGCGGCTGACTGGCGTCGGGCTGGCAGGAACGGTGCAGGTCCGATCCGAGATGGGAGGGCCATATAGTGGGATCCTATGCCGACTTTCTGCGCGCCAAGTCGCAGGCCGGATCCATGCACGGGTTCGCGCCCGTATGGATGCCGGACTTCCTCTTCGACTTCCAACGGGAACTCGTGGACTGGTCTCTCCGCAAGGGCAGGTCCGCGATCTTCGCGGACTGCGGTCTGGGGAAGACGCCCATGCAACTGGTGTGGGCGGAAAACGTCATCCGCCACACCGTGCGCCCTGTATTGATTATCACCCCGCTTGCCGTCTCGGCGCAGACGATTCGCGAGGGCGTCAAGTTTGGGATCGAATGCGAACGGTCCTCTGACGGGTCGGTCAAGTCCAACATTACCATCACGAACTACGAACGCCTGCACCACTTCAGCCCGGATAACTTCGCGGGCGTGGTCTGCGACGAGTCCAGCGCCATCAAGTCGTTCAACGGAAAGCACCGGGCCGAAGTCACGGAGTTTCTGCGGACGGTCCCGTACCGGCTGCTTTGCACGGCCACCGCGGCACCTAATGACTACATCGAACTCGGTACATCGAGCGAGGCGCTGGGCGAGTTGGGGCAGATGGATATGCTCGGCCGATTCTTCAAAAACGACCAGAACAACTGCGACATGAAGCGAGCGCGGGCTTTCGGAGGCAAGGCGCAATCCTGGCGATTCAAGGGCCACGCCGAACAAGCATTCTGGCGGTGGGTTTGCTCGTGGGCGAGGGCGGTGCGCAAGCCGTCTGATCTCGGGTTCGATGACACTCGCTTCGTGCTTCCTCCGCTCATAGAAAAGGAGCACGAGGTCAAGGCGCGGACGAATCCTCCGGGGATGTTATTCAACCTTCCGGCGGCGAACTTCCGGGAAGAGCGCGAGGAGCGTAGGCGCACGGTGCAGGAGCGGTGCGAGGTTGTCGCCGGTCTTGTGGACCACAAGGATCCGGTAGTGGTCTGGTGCCATCTGAACGCGGAGGGAGATCTGCTGGAGAAACTGATTCTAAACGCGAAACAAGTGAAGGGCGGAGACAGCGACGAAGAGAAGGAATCAACCTACGAGGCGTTCCGTAATGGCGGCCTACGGGTTCTCATCAGCAAGCCGAAGATAGGCGCCTTTGGACTCAACTGGGAGTTCTGCGCCCACGTCGTGACCTTCGCCTCGCACAGTTACGAGCAATACTACCAGTCGGTCCGCCGCTGCTGGAGGTTCGGCCAGACCCGGCCGGTTTCCGTTGACCTGGTGGCGACCGAAGGAGAGAGAGGTATCAAGAATAACATGCGCCGGAAGTCGGAAGCGGCCGACAAGATGTTCACTTCGCTGGTATCCAACATGAACGACTCGCTGCACGTTGACCGATCCGTCACTTACAGCACGAAACCGGAGGTTCCTTCATGGCTATCTAGACCAGTCGCTCACTGATCGGTACGCTCTATACAATGGTGACTGTTTGGAAGTGATGCCGACACTCCCGAAGGAGAGTGTACACCTATCGGTATACAGCCCTCCATTCGCGGGCCTTTACCAGTATTCTTCCAGCGAGCGAGACCTATCGAACTCCCGCGACTATGGGGAGTTCTTCGCGCATTATGAGTTCGTCGTGAAGGAGATCTTCCGGCTTACGCTGCCCGGACGAATGACTGCGGTGCATTGTATGGATGTCCCGTCGGGGAATACCGGCCTCGATTGTCTCTCTGACTTTCCCGGCGACATCATTCGGATGCACGATAGGATCGGATTCCACTACGTCGCCCGCTACCACGTATGGAAGGAGCCTCTCACGGTCCGCAATCGGACGATGACCAAGAGCCTCGCCCACAAGTCCATCGTTGACGACTCGTCTCGGTGCTCGTGCGCCAGCGCGGACTACCTGTTGGTGTTCCGGCGCAAAGGCAAGAATACGATTCCGGTAGAGCATCCTATCGGCCTCACCGAGTATGCCGGGGAACGTCAGATCCCTTCGGACCTACTCCGATACCGAGGTTGGAAGGGAAACCAGATCGAGAATCGGTATTCGCATTGGATCTGGCGGCAGTACGCCTCGGCGTTCTGGGATGACGTCCGGCTCGATCGGGTACTGCCGTACCGCCCGGCGCGCGACGAGGAAGATGAGAAGCACGTTCACCCGCTGCAACTCGACGTGATCGAACGCTGCCTCACGCTGTGGAGCAACCCCGGCGAGGTAATCCTCACGCCGTTCATGGGCGTCGGCTCGGAGGTTTTCGGGGCCTTGACCATGGGCCGCAAGGCCATCGGCATCGAGCTCAAGTCGTCCTACTACCGGCAGGCGATCAAGAACATCGCGACGGTCGGTGAACGCGGCTTGCAGGAGGATCTCCTTTGGGGGGCGGGCAAAGGGGAGGATCCGGATGAAGCCGAAGAGTGGGACGACGAAGGCGAGAATGTAGAAACCGAGGAAGAGGATGATTCTCCGTAGGATAGATTCTCACTCCCTGGCTGGCCAGTGAAGACGCCCCGCGCTGCGGCGGAAACGGCCCAAGGCGAGCGTTCCGTGGGGAAACACGGAGGCAATGCGGCGCCGGATCGGAAGCGCCGTAGGCGCGCTCTTTCGGCCCCTGGGGGCAAAGGTAGGATCGAGTCGGCCGAATCCAGCCTAAACTCTTTCGGGGCAACCGGTCAGGTGGAATGACAACCCTTTGCCGGTCGGCAACCCGTTACGGTGAAACGATTTGGAGAATAATTCGCTTGCCGATCGGTCGCGGACGTGGTATGATCCGTCTCGGTCGGCGCCTGCCCCGTGGGCGGTGCGTCTGAGGCGGTCGGGCGGGGTGCCAGCCCACTCTGCCCGGTCCGCCGTCCTTCTTGGCTGGAAGGAGGTTTGTTCGATGATCCTCGGTATTCGTCCATGAGCCGCTACCGCAAGATCTACGACGTGATCTGGAATGACCCTCACTTCATCGAGTGGACGCAAGACGAACGCTACCTATGGTTCTACCTGCTGACCAATCCCCACGGTACGTCCATGCCAGGACTCTTCATCGCTCGTACGGAAGTGATGGCGATCGAACTCGGTTGGTCCGTGGAAGCCTTCGAGAAGGCTTTCGAAAGGCTTTCGAATGACGGAAAGGTGATGCGTGATCCGCACTGCCGCCTCTACTGGATCCCCAACGCCGTCCGATACGACATGCCCGGCGCGAAGAATGTGCTCGTGGGATGGGTCAGCCATTGGGATGATTGGCCTCCGTGCCCCCTAGTCGGTCAAGCAGCGCAACATCTTATGGAAACGATCGAGGATAGAAAACCGGAATGGATGCCCTGTTTTGGAGAAGGCTTTCGGAAGGCTTCGGAAAGGCTTTCGGAAGGCTTTCGAATTCCTCCTCCTCCTCCTCCTCCTCCTCCTCCTCCTCCTCCTCCTCCTCCTCCTCCTCCTCCTCCTCCTCCTCCTCCACCTCCACCACCACCACCACCGCCGCCTAAAGACACTCTTGGTTCGAAGTCTGCGAAACGCGGCGACACCGGGAACGAGGATTTCGAGCGGTTCTGGAAAGCGTATCCGAAGAAGACCGGGGGGAAGATCGCGGCCCTGGACGAGTGGAAGAAGCTCAAGCCGGACGTCGAGGTTTGCCTTGCCACCATCGCCTGGCAGAAGCAGAGCGAGGACTGGCGCAAGGACGGAGGCAAGTACATCCTCCAGGCCCATCGCTGGCTCAAGCGAGGATGCTGGGCCGCCGAGCCTCCCGAGAAACTCGCCCCCGTCCTCACTGGCATGGAAAAGATCCTTCACGATGCGGAAGAGGCCGTGCGCGAAGAGAGGCGGGAGGCGACGTACGCTGGCGCCGTGCCCGCGGACTTCGAGGAAGTGAGCGATTCTCCGTTCCTGTCCGAAAGGAGCCAACTACGTGACTAAGGCCGAATGCGCTGCGATCCTGTCCAGAATGTTCATCGTCTGGCCCTTGAGGGCGAACGAAACCGAACGGGCCAGGACCCTGCTGATCGAAGAGTACGCCTACGAACTTCACACGGAAGATCCCGAAGCCCTTGTCTCCGTTCTCCGAGAAATGCGCAGGCAAGGGACGATGACGCCTGCCGGAGTGAAGTCGTTCCTACCCAACCTTCCGGAGATTCTTGAGCTTCTTCGGGTGCGCAAGATCGAGAACGACATCCGGCGGCGCACCGGAGTTCGAGTCTTGCAGCCGGGGGAACCGTTTCCACCGAGCTACGTTTTCCCCGCGCCTCCTGCTCAACTTACCGAGGCAGACCGCAGGCAATTCGAGGAGAACCGCATCGCTCTGGACGGCCTGATCTCCCAACTCGCGCAGCGGAAGCTGATGCCCGGCACGCCCGCAGAGACCCCAGAAGGGAACCGCAATGACCCAGACGAATGACACCGACGATCTGAGAACGACGGTTGAGATGACCGGTGGAGACGGAAAGCTCTACTCCGTTCCCGCCATCAAGGCCAAAGAGTTCATCAGCGGAAGGGCCGTCAACGTAGCAATCGCAGACCTTTCCGTGTTTCCGAAAGACAAGTACGGGATTTCCTGCCAGCGATGCGGTGGTGGTTGGGACCGAGACCAGCGGACAGCTTTCGGCGGATGGTTGCCCAAGATCCTCAAACGAGACGGGTGCTGGTACGAAACCGAGACGCCTTGCCCCGACTGCGCGTTCGGTGCGTATCGAAAAATGCAGGATCTGCGGCGCCCGTTCTTCACGGGGTGGTCAGGATGCTCCCGACTCGACCTCGGCTACCTGATCCGCCTCCTGCACAACGACAAGGTGCGGGCACCGAAAACGGCAACGCTCACGTTGCGCGAAGCTCTGGATTCGCTGCGCGAACCAGAGCGCAGGCCGAAGCACGGGTCTGGACCTGACTTCTACATCGATCTCCACGAGCGCCTGCTGGCGGGGATCGAGCAGCAGGAACTCGTGGAGCAATACCCGCCGGCCAGCGGACGGGACCGGCAGGGGGCGGACGCCTTCTGAGCCAGAGCCGAACCACGGAGGACCGATGCCCAAAGCCACGTCCAAACCCAAGACGGCCCGAAAGCCCAAAGAAGTCCGCAGCACGATTCCGGGCGGGAACCCGAACACCGAACCAGAACCCGGGACGCCTGCCACGGTCTCCGCTGCGCCGGGCCTCCAGCCCGGAGAGGACGGTTCAATTCTGACCCCTGCGCTCCACCCGCCGGCCTGAAATGCGCTACGGTAACAACGGAATCGAGGCCAAGGAAAGGCATCATGACCAAGAAGCCAGAGGATCCGGCCGAGTCCACCCGACTCCCGGACCCGAACTACGTCAAGCGGGGGCGCACCGGGCGACCGACCAAGCTGACCCCGGAACTACAAGAACGCATCGTCGCCACCATGCGAAGCGGGTGCTATCAAGAAACCGCCGCGGCCCACTGCGGGATCTCCGTCTCCGTCTTCCGGAAGTGGTTGCATGACGGTGCAGAGGGTAAGTCCAAGAAATACAAGGACTTTTTGGAGGCAGTAGAAAGGGCAAGTGAAGATGCCGAGCTTCGCGCCCTCGCCACCGTGCAGGAATTTGGCCGCGGACTCTTCACTACGATCGTCACCACAATGGAGAAAGCTGACGGTTCGGTTGAGACAAAGACCGAACGCAGGCCCGTGCGTGAGTGGACCGCCGCCGCCTGGTACCTGGAGCGCCGCAAGCCCGGTCGGTGGGGGCGCCGCCTGGAGCTCCAAGGACCCGGTGGCGGCCCTCTCGCGCCGATGGTCGGCATCTACCTGCCTGACAACGGCCGCGCCCGCGCCCCGGCGACGGGTGCCTCACCGAAGGCCAGCCGCGTGAGGCCGGGCGGGGGCGGAGACGGGCGGCCGGGTGCCAACGGCAAGAGACACTGAACAGGGTTCCGTCGCCGGCCTCGATCTGGCCGAGCCCCTCCGACCGCAGCCTGGGCCGCAGGAGGCGTTCCTTTCCACGCCGGCGGACTTCGCCATCGCTGGAGGCGCCGCCGGCGGGGGCAAGTCCTTCGGGCTCCAGCTTGAGATGTCCCGCAACATCGCGGTGCCCGGCTTCGCCGCCGTGTGCTTCCGCCGCACCTATCCGCAGATCATCGCCGAGGGAGGCCTCTGGGATTCCAGCCAGGAGATCTATCCTCTGGTGGGCGGCGTCCCGATCGAGGGCGAACTCGAATGGCGCTTCCCCGCCAAGACGACCGTGCGCTTCGTGCACATGCAGCGGGAGTCGGATCGCAAACAATGGGATTCCTCCCAGGTGCCTCTCATTTGCTTCGACCAGGTGGAGAGTTTCACCTGGAAGCAGGTGTCCTACATGTTCTCTCGCAACCGAACGACCTGTGCCGTCCGGCCGTACATGCGAGCCACCTGCAACCCGGACCCCGACTGTTGGCTCCGCGAGTTCATGCGCTGGTGGATCGATGACGAGACCGGCTACGCCATCCCCGCCCGCAGCGGCGTGGTGCGCTGGTTCATCCTCCGCGGCAACGAGGTCCAGTGGGGCGCCTCGCCGGAGGAGCTGAGGTCTCGCTTCGGGGATCGCGTCCGGCCCAAGTCCTTCACGTTCATCCCCAGCACCGTGGAGGACAACAAGATCCTGTTGGCCAAGAATCCGGAGTACCTCGCCGAGCTGGAGGCGCTGCCCTTCGTCGATCGGATGCGTCTGCGCCACGGCAACTGGAACGAGCGCGACACGGCCGGTTCCTTCTTTCAGCGATCTTGGTTCGAGATCGTGGAGGCCGCGCCGGCCTGCGTGGAGATCATGCGCTACTGGGATCGCGCCGGCACCGCGGCTGAGAAGGCAAGTCCTCTGGGATCCTGGACCGTGGGCGTCAAGATCGGACGCACCGCCCAAGGCGTCTTCTACGTGCTCGACGTGGATCGATTCCAGGGTACGCCGCTGCAGGTGATGAATCGCATCAAGGCCGTCGCGACGCAGGACGGACGAGGCGTCCGGGTCGGCATCGAGGTCGATCCCGGTCAAGCCGGCAAGGCCGAGGCCATGTCGCACGTGCGCAACCTGGCCGGCTTCGTCGTGACCTTGAACCACGTCCATGAATCGAAGGGAGTCCGCGCCAAGCCGTACAGCGCCCAGTGTGAGCAAGGAAACGTGAAGCTCGTGCGTGCCCGGTGGAATGACGCCTATGTCGGTGAATTGGTGAACTTCGACGGCATCAAGGCCATGGCGGATCAAGTCGACGCCTCCAGCGGCGGGTTCTATCTGCTAACATCGGGCAAGAAGGTCGGAACCTGGTGAGGAGGCAGCATGGCGACGACGACAGCAGCGAAGCCGCGGGCAACCAAGACGATCGGACCCGGAGCGTCCATCGCCCTGGGAGAGCGCAGCCCATTGGTGATGGAGGCCATCCTCCGAGTCCTCTCGGAAGCTACCACCAGATCGAGCATCGCCTCCAAGCTAGGGATGAGCTTCGACGGCAAGCGCAACTTGTACGAGGCACTTGGATACCTCAAGACGCCAACGTTCCGGGATTTCATGGCGCGGTACAAGCGGCAGGACATCGCTCGGGCCGTGATCGACATCCCCGTCAAGGCGTGCTGGCGCAAGACGCCGGAGTTGTCGGAGTCCAAATCGGAAGAGACGATCTTTGAGGCGGACTGGAAGAAACTCGCCGAAGACCGCTCCATCTACTCCTACTTTCGTCGCGTGGATCGCATGGCCTCGATCGGAGCCTACGCGGTCCTGCTCCTCGGATTTGACGATGCCGGCCGGCTGAGCGAACCGGTGACCAACGCTAAACGCCTCCTGTTCGTGGCGCCATACTCGGAGGTCAATGCTCCGATAGCCTCATGGAACCTGGACGAGAAGAACGAGCGGTTTGGCCTGCCCGAGACCTACGTGGTCAACATGCAGCGAGGCAGCGGGACCATGTCCCGAGTGGTTCACTGGTCGCGTGTGATCCACGTGGCCGAAGACGTCCTGGAGGACTCCGTCAGCGGCCAGTCCCGCCTGGAGCCGATCCTGAACCGGCTGCAAGACATCGAGCTGGTCTCCGGCGCTAGCGCCGAGATGTTCTGGCGCGGCGGCTTCCCCGGCTACGGCTTCGAGCTGGATCCTGAGGCGACCACCTTCGGCCAGACGCCGGAGAAGTTGGAGCAGGAGATCGAGGCCTACATGCACGGCTTCAAGCGGTACATGAAGTTGGAAGGCCTCAAGGCCACCGCTCTGGCGCAGCAGATCGTGGATCCCGGTCCGACCATCAGCGTCCTCCTGGACCTCATCTCCGCGTTCACCCGCATCCCGAAGCGCATCATGATCGGCTCGGAGCAGGGCGTGCTCGCTTCGGTCCAGGACTCCGAGAACTGGGCCTCCGTCGTAGAGGAGCGCCGCTCGGATCACTGTGAGGCGAACATCCTCCGCCCGTTCGTGGATCGGTTGGTCTCGGTCGGCATCGTGGCCCCGCCGAAGGAAAGATACAACGTCGATTGGCCGGTCATCGTCCCGAAGGGCGCCTTGGAGACGGCGCAGATCGGCACGGCCAAGGCTACCTCACTCGCGGCCTACGCCGGGGCCATCGGAGCGGACTCGATCGTTCCGCCCGAGATCTTCCTGAAGGAGATCCTAGGATTCACCGACGATCAGATCGCGAAGATCGACGAGATCCTCGGCAAGCAACTAGCCGACATGGAGGCTGGATCCGCAGGACAACCCGAACCGATCCCGGCGGAGACTCCTCCGCCCGCATTCCCGGGGCCGCCGGAACAACCGGCGGCCTCCATCGTGGCCTAATCAAACTCGCAGGGAGGCCATCATGGCGCTCGCAGACCTCCAAGGGCAGTGGCAGAACTGGCTGAAATATCTAGCCATCAACGATTTCCTCACCGGGAAGACCTTGCACATGGCCCTGTGCAAAGGCACGGTCCCGACTACGCCCGACGGGACGCTCGGCCTCGGCGACGTCGCGGAGATCACCGCCGCCAACTACGTGGCCGGAGGCGCTGCCGTGACCGGCGCGGCCGTCACCCAGGTCGACGCCTCGGACCTGGGGAGGTTCACCGCGGACCCCGTAGTCTGGGCCGCGCTGGGCGCACCCTCGGCCGGCGCGCTGACCTTCGTCGCGCTCTACGTCGTCGGCACGGTCGGCGGCATCGTCAACCCGCTCCTCTGGATCTGGGCGAACGCCACGCAGCCGAACGGACCTAGCTACACGATCAACCCGAACGCCGCCGGGTTCGCGGTGCTGACGTGAAGATCGTCGTGACGAACGATGACGGCACGGAGAACCTCTACGAGAACGTCCGGGAGTTCGCCCTGTGCGGCCTGCACATGATCGGGCCGTTCAACCCGGCGCATTTCCTGGCCTGGTCTGGAACTAAGCCTTATCTGGTCAGCCAGACGCAGAACCTGATCAAGGTGATCGAGGAGAAGGAGGCTCAGGGTGAGTGACCCGTCAGTTTCCTTTCAGGCCGTGGTGTCGGACCTGAACCACATGAACTACAAGCTCGGCGTGTATCGAGAGGACTGGTCTGGCCTTCCGGCCGGCGTGAAAACTGCGATCAAGACGGCGACCATTGCCGGAATCGACCAAGCGATCGTCGCTTTGGCCGCGGTCAAGGTAGACATTCAGAATCTCTAGCCATGCTTCCGATCACGCTGATCTTCATCTGGCCAGGCACGAACGCCAGCGTCCCGAGCGGGTGGGTTCGAGAGACCGCGATCGACGACCGTTACCCGTTCGCGACCAGCGCTGAGGACGTTGCAGGGCTTCATGACGGATCCGCCACGCACACGCACCGGGTCACGCGCGGAGCGCACGCGCTGACCTCGTCCCCTGGTGACTACGCTGTGACGGCGGCGGCGACGGGAACCAAGTACGCTTGTGCCTTGAGCACCCACAATCATGCGGTGTTCACGGCCACTGCCGGCCAGTACGACTCGGGATACACCTCGAACAATCCTCGTCACGTCGACGTGATCTTCATCAAGCCGGCGAACGGGTCTCAGACGGGCGTCCCGGCAGGGGCATGGGCGTTCTATGGGGGCGCGTCGGTCCCGGCGAACTGGTCGATGCCGGAGGCCGCCAAGGACATCTTGATCCGAAGCTCGGTGGCGAGTGGAGACGCGGTGCTGACGCCGATCGGCTCGAACGATCCGCACGCCCACACGTCTGCGCACTCGCACGGGAACAAGAGCTCATCCTTGAGCTCCTCAGGAACCTCGGTGCTCTATCCTACCGGCATCGTCAAGGTCGCCGCGGTGCATACGCACGCGCATACCGTGAGCTTGGGTTCCTTCGACCCCGGCATGGGCTCGGCCGCATCGGAGCCGGGCTGGCAGAAGAACGCGGTGATCCAGAACGATTCCGGCCTGCCGGATCTTCCCGACCAGGTCAGAGCTCTCTTCCTCGGCCTGATGGCGGACATCCCGGAGAACTGGTCGCTGGTCACGATCACGAACGACTATGCCTTCATGAAGGGCGCGTCCAGCACGGGAGAAACGGGAAACGTGGGCGGTCAGGTGGACTTCAGCCACGTCCATGCCGGCGTCTCTCACGGATCCAGCGATCATGACCTCACGGCCAGCTTGGCGAACGTCAGTTGCGCCGACGCCGGAACGAACAGCGTCTCGGACGCCGGTCATCACCATAGTTGGACGGTAGGCGCGGCGACCGACACGATCGGAGATCCGACACAGTCGACCGTCCCTTACCCACCCTGCATCTACGTGCTGCTGATCGAGTACGCGGCGCCGTCAGGGATCTCGATCACGCTCGACGTGGCGGTCGCCGTGTCCTCCGCCCCCGACTTGATCGTGACCCCCGGCCCGACGTCGATCATGCTGGGGATCGCGGTCGCCGTATCGTCTGCTCCGGACATCGAGGTTGTTCCAGGATCCGTCATCGTGACCTTGGAGGCCGCACTCGCGACTAGCCTGGCTCCGAACATCTCGGTTCATCTACCTGACGTGGTCGAGGTCTCCGGTGAACGACTCATCATCGTGGAACGTGAGGATCGGATGACGACGGTTCCTCGGGAGGACCGAGAGATGGTGGTGCCACGCGATGATCGACAGATCATCATCCCGGAGGAAGACAGGGCTCCGACGGTTCCGCACGAAGACAGAACTGTCAAGTCATAGAAATAGGAGGAGTCATGGCAGCCACCGTCCCGACACCGCTCAAGACGCTCCGTAAAGATCCGAGCGCAGTCCTTCCCTACCCGGTCGATTGGTCGGACTGGCTAGAGTCGGGTGACATCATCCAGAGCAGCTCGTGGCTCTTCGACCCCGCGACCGGACTGGTGAAGGACTCGGACACCTTCAGCGATGACGCCACGGAATGCGTGCTCTCTGGAGGCGTCGATGGGATCTCATACCTGGTCACGAACCGAATCACGACGCTTGATGGCTTGACGGACGATCGGACGTTTCAAGTCGTGGTCACCCAGAGGTAGAAATGCTCGGCTACCGTCCGAGGACCGCTCCGCGGATCCTCAACAACCTGCGGAGGATCGACCCGGCCCGCATCCTTGGGCTCCGGCGCCGTCTGGAGCGCGAGGTCCGCCGCCGCTACGCGGCGCTGAGGGCGGACCTTGCCACTTCGATCGTCACGAACGACTGCTTCAACCTCACCGCGATGGTGAACGCCGTGGCCATCCCCGAGAAGTTCACGTTCGACCGCACGGACCAGAAGATCGCAGCGTTCATGAAATGGCTCCGAGAACAGCAGGACAAGGGCATCCTGGACATCTCCTATCGCCCCGGCGTTCACAGTTTCGGGCCTTGGCAGGGCATCTACATCGACTCCTACTATGTCAAGTCGCTGCGGACCACCTACCAGCAAGGCATCGAACGGGCGCGGCAGGAGATCCACAAGGCCGGCTACCCGATCGATCCGAAGCCGATCGCCTCCATGGGCACCTACATGCAAGCGCCGATTCACGTCGGGCGCGTCGGGATGATCTACTCCCGATCTTACGAGGAGTTGAAGACGGTCACGGACCTGACCGGCGCCGCCGTGCGCCGCTCCGTCGCCAAGGGTCTAACCGAGGGCCTCGCCCGCGGCATGGCGGAGGGAAAGAATCCTCGCGCCATCGCCCGTGAGCTGCTCAAGGACGTCGTCAACCAGGTGGACAAGATCGGCGAGGTCAGGGCTCTCATGATCGCCCGCACGGAGATCGCCGCGGCACACCATTCAGCTTCGATGGCGGAGTACCGTCAAGCGGAAGTTGAGGGCGTCACCGTCGACGCCGAACTCTTGACGTCCGGCCTGGACAACGTCTGCGACGAGTGCGAGGCGCTGTCTGAGGAGGGACCGTACACGCTCGACCAGGCGGAGAACATGATCCCGGTCCATCCTTCGTGCGCGTGCAGCATCCTTCCCGTGGTCAAGCCGCCGGACACGCCAGCCCAGGCAGAGCAGATGGCGGCCGCGGACGAGGCCCAGCAAGAAGCGACGATGGAGGTATGATCGCGAACGGGGGAAGCACATGACCGCCAAGAACCTTCGGATGCTCCATGCCAGCCTGTCGGCGCTCGGCACCAGCCTGCGTCGTGATTCCTACGATGGCCGAGAGTGCGTCATCGCCCCGGTGGTTCTGCTCGTGGAAGGCGTCCACAACGATTTGTTCTACCCCGCCGATGAGATCGCGGCGACGGCTCGGGCCTGGAACGGCATACCGGTGCCGATCTTCCACCCGGAGCGGAACGGGTCCTATGTCTCCGCAAACAGCCCCGAGGTCATCAGCGAACGATCGGTCGGGAGGATGTTCAACATCAGGTACGACGAAAGATACCGGAGCCTAAAGGGAGACGCCTGGATCGAGATTGCCAAGGCGCAGGCCATCTATCCCGAGCTCCTGTCCTTGCTGGAGTCCGGAGGCCGGATCGAGGTGTCAACAGGATTGTTCACCAGCGATGACGGCACGCCGGGAGAGTGGAGGGGAGAGTCCTTCACGTCCACGGTCCGCAACTTCCAGCCGGATCACCTGGCCATCCTGCCGGGAGGCGAAGGCGCTTGCAACTGGGAGGACGGCTGCGGCATCCGGGCGAACCTCATGAACCTGGCCCGCACGCCGACCTTCGACGGCTACGAGTCGATCTCTTGGGCCGGCGTAGCGACGACCTTCGCTGCCTACCGGGATGCCTACTACGCCGCGCACGGAGGGACGCCGGAGACCGTGGCCTCCACCGTGGCGGCGGCGCCGGCGGGCATGAAGACCTGGATCGCGGCCAAGACCCTGCTCGGAGATCCGGCAGCCGACAACAATCGCGACCTGATCTTCTTCCCCGTGGTCAATCCCCGGACGGGCCGGCTAAACGAGGGCGCCTTGCGGGCGGTCCTCGGCGGTCGGGCGGCGCAAGCCAACATCCCGGCCATGGCCAAGCAGTCCGCGCAGGCCAAGGCTCGGGCGCTTCTGAACGAACACTTCGGAACCAACCTGGAGGGCAACATGAGGGACCGACTGATCGCCCTGATCCGCACCATCGCCGAGAAGCTTGGGGTTTCGGCGAACGAACTGTCGATGGATGACAAGAGGGTGGCCGTCGCCCGAGCCCTGGACGGGCTCGACAACGAAGGGTGGATGCACTTCATCCGCGACCTGTACGACGACCGGGTGATCTACGATGCCCGCGGCAACAACCCGAGCGAGACGGGCCAGACTGCGGCGGTCATCAAGACCTACCAGCGGGCGTACACGATGGACGCCGAGACGGGCATGGTAACGTTGGCATCAGAGACGCAGGAAGTCCGCGAGGAGCGCTCCTGGATCCCGATCGGCCCAGCAGGGGCCATCACGCAGGCCGGTCCCGCCGGGGCCGGGGAAGCCGGACCGACGACGCAAGGTCAGAAGGAGAAGCTGAACATGAGCAAGGAGAAGATCGAGGCGTTGATCGCCTGCAAGTGCACGAAGTTCGCGGAGAACGATCGGGCGTGGTTGGAGACGCTCGACGAGGGCAAACTTGATCTGCTGGTCCCGGTCGAGCAACCCGCGCCGGCGTCTCCGCCACCCGTTCCGCCGGTCCTTCCCGCCGCCAACGCGGCTCCGGCCGTGCCCCCATCCTTGCCCGCCGTCAAGCCGATCGTGCCGGTGACCGTGGAGTCGTTCCTGGCAACGGCGCCGGCCGATGTCAAGGCGACCATCAATCGGTCCCTGCTCCGGGACAAGGCGGAGAAGGATGCCGTGGTGACGGCCATCCTGGCGAACGAGCGCAACAAGTTCGAGAAGGCCGACCTGGACGCCATGCCCATCGAAACCCTCAATCGCCTCGTCGAGCTCGGCCGGGTGGACGTGAGCTACGCCGGGGCGGGCGGCGGGCCGCCCTCGACCGGTCCGGCCGGCCCTCCGGTCATGAAGTCGGTCTTCAAGCGCCCGAGCGACGCGGTCGCGGCCTAACGGGCGAAGCCAACAGGCGAACCAACCATCAACCGATCATCCTGCCAGAGGGAGATGCCAACATGGCTTACACGACCATCGCGCTCAACGCGCCCCACAAGATCGAGAATGCGAAGGGCTCCGGGGCGATCTATCCGGGAATGCTCCTTCTGCCGTACGTCGGCACGCTCAAGATCCACGACGTGACCGGCGGCACGGTGGCCCGCTGCGTGGCCCTCGAGGACGACCTCAAGGGAAACGACGTCGACGATGTCTACACCACCGCCAACCAGATCCGCGCCGGCTGGTTCCTGCCGGGCGACGACGTCGTCCTCCTGCTCGCCAGCGGCGTGACCGTGGCCGACGGAACCTTGCTGGAGAGCGACGGCGCCGGCTCCGTGAAGCTGGTGTCCACGGACGTCCTGAGCTATCAGGAACTCGGCTCCATCGTCGGGTTCGCCCGCGAGATCAAGACCTACACCGCCGCGACCATCGCGGGCCGGGGAATCCGCGTCACCCTGATCTGATCAGGTCGAACCGGAACGCACACATCGGCATGAACTGAAGACCAGGGAGGATCACATGGCCAACGGAGTTCTCACCCCGGTTCCACGCGGCATCGCGGATGCGCGGGTGGACGTCATCCACAACGGTCAGGCCTACGGGGACGTCGCCTCGCGCCTGCTCGCGAACCACATGAACCCCTACGCGCTGAAGACGAATGCCACCCTTCGGCATGAGGAGTGGATGGAACTCGACACGGCGATCCAGGCCGCGATCCTGCCGCGTCTGCCGTTCGTCAACTTCATGATCAGCAGGGGCCTCGAGTATCGGATGAGGAACGGCCTCGCGGCTACCGTCCTGGCCTACGAGGACGTGGCCGACATGAACGACGCCGAGGTCGGCATGGATGCGGCGGGCGAGAGCCTGGACGACCGGCTCAACTTCGAGATCAAATACCTCCCGCTTCCGTGCGTCTACAAATCCTTCAGCGTCAACATCCGGCAGCTCGAAGCCGGCCGGCTGAACGGGGCTCCGATCGACACCACCCAGGCGTCGGTGGCCGCCCAGAAGGTCGCGGAGAAGATCGAGCAGATCGCCATCTGCGGCGCCTCCAGCTTCCTCTACGGCGGCGGCTACCTGCGGGGCGTGCTCGACTTCGACTACGTCAACACCGGCTCCATGGTCCAGCACTGGGATCACAGCGCCGCCACCGGGGCGACGATCCTGGCGGACGTCCTGGCCATGAAGCAGGCCTCACTCGACGACGGACACGGCGGTCCTTGGGTCCTGCTTGTGCCTCCGGCCTACGAGACGCACCTGGACGAGGACTATAGCCTGACGACCGGCCGCACGATCACGATTCGGGCGCGCCTCTTGGAAGTGGGCGGGATCGAGGCCATCCTCATCTGCGACAAGCAGACCGCGGACAAGGTGGCACTGGTCGAGCTCCAGCCGCAAACCTTCCGCATCGTCAACGGCCTGGAGCCGATGTCCGTGGAATGGGACGAGATGGGCGGCTTGCGGAAGAAGTTCCGGGTCCTGTCCATCATGGTTCCGCAGCCGCGGGCCGATCAGGCGAACAAGTGCGGGATCCAGGTCTGGAGCTAGGCCTCGTTCTGCAGTAGACTCGGGTCCGGGCGTCGTCATCATTGGCGGCGTCCGGGCCTCACGTTCCTTTCCGTTGCCTTCAGGAGGGACCACCATGAAGGGCGCCTACGAGATGCTGCCCAAGGTCGGCAAGCATCGTTTCAGTCAGGAAGACGGTTCGTACCGCTGGCTCCATCCCGGCGACCAAGTGACATGCTCTCCCGACGATCTCCGCGGCGTTCTGCAGAAGTTCAAGGTGATCATCGCGCCTCCACCGCCGTCCACGCACCTGGTCACTCTGGAGCTCCGCAAGAGGGGAGCCGGGTGGTTCGACGTGGTCAACGTCGCGACCGGTGTCAAGCTCAATTCTTCGGCCCTCCGAGAGGAAGAGGCTCTGGGGCTGATCGCCGACGCCGGGCCGGCCGAGGAGGCCGACGTCGACGCCGAGGACGATGAGGGAGAGGAGACCTTCGGACCCGACGGAACGGCCATCTCGTGACACGGCCTTGGCGGGTTCCTCGCCTCTGGCCGAATGAGACCTGCTACATCCTCGGGGGAGGACCGTCCCTCAACCTGGTCGACCTGGACAGGCTCGGTGCCCATCCGGGCCGACGGGTAATCGCCGTGAACTGTGCCTATCGTGTCGCGCCGTGGGCCGATGTCTGCTTCTACGGCGATTGCACCTGGCTGAAGGCGAACCGAGAAATGTTCCGTTTGTTCGCCGGCCTGAAGGTGACGACCTGTGCTGGCCACGAGAACGAACCTGGCATCCACGTCCTGGTCAAGAAGACGGGACCGAAGGGCATCCTTTGGGATCCCGCCACGGTCGCCTGGAATGTCTCCTCCGGCGCGTGCGCCATCAACCTCGCGGTCCACTTCGGCGTCAATCGAATCATTCTCTTCGGGTTCGACATGCACGCCAGCCCCGAGGGAGACAACAACTTCCATCACTGGTACCCGCCGAGCAACTCTCAGCAGAACCCCTACCGGCGCTTCCTCCAAGCCTTTGATCGGATCGCCGCGGACCTCGCGGACCACGAGATCAAGATCATCAACGCCTGCCCCGGCTCCGCGATCCATCAGTGGCCGATCGTTTCTCCGGACGACCTCGGGTTTGGGTTCGGGGAGGGCGCCCCGGAGAACCGGTTTTGGGGGAGCGAGGACGACCCGGAGGATCCCCGGCAGAGGGTGAATGCTGGGCCGTACTGCGCTCGGGCGGCCCTACCTGCCCCAGCATCGGGGAAAGCCCCCCAACGCGCCCCTGGCGCGATTTCCCCTCCGGAGGCACGGGGCGTCCGGGGCCGGTTGGCTCCGGCGCCGATTCCGGGACGGTCCCGTGTTCCACGTGGAACCAAGATCCTCGGAGTCCGCGACTCGGAGCGGCAAGAAGATCGAACCTGTGAGGTGAAGCGATGACGGAACGTCCCAAGGCACCGCCCAACGTTCTCTACTGCTCCTCCTGCGGGTTGGAAGGCACCAGCCTCAATCCGCCGAGATGCCGTTGTCAGCTCCTGTCGAAGATCGTATCGATGGCGTTCTTCGTGCTTATGGTCACGGCCGTCTGTGCGTTGGTCTTGATGGCAGTTCGGATCGGTCGATGATCGCCACTGTGGCGACAATTCTCAGGTCCGGGGGCGACTACGAACCGGAGGACGTGCGCCGGCTCAAGGCATGCGTGGACAAGAATCTGCAAGGCGCCTACGGGTTCGTCTGTCTGACGGACCGTCCCGACGACGTCGGCCGAATCCCGGACGTGGACGTCATGGCGCTGGAGCACGACTGGCCCGGCTGGTGGGCCAAGATGGAGGTCTTCCGCCTCGAAGGTCCGACGCTGTACCTGGACTTAGACACGGTCGTCACGGGAGACCTCGGCCCGATCCTGACGGCAATCTCGGAGAAACGAGACACCCTCTTCGCGGTCCGCGACTTCTATAAGGGAAGCCTCCAGACCGGCTTGCTCGGATGGGCAGTGAACATGAGATGGATCTACGAGGCCTTCGCCTGGGCGGCCGCGTCCGCGGTCTGGAGAAGGTCTCGCCTCTGTTGGGAAATGTCGATCCTGGATCATCGCTTCCACGGCGACGCTGACTGGCTCCGATTGGGTTGTCCGCGCGCCGCTCTCCCGGTCGTGTTCCTGCAGGACGTGGTCTCCGGCATCGTCAGCTACAAGGTTCACTGTGAGAAGCAGGGGCAGCCTCCGGCCTGTGCCCGCGTGGTCTGTTTCCACGGGCATCCCCGACCCTCACTCTTGCATCCAGCTCCGCCCTGGATTCTGGAGGCATGGAAGGAGTCCGCATGAACGAAGAGCATGAAGGCGGTCCCGTGGAAGGTAAGTCAGACCAACCCACCATCGGCGACATGATCGAGCTGCTGTGTGCCGAGGTCGTTCTCGACCAGCGGCTCCTGCAGGCGAACCCCGGCCCGGAGACGCCTGAAGTCATCCGCAAGGTGATCCAGGACACGATGGTGCAAGGTGCGAGGCGCCGTGAACGCATCAAGGCCCAGATCAACGAGCGGTTCGGAGATGCCGTGAACGAGCCGGTTGAGACGTCCGACCTGGAGAAGCTCCTCGGTCAAGTTGAGATGAGGATGCCGCGGGCCATGCCGATCATCCGCGCCGGAATGAGCCGCCTTTCGCTCTCCGAAGACGGCAAGGTCAAGCTCCTGTTCAGGTTCCTCCAGCAAGGCCCCGCCATGAAGCTCGACGTAGCTGGCACGCTGAATGAGTTGGCCGAGCAGGTCTTGACGGAGGAGGGTGAGTCGGATGGCCAGTGAACATCCGCTCTGGTTCTTCTGGGGCCAGAAGCACATGACGTTCCTCCGCTACATGACGCTCCGTAGCGCGTGCGCGGTCCATTCCGACGTTCGCTTGGTCACGCGCGAGGAGGAGGTCCGACCGAACTTGCCGTGGGCGGAGGTTCAGGATTTCATGGTCGGCCGAGACAACGTGCGCAACTGGTACCGGGAGGCGATGGCGCTGCCGATCACGAGAGTGCCGCTAGGATACATCGCGCCTGAGATCGCCGCGCTGCACGCGGACGATGTTCACACCAGCGATCTTCTGTCCTGGTGGCTCCTGGCGACGCAAGGGGGAACGGTCTGCGACATGGACATCGTCTTTCTCAAGCCGTTGCCCCTCATCGTCCGCGACGTGGAGATCGTGGCCCATCCGAACCGGCCGGGACTCGTGCCCTACGTTCCCATCGCCTACGTGCAGGGACGTCCGGCCCCGAAGTGGAGGGAGACCTATCTAAAGGCGATGGCCGCGTTCGATCCGAAGGTCTATCAGTCCTGCGGAGGAGAGAACCTTCGGCCCTGGCCCGACGGACGGCTCGACTGGTTCATCATCTACCCCTGGTTTGGATCCACGTTCAAGCACATCTTGAACTACTGCCTGTTGGCTCCCCACTGGCCGCCCATCCCCGAGACCTGCGTCGGAATCCACTGGTATGGAGGCGGCATGCAGGCGGAGAATCAGCGCATCCAGAGCGTGGAGGACCTAAAGGCGGGCGCCCTCGCCTGGGCCTGCCGCGAAGTCTTGAGCCGGGAGGTCATCCGGGCATGAGGATCACGATCGTCAATTTCTGTTCGACCGCGCTCGACATGCTCGAGTTCTCCACGCATGAGGCTTTGGAGAACGCCGGAGGCGAGGCCGACTACGACTACCTCTGCGTCACCTGGAACCCCACGCCCGAGGTCGAAGCCTGGCTGGACGCTAGGCCGAGCTTCTACCGCTCCAGGTACCAGACCCGAGAGGACCTGGACTACGTGCCCAACCTCCGCTCCATGATGAGCCAAGGGTTCGACGCCGGCTACGTGCTGAACGACTACGTCGCCGTCATCAACACCGACATGGCCTTTGGCCGGGACTGGCTCGTCAATCTCGCCCGCCGCGCAGAACCGGACGTCATCCCGAACTCGGTCCATGTCACGCCGATCGATTCACCGTTCACCGTCAAGGCGAACTTCGGGATCCCGACGTTCGAGACCTTCCAACAGGCCGCATGGTGGGCCTGCCACGATCTGCTTCTTGGCCAAGCCTTGGACGCGAGCCGGAGAACGGGATCTGACTGCGTGCAGACCGTGCGGGACCGAGGGGGAGACTGGCGTTCGTGCGCGACCTTTCCCTATGTCATCCACCGTAGATGGTGGGAGAGGTTCGGTCCATGGGAAGCGAACCTGGACGGCAAGGCGGAGGCTCCCGATCGCCGATTCTTCGGTCGGTGCGTGCACGGGGGGGCCAAGCTGATCCTCTGTCTGGACTCCATCTGCTACCACCACGAGGCGGTCGAGCGTCGGGGCGACCGCCGTCCCCTCGGCGTCGAGAACATGAAGGCGGGCCTCTAGCCTGCGAAAGGAGAGGTGATGGCTGAATTCGTGTATGACTTCGTCTGCTCGATCGGGGAGTTGATCGACAAACTCTCCATCGAGAACATCAAGTGCCACGACGCCAACAACAAGATCATGTCCATCCGGAGGGAAGGGGTGATCGACGTCCAACGGATCGCGAACCTGGAGGCCGCCGCCCGAGCCTCGGGAGAACAGAGGGTCCGCCTCCGGGACGAGATCAACCGCCGCCTGGCCGAGGCCATCCTGCGCGGCGGTTTCGCCTGCGCCCAAGAAGTGAGGACCTACGGTGGATGAAGCGACGAGGATCATGGAGCGCAACTGGCAGCTCTATCACCAACAGCAGAAACGCACGGCGCTGACCGGAAGCAGCCTTCACGCCTACTACGCCTTCCACGGACTCGGACCGGAGGATTACCGGGAAGGCGTCCGCGTCCTGGAGGTCGGCGTCGGCCTCGGCGTTGCCGCCAGGGAGGCCGCCCTTCGCGGTAGCGTCGTGAGCGCCCTGGACATCTGTCCGCGGGCGCTAGAGACCGTCGCCGACGTCACGGAGAAGGGCTATCTTCACCGGGACGCCGATCTTCTTCCGAGCGACTCCTTTGACCTGATCACGCACCACCTGGTCACCCAGCACATGAGCGACACGGACCTTCGCTGGCAACTTCCGCACGTGATCCGTAGCCTGAAGTCCACCGGCCGCTTGCACATCCAATGGGCGGGATCGAACGTGCCGGGTGAGAACGACCTGGCGGAGTCCATCGTCGGAGAGGAGGGAGACCCTGACCTTCAGAACACGCCTTCGATGATGGGCGGGAGGATGTGCCGTTCGGAGGCGCACGCCCTGCACCTGATCGAGGAGGCTGGAGGCCGACTCGTTCGGATCACCGATCGGAGATCTTGGCCGCAATTCTCCTCTTCCTGGTTCTCCATGATGGTCATGAAGGCCGGTGCGTGAACCCCTACTCCGTCAGCAAGGCCCTCTGCCACGGCAACCGCTTGGCAGAGATGAAGGCGGGCGGTCATCCCGCACCGGTCCATCTTCAGTTGATCATCACCAACCGGTGCAACCACAACTGCGAGTTCTGCGCCTACCGGATGGAGGGGTACACGTCGGCCCAGACGTTCGACGAGCGATCTGAGCTCTCGACCGCTGACGCCGTGGACATCATGAGAAGCGCCTCCGAGTTCGGCGTCCGGGCCGTGCAGTTCACCGGGGGCGGCGAGCCAACGGTTCACCGCGGCTTGCCGGCGCTCCTCGCGGCGGCTCAGAGCCTTGGCCTGAAGGCGGCTCTGGTGACGAACGGACAACTGCTCCGGGACGAGCTCCAGACGGCCGTTCTCGGATGCGCCTGGATTCGAGTCAGCCTGGATGCCGGCTCGGACCAAACCTATCAGAAGATCCGCCGCGTTCGACCCGGCGTGTTCGATCAGGTCCTCACTCATGTTCGCGAATTGACGGCTCGGAGGAGGTTGACCGGAGCCCACGTCTACGTGGGCCTGTCGTTCCTCGTGACCGAACAGAGCTGGCAGGAGATCCCGATCGCGGTGGAGATCGCCGAGAGCCTCGGCGTGGACAATCTACGTTTCTCCGCCGTCTTCAGCCCGGACGATCACGCGGTCTATCAAGGCTTCGGCGACGAGGCGGCGGCCCTCTGCCGAAAGGTATCGGGCGCTCGGCTCAACGGCCTTCTCGTCACCGACAATTTCTCGGACCGCCTGGGAGATCTGCGGCAGGGCGCTCCCGACTATGACCGCTGCCACTACCAGCGTCTCACGACCTACATCGGTGCCGATCTGAATGTCTACCGATGCTGCCTGCTGGCGTACAACGAGCGCGGCCTTCTCGCTTCGCTGATGGGGAGGACCTTCGAGTCGGCTTGGAACGACCCGGCGACCGTCGCGTCCTTAGCGCAGCTCAACCCTCGGGAATGTCTGCGCTGCCAGTTCAACGAGAGGAATCGTTCCATCGGTCAGCTCATGGAGATGATCCCGGACCAGCACGGAGACTTTATCTGATGAACCCTCGGGCGTCCCTCGTCGTGGCCACGCGCAATCGAGCGGAGCAGCTGGCCTTCGGCCTGGCCTCCATCGAGGCCCAGGCGTACAAGGGACTGGAGATCGTCCTCATCGACGACGGGTCCACGGACGGCACGCCTAGCGTCATCGAGTCCTTTCGCTCCATGCTGGCAGAGGTCATCGTGCTTCCGCGCCGAAAGACGGGCTACAGCTACAACCCCAGTTCCGTGCTCAATCGAGCGCACCGGGCCACGCACGCGGACGTCGTCCTGGAGCAAGGGGGTGAGGTCTGCCACCTGAATGACTGTCTGACCCCGCTGCTTGGCGAGTGCGTTCCCGGAAGAGTGGCCCTGACCCGGTGCTACCACGGTCGGCCATACGAGATGGTTCGGCTCCAGCACCACCTCCGCGCCAGCAAGATCGATCTGCCGGAGACGGTCCGACCGGAGTCATGCGTCACGGAGGCGGGGCGCTGGCCGGCCCCCAAGGTCGGCCCGCTGCAGAACAACCTCTACACCGGCGCCGAGAGGTTAGCGCCGTTCCTGTTCCTCGGCGCCGTCCATCGGCAGGATTTCGAAGCCGTGGGAGGGTACGATGAGGATCGGCGGGATCGGAATGACACGGACCTGGCTAACCGCCTCCAGGCCCGAGGGGTGAGGTTCTCCTTCCTCGGCGGGGCGGTGGCCTTCCACCTGCAACATGAGAAACTCTGAGGAGGTTTGATGCGAACGACGGAGCAAGAGGTCAAGCGGATCATCGACACTGACCTGTCGGAAGGTGACATCACTCCCTTCCTGTTGGCCGCCAGCGGTCTCGTCACGGACCTTCTGGGAGCCTCCGACGTCCTCACGGCTGCCCGTCTCGCGGACATCGAGTGCTGGCTCGCAGCCCACTTCGTGGCCGTCCGGGATCCGCGCGTCAAGAGCGAAACCATCGGCAAAGCGACTTTCTCCTACGAGACGGCCGTGGTGGCGGACGGCCTGAAGGCGACGCGCTACGGGCAGCAGGTTCTGCTCCTGGACCTCAGCGGCACGATGGCCTCCTTGACCTCCGGCAAGCGCCCGGCTCGGTTTACGGCGCTCTGATGGACGCATTCTCCGTGCTCCTCGGCGTCTTCATCGGCATTGGCTCCGGTCCCTTCCTGCGTCGGGAGTCCATGATCGCCATGCCGAAGAGGCCGACGCACCGTCCGGTAGGATCTTCGCCAAAACCACCCGGGAAAGTCGTCTGGGATTCTTACGGGCTTCCTACGGCTTTCGATCTCGGGATTCCCATGCCGCCGGTCCGTCCGACACGCGGTCCGAAACCGCAAGTCCTTTCAAAAGGTAGGTCGACATGAGCGGCCGGTCCAACGCCCTGACGGCCATCCTCCGGCAGGACGCCGTCTATTGGGGCTCGCCGACGCCGGACGGAAGCGGGGGGCGCACCTTCGCCGCGGCCGTGCAGATCAAGTGCCGGTGGGAAGAAGGCTCCTTCGTCTTCACGAATGCCGAGGGGCGCGAGGACGTGGCCACCTCTCAGATCTTCGTAGCATCGGACCTGGTTCTAGAGGCCTACCTGTTCCTCGGAACCCTGGCCAACCTCACCGCACCGCAGAAGGCTGACCCTTTGATCGTGCCCGGCGCCGTGGAGATTCGGGGCCGATCCAAGGATCCGGACGTCTCCGGGACCAGGTTCGTGCGCGAAGTCTGGGCCAAGGCGTAGTCATGTCGTTCACCGTCACCTTCAGCGGGACCAACCAGGTCATCGCCAACCTCAACAAGGAGATCGAAGGTCTCCGCAGCAAGTCGAAGAAGGCGATGTGGGGAGCTGCCCTAAGCATCAAGGCGAAGACGCTCCCGATCACCCCCGTCGACACCGGCAATCTGCGGGGTTCGTGGTACACGGAGGTCTTCGAGGCTGCGGACGGGTTCGCCTCGGCCGAGATCGGGTTCACCGCCGCCTATGCGCCCTATGTCCACGAGATCGACAAGATTTACAGGGCGCCCGGTACCGGATGGAAGTTCCTGGAGCGCGGTCTGCAGGCGGCGTCGACCGACGTCTTGAAGTGGTTCGGCAAGGAGTTGGACCTCAGCAAGTCCTACCGGCAACAGGCCTTCTCCGAGTCGTTCGGTACGCCCGGTCCCTTGGGCAACACGGCCGAAGACTTCGGCTTCATCGGATAGGAGGCTGCGTGAACGCCGCGAGCAAGGACGTCAAAGACCTCCTGGCCGGCGAGTCGGCGTTGGGATTGACCTACGGAACCGACCTCCACATCTCCGAGATGCCGGCCGAACCCGACGTCTGCGTCTCCGTGCATGATTCGGGAGGACCGCCTCCCTCGGCCCTCTTCACGCTGGAGAGGCCCATGGTGCAGATCCGCGTTCGCGCGGCCAAGGGGCATTACGAGGCCGGTCACGCGACCGCCGCGTTCATCCGTGACCTCCTGAACGGACTGCACGGCTTCACGCTCAACGGTTCCCGGTACATCTCCATCTTCGCCACCAGCGAGGTCATCCCGCTGGGGAATGACCAGAACCGCAGGCCGGAGTTCTCGGTCAACTTCCAGATCCAGAGAACGTCGTCCGCTTGAGGATGTTACGATAGGACCACCGTGAGCAGGTGACGGTCATCCACCTGCATCGGCTACGAACGGCCCAGCGGCAGGAGGAGAGGAAACGATGGCAACGGAAGCCTTTGCGGGAATCGGCGCGAGCTTTCAGCGCGAGGGGGACAACTCCAACAACGTCTACCATGATCTGGGCGAGGTCACGTCGATCAAACCTCCGAACAAGAGCGCCAACACCATCCCCGCCACCACGCTGAAGTCCCCCGGCGGCTATGGCGAATTCATCGTCGGCATGAAGGACTCCGGCGAGGCCGGATTCACCGCCAACTTCACCCTGGCGGCGTACAACACCATCAACGATGATTTCGAGTCGCGGGAGGCGCACGACTACCGGATCCTTTTCCCGGATGACGGAGCCACGATCTTCGACTTCTCGGCCATCGTCACCGGACTCGACATGGACAACATCACGCCGGAAGGTTTGGTTCAGTTCACCTGCACGATGAAGATCACCGGGCCGGTGACGCTGGACACCTAGCCTCAGATCCTGAGGCCTAGAACGGAGGGACCAGCATGATCTTGAACAGAGACGAGATCTTAGCGGCCGACGACATCAGGCGCGAACTCGTGCCGGTGCCGGAGTGGAAGAAGGGCGGCGAGGTCTGGGTTCGCGGCATGAACGCTCGGGAACGGGGCGAGTTCGAGAAGATGAACCTCCTGCCCGACGGACGCAAGGATCCTTCGCTCGTGCGCGAATGGGCGGCGGCATCCTGCGTCGTGGACGAGCACGGCGAGAACCTTTTCACGGCGCTGGACATTAGGGCCCTCGGGGGAAAGGCCTGCGCTCCGGTTGAGCGAATCTTCGCCAAGGCGATGGAGCTGTCCCGCGTCAGCGCCGAAGACCTCGAGGCCGCGATCTCGGATTTACCCGAAGGCCAGAGTACCGATTCGCCCACAGCCTCGCTCTCGCCGTCGGACGAGTCGACGTCGACCGAATGCTCGGAGAAATCAGCAGCGAGCAACTGACCTACTGGATGGCCTTCAACTTCTTGGAGCCATTCGGTCCGCGGGCGGCTTGGATCAGGTCTGGCCAGATCGCGTCCATGATCGGCAACACGCACCTGCGAAAAGGGGCGCGGCCGTTCTCACCGCAGGACTTCATGCCGGAGCCGCTGGGTAAGGCGAGGAAGAAGAAGCAGACGCTCGCCGAGATGAAATCGATCCTAATGGCGATGGCGGCGCCGGCCGAGAAGCCGAAGAGGAACAGAACCAAGGGAAGGGCGACCCTCGATGGCTAGCATCGGCACGCTGACCGCCTTCCTGGGCATGGACGTTCGCAACCTGAAGAAGGGTGCGGGCGAGGCCAAGTCGACCCTGAAAGGCGTCGAGAGCGGCCTCGGCGAACTCAAGGCCGCGGCCGGCGCGGTGGGCGCGGCCCTAGCTTTCAACGAACTGAAGAAGCTCTACCTCAACTTCGAGAAGTCCGCCGCCGCGGTCGCCCAGATGAACCGGGCGTTGGAGTCGACCAAGGCCAGCCACGAGACTGCGGTCCGGGCGCAAGAAGCCCTGACCTACTCCTCGCTGAAACTCGGTCACAGCACGACCTCCGTGGCCGAGGCCATGACATCATTGATCACCAAGTCCCAAGACGCCGAAGCGGCGGTGCAGGACTTCGGCCTGGTCGAGGACGTGGCCGCCAAGTTCAACATGGACCTGGGTTCCGGCGTGGACGTGGTCGCGAAGGCCATGTCGGGTCAGTTCCGCTCCCTGGCACAGCTCCTTCCTTACATGAAGAAGTGGGCTTCGGAACACAAGGACCTCGCCGGCACCGCCAAGGGCGCGAAGATGGCTCTGGAGGAGTTGAACCGAGTGGCCGGCGGCGAGGCCGTGAAGAAGGCGGCCACGGCGATCGGTCAGATCGAGCGCCTTCACACCATCCAGGGGAAAATCGGAGGGCAGATCGGTCGCCTGCTCACTGGATCGGATGACACCAGCGAAGCCTGGAAGTCCATCGCCGACTCAGCCGAGCGTTTCCTCCGCGCGATGCAGTCCGTCAAGGGCGCGCCCGTCATCCAGAATCTGGCCAAGTGGGCAGCCGGAATCGGGTACATGGTCAGCGGGGATTTTCTCCACCCTGGAGAATCCAGGAGCGGAGCAGCCATCGACAAGTCTCTCTACGCGAACTACACGGGCAAGACCGGGACCGTGTCCTCAGTGGCGAATTTATTTCCCGGCCTTCCATCTTCGGCCCTCGCATCCGGAGTCATGCCTGGAGGTGAAAAAAATCTACTCGCCAGCCAACGTGCGGGAGCAGAGGACACCTCCGAGGCCGACGCTAAGGCAGCGGAATCCGCGAAAGCTCGGGCCAAGGCCCTGCGCGACGCGAAAGCTCGGGCCAAGGCCCTGCGCGACGCGAACGTCTCGGCCTATCAGGATATCCTCGCTCAGTCCGATCTGACGACGCAGCAGATGCAGGCGGCATGGGCTGGAATGGACAGCGCCCGCCTGGATCAGATCGAGGCCGAGAAGACCGCGGACCTTGAGGCCGGAATGGCCGTTAGCCTGGCCGACGAGAGGATGCAGGCGAAGGTGATCGCGCTCTGGAAGGAGGAGGAGGACGCCTGGACCAAGCTGAGCGACGATAAGGTGGCCAAGTCAACGAAGGTCCTGGCCGCCCAGGTCAGCGCCTACGACGAGATGCTTTCCAGTGCCTTCCTCACGGTGGACGAGATGACGGCCGTATGGGACAAATACAAGGCGGCACGCCTGAAGCAGATCGACGAGGAGGTCGCCGCCCAGGTGAAAGCAGCGAACCTTTCCCCCGCGGACGCCGCGGCCCTGAGGTTCAAGCTGACGACGGAGATGAACCGCAAGGGAAACGAATCGTTCGCCAATCGGACCGGGATGGAACCCGACGCCGAAGCGCAGAGCGCTGCGGACAACTGGGTCAAGATCGCGGACGACGGATTCAAGTCCATCGGCGAGGCCGCCTCAGGGTTCTTCACCACGGCGAAGGGGCAATGGGCCGACTTCCATCAGTCCCTCAGTGCCATGCTCGCGAACTTCGTGGGCACGGTCTTGAAGCAGATTGCCGATCAGGCCCTGGGCAGCGGACCTACCGGCTCGATCGGAGCATCCATCGTCGACCTGTTCTCGCGGGGAGGGAACGCAAAGAACGTCGCGACCGACGTCTCCTGGGCCATGAACCCCATGGACCTGAAGCCGGTCGCCTCCGGCGGCATCTTTCGCAGTCCGACGCCTGCGCTCATCGGAGAGTCCGGCCCGGAAGCGGTCATCCCTTTGAGCCGATTCCGCGACGCCTCCTTCATGGATCGCCTGGCGGGCACGGGAACCGACGGACCCGGCTCGCGGGCGCAAGGCCGGCCCGTCATCATCAACATCCAGACCGCGGACCCGCAGGCCTTCAAGGCGTCCTCTTCTCAGATCGCGGCGCGCATGGCCCTGGCCGTGCGGCAGGCCGAGAGGAATCTCTGATGCTCGGCGTTCCCGTCCACCAGCCGTTGCCGTTCCTGCCGTTCGACCCGGTGTGCTTCCCGGAAGACATCTCCTATGGCAGTGCCGGGGGACCGGAGTTCCTGACCGAGATCACGGAGCTCGACGGAGGAACCGATCGGGCGGTGGCTCGGCTGCCGGCGCCACGCGAACGGTGGAACATCGCGTGGGGCGTGAGGAAAGAAGACGACGTCGACCGGCTCATGAGGTTCTTCCTGTGTCGGCGGGGACGCGCGGCCGGCTTCTACTTTCAGATCCCGAACGACCGACGGGCCACGGATCAGCTCCTCGGGATCGGAGACGGCTACGAGGTCGAGTTCACGTTGTGCAAGACCTATGAGTCCGGAGGCAGAACGTTCACGAGGTCCCGTCTCTGGCTCGGGCCGGGGTCGACCCTGGACATCGCCCTGGACACGACCGTCACGGTCGACGGCGAGGTCGCCACGGGGGTGACCTTGGACATTGTCAACTCCAAGATCGTCTTCAACGATGCTCCGGAGTACGGCGCAGAGGTGCGGGCGTCGTTCGGATTCATGGTCCGAGCTCGGTTCGACACGGACTATCTTCCGAGCCGATTGGAGGACTACCAGGCTGAGTCCGCGGAGGTCCCGATCATCGAGATCATTCCCCCGACGGTGGCGCTATGATCCCGATCGATCCGGTGGTGTTTCCGACCGACATCTCCTATCAGAGTTCAGGCGGACCGGAGTTCCTGACCGAGATCGTGGAGAAGGGCGACGGTTCGGAGCAGCGCAACCAGCGATGGGAGTTCCCGCGAGAGCGTTGGAACGTCGCCTACGGCGTGCGGAAGGCGGAGCAACTCGCGAGCCTGCGAACATTCTTTCAAGCTCGGGAAGCCAAGGCTCGGGGCTTCCTCTTCGAGAATCCCCGCGACTACCTGTTCTGGGACGCCGTCATCGGGATCGGGGACTTCAGCAACCACGCCTTTCAGCTCGCCAAGCCTTATGCTGATCTCACCGGCGACGTGGTGTTCCGGAGAAAGATCACCAGGCCAAAGAGTGGCACGGTCATCATGCGTCTCAACGGGACGATCAACAGCTCATGGATCTGCGACTACACGACCGGCATCGTGACCTTCGCACCGGCGGCCCCGAGCGTCGGAGTGATCGTCACGGCGAGCTGTTCGTTCTACTATCCCATGCGCTTCGACACTGATTTCCTTTCCTCCAAGCTGGAGGACTACGAGGCGGAGAGCACCGAGGTTCCGCTGATCGGGGTGCGCGAATGAAGACTACGATCTCCGCGGCTTTGAAGGAACATCTGGCCGGGGAGGTGACGACCCTTGCTTCTTGCTGGACGATCACGAGGAAGGACGGGGAGATCTTTCGGTTCACGGACCACGACTGCGACCTGACCGTGGCGACGCACGACTACTTGGCCGCGGCGGGCATGGCCTCGACCGACCTGAAGCAAGATCGCACGCTCTCCGTGGACAACATGGAGGCGGTCACGTTCTTGGACTCCGACACCATCACGGACTCCGACCTGCGAGCCCGGCTCTTCGATGATGCTTCCGTCGACCTCTTCCTGGTGAACTGGGCTGACTCTACGATGGGCACCCTGCCGGTTCTCCTTGGCTGGCTTCTGGGGCGCGTCGAGATCCGAGACAATGCCTGCACGGCAGAGTTGCGAGGTCTCGGGCAGCGCCTGTCGTGCAAGATCTGCGCCCTGTACTCCGAGACGTGCCGGGCGGACTTCGGAGATGCTCAGTGCGGCGTAGACCTGGCAGGTTCGGGCATGGTTCAAGGCGGTTCCGTCGACAGCACCGCGGCGCCGACGCAGCGGCAGCGATTCATCGCAGCCTCCGGTCTCGACCTGACTTTCGGTCGACTGGTGGGCGGCATCCTGACCTGGACCGGATCCATCGGAACCAACCTCGGCCTGAGCATGGAGGTTGCCCGCGCCGACGCGGCAACGAACGAGATCACATTGCTCCTTCCGATGCCCAATGACATCGGGGCCGGGGATGAGTTCGAGGTCGTTCGGGGATGCGACAAGACCTTCGACACCTGCTTCCATGTCTTCAACAACCCTCTCAACTTCCGCGGAGAGCCTTGGGTTCCCAAGACCGGCAAGACGCAGACCTTCGCCATCACCGCGAGGGATCCATGGCACGGTTGAGCATGGTTGCAGCGGCCCGCGATCTCCTCGGGGTTCCGTTTCTTCATCGCGGGCGCACGCGGGCGGGCCTAGACTGTGCCGGCATGGTCTGGCTGGCGCGAAAAACTGCCTACGGTCTGACGGCCGACGATCGCAACTATCCGGCGCGTCCATCTTCGCAGATGGTCCTCTCCAAGATCTCCAGACACGGCGTTCGCATCGGGGTTCGCGAGGCGCTTCCGGGCGACGTCGTGATCCTTCAGTTCGGGTCCTTCGCAACTCACCTCGGCGTGCTGACGCCCGAGGGCGTTGTTCACTCCGTCCCCACGCTCGGCGTCATTGAAACGTCGCGTGCGGACCTGGCCGCAAGTCGATCGATCCGGGCGGTCTTTCGCCTGGCGGGGTCGCCATGGCCGTCGTAGGCGTCTTCCTCGCCAAGTCCGTGCTGTCCTACATCATCACCCGAGCGGTGAGCGACCTGACCGCGCGGGAGAAGAAGCCGACGGCCCTGGAAGGCCCGACCCGGCGAGACCTCTCCGTGCAGACGTGCAGTTGGGGCACCGCGATTCCGGTCGTCTACGGTTCGATGAGGCTGTCCGGAAACATCATCTGGACCAGCCTGCCCATCGACGATCTTCCCAGCGCGACGCTCACCCTCTCGCTGGCGATCGGCATCTGCCGCGGACCTGTCACCAATCTGGGCCGCATCTGGTGCAATGGCCAGCTGGTCTACGATGCCGTTCATGCCCTGCCGACCGTGGCGGCAGACTCCGTGGAGCAACACATCCGGACCGCGCTATCCTTCGAGTTCTTCAAGGGCACGGAGGATCAGGAGGTGGCGGCGGAGATCCAGGCGGGCCTGCCCATGACCTTGCGCTTCTATTTCTGGTCCATCTCTTTGAGTGCGCCGCCGGCGGACCCTCCGAACGGGACCTGGTTCGTCCACGGTACCGGCACCGGAGCCTGGACGGGACATGGCGGACAACTGGCGTTCTGCTCCGGCGGAGCCTGGACCTTCGCCCTTACCTCGTGGATCGGAGAGTGGTACTACGGTGTCGTCTACGTGCTAGACGATTCCAAGGTCTACGAATGGAACGGTTCGGCTTGGGTGCAGATCGGGGTCTGGAATCCGACCATTCCGCCTGGCTACGACGGGCCAGCCTATCGTGGTCTGTGCTACATCGTTTTCAAGGACTTTCCTCTGCATTTGACCGGAGGGGCCATCCCGCAGTTCGAGTTCGAGGTCGCGAACATCGCCTCGTCGGCCCCTTACGAGGAGATCCCGGAGCAGACGGAGACGACCTGGAACGAGCCCCCGGCCGGAGAAGGGATTTTCCAGGGGCAGCTCCTGTCGATGACGGGATTTGAGTGCGGGATCGCCGAAGGTCTCGTCTACAGCGGGAACGTCTCGGTCGGGACCGACGGTCTGACCGTCGCGCCGACCACCGTGCTGGCTTACTGGGAGCTACCGGTCGTGACCGGCATGGCCACGCAGCCAGAGCCTTACGGAAACATCCTCCTCCGGGTCGATACTCCTCCGGCCTCCTTGGACGTCACGATCTGCGAGCTCGGATCTACCATCGTCGCGCGTCTGAAACTAACGCCGAGCCGGACCTTGAAGCTGACCAAGGCCGACGGCACCCTACTCGCTCATTCCGACGTCGTCCTCGCCGCGGAAACCTGGCATCGTGTCTCGTTCGGCGCGCGGACCCACGGGGCGGCGCTCTGCGTGGACGGGATCGACGCGACGATCGACCTCGGCTACGACCCCGGAAGCATCAAGGACCTGGTCCTCGGCAGCGTGTCCTTCGTCGCGGCCTACAGCGTGACTTTCAGATCGGCGGCTCTGACCTCTCATTATCCGCTCCCGACGAACTGGAAGATCGACGCGGTCGAGGTCGCAGGGACACTCTCCGGGTACGCGGAGATCGGATCGAGCAACGGCTCGCCTCCGTACTGGTCCAACGGCTCGACCGACCAAGCACTCATGCTCGGCTTGGTCAACCGGCACGGGGGATGGGACGGGGCGCACGCGACTCCGAACTATCCAAACCAAGCCGAGGAGGTTCACAAGGCGCTGCGATCGACCGCGGCCGCCTCGTTCGTCGGGACCATCGCACCGCTCGACACCTCGCTGCACGACTACTCCCTGAGCCGCTTCTACGGCATCCAGGTCGCTCTGACCTGCCGCGCTCAATCGTCGGGGTCGTTCGTCTGCGACATCCAGAACATCCCCGGCTCCGCCGATCGCACGGTCGGCTTGGCGGCGACCCTCGCCTACGGAGCCTGGAAACAGCGCCGCGAGGCCTATTGCGCGTCGAGTCCCGGTTACTGGACTCCATCTCAGATCGAGGCGATCGTCTTGAAGTTCTCGTCCGCAGGCTCAGAATCTCACGTACACGCGCACACAGTCTACGTGGTCCATTCCGGGCTACCGCTGATCGAGCACTCCGTCTTGATCGAGCCCGGAACCTCCGTGAACATGGATCCGATCGGAAACTCCGGACAAACGAACGGCGGCGGGGGCGCCAACGTCGTCCTAGCGGTCGATGATTCGTGGCTGGTGTTCATGGAGTCGGGACGCTGGTACGCCTATGCCATTGTTTTGTCAGTCGTCTCGGCCTATGGAACATTCCTTGAAGATTTGGATTCGAACGGTACACTGGATCCCCTCATCCCACCCGTCGGCTGCGACTTCGACATGGACGAGGACGCCGTCATCTACACGGCGAAGATCGGGGATCCGACCGTGGTCTACGATCACTATGACTACACGACGATGGAAGCCGGAGACAGTCAGGACACGCACTGGCCCCTGACCATCGACATCTTCGTGAACGGGAACACGGTGCAATCCTCCGACTTCACGATCCCGGAGCTCTCCGGGCACTACCTGGACCTGGACCTGGACGTGAAGGTCGACGGCGTGGTCTGCGATGCGACGCACCATCCCTACGTCTACGACGCTGGGACCAACACCATCGTCTTCGTGCAAGCTCCGCCGATGAACGCCGAGATTCGGGTGGCCTGGGGATTCGAGAGGACACTCCCTGCCAAGGCCAGCATCGTCCGCCTGGATCCCTACGTTTTGTTCGGCGAGATCAGCGCGTCCGACTTCGCCGACTGGGACCTCTACTATCCGGCGCGCATCCGCGTCGGACGTTCGGCGGGCGCACCGGTCGCGGTCATGGGCGCGACGAACTCTGACAGCTCGCCCGGGAGCACGATCCGACTGCGCAACCGCACAGACTTCGAGTGGGGCGGCTACGTGGAGGCCGCAGTCGGGCCGGCCAGCGGCAGTCTATTCCGAGCCATGACCATCGACGACGTCGTGCGAGCCGTGGCCACCCATGCCTTCTTCGCCGTGTCCTCCGACGGTGACGGAGCAGCGGAGCTCGTGATCGCGATGCTGAACGGCGCCGACCCCGCGGACCCGGTGCGTTTCGACATCTCCGACTACATCACCGATCCCGAGGTGATCATGGTCTGGGACTCGACCGCCACCGGCGAGCCGGCAGACCGCATCGCGGTCGGGCAGCGCGGGGCGCAGGAGAAGATCGCCTTCTGGTCCTTCGAGGTGCTCAGCAACGGCGACCTGGAGATCACGTACCTCGGGCAGCTCGGCGGCGAGGTCGTTCCGGCCCAGGCAACCGCGGCCTGGCGGCGGGGCGCCTGGGGAAACCCGCCGGCCTTGACGTTCGCCTATGACAACGGAGGACCGACGGTCATCAAGACCATCGACCTGACCTCACGGAACGTTCGCAAGACTTGGGCGGTGCTCCCGCACGAGGACGATGCCGGGGGACTGCCCGACTTCCGCGGCGGTTCGGCCTACTCAGCGACTCAGAACGGGGTCTTCTCCGGGTGCGTTCCGGTCTCTTCGGTCGACGAATACTCCTACATCTGGGTCAGCCTGCAGACGATCATCACGTCTCCGCTTCCCCTGTCGGCGATCGTGGCCGACATCTGCTCGCAGGCCGGCCTGGAGGGTGGTGAGATCGATGTCACGGATCTCGCCCAGACCGTCCACGGGTACGCGGTCGACAATCGCATGGAGGCTCGTTCCGCCCTGGCGCCGCTGGCCGACGCCTATGCCTTTGACGGCATCGAGTCCGGGGGGAAACTCAACTTCCGGAAACGAACGGGCATCTCCGCGGTGGAGATTCCGGCCTCGGATCTGGCCGCTCACGTGGAGGGCACCGAACGGCCGCAGGACCTGGTGACCAGCATGATGGAGGAAGTCTCCATCCCCGTCTCGGTCGAGATCGGGTTCGTCGATTTCCAATCTGAGTACGGTTCGGGCCTTGTTCGAGACATGCGATCGGGCGGCACTTCCGGAGAGAAGATGGCCCTCTCGATCCCGGTCGCGTTGACAAAGGGAGAAGCGAAGGCCTTGGCCGCGCGCCAGCTCATGGTCGTCTGGCAGGAGGGGTCTCGATACAAGTTGATCCTAACCCGCCAGTACGCCTACCTTGATCCCGGAGACGTCGTCACGATCACCACGCCGACTGGACTCAGGCTTCCGATGCGAGTCGAAACGATGACGCCGAGCGGCGGGTTGATCGAGATCGAGGCGGTCCCGGATTCACCGATCCCTTGGGAAACGTAGAAGCAGAGAGGCTCAGTTCATTATCGTTCGCGTTCCTGGCGGGACCAAGGAAGGAGACGAGTTGACCACCAAAGACGCGGAGACCTTCACGTGGCGCCACCTGATCGCCGTCATCTCGATCCTATCGATCGTGGTAGGGCTGGTGCTGTCGCTGGGGTTCAAACTCTTCTATCCGACGACGTCTGCGGCTGCTCTGGAGGTCAGGGTCGCGGTGGTGGAGCGAGATCTCGGCGAGATCAAAACGTCCCTGAGAGGTTCGGAGGAGGCGCAAAGGCAGATCCTGACGTCTCAGCAGACGATCATCAGCAACCTCGGTCAGATCGTCGCGGCCGACCGAGCTCGTCGATGACGGCCTTGGAGCAAGCGCTTCGGCTCATCAAGGAGCACGAGAGCGGCGAGTTCACGGAAGACACCTCCGACCCTGGAGGGCCGACCCGCTGGGGGATCAGTCTTCGGTTCCTGCAGGCGATCGTGCCCGGATCAACCCGGTCGGACATCGTGGAGATGACATGGACCCGAGCGGCTCAGCTTCTCCGCAGCGAGTTCTGGAAGCGGTTCGGTTATGACCTGCTGCCGGATGCCGTGGCCGTCAAGGTCTTCGACTTGTCCGTCCTGGTCGGCCCCAAACAGATCGGTCTCTGCCTCCAGCGGGCGTGCCGGTCCTGCGGCTGGCAACTAGAGGAGGATGGCCAGATCGGGCCGCAGACGCGGGCGGCGTGCACCAGCGTCACCGTAGAGATTCTCTTGCCGGCCCTTCGATCCGAGGTCGCCGGCTTCTTTCGCTTGCTGGTGGAGAGGGAACCAAGGTCAGCCAAATATCTCAACGGCTGGCTCAACCGGGCATACAGCTAGGAGGTCGATGTGAAGAGGATCTTTTCCGCGCTGTTCCTGGTCCTGGTCGTCACGACCGTCGCCGCCGCTCCCTCCGTAGTGTTCGTCTCCTGCACGGGAACGACGAACGCCGCTCCCCGGATGCAAGTCTTCCCGGCATCCATCGCTTTCGGGAGCATCGACACCGCGGGCGTGGCGGTGGCGGAGTTGAAGGTCAAGAACGTCGGTGGAGGCACCCTGCTCGGCGTGGTTCGCCGTCGGACAGGCGTCCCTTGCGCTCCCAACTTCTCCATCCTCAAGGATGGGGCTTCGGTGGACTCCATCCCGTTCTCTCTGGGTCCGGGTCTGGAGCGGTCATGCTCGATCCGTTACACCGGGATCGGCTCCGGTCCGTACAGTTGCGACATCGAGGTTCGGCAGAGATGAGATCCTTGCTGCTCCTCCTCTGCGCCGTGATCGTGCCGTGCACGGGGCGCACCATCCCTGCGGGAGAAAGCCGGATGCTTCACGTCGTCTGCGGCATGGACACGACCACGACCTACTCGGTTCGCCGGGATGACGTCCTGATCTTCAGCCATCAATGGAACCGAAACGGGATGATCACGTTCCAGGCTCAGGATCCCGGATTCTTCAAGGTGATTCCCGACAGCATCCCTTGAACCTGATTCACGGAGGAGGAGTAGGCCATGGGACTAGACTGGAAGTCGATCGTGCGCAACGTGGCGCCGACCATCGGCACCGTGATCTCGGGAGGCAACCCGCTCGCTGGCGGAGCCATCCGCGCGCTCTCCGAGGCCCTGTTGGGCAAGCCGGACGCCAGCGAGACGGAGATCGCGGACTACGTCTCCAAGGCCCGACCGGAAGATCTCGTCAAGTTGCGGGAGGTCGAGACGGCCTACGCCGCGAAGATGGCGGAGATCGGCCTGCGCCCGATGGAGATGGAGATCCAGGACCGGGCCTCCGCCCGAGACTTGTTCAAGGTCGACACCGGCCCGCAGAAGAACATCAGCTACCTGTTCCTCCGCGGCTACTTCATCTTGTTGGCCGTCATGTTGTTGTCCAGCGTGGTTGGATCCCTGGTCGGGAGGCCCGTGGCCTACCCACCCGAGTTCAAGGATATGCTCTTCATCATGACCGGAGCGGTGGTCACGATCCTGTCCTTCTGGTTCGGGACGACCAAGGGATCTGCGGACAAAACCGAGGCTCTCGCGCGGAGCCAGCCAGCGGATCGATGACACCGAAGACGTATTCGATCTTCGACCACTGGATGAAGTAGACCCGTTGGCCGTGGTGGTGGCTGGAGAAATAATCGACGTAGCGGTCTCGGGCCATCGTCAACTGGCCGGCGGACTTATGGAGTGAGTAGCCGAGCCGGGTCTCCAGAGTTTCCCGGTCCTCTCGATCCACGACGGCCAAGAACTGCCGGCGCGTGATCCTGCGGGCCTCCTCGATCATGGACCGTAGTCCGCCGGTGATCCAGACGTCCTCTTCCGGCCAGTCCGCGCACGTCCTCAGAAACCGGGCCTTGCGGCCAGGGATCGTCGCTACGCGCATTCTGGGGAATCCCCGCTGTCCGTAGTGGGATCCTTCTCAGAAACGTGCTGCGGCCCCGTTTCCGCCCCAAAACGACCCCTTGTGGCGTACTCCGGGGGATCGATAATCCCGCCCGGCATTAGGCCCTCGAGGCTCTCTCCGTACAGGAAGGAGTGCTCCACCCGTCGCTCAACCTGATCCTTGACCTTGGAAGCCACGGACGCTGCGATCTCCTGCTTGATCCCGCGAGCGATCGATCTCGGCAAGGAGTTGCTCGCGGTGGCCAATCGGAGAACATGAGGAAGGATCAGCAGGGCGTTGGCCAGGTCGACCCGGTCCTCGCCGGTCAGGAGCTCCTCGAAGCCTCCCACGACCGCCTCCGAGATGAACGCGGTCTTCGAGAAGAGGGATCGGACCTCGCGAATGACCCTATCGATCTCATTCTCGCTGGTCTCTCCCACCTCTCGGCAGGCATGTCGAATCCGTTGGTTTAGCATCTGTGACTTCTTTCTTCCAGGCGCGATGGCGGCGACGGCCTCCTCGATCGTCATGGACATCGATTCGAGATCCTTCCGTAGCCTTTGGGCGGCTTCCTCCTTCTTATGACACTCGACGCACAGTGCCTGCAGCCGGTCGGGCGTCTGAAAGAGCCGCTCCTTCACGATCCTCACAAGCTCATCCCAGTCGATGCCGTCCTGATGGTGGCACTCGACCGTGACCTCCCGGCCCTTCGCCCGACTGTGCTTCTTCCCGCACGTCTGGCAGGTGTAGCCGGCGAGGCGCAGACATTCCCGCCGCTCCCGGCTTTGGAGCCATGCTAGCCGGAGCAAGTGCTTGATGATCGAGGGCGGCGTGACGGGTGGCTTCAGCTTCTTCTCGGTCATTTCCTGTCTCCGAGTTCGTAGATGTAGATTCTGCCGTAGACCCTGCCATCGGGAGGACAGTTCACCGACTCGTCGATCCTTCCCTTGAATCGAAACTCCAGATGCGGCTCCGGGGCCGTGAATTCTTCCGGAGACATCGGAGACCAACACGGATTCGTGATTCGAGCCACGAACATCGTCAAGGGTAGCTTAGGAACGCAGATGATTCCCGACATCCACCGTTCTCCGTATGCCAGAGCTCGGATGTAGGGCACGTTGTCACCGACCCTTTCGATCAGCGATCCAGCGAATTGCTGCCTGCCACGACGTCTTGACGCGGCCTCTGCGGGC